>Ga0066379_10000111_pt1 | contig 19427 bp, 17 predicted proteins | sample Knorr_S23_td_250_FD_70951 | JGI IMG/M metagenome (GOLD analysis project Ga0066379, IMG submission 70951) | Marine microbial communities from Southern Atlantic Ocean transect - Knorr_S23_td_250_ad_251m_LV_A | ecosystem: Environmental > Aquatic > Marine > Oceanic | place: Southern Atlantic ocean...
TATTCCAAGGGCTTTCAATATCAAAATCGTAGTGCTCAGCTAGACTGCGTAGCATATTGAAATAGAACAGTGAGCGTCTATCCCAGCCGCGAATGGCCCCCTCGGTAATCGAAGCCTCTGGATGCTGAATAATACGATCCACATCAAAAAACTGATGAATGCTAAGACCATCGCAAGTATCACAGGCGCCAGCGGGGTTATTAAATGAAAACAACCTAGGCTCAAGTTCAGTTAGGCTGTAATTACAAATAGGACAGGCAAATTTAGCGCTAAACATTACATCCTTTTCGTCGCCATCCATATAGCTAATAAGAGCGATACCCTCAGCCAGATTAAGCGCCGTTTCAAAAGACTCTGCGATGCGAATACCAATGCCATCCTTAACCTTAAAGCGATCCACCACAACTTCAATACTATGTTTTTTCTTTTTATCTAAGGCAGGAGTCTCATCTAGATCACAGATTAGCCCATCGATACGAGCGCGAATAAACCCCTGACGGCGCAAATTATCCAATAAATGAACATGTTCACCTTTTCTATCCTGAACAACAGGGGCTAAGAGCATCAATTTAGACCCCTCAGGTAGCTCGAGTACCTGATCAACCATTTGGCTGACAGTCTGCGCCTTTAGAGACCGTTTATGCTCAGGACAGCGCGGTTCACCCGCGCGAGCAAATAACAGGCGCAAATAATCATATATTTCAGTAATCGTACCCACAGTAGAACGCGGGTTATGGCTGGTAGATTTTTGCTCAATAGAAATAGCTGGAGAAAGACCCTCGATATGATCAATATCCGGCTTTTCCATCATTGAAAGAAATTGACGAGCATAGGTAGATAGGGATTCTACATAGCGCCTCTGACCCTCAGCGTAGAGCGTATCAAATGCCAAAGATGATTTTCCAGAACCCGAAAGGCCAGTAATAACAATTAACTTATCGCGGGGAATATCGAGGTCGATATTTTTAAGATTATGGGTTCTCGCACCGCGAACTTGAATGGTATCCATTGACACTACTTTTATTTAGGTTAAAGGATCTATTATAAGGCTCAATCCATAGGTCGAGCAAAGTGAAATAGTGAAATAAGTGATTCTATTTACTCTTATTGCATCAAAATAGATGAATAAAATTAACGATAATTATTTTCCCACGCCAAACAGACTGTTACTATAGTGATTCTTCACATCACTCGGTAACAAAAGCGCCCAAATTGACAGATTCCTCCCCGCATTCAAACCAATTCACCAGCGTAGAAAAGCGAGCCATTATTTCGATTGCAAGCCTTTACGGTTTTCGCATGCTAGGTTTGTTTATGGTGCTACCAGTTATGTCGCTGTATTTCGATGGGTATCAGCAAGCCTCAGCCTTTATGCTCGGGCTCGCCTTGGGGATCTATGGTCTTACCCAAGCAATTTTTCAAATACCCTTAGGGTTATTATCTGACAAAATTGGTCGGCGCCCAGTTATTTTTGGTGGACTACTATTATTTATTCTAGGCAGTGTAGTGGCGGCAGTCGCAGACAGTGCAATCGGCGTTGTAATGGGTCGCGCACTGCAAGGTATGGGTGCCATAGCAAGCACATTGATGGCATTAGTCACCGACCTTACTGCCGAGCAAAATCGCACCAAAGCCATGGCCTCAATAGGCGGTAGTATAGGTGTATCCTTCGCTATTGCCATGGTATTAGGGCCTATTGTGGCTTCACACTTTGGTATGGCAGGTATATTTTGGCTAACAGCGATACTGGGTTTGATCGGTGCAGTCATCGTTTATGCAGCCATCCCTAAAACATTCTCAATGCGACAAAATCGCGAGACCCAAACCGACCTTCAGCAACTAAGTCGTTTACTGCGAACGCCCGCATTAATGCGTCTAAATATAGGCATATTTTTTCTTCATTTAACGCTAATGGCCGCCTTTGTAGTTATCCCGAGCATACTGGTGCAACAGCTTCATATTGATCCAGATCAGCTTTGGTGGGTCTATTTAAGTCTGCTAGGGGGTGGATTTATTGCCATGTTGCCAGCGATGATTGTGGCCGAAAGACGCAATGCCCAAAAGCAAAGTTTTGTCTCCGCCGTCGTGCTAATGACAGGTGCAATGTTCGTTCTCGGTAGTGCTCAGACAACGGTGGTTATTTTAGTGATGTTATTTATTTATTTCGCCGCCTTTAATCTTCTGGAAGCATCGCTTCCCTCATGGCTCAGCAAAATTTGCCCAGTGGGCAATCGTGGAACAGCCATGGGTATTTATTCAACCTGTCAATTTTTAGGCGCCTTTACCGGCGGTATTCTTGGCGGTTGGGCACTGAGCACTATCGGTGCAAATGGACTATTCTGGTTATTAGCTTTTATACTGCTTTTTTGGTGTTTTGTAGCAATCACAATGACCTCCCCCAAACCTTTGCAGACCATGATATTGCGAGTGGGAGAAACAAAAGCCAATGAATTTGTAAAAAGTATTTCTACAATCGCTGGGGTAGAAGATATACTGCTCATTGAGGGTGAAGATTTAGCCTATGTTAAGGTGGATAAAACCTTAATAGATTTAGAGCGCATACAGCCCTTTATAAATCGCACATAGACAGGGGAAAAAAATGGCACGCGGAATTAATAAAGTAATCATAGTGGGTAACTGTGGACAGGACCCAGAAACAAGATATATGCCTTCAGGTGGCGCAGTCACAAACCTAAGTCTTGCCACATCAGAAACTTGGAAAGACAAAAACACAGGCGATCAGCAAGAGCGCACCGAATGGCATCGCGTAGTGTTTTTCAACCGCTTAGCCGAAATTGTCGAGCAGTATGTAAAGAAAGGCTCAAAGGTTTATGTTGAAGGTTCCCTGCGAACCCGCAAATGGCAGGGGCAGGACGGTCAAGATCGCTACACAACCGAAATCGTTGCCAGTGAAATGCAAATGCTCGATAGTCGCGGCGGTCAGGCAGGACAGGGTGGATACGATCAACAGCCCGCGCCATCAGAGCCCCAGCAGCAACAAGCACCACAAAAGCAAGCCACAGCTCAGCCAGCTGCGCCTGCAGGCGGCATGGGTTTTGATGACGATATCCCATTCTAGAAAGCTGGGTTTAAATTAAATTATTTGGAGTCATTTATGACGATTAAAGTTGGAGATAAACTTCCAGAAGGCGTATTTACAGTTATGGGTTCAGAAGGCCCAACGGGATTAACCACCTCAGAAGTTTTCACAGGTAAAAAAGTCGTACTATTTGCCGTGCCTGGAGCCTTTACCCCCACCTGCGCAATTGCACATCTGCCTGGTTTTGTCGTCAAATATGATGAGATTATTGCCAAAGGCGTGGATACAGTAGCCTGTCTTTCCGTCAATGATGTATTCGTAATGGATGCATGGGGCAAAAGTTCCAATGCAGAAAACCTACTAATGCTAGCCGATGGTAACGGCACCTATGCAACTGCACTCGGCTTAGAGCTCGATGGTACAGGATTTGGTATGGGCGTAAGAAGTAAGCGTTTCGCTATGATCGTCAATGATGGTGTAGTTGAGTTACTCAATGTAGATGAAAGCGGTTTTGACGTATCCAGTGCCGAGGCTGTTCTAGAAGCACTGTGATTTCAAGCGTTATAAACTAAAAAAGGCACCCATTGGGTGCCTTTTTTGTGACGCTTATTTTATTGAGTTAGCCGGAATATTTTTCCATAACCAAGGTGGCGTTAGTGCCACCAAAGCCAAAGCTATTAGACATCACGCGATTAACCTGTTTGTCTTTACTTTCACGAAGAATCGGCAGGCCTTCTGCCTGTTCATCAACGTTATCAATATGGGCTGAGCCAGCGACAAAATTACCTTCCATCATCAGCATGCAGTAAATCGCTTCATGCACCCCAGCCGCTCCCAAGCTATGACCAGATAATGACTTGGTTGAGCTAATATCTGGGCAGTTGTCGCCAAAGGTATTGCGAATAGCACCTAATTCAGCCAAATCGCCTACGGGGGTACTGGTACCGTGAGTATTCAAATAGTCTAGTGGACCATCAATATTTTCCATCGCCATTCGCATACAGCGCTCTGCACCTTCACCTGATGGAGCAACCATATCTGCACCATCTGAAGTAGCACCATAGCCAGTGATTTCGCAGATAATATTGGCGCCGCGCGCTAGGGCATGTTCCAGTTCTTCAACTACCACTGTCCCCGCACCAAGACCAGGTGCAAAGCCATCGCGATCTGCATCATAGGCACGCGAGGCAACCTCAGGGGTGTCATTGTATTTGCTAGTGAGTGCACCCATGGCATCAAACATACCGGCCATAGACCAGTGCATATCTTCTGAGCCACCGGCGAGAAGGATATCTTGCTTGCCAAGTTGAATCAGCTCTGCCGCATGACCAATACAGTGGGCACTGGTGGCACAGGCAGAGGCGAGGGCATAGTTAACGCCCTTAATTTTAAAGGGTGTAGCCACACAGGCTGAAACCGTACTCGCCATAATCTGAGTTACTCGGTAGGGCCCTGCGCGTTTGATACCGCGCTCGCGCATCACATCGATGGTTTCGGTAAACATTTCACCAGAAACGCCGCCAGAACCCATGACAAGGCCTGTTCTGGGGTTTGAAACCATTTCTTCTGTAAGACCGGCATCGGCGATAGCACGGTCAGTGGCTATATAGGCATAAGATGCAGAAGGGCCCATAAAGCGCATAATTTTTCTATCAATATGATCTTTTGGGTCTATATCTAAGGTGGCGCCAACATTACATTTAAGGCCCATTTCGGCAAAATCTTCGCGGAAACGAATGCCTGAAATGCCTTCTTTTAAAGATTTTGAAACAGTTTCTCTATCATTCCCAAGGCAAGAAACTATTCCCAGTCCAGTAATTACTACGCGTTTCATTGGTGATCCTCTAATTCAATGACTAACAGCCTAAACTGCTAGAAATTCTCAGTATTTTCGAAAAGACCTACTTTAAGATCTTTTGCTGTATATATTTCGCGGCCATCGACTTCAACGCTACCATCAGCTATTCCCATAACCAATTTGCGTTGAATGAGTCGCGTTATATCAAGCTTATAAGTCACTTTCTTAGCGTCAGGCAAAATTTGACCAAAAAACTTAACTGTACCAGCGCCTAGAGCGCGACCTCTACCTGGGTTGCCATTCCAGCCGAGGAAGAAGCCAACCAGTTGCCATAGAGCATCAAGGCCGAGACAGCCCGGCATAACGGGGTCGCCTTTAAAGTGACAGTCAAAAAACCAAAGATCTGGGGTAATATCAATTTCGGCGATAATCTCACCAAGACCGTGGGAGCCGCCAGTATTGTTGATGGTAATGATTCTATCGATCATCAACATATTAGGCGCAGGAAGTTTGGCATTGCCAGGGCCAAATAATTCGCCGCGGCTACATTTTAAAATATCTTCTTTTGAGTAAGAAGATGCTGGTATAAAAGTCATGGGATCCTTTTTTGATCTACTCTTTAGAGGGCGCATCGTAACTAGTTATTGTCTCTGCATCAATAGTTAAATCCATAGAGTACCTCTAATACGCATATTCAGGGTTGACAGCGCAGGGCGGTCTGCCTAGCATTCGGCCTACACAAACTTAGTAGGTAGCCCAGTAAAAATGGCAATTTTCCACACTTCTGTCGCCGATGAATTTCAGTCGGTCAATCAGCTTATCCTTGATAGCCTCAAATCTGATGTTGGTCTGGTCGAAGATATAGGTGCTTATATCATTGACGCAGGCGGCAAGCGACTTCGACCTGTGTTGGTGTTACTTAGTGCTCTAGCAAACGGCTATTCTAGTGGTAAGGATCATATAGCTATTGCTGCGATTATTGAGTTTATCCATACAGCAACATTGCTTCACGATGATGTAGTTGATGTTTCTGCTCTGCGACGTGGGCGCGAGACCGCCAATGAGAAATGGGGTAATGCGCCAAGCGTTCTGGTGGGAGACTTCCTCTATTCGCGTGCATTTCAAATGTTAGTTGAAATTTCTGATATTTCAATTATGCGTGTTTTCGCTGATGCTACAAACGTGATTTCAGAAGGTGAAGTTCAACAGATGTTCAATGCGGGGAATCCCGATTTGGATGAATCGACCTATAAACAAGTTATATATAGAAAAACAGCAAAACTTTTTGAGGCCGGAATGGAGTGTGGAGCCATCCTTTCAGGTTCAGAGAGGCAAGCGATGAAAGATTATGGCAAGCATCTAGGTATGGCGTTTCAGATTGCCGATGATGTATTGGATCTTCAGGGGGATGCAAGCGTGATAGGGAAAAATATCGGAGACGATCTCACTGAAGGGAAAATGACTCTGCCACTAATTTATGCTCGTGAAAATTGTGACTCAAGACAGAGAGAAGTGATACGAAGTGCTATTAGTAATAAGTCATCGGAAAATTTTGATCAAATTTTAAAAATAGTCACAGAAGTTGGTGGGGTAGACTATAGTTTGAATAGGGCTAAAGAGCATTCAGAGCTTGCACATAAAGCCCTACAGGGTTTGCCAGAAACCGAATACAAAAAAGTATTGACTGAGCTGGCTACATTTGCGGTATCAAGAGACATATAAAGAATAACTCTAAGCTATTTCTAAGGTTAATAAGAAAAATTAGTCGCAAGTGTAAAATATGCCTTTTTTCAGAATATTAATGCACTCTCAGGTGTTTAATTGAGGGTGATTTTGATAAACTTATACCATAATAAGAGTTCACAAACGTGGGCGTTTTATCATTAAGGAGAATGACGTGATTATTGGAGTTACACGGGAACTGGCTACAGGAGAGAAAAGGGTTTCACTATGCCCTGATAATGTCCAGTCGCTAATCAACGCAGGAGCAGACCTGTGGGTAGAGCAAAATGCTGGTGTTCAAGCTGGCTTTTCAGACGAAAACTATCAATCAGTAGGTGCAAAGATTATCTCAGACAGGGATAAGCTTTTTGCCGGTGCTGACACAATACTGCAAGTTCAAAGTTTTGGTTCTAATACCGAAAATGCTGAACAAGATCTCAAGCGACTTAGATCCAAACAGCTTGTTATTGGGATGATGGATCCTCTAGCGCAGCCTCAAGCGGCACAGCAGGTAGCCGATACCGGTGCTACAGCTATTGCGCTAGAAATGGTGCCTCGCATCAGCCGTGCCCAGAGTATGGATGTTCTCTCATCAATGGCAACCCTTGCAGGTTATAGGTCAGTGCTACTTGGTGCAGAGGCGGCGCCAAGAATTTTACCCATGCTTATGACCGCAGCAGGCACACTTCAGCCAGCTAGAGTATTAATTATGGGCGTAGGTGTGGCAGGGCTTCAAGCCTGTGCTACGGCTAAGCGTCTCGGCGCTGTGGTTGAGGCCTATGATGTTCGTCCTGCGGCGCGTGAACAGATTATTTCAGTAGGGGCAACACCGGTAGAGTTAGACTTGCCTACCGAGAGTTCAGAGGGTGCTGGGGGCTATGCCAAGCAGCAGAGTGAAGAGTTCCTTCAGCTTCAAAGAAAATTAATGACTGAGGTGGTTGCTAGGCAAGATATTATTATCACAACAGCAGCGGTTCCTGGCGCTAAGTCTCCCATTCTAGTGACAGAAGATATGTTGAAAGCTATGAAGACTGGTTCGGTGGTTGTAGATTTGGCGGCCGAGCGCGGCGGTAACTGCGAGCTTACCAAGATGGGCCAAACAACGGTTGAGCATGGTGTCACCATTTTGGGGCCAGAGAACCTAGCCTCAGATGTTGCCTATCATGCCAGTCAGATGTATGGAAAAAATATACAAACGCTTCTAGAGTTAATTTTACAGGATGGAAATATTAACCTAGATTTTGATGATGAGATTGTAGCTGGAACCGTAGTTGCTCATGATGGCGAAGTGCCTCACCCGCATATGAGAATACTATTGAATCTACCCTCGTTAGATAGTGAACCACAGAGCAAATAAAGGACTAAACCATTGGAAATTTTAATTTTATTACTTGCACTATTCGTATTGTCTCTCTTTTTGGGGGTTGAGCTAATCACTAAGGTACCGCCGACCCTACATACGCCATTAATGTCTGGGACTAATGCAGTATCTGGGATTACCCTTGTAGGTGCGCTTCTAGCGGCTGGGTCAGAAACCTCACCCATGCTAGTTAATGTATTGGGCTTTTTGGCAGTTACCTTTGCCACCATTAATGTGATTGGCGGCTATTTGGTAACCAACCGTATGCTCTCGATGTTTAAAAGGAAGTAACCTATGAGCTCTTCTATTGTAAATTTAGTTTATTTGTTTGCTGGTGTTTTATTTATACTTGGGATCAAAGGTTTAACCAAGCCGTCTACCGCTGTTAGAGGTAATATGTTATCGGCCATAGGTATGCTGGTTGCCGTAGTGATTACACTGCTTAACTCTGAGGTTGTTAATTTCACCTATATTATTGCAGGGGTTTTATTTGGTGGTGCAGTCGGCGCTTTTATGGCTCTGCGCATACAAATGACCTCCATGCCGCAAATGGTTGCCTTGCTCAATGGCTTTGGCGGTGGCGCATCATTAACTATCGCCTCAGCTGAATATTTTTCGGTATTAAATATAGAGGCGCAGTCTTTTTCTGACTTGCTAGCGCCAGTAGCTTTAGATGCGAATGCATTTGGCCTTGGTGCAGAAGGACAGGTAACACTTGTGTCCATTGGTTTAACCATTCTTATTGGTGCAGTAACCCTAACCGGAAGCCTCGTTGCCTTTGCCAAACTTCAGGGTTTAATTAAGAAAAACTTCGGTCTGCCCGGCGGTCCAGTAGGCAACGCTCTACTGTTTATAGGCGCGCTGGCGGCACTTGTCTGTATAGTTATAAATCCAAGCCAAGCTGTAACTGTTTTAGCTCTAGTGGCGCTGGCGCTGTTGTTGGGCTTATTTTTGGTATTACCTATTGGTGGTGCCGATATGCCCGTAGTGATTGCACTACTTAATTCGTATTCAGGACTGGCGGCTGCGTTGGCTGGGTTTATTCTCGGTAATACAGTGTTGATCGTTGCCGGTTCATTGGTTGGAACCTCAGGGTTAATTCTAACCAAAATTATGTGCGTGGCCATGAATCGTTCACTGGGCAATGTACTCTTTGGAAAAATGGCAGCTACCGGTGAGGTAGTTGATGCCGATGAGATTTATGCCGGCAAGGTCACCAGCGCGCAACCTGATGAAGTGGCTATGATGTTAGAGGTGGCCAAGCGCGTGGTAATAGTCCCAGGTTATGGTATGGCAATGGCTCAGGCACAGCACGCAGTTAGAGAGCTAGCGGATTCCATCGAAAGCAGGGGCATTGAGGTTGAATATGGTATTCATCCAGTCGCCGGCCGTATGCCCGGGCATATGAATGTATTGCTAGCTGAAGCAGAAGTTCCCTATGACAAGCTGGTTGAAATGGATCGAATCAACCCCACCTTTGAAGAGACCGATGTTGTGATTGTGATTGGTGCCAATGATGTGACCAATCCAATGGCACGTGAAGCAGAGGGGAGCCCGATCTATGGTATGCCTATTCTAAATGTCGATAAAGCTAAGAATGTAGTGGTGATTAAACGCTCGCTTAGCCCAGGTTTTGCTGGATTACCCAATCCACTGTTTGCAATGGATCACACATTGATGGTGTATGGTGATGGTAAGAAAGCAGTGGTCGAGATGACCACTGCGTTAAATCAAAGCTAATTCGGCTTGCTTATGGGGTCTCAACCAAAAAGGGTTCGGGCTCCATAAACACCAACTTAACCGTTATGCAGTCATTTTGCGGCTTAACCGCCATCATAAGCACATTGATATCCCCGTCTATTTGAACGCCGCTAGGAATATTAAATAAAACCTCACCAGTGTCTTGATTAGTAAGCGTTCGCAAGGTCTTTAATTCTTTGTCCTTTCGCGCCTCGGTTTCAAACTTTTGTAGCAGAGCGCGAAGCGCCACATCGAAATTGGGAAAGTTAAATTGACCACAGTATTGCTTTCTGTCTATTTCAAACTTTATGGGTATAACCTCGCCAGTTTTATCCGACTTAAGTTGCCCGCCCTTAAGCGTTTCGCCCTGTTTAAGTTGCTTAAACAGCTTTTTTGCGTCGCTTGAGTTTTGTTTAATAAAGCCTGCAACAATAAGATTTACCCCGATATTAAACAGCTTTCTTGGGTCAATATTATTATTCTGTTCGGTTTCCATAGTTAGCTACTCAAGTAATCTAAAAGGTCTTGTTTAGTTGATGAGATTATACTTGCTACTCAAAATCTCAATAATCTCAGCTTTAGGATTAGAGGACAGCGGCAGTGGTTGCCCAGTAATTTTCTCTGCTAAGCTCACATAAGTATTGGACACTTCCATCATCATAGATTCAGGTAGCTCGTTATCCTTAGCTAGCGCATAGCGCTCATCCATACGATTTTTATCCAGAAGGATATCTGAGTCTTCAAAGTGATTTAAAAGAAGCTGACGGAATACTTCTTTGGAGTTTTCTACCACAGAGCCTTCTTTATACTGCTCGCCATCCCAAATTCTAGAAGAGTCAGGCGTGCCAACCTCATCCATATAGATCAGCTTCTCGTTGCCAGATCTATCTTTTACATAGCCAAATTCAAACTTGGTATCCACAAAAATTTGGGCCAATTTAGCCAGTTCATCACTGATTACATCAAACCCCTGCTGCAGTAATTCTTCATACACATTGATATCTTCAAGGGAATTAAATTTGAAGGCAGCGTGGTTGTTCTCGATATCAGAGCGCGAAATATTCACATCATCCACCTCAGGAACGCCGGGAATTCCCTCAAGAATGCCCTTAGTTGATGGAGTGATAAGTAGTTCGGGTAATTTTTGATCTTTCTCAAGGCCATCAGGGAGCTCGATACCGCAGAAATTGCGTTCGCCCTTGGCATAAGAGCGCCACATTGAGCCGGTGATGTACTGGCGACAAATCGCTTCAATCATTACAGGCTTAGCTTTTTGAACAATCCATACCAATGGGTGGGGGATATCTAAAATATGACTGTCGGCAAGGTTGTTTTCGCGAAACAGCTTAAACCAATGGTTAGAGATAGCATTAAGCGCCGCTCCTTTACCGGGAACACCCTGCATATTGCCTTCACCTTTCCAGATGCATTCAAAGGCAGAAATCCGGTCGCTAATCACCATAATTGCCAAGGGTGAATCAGGTGCTACGTCATAATTGTTTTCTTCAATTAGTCTGCGGCTATCGGCTTCAGTTAGCCAATAGACAGAGCGCACCTTACCGCTATGCACAGGTAAATTTGTTCGGATTGGTAAATCATTGTTTACCGACAACACTTTGTCAGCGAGGCTCATAGTTTGTACCCAGATATAATGTTAAAAAAGAAAATGTTTTGACATAACCTAAGACTGTATTTTATCAACACAACCGGTAGCACGCAAAATAATCTGGGTAGAATTCAGTCTGGTTGCGTATTATTAATACATTAAGTAAATTTTAAAGGGTTGTAATGAAAACTATTTTAGTCACAGGTGGTAGTGGGTTTATTGGTCGCAACCTATGCGAGAGGCTTGCTAATACTGTCGGTGAGCATTCAGTCTATCAACTGATAGTGCTCACTAGAAACCCTGCAAAGGCAGCAAAAGTATTGCCCCAATCCGTGCAGACTATTAGTGACTTATCGCAATTAAACCAGCCTATTGATGTTTTGATTAATCTTGCGGGCGAGCCCATAGCGGATCGACGTTGGAGTGATAAGCGTAAAGCCACCATCAGACAAAGTCGTATTCAAACTACGCAAGCACTCTATAACTATTTTAAACAAGCCGCTAAGCCGCCCTCAATTGTGATCAGTGGTTCAGCCATCGGTTATTACGGTGGCGGGCTAGCCAATCATCAGCCGGTTACTGAAGAGGGTGCAATAGAGCCTAATTTTTCGAGCCAACTCTGTGCTGATTGGGAAAGCGCCGCTCAGCAATTTGAGCAGTTAGGCGCCCGAGTATGCTTTTTGCGCACGGGGATTGTTTTAGGTGAGCAGGGCGCGCTCAGCAAGCTTCTGCCCGCCTTTAAACTAGGTTTAGGGGGACGAATTGCTTCAGGTCAGCAATGGATGCCATGGGTCCATATTGATGATATGGTCGAGATTATTGTTTATGCTATTCAAAATGATATTTCTGGGCCTATTAACTGCACAGCACCACAGCCCGTCACCAACCGAGAATTTGCCAAAACCTTGGGCAAGGTATTAAAACGACCGTCTATAGCCCCTATGCCAGCAGTCTTTATTAAGTTGCTCTTTGGTCAGATGGGGGATGAATTAATGATTCAGGGGCAATCGGTTATTCCGCAAAAACTTCAGCAAAAGGGATTTAAATTCTCCTACGAAAGCTTAGAGTCCGCACTGTGCAATATACTTAAATAGCCTATTTCGTTCAGGCCGCCAGCATCTATATTTAAAATTCAATTTTGAATAGATTTCCACTATTTTAAGAAAAATCTCAATCCATAATCTAGACTTTTACTAGAGTTATTAGATGTACATCTGCGTCTATTTTCTCTACCGCCATTTCTAGTGACTGCAAAAGGAGTTGCAATATGTCCCCTCGATTATTTTTGATTTTAAGTTTTTTTATTGCCCTGAACGCCTGTAGCAGTGGTTCTGATAGTGATAATTCAAAGGCTCCTATGGCTGGGTATCAGCTACCCGATTCCATTGAAGTATTAGAAGCACAGGAGTAACGCGTTATGAGAATTAGCCTACTAGTTATTCTGATGGTTGTTCTGGGTTCAGGTCTGATTCAGGCTGCCACAAATTATGAAACTGATGAGCAATATTTTTATGTCGATGAGCCTTTAAATGACTCGCTTCAGGGGGCAAGCATGATTATGTGCATTATGTCCTCGATGAGACCTGATGCCTTTGTTAATGATGGTAATTATTTAGCCGCTGTAAGCCTTGAGGACTGTATTAAAGAAGCGGAAAGTGGAAGTGATTCAGCGCAACAGTTAGCAACCCAAAAGCCAGATAGCGTTGAAGATAAAAACAAACAGGCCGCTGGTGCCAGCAGTAACAAGGGTGAGAGAAAAGATCAGAAGTCAATCATCGAGTCGTTAGTAAATGTTACGCGTAACTCAAAAGAGGAGCCAGTTATAACCAAGGCATGGATAGGTCACAATGATTCTGAGATGCAGGGTAAAGTCTATGCGAGAATCGAGCAAACTGCTGGTGTATCTTCAGGTGCGCCCAACGGTGAATTTGAAATGCATTGGACCGCTATGGCTGATGAATCCCATCCTTATACGACTGATGGCGAATTTCAGGCATGGGGATTCCTAAAAGCTAAGGGCTCAACTATCAGTATGATTGAAGAGTCATTGGATTATGCTGAAAAATTTACCGCGACCTATGGTGAGGATGGCACTGTTGAGGGTACGTTTGTCGCAGATTTTGATCCTGATATTGAAGACAAAGATAATTCTTTTTATCAGGCCTTTTATAAGTTTTATATCAACGATAAAGATAAATCTTACTGCAAAAAATTGATTGGGGTTGAAAAGACATCACTTAAGACTACGGCCCAGAAAGGGGGTTTATATATAACTCAGACTGTGCCAGCAGCTAGTTATGTGGATCTAGGTAAAAAAAATGCAAATGAAGTATGTTTCTCAACAAAAAGGGCAGAGGCGACTCGCAATGTATTCAGTTATGGTGTTTATAATCAAGACGGCTCAAGATTAGATATAGGTTTGACTGATTTATCCCTTCAGGCTGAAGTTATCGATAAAGATGGCGATAGAGTAAATGTTTATGCCCATGCAGATTCTAATGATGTGTGGGTGGATTATGAGTATGCCCATCTTGTTAATGATAACACGGTATTTAAGCAAGAAGTTTATGGTGATGAGCAAGTTAAAAGTGATAAAAATTATCGCGTAAAGCGATCTCAAATTAGTGTTGAAAGGTACCAGACAGGAAGGGTATCTCTGAAAAGTTTAGATGCCATGCCCTTTGAAGTTGATGGTATTCAAGCGAAGGAATTTTTTGGAGTCAGCTATCCAGCAAATGACGATAATTTATTTTATGATTACAGAGGAATATATGATGCGAAGGCACAAGTATTTACCTTAACTCATAGGGGTGTTTTCAGCCGTAGTGGTGGAGAATATATACGCGAACCACTAGTAGCTAGCGATCATAAGAAGGATATAAATAGCATGGCGAATGGTATGGCCGATGATGTTTCATTTAGCCTTTATTTTCCGAATTCTCAGCGTTCTTATCAAGTAAGCAAGCAAGCACTTAATAATCACAATGCACTTCAGGTTAGAACCAAGGTTGCAACCCAATTAAGCCTATCAGATATGCAAGGTAAGGCGTTATTTTGCGTTGACAATTGCGTAACAGCAGCAACTGTAAAGAAAACCTTTGATGATGCAAAAGTAGAGCTTAAAAAGGAGCATGATACCGATACCGATACCGATACCGATACCGTTGAAGTTAAAACTATAACAAGCCCCTATGTTGTTTATGATGCTGATGCTGATGCTGGGGAGAGCTTAGGTAGTTTGATTGAGTATAAGTTTTCTAACAATAAAATTTATAGTTCTGATATTCAGGACAGTAATCAAATTTTTAAAGATGACATATTTGGCGGTTTGCTAAATTCGGCATATGACTACTATGACCAGTTGGAGCCAATAGTTTTTGGAGATGATCAATGGTCTATAGCATGGGGAATAGATGCTGGGATTTTAGTTGAAAAAGATGATCTAGAAAAGCTTAAATGCCAGTTAGATGTAGATGGTGTTTCGGTTGATGAAAATAACTACTGTGTTAGCCAGTTCTGGAAAAATTATGATGATATAGCGACCTATTATGTTGTGCGATATGAGGTTGAGCCAAGTTTTGAGTTATTTACTGAAAGCGGTGAGTCGGTAGAGTTTGTTGAGCCAAAGACACTTTTCTACACAGTGCCTGAAGGTGAGCAGAAGGAAGCTGGTAATCGTTTTGTCCTTGATTATTATGGTCACGAACAATTATGGGGAATTCCCAGTCAGATTTATGATACCGATAACGGAGAATATTTGGGGAAATACATGAGAGAATGGAAGGAAAGCTATAGATATGTAGATCAGTTTACAATCCCAGATAATGGTGAGCTTGAGGATGATAAGGGTAACAAATATAAGGTTAAGGCTCTATTTGGCGAAGAATGGCTTAAAAAGGCACCTGATTTTGTAGGAAAGTATTCCTATACAGGTAACAAAGAACAGATTCCTTCCGATGATAAATTGTTTGTTAAAGATGGGCTTGATACCCTTGGGGCAATGCCTAAAGATAATATAATTAATAATGGAAAGCTATCGGTGTTTCATAGTGAAATTATCTATGACCCATCACCTAATGCAAAATAGATTAGCCCTTGAATAATCTAATTAGCAGAGTAAAACAAAAGACCGACCTGTAGTTCGCTAAATAATGTAAACTGTAGGTTGGTTTTTTTGTAATGAGTTTTGCTTTTTTATGCGGCTTAATTATTCAGAGCAGGGCGTTGGCGACCCTGTTTTTCTTCTTCATGGCCTGTTTGGCTCCCTGTCTAATTTAGGTAATTTAGCCCGTGCGCTTGCACCCAATTATCGGGTGATTTCTGTCGATCTTCGCAACCATGGTGACTCGCCGCATCAGCCTGAAATGAGTCTGTTATCTATGGCCCAAGATATTGTTGAGTTAATGGATCATCTATCGATTGCTAGCGCGTATTTTGTGGGTCATTCACTGGGTGGTAAGGTGGCCATGCAGTTGGCAATGAGCGATGATGGTAGGGTTAAAGGTTTGGTTGTTGTTGATATAGCCCCTGTTAAATATCAAGATAATAATACAAATATTATCAATAATTTATATGATTTATCTAAAGTAGATATTAAAGATAGAAAGATGGCAGATTCCTTTTTATCTGAGCAGGGCATTGAGCCTTCTGTGCGTGCATTTTTGTTGAAAAACTTACGCCGAAATACGGTAGGTAATTTTGAAGTTAAGATCAATATTAATGCCATTAAAGCTAACTATGAAAGCCATTTATCGGCTGCTCCCCAAGGTGAAATTTTCACGGGTCCCTGCCTATTTTTGAAGGGTGAAAATTCCGATTATATTGACCAGCAACAGTTGCCAATTATTCAATCTATTTTTCCTAAATCTTCTGTAAAAACAATCGAGGCAGTTGGTCATTGGTTGCACGCAGAAAAGCCAGAATTATTTAATCAGTTGGTTTCGCAATTTATTCGTGAAATTTCCTGAACAAGTGCATCAATCCGTAGTAAAATGTCGCCAGAAATGGTCGTAGTTAGGAGCTACCTAAATGTTTGAGAGTTTAAAGCCTGTTGCAGGTGACCCTATTTTAGGATTAATGGCAGCTTTTAGGGCTGATAATAGAGCGCATAAGATCGATTTAGGCGTGGGTGTTTATCAAGATGATACAGGTCACACCCCAGTGATGCAGTCGGTTAAACTGGCTGAAGCTAAGTTGATGGAAATTGAAAATACTAAGGCCTATCAGGGTATTGCTGGTGATGCTGGCTACAATCAGCTGATGATGGCGCTTTTATTTGGCGCTGACCATAGTATTTTAAATTCTGATCGTTTGGTGACGCTTCAGGCGCCAGGTGGTTCTGGTTCGTTACGCGTGGGTGCTGAGGTTGTTCAGCGCGCTCGCCCCGATGCCAAATTATGGGTGGGTGTGCCAACTTGGCCGAACCATATTCCACTGATGGGTAGTGCGGGCTTCGAGATTGAAGAATACCCTTATTACGACAAAAGCACTCATAGCATTAATATTGATGCCATGATGGAGACTTTGAATCTTGTGCCAGCGGGTGATGTGGTGTTATTGCACGGTTGCTGTCATAACCCTACAGGTGCTGATTTACAGCCTGAACACTGGGATCAAATTGCCGATATAGCGCTAGAAAGAGGGTTTATACCCTTTATTGATATTGCCTATCAGGGTCTGGGTCAGGGACTTGATGCTGATGCCTATGGTTTGCGTATGATGGCAGATCGTTTGCCTGAGCTTTTGGTTGCCTCATCCTGTTCGAAGAACTTTGGTCTGTACCGCGAACGAACTGGCTCTATCACCTTGGTCGCTGAATCAGCTGAGCAGGCTAAAATAGTTTCTGCACAGTCTATGTCGATTGCTCGTCAAATCTATTCTATGCCGCCGGCCCATGGTGCGTTATTGGTATCACTTATTCTGGGTGATGATCAGTTGCGAGCCAATTGGCAGACGGAATTGGAAGAAGTTAGATTGCGTATTAAGTCAATGCGTACTCTTTTGACTGATGGCATTAATGAAAACAGTGCTGGAATGGACTTTAGTCATATTAAGCAGCAACAGGGTATGTTCTCTTTCTTGGGAATTACCTCTGATCAGTTAAATCGATTACGTGATGAATTTGCGATTTATATTGTCGGCTCAACGCGGGTGAATTTGGCTGGTATCAATTCTACTAATATTGAGTATCTTACTCAGTCAATTAGAACGGTATTGGATTCCTAAAAGCTTCAACTCCTAATAAAAAGTACCCTCCATTGTAGGTTATATGCAGTATGATGGGGGGCATCAATCGTCTATAGCGCTCTTGACTGTAGCCAAAGATTAGCGAGGGAAAAAATGTTGCCAGTGCTAACAGTATAGGCTGCTGAAATAGGTGTGTTGCGGCGAAAATACTACTGGTAATAAGATTGGCTAGGGATATATTTAGTCGGGTGTGAGTGAATCTGCGCGCCAACCAAGGTTGTAATATTCCTCTAAAAATAGTTTCTTCTAATAGGGGATAGAATAAGATAATTAACAACGGATTATCAATTTCCATTTTTGAAAAAGACTGGGTGTGAAAAAACATTAAAATCCAGATTGGGACCGGTACAAGCAGCAACCAGTAAAAGATTGGATCCCTGTAAAAATATCGATATAAGTCTGTCGGTATTTCTTTGCCTTTTGTATAGATCAATATTCCTCCTATTTTAATCTGTATTTTTATACCAATTATTTTCTGCCTAACTTTGCTTTGCTTAAATAACTATTCTAATATGAATAGTATATTTAACTGTTTTTTTCTACCTATGGTTAGTTTATTTGATAAGAAACTTTTGAATAAATACATAAATTAACGTTGCTTAGTGATTGTGAACAGGCCTTTGCGCGTCAAATGTAGTTAAAAGTTAAGATATTCCAGGGAAGGAAGATCGATGATAAGACGTTATGCTTTCCGATTGAAATTGGCAATTATGCTGTTGCTAATGCTCGTGACTGTGGGTGTTAATGCAGATTTGGTGGTCAAAAATGGTGAAACCTTAACGTTAAATTCTGCTAATTCTGAGATTCTTATTATCAGCGGCGATTTAATTATTGAGAATGGTGGCACTTTACAGGGTGCTAGTAATACTGAGATTAGACTGAATGGTGACTGGGATAATTCGGCTAATGGTAGTTTTATTCATGGCAATACTAAGGTGTTTTTTACAGGCTCTGGTATTTCAGTAATAAAGGGAAATAATCAGTTCCACCATCTGGTGGTTAATAAAAAAGATGCTGCTAGTGGGCAGGAGTTTAGCGGCAGTGAAATCCAGATTGAATCAGGAACAACCCAGACGATTAGTTCTCAGCTTATTTTGAATGGTGCCACCGTTGATGATCGCTTAAAAATTAGATCTACAACTAATGGCGTATCTCATACGCTTAATGCCTCTGGTGCGGCGTATGTTGAGGCTTGGTTTCTCGATGTTGATGATTCTACCTTTATCGGGAATATTGATATGCCAATGAATATCGATAGCTCCTCGATTGCTGCTCCTGTTGTTGGTAGTGGCAATAATGGTGATTGGGTTATAAATATCCCACCGGTAGCTACGGAGCTATCGATGACTGCGATAGAACAGACGGAAACAGGTGGGATTACACTAACAGGCACCAATCTTGATGGTGCTGTTCCTACGGTCTTTAAAATCACAAAATTGCCTGAAAATGGGGTGTTGAAAGACAATGCTACAGTCATTCAGCCTGGATCATTACCGTACACTATCGTAGGTACTTTGACCTACACCAGTACTTCGGACAGTGCTCTTATTGATAGTTTTACCTTTAAAGCCAATGATGGCGAGTTGGATAGTGAGGTTCCTGCAACGGTTTCTATCGCTATTACCCCTGTGAATGATGCGCCGATTATTAGTGGGACACCAGATACGACAGTAGCGGAGGATACGGCTTATAGCTTTACCCCGACAGCCACTGATGTTGATATTGGTTATGCGCATACTTTTATTATCAACGACAAGAAACCGACCTGGGCGAACTTTGTATCAAGTACGGGTGCCTTAACAGGTACCCCAGATAATAGCGCTGTGGGCAGCTACGAGGACATCGTGATTAGTGTTACAGATGGTATAGACAGTGTAGATTTAGATGCCTTTACTCTCACAGTAACCAATACCAA
>Ga0066379_10000120_pt1 | contig 18655 bp, 16 predicted proteins | sample Knorr_S23_td_250_FD_70951 | JGI IMG/M metagenome (GOLD analysis project Ga0066379, IMG submission 70951) | Marine microbial communities from Southern Atlantic Ocean transect - Knorr_S23_td_250_ad_251m_LV_A | ecosystem: Environmental > Aquatic > Marine > Oceanic | place: Southern Atlantic ocean...
ATGGCGGGCAGATACTGATAGATAATGAGGATATTTCTGAACTGCCTATGCACGGACGTGCTCGCAGAGGCTTGGGCTACCTACCTCAAGAACCCTCTATTTTTAGAAAGCTCAGCGTCAGTGATAATATTTTGGCTATTTTGGAGACACGCAAAGATCTGAACCCTCTGCAACGGCGTGAAAAATTAGATAGCCTGCTTAATGAGTTCCATATCACTCATTTAACCGACTCAAATGGCATGAGCCTATCAGGCGGTGAAAGACGACGAGTAGAAATAGCACGTGCATTGGCAACTGATCCAAAATTTATCCTTTTAGATGAACCATTTGCTGGGGTAGACCCTATATCAGTTAATGATATCAAGGGCATTATTCGCCATCTTAGCGACAAAGGAATAGGCGTATTAATCACTGATCACAATGTTCGTGAAACTCTGGATATATGCGCCCGCGCTTATATCGTTGGCGAAGGCCATGTGATTGCAGAGGGCACTACAGCACATATTTTATCTGATCAAAAAGTTCGGCAAACCTATCTTGGTGATCACTTCACCATGTAAGCCAAACGAATTTATTAATTCAAATCTTGCTTTACCAGTCAATTCAGCACTAACATTAAAGATACAGTAACCAAAAGTTTTGAAATATTATGCGGCAAGGCCTTCAGCTAAAGTTTAGTCAGCAGCTAACCATGACTCCGCAACTGCAGCAAGCAATTAAGCTGCTGCAGCTTTCTACGCTTGATCTTCAACAGGAAATAATCGAGCAACTCTATAGTAACCCCCTTCTAGAAACCGATGAAAACGAAGCCCCTAATGATAATGCCCAACAGGATACTAATAGCTCTGGCACTGAAGATATTAACTTTGATAATAATCCAGAGAATTACACCCAAGCTCAGGATGCATCTGAACCATCAGAAACCGAAAAAGAGGCTAACTGGGAAGGGGGAACCACGGAAAACTTGGCTGTTGATAGTGGCTGGAATGATATACCCAATGCCACAAAAACACTCTCTAACGATAACGATTTCAATCTAGATACAATTTATCAGGTCACTGAGTCGCTCCAAGACCATCTTTATTGGCAGCTTAACTTAATTACCCTATCAGATCGTGATAGAGCGGTCGCAGAGGCCTTTATTGATTCAATAAATGATAATGGGTTTCTATCCAGCAATCTTCAAGAAATTACGTCTCATTTAGCGGACCAAACTCAAAAGGACCCATTACAAGACGATGAGTTAATTGCTGTTCTCAAGCGACTCCAGCAATTTGACCCACCGGGAATTTTTGCTCGCGACCTTAAAGAGTGCTTGACGATTCAATTAGATCAACTAAGCGAAGAAACCCTTTACCTTCAAGAGGCGAAAGTATTGGTTGAAAATTTCTTGCAAGATATTGCATCGACTGAACTGACTAAACTAGCACGAAAAAGTAAGCTGGATAAGCTTTGTGTGCAGCACGCCCTTGAATTAATTCGCACCCTTAACCCAAGACCAGGGGAACTGTTGACGCCAGATGATACAAAGTACATAGTACCGGATGTGTACGTTGAAAAAATTGATGGCGCATGGCAAATAAGGTTGAATGATAGCAATATTCCGCACCTGAGAATTAACCAAGCTTACAGCGATCTTATCCGGCGAGCTGACGATAGCTCTGAAAATCAATTTTTGAAAAAAAACCTCAATGAAGCCCGTTGGTTTCTTCGCAGTCTCGAAAGTCGCAATAACACCTTAATGCAAGTCACGATGGCGATCGTCGATTTTCAACAGGGGTTTTTAAATCATGGGCCAGTCGCGATGAAACCACTGGTACTTTCGGAAATTGCTGAACAATTGGATCTCCATGAATCAACCATATCCCGTGTGACCACTAAGAAATATATGGCAACACCACAGGGAATTTTTGAGCTTAAATATTTCTTTTCAAGTCATGTGGGCACTTCTGATGGCGGAGAGTGTTCATCCACTGCAGTTTGCGCTATCCTAAAAATACTGATCGCCGCAGAGCGACCCTGCAAACCGTTAAGTGATAATAAGCTCACAGCTCTGCTGGCTGACCAAGGAATTAAAGTGGCTCGGCGTACGGTTGCCAAATATCGGGAAAGCATGAATATCCCAGCATCGAGCCATAGAAAAAGATTTGTAAATAAAGCGTAATTAAGGAGAATAGTATGCAAATGACAATTAGCGGACATCACCTTGAAGTAACCCATCCCATTCGTGACTATGTTGCAGCAAAATTATCTAAGCTGGAACGCCACTATGATCATATTAACAGCACAGCCGTTATTCTAAGCGTCGATAAACTTTCTCAAAAAGCGGAAGCGACGGTATATGTTTCAGGTGGTGAATTATTTGCTAATGCCGAACATGAAGATTTATACGCGGCAATCGATGCACTCAGTGATAAGTTAGATCGCCAATTAATAAAATATAAAGAAAAACATAGGGACCATTAGCTTTAAGTATGAAAATTTCTGATGTACTCAGCCCAGAATTAACCAATTGCAATTTACCCGGACGCAGCAAGAAACGTATTCTTGAAAACGTCGCTCAGATAATAACCGCGCAATTGGGCGGCGGCAGTGAACTCTGTGACCTTTTATTTGATAACTTTGTGACCCGCGAAAAACTGGGTAGCACAGGTCTCGGAAACGGGGTTGCCATTCCTCACTGTCGCACGCCTGGCGTAAAAAAAATATATGGTTTTCTGGCGAAATTAACCACAGCTGTGGACTTTGATGCAGTAGATGACGAGCCGGTGGACTTAGTGTTTGCCCTAGTAGTGCCTGAAGAAAAAAATGATGAGCATTTAAACACTCTGGCAAGAATTGCTGCCATCATGCAGGATAAGTCATCACGCCAAAAACTTCGCGACTGCGATAATGATGAATTACTTTTCGAGACCGTTTTAGGCTTGGAGCGTAACCAAAAATTATGAGACTTGTTGTTATCAGCGGCCATTCGGGTTCTGGAAAAACTTCCGCACTCAATATTCTTGAGGATGTGGGGTTTACCTGTGTGGACAATCTACCCTCTAGCCTGCTCCCTGAATTAATTAATCAACTTAGGGGGAATGAAAGCGATCCAGAATTACAATTAGCCGTGGGAATGGACGCGCGCAATTTGATGGGAGACCTGACTAAGATTCCAAAAATACTCAGCACCATTGAAAATTCTGGCGTCCAAGTAGATGTGGTTTTCTTGAAGGCACAGCGCACTGATTTACTTCGTCGCTATTCTGAAACTAGACGCAAACACCCTCTAAGTAATGACACCGTTGGACTAAAAGAGGCAATCGATCTAGAAAAGAATATTATCTCTCCCATTGCTAAGGTTGCCAACCTTACAATTGATACTTCGAGACTTTCACTCCATCAATTGCGTGACTTAGTAAAAAACACTATTGTCCCCAATAACCAACAACAGATGACTATCTTGTTTGAAAGCTTTGGCTTTAAGCAACGTATACCGAATGGGTCTGACTTTGTGTTTGATGTTCGATGTTTACCCAATCCCTACTGGAAATCAGAACTTCGCACTCAAACTGGCAACGATTCGGCGGTAATAACATTTCTTGAAAGCCAGGTGGATGTAGCCTCTATGCTGGCTGATATTATTGGCTATCTAACCCGATGGATTCCAAAATTTCAGGCCAATAACCGCAGTTACCTCACCGTCTCAATAGGTTGTACCGGAGGCCAGCATCGCTCTGTTTATATTGCTAACCGACTTCATGAACACTTCTCTAAGCACTATAATTTTGTGCAAGTCATTCATAAAGAATTAGCCAGTCAATAATAGTTAGGTCGAACCTATGATTAGCCGTAAATTACCTATCATCAATGAGCTTGGACTGCATGCACGCGCTGCCACTAAGCTTGCATCTCTGGCTGGGCGATATGAATCGAGCATAAAGACTGGAATACAACCACCACTGGTGGATGCAAAAAGTATTATGTCACTCTTACTTCTCGCTGCCAGTCAGGGCACAGAGCTTATTTTTGAGTTCAATGGCCCTGATGAAGATGAGGCCTGCAGTATGATTACTCGACTACTGGCTGACTATTTTGGCGAGGCGCGGTAGCAATCAAACCTTAAAATACTATCTACAGCAGGGCATCTGGTTGCATTTTAGGTTAAACTACCGATTCACAGTTGCTTCTTAAAGGGCTTTTGAGGATATAGGTGTATGACTCAAGCAACGGAATATAACAGTCTACTATCGCGACTTGGCAGCGCCATCGATTCGGTGACGTTAAATCAGGTTAGGCATACCCTCAATAATCTATCGCCGCCCGATGTTGCCCATCAATTAGAAACCGCACCTCCTAAATTTCGACGCATTTTATGGGAATTAGTTGATCCTGAAATATCTGGGGAGGTTATTCATGAATTGTCTGATGAAATTAGATTAGAATTTTTAGGCGAAATGGATAGCGCTGAGGTTGCCTCCTTAACCGAGGGACTCGATGTAGATGATATTGTAGATATCCTTCAGCAATTGCCTGATCGGGTTATTCCAGAAGTACTACAAGCCATGTCTACTCAAGATAGACAGCGCGTAGAGTCAGTACTTACTTACGATGAAGACACCGCTGGCGGCCTGATGGATACCGAGGTCATCACCGTGCGACCTGATATTACTGTGGATGTTGTGTTGCGTTATCTGCGCCGCTTTGAGGAAATTCCAGAGATTACAGATAACCTATTTGTGGTCAATCGCAATGATACTTTCGTTGGCAACCTACCTTTGAGTATGTTGCTTACCTCTTCGCCCACCATCACGGTAAGAGAAGTTATGAATACCGAGGTAAGAGGCATTCACGTTAACCTCACAGATTCGGAAGTGGCGCAATTATTCCAACGTCATGATTTAGTCTCTGCACCGGTTATCGATGATGAAAATCGCTTGGTTGGCCGAATCACTATTGATGATGTGGTTGATGTTATTGTTGAAGATGCCGATCACTCTCTCCTTGCGATGGCAGGTCTAAGTGATACCGAGGACACCTTCTCATCCATTGGAAAAACCGTTCCTCGGCGGGCTATTTGGCTGGGCGTTAATCTGCTAACCGCTATATTTGCCTCTACCGCTATTAGTCTCTTCGAAGATGCTTTGGATAAGGTGGTCGCTTTGGCCATCCTAATGCCTATTGTTGCCAGTATGGGTGGTGTAGCTGGCAGTCAAACACTTACGGTAGTTATTCGAGGTATGGCTTTAGGACAAATCGAGCGCGGCAATTTAAATTGGCTACTCAGTAAAGAATTCGCCGTGGGTGCTCTTAATGGTCTGCTATACGCACTGATCGTGGGCTGTGTCGTTTCCCTTTGGTTTCAAGATGCTACCATGGCACTTATTATCGGTCTTGCTATGGCTATTAATCTTATGGCAGCGGCCCTTTCAGGCACATTACTGCCAATCTTACTTAAATTTCTAAAAATTGACCCTGCTCTTGCGGGTACAGTGATTCTAACTACCATTACTGATGTCGTAGGCTTTATCTCATTTCTTGGCCTTGCCACAATATTCCTTACCTAATGTCTGAGCTAACCACCGAATCAACAGACCTCCCCAGCAGATCTCAACTTAAACGAGAAAACCAAGCGCTGCGGGAGATGGGTGAACAATTAGTATTACTAGCAAAGTCCCAACTGGAAAAAATCATTTTAGATGATTCTCTACGAGCCGCCATTAAGGAAGCTCGACGATTGAAAAATCTTGATGCTAGACGTCGACAAATCCAGTATATAGGTAAGCTGATGCGCAATATGGATGTTAGCGAAATAAAATATTCTCTGGAAAAACTCAATCACCAATCCCAAACCTTTCGACAGCATTTAGCAAAATTGGAACAGTGGCGCGATCGTTTAATCAATGAGGGAAACGATGCCATCGAGGATTTTATAGCACTTTATCCAGATGCAGATAGGCAACAGTTGCGCAATCTTCAAAGACAGGCCTGCCGAGAAAAATCACTTAATAAGACCACTGCCGCAAGTGAAAAATTATTTAAGTATCTCAAGCAACTGGCTGATTAATTTTCGAATAACAATCGAGCATGGTGCTGCACTGGCATGCGTGCTCTAATATCATCCATCATACTCAGATTGACATTAGCAGTGGCGATACCCACCTCATCATCAATTTGACCAATCACTGTCCCCCAAGGATCAATAATTGCACTACCGCCCCAAAGGCCCCGAGAACTATTCTCTCGATCTACCAAATTAGCACCCATGACAAAGAATTGATTCTCTATAGCACGTGCTTTTAATAAAAGCTGCCAGTGATCCCTACCGGTAATCGCCGTAAATGCGGCTGGCACTGTCACTATCTGAGAGCCCGCCGACCTCAGCTGATGATATAGCGCCGCAAATCTTAGATCGTAACAAACTGATAAGCCCAGCCTACACAGGTCTGTGTCAACAGTTTTTACGCGACTTCCATAACTGTAGTAATCAGATTCACGATAGGCCTGTTGGGTAGATTCTGACTGAACATCGGCATCAAATAGATGAATTTTGTCATAGTGATCGACACAATGACCACTGGGGTCGTAAACCAACGATCTGGCAACCGGCTTGGTCTGTTGATTTCCCACTGGCAGGGTACCACCTACAATCCACAGCTTTAGTCGCTTGGCTTGATCACTCAAAAATTGCCTAACTGGCCCACTATCTTTGGCTTCTTGACAACCTATGGACTGAAGGTCTTGATGACCGTAGTAAGCAAAGTTCTCTGGAAGCACCACCAAGCTTACCTGCTGGCGAGACGCTTCAATCAATAGCGATTGAATCTGATTTAGATTGGCCTCTACATTTTTTAATGGTCTGGATTGCAATACAGCCACTTTTACAATATTACTCATAATCATCCTAACTAATTACTTATTTACAGATTGGTTTGACTCAGGCAGTTCAGCGGCAAATATTTTATCTACCGCTACTTCAACATCATCCCAAGGACCAGAAAGTTTATAACTAATGCTCGAGATACGATCAACCTGTTTTTCTACTAACTTACTGGTTACATAGACCCCAAAAGCAGCTGGCAATCCGCCCGTTAGCCCAACTAACCAAGGCAGATTTGTCGCCACTGGTAGCGTAGCCACAAGCTGAGCATCAACCGTTTCATGGATTAAATCAAACTCACCCGCCATACTCATTCGCCCCGATGGCATTTTCATTTTTAACGGCTCATCCAAGCTGAATACACCCCGATCAAAATTTAGGGTGCCATCCAAACTGTTATAGGCTAAGTTTTTCCCCACTACATCAGAGAAATCTAACTGTAACCGCCGCAACCAATTGGCGAAGTTAAATAGCCCTACCAGCTTAAGTGCCGTACCCGCACCCCCCGGCGTGCGATAAAAGTTGCCATTGATAAGGCTCACTTTAAAATCACCCTGGAGATTTTCTTTACTGACAGCCCAGGGCTCTCCTTGCCATACAAGGTCTGCATCTAATCTGCCAGATTGACTATCTAACACCTGGGGTAAGCCAAATGTGCTGAATAGCTCACCAATATTTTCAATACCTATAGGGCCTACTAACTTACTTAGATGATTTTGACCATCATAGCCCCAGAAAAAGTCAGTTGGCGCTTCGGTGGCATAGACCCCTGGCTTTAACCCCAAAATATCACCTGAGATATTATTAAATGATGCCCCAGAGGGCTCTGACCTTAATTCAAACGACAATGAACCCAAGTCTCTTCCAGCCACTGAAAGCCAATCTACTGAAAAATCCATCGCCATCAACTGCCGCGGATCCATAGTCATTGTTTTATCGCCTAGATTTTTTGGTAGCTGAAGTCTATTTAAATTTATTGTTGGTAGCTGCTGTCGACGCCAAGGCAAAATCATTTTTCCATCAGCTAGGTTACTGATAAAAGTTGCCTCCAGACCAGAATGAACAGGTTTTATTATCGCGCTAATCTCCGCTAAATTTAAGCCCGATAACTTCCAATAAGCTAAATCGAGATCAAATACAGTGCGCCATGATTTAGGTCCCGTTGAACGCTGAGCAATCGAATCTGTAAATGGACGCCATAGATCGAGGTCAATGGTTGGCAGATAGGCTGAAATCAAAAGCATATCCTGATCGGGCAGGATCAGCTCGCGATCATAACTAATGACACCACGCTTGAAATACCCCTTATCAAATCGTATATCAGACAGTAATAAATCACCTAATCTTCCCTCAATTCGCGAAAGACTGGGCTCAAAGTGCAATCTCATCTCTAAAGCCTTTGTCTGCTCTGATAATTTCCCTATTGGCGCCGGCAAATGCACCGCCACAGCTTGCATTTCACTTCTAATATCTAAGGTTGCAGTATTAGACGGAGCACTCGGGTCTTTAGAGAGCACTGCCGTGATAGGCAGGGTGCCCGAGATTATATTTTGCCAAGAAAAATCAAAAAATCGATTTAAGCTATTAGGCGTCAGTGCTGTATTAAACGACATCTGTTGTTGGTTCTGAGCCCTGTACAACTTTGCACTGAATGGCTGATCCCATAGTGCAGCCTTTAAATTATCTGAGTAGATTCCCTTTTCAGATGTAAATTCAATATCACCTGACAATGCGTCTAATTCAACAGCAGACCCTGTGACAGCCACTGTCCCATTATGGATCACTGAGGTGGCTTTATAGCTGCTGACAGGCACTGGGGTCTGACCTTCAACAGACGCTGGCAGCTCTAGATGTAGCCGAGTTAGAGTATCACCGGCATAAGCCCAATTGACCATTGGACCAAGTTTTTTATTTAGCGGTGACTGAGTTAAAACATCGATCATTGCCGATAAATCAGCTTCCAACTGGCCATCAATAATCCATTTTCTTTGCGCCAGTGGCTGTTGAATACTGTATTCTATTCTGGCTTGTGTTACCGCTGCTCGATGGAGACGTGCCGACATTATCTGAGCGCTTAAATTGCCACTATCAATTAAAAACAAACCCTCAAGTGCATCCAATTGTGGCCATGCTGGGTTAAATTTTACCGTTGCCTGCTCGGTGTCAAATAATAACTGTATGGTCCGAGATAGGCGATTATTTTTTGGCGGGCCACTTCTGAGCAGCAATCCAAATTCTTTTAAATTGCCACCTTTAACGGCATTTTTCACCCAGTTTGATGATCTTTCTGCCATGGTATACGGGAGATAAGTTTCAGTTTGGGTTAAATCTAGATCACGCGCACCGATCAATAAATTTAAATTCGGTGTCTTTTGCTCTCCACGCCGAGGTCGCTCAACAGAAAACATAAACTGACTATCACCGGCTTCTACTTTGGTGCTAATTTGATCGCTATGGACTATTAATTGGTCTTCGGATTGCCAATCAAAATAAACTGTACCCTTAGCCTGATCAATGGCTAAATAGTCTCGATATGATTTTGGAAAAAATATCTCAAACCCATCGCTATCCGCAATATGGAATAGTCCGCTTGACCCCTGCAACTCTAAGTAACCATGAATATCCTTTAAGCCTGGAATGCCCTTGAAAGGAAGCATATAACAGCCATCTAAATTTGCGGATAGGTAATACCCAGTCCGAGCTCTACCCATACTTAGCGACGATAGATTACCCTTGGGCTGAATACGCTTGATGCTATCTATTGTATGGGCTGGTAAAACCTGAGTTTCATTAAGTAACTCGGCGAGCAACGCTAAATCCACATGATTAATAGACACATCAAATGCTTGCCAATTAGAGCCCAACTGTTGGGTAAACAGCAGATTAATCGGGTCAATGCTGGTTGCACCCAACTCAAATTGCAGATCCTGTAACCGAGCACCCCAGTCCCTTCCCGGCATATACCAACCAGTCAAAATGGTTTTAATATCTGAGACTGGCGGAACATCATCGGCTAACCAGTTGAGGGGCACCTTGGACAGGGAAAGTTCACCCTCATAGTCCAGTCGCCCTCCAGGATGAATATCTAACCAAATTTCTCCACCTGTTTTTATTGGATACTGACCTAAAGCCTCTGACAGCTCCGGCATCAACGATCTGGTAAGAATTTCTAAAGATCTAGAGAAATTCAGCTCTTCAAATTTAAGGTACCCATCCCCATAGAACGAATCCAAATCTGCAAGATGCCCATAAGCCTCTACGATTAAATTGGCCGGGGTATCGCCTTGAGAAAAACTGAGTGATAACTGTGCTCGGTGGAAATCCGCGTCATTCTCTATCAGCATTTGATCACCAAAAAGCTGTGTTGTTTGGCCTGAAAAAGAATGAAGATTCACGGTGACCGATTGTAACCGTATTAAACGACTGTATAAAAACGGCTTTAGAATAATATTTAAATCGGTATCAGATTGCCCATTAAATCCTTTTAAGCGCCAATGTCCGACAGCATTTTCAACAAAACTTATTTGCAAATTTTCGACAGCTAATTCTCGCCAGATAGGTGTTCCCAATCTAATGCTTCTGAATAAATCTAAATCTGCTCGTCCCCCTTGAAGGCTAAAAACAGTAGCTTGCTTAGCATTCATTAGTTCAATATCTTGTATTTCGATAATTGGTATAAGCTGAGGCCACTCGCCACTAAGTGGCCCTAAATCAACTTGCAAACCTGTATTAGAACTAAGGAAATTTTGTATTGAGGGTCTTAATTCATCCAGCTGACCAATGGTTTGGCGGCCAAGAAAAATAAGTAAAACCATACCAATAATTAATAGCGCAGCGACAAAACTAAGCCATCGAATCAATAATGTTATGTTTTTCACTATGCTTCTGTTCATTTGACCCTTCAAGATGGAATAATATTAAACTGGTCGCTAGGTATTGAGCTTTCAATACAAAGTTTAACATCACAATTCGCCCTTGCCTTAAATTGATCCAGCTGGGTGGTATATTTTTTTTGAAGTCGCTCAATAACGCCAGCCGCGGCATATATCTCTATACGCTTCCAAAGGCCATTGATATCCATTTTTATTAATTCACGCAATATCTCATAACTGAGTGTCTCTTCCGATTTAACCACACCTTTGGCCTCACAATGACCGCAGGGTTCACATAATAATTGGCTTAAACTCTGACTGGTTCGCTTTCGGGCAATCTGCACCAGCCCGAGTTCAGTAAAATCTGAAATCATGGTCTTAACATCATCCTCGGACAAGGCTTGCTCTAGTCGCTTTAATACTTGACGGCGATGGCCGACAGCATCCATATCGATAAAATCAATTATGATGATGCCTGATAAATTACGCAGCCTAATCTGTCGGGCAGCCGCTGTTGCGGCCTCAAGATTAACCTCAAGAAATGTCTGTTGATCACTGCCCGCACCCACAAAGGAGCCTGTATTCACATCAATCACTGATAATGCTTCGGTCTCCTCAATAACTAAAAGACCTCCACAATTTAAAGATACATCTAATTTGAGTGCTTCATTAATTTGATCTTCTATATGGTAATGTTCAAAAAGATTTTTTTTTCCCGAGTACAGTTCGAGTATCTGTTGTTGAAAATCGGTATTTTGATTGCACAGACTAACTAATTCTCTTAGTAAATCAGCGCAGTCAACCCTTATTCTATCTACTCCTGAGCTGAGCATATCGCGCACTGAACGCTGATATATTCGCGGCTCTTTATAAAGGTTAAGCGGCGCCTTATTCACCCTTGCGGCATCCATGGACTGCCAGAGCTGAAGCAAAAAAATACTATCTGAATTTAATTGGGCTGCTGTTATGCCTTCAGCCGCCGAACGCAAAATAAAGTGTCCAGTTAAAGTCTCAGGCCGATCCATTCCAGCAATAACAGAATCCATAAGGTCATTGAGTCGATCTCTTTCAGACTTTTCTTTTATTTGCATGGAAATACCCGATTTTGTGCGACCATGCCTATAAACTAAATACTGTGTTGCTATAGATAAATCGGTGGTTAATAGGGCTCCCTTCTTATTCACCGGATCTTTCACAACTTGAACCAAAAGATCTTGCCCAGCCCTTAATATGTCAGCAATGTTATCTTCAGAACCGATTCGATGAATATCATCTCTATGCATAAAGGCTGAACGCCCAGTACCTATATCCAAAAATGCTGCCTGCATACCTGGCATAACCCTAAGTACTTTTGCTTTGTAGATATTGCCAACCAAACTTTGATCTTCACCTCGATCAATATGAATTTGCTTGAGCACAGTATCTTCCACCAAAGCCAAACGGGTTTCTTTAGAAGTTTTATTAATTAGGATTTCTTTTGTCATCGGGCAACTGTAGCTCAATATCTAAGTTATAAAAACTGTCTATTTATCAGCCTTGTCTAACACCCCAAATAGGCACATTAAACAGCTGCAATAATTGCGAGGTTTGCCCTATAGGAAGGCCTACTACACCACTGTAGCTCCCCTTTATACTCTCCACAAATACGCTACCATAGCCCTGAATAGCATAGCCGCCGGCTTTATCTATCGGCTCTCTCGTGTGCCAATAAGTTAAGCATTCATGCTCGCTGAGATTGCGAAATTTTACATCGGTTGAAGATAATCGCACTAAGCATTCGCTTTTATTACCCACAGCAACTGCAGTTAGCACCTGATGATAGCCGCCAGACAATGCAGCTAACATGGCCATACCCTCATCTTGGTTTTTGGGCTTGCCAAAAATCTTTGACTCACAGACTACAGTGGTGTCGGCACTCAAAACTGGGATATTATCTGATCTCGAACCAATCACATGCTGCGCTTTTTCCAACGCCATTCTCTGCACATAATCAACCGCTGATTCTTGGAACTCAGGCGTTTCATCAATAGTCGCCGGCTCTATATGATGCCTGACGCCAATCTGATGCAAAATTTCTGTACGTCGGGGAGAGGCAGATGCCAATATCAAATCATAATTTAACAATGTTATTACCTTACTAAGTGCCCCTTAGATTCTTATTTGTGCTGTGAATAAAAATGACCCACAAATTTATCCAAGGGTATCCAGCAGAGTGCCGAGATAATTGCCAAGGAGAGAACGTCTTCTATAAATATTGACTTCTCCATTGTGGCATCAATAGTTGCCCGCATAAATTCAACAAACAATACCATCATAAATACAAGGGTCACCCTATGAACCAGCTGCAAGTAAACAACAATGCGATGAAAGAAAATCAAGATAAGACCACAGATTGAAAAAATCAATATATGGTAACCGAGGGTAGTCGAAAAAATAAAATCCGCAAAAAGCCCCATAATCACCGCAAACTCAATGCCATACTGCTCGGGAAGATAAAGTATCCAGGCAATCATTATCAGCAAAAGGAAGTTTGGTTTCCAAAACATCCAATCCCCAGGCATGGGCATAAACTGGAGGATCAATGCTCCTAGAAGCATGATTAGCAACGCTTGGAAAGTGCCACTATTATTCATCTACTACTCGAGTGACATCGCCATCTTTGAGTGTAAACACTAGAAGAAGGTGTCTGCTCCGATCCAGTTTTGCCGAGGGCGTTACTTTAATATCCATAAATTTCTCCCCCGGTTTTTGACTGATAGATGTTACAGTGCCCACCGGATATCCCATGGGAAAGCGCCCCCCCAAACCAGAACTCACCAATTGATCACCTTCTTCTATATCGACAGTGGGGGATACAAATCTCAGTGACATTTCATTGTAATCTGAAGTACCTTCGACAATTGAGCGCAATCCATTGCGCAAAACCTGTACCGGTAGCGCATGATTTATATCTGTGATCAATAATACTCTGCTGTAATCATCAAAAACCTGAGTAACTTGGCCCATTAACCCTTCTGCATCTAACACTGGCTGCCCGATATACACCGCATCATTGGCCCCGCGATCCACAGTGACATTATGATTCACCGGACTGGGAGAAACACCAATAACCTCTGTCACCAACACACTCTGCATAAGCAACTCTGTGGCATTGAGTAATTGACGCAATCGAAGGTTTTCAGCCGCTAACTCTGCACTGCGCTGCAATTGACCTAAAAGTATCAATCGCTCTTTTTCGAGACTGACAGTTTTTTGCTCTAATTTGGTTCTAGAGGTGGTATTCATTGCCACCCACTCCTTGACCTGATAAGGAAAATTGGCCAGCAGTTGCACAGGAATAACGATTTTGGATATTTCGGATTTAGTTGATTCAAATATGGCTGTATAGGTATCTAGGGTAATAAGAAGCAGCGCAAGTAATAACGCGAAAAATGTTTTTCGCACCGCGGAGGAAGAATTAACAAAAACTTTTTTAATGAGCGCGCTCCAAAACCAAGATCAATAGCAAACAAATGCCTACCAAGCGAAGCTCTCTAATACATAAGCATGCCCGAGCCTTTTGCGCCCATCATCTCAAGCGCTTCACCGCCACCGCGGGCTACGCAGGTGAGGGGCTCTTCAGCCAAAATTACCGGCAAGCCCGTTTCAATGGCCAACAAGCGATCTAAGTCCTTTAGTAGAGAACCACCCCCAGTCAGCACGATACCTGTTTCGGCAATATCGGATGCTAGCTCAGGTGGCGATTGCTCTAAAACACGCTTCACTGCTTGCACAATTCCCGACAGAGGCTCCTGAAGCGATTGCAATATTTCGTCGCTACTTAAAACAAAGCTTTTCGGCACCCCCTCAGCGAGATTGCGACCTCTTACTTCGATTTCACGCACTTCTTTGGAAAGGTAGGCCGTACCAATTTCCATCTTAATTCGCTCTGCAGTGCCATCGCCAATCACACTGCCATACTTGCGACGCACATAGTTACAAATTGACTCATCAAATCGGTCACCACCAATTCTAACTGAATCTGAAAAAACCACACCATTAAGTGACAAAATAGCAATTTCAGTGGTACCACCACCAATATCAACTACCATGGAACCCACTGCTTCTTCTACAGGTAACCCAGCACCGATTGCCGCTGCCATTGGCTCTTCAATCAAAAACACTTCCCGGGCGCCGGCACTAAAAGCGGATTCTTTAATCGCACGTTTCTCAACTTCTGTGGCGGTACAGGGCACACAGATAAGAACACGGGGGCTGGGAGGTACAAAACTTTCAGAGTGAACTTTTCTGATAAAATGTTGAAGCATCTTTTCTGTTACTTGAAAATCTGCAATCACACCATCTTTAAGCGGTCGGATAGCGGTGATATTACCCGGCGTTCTACCCAGCATCCGCTTGGCATCCATTCCTACAGCTTCAACTTTTTTTTCACCGTATTGTTGACGAATAGCAACCACCGAAGGCTCGTTGAGTACAATGCCGTGCTCACGCATATAAATCAGCGTATTTGCGGTACCCAAATCGATCGATAAATCACTGGAAAAAAGGCCTAAAATTCTCTTAAGTAACAACATTTTGTCAATTCCATGGTGGTGCTTTTACAATATGTATTAGCAACTGGTTAGAAGCAGGAAACTATCAGTTCATTGCGCCGAAGGCAAGTGCAAAAATGATCGTTTTGAGCCGCAAAAACTATTCACTTCAATTAAGTGTAGCAAGTTGACTCAAAAAAGTGGCTTTTAATCTATCAGGCAAAGGAATTTTCTTCACCCAAGCCTAACCTAAATCGGCTATATGTTGTAAACTGCTGCGTCTCAAATAAATTTTTAATTTGAAGATTTCCACATGAGCATTGAAAAACAAACAATTGAAAATCTTGCCACACTTGCACGTCTAGCGATTGACGATAAAAGAGTAGAGGAAATATCACAGCGACTCGGCAGTGTATTAGAGCTGGTTGATCAGCTTCAGGCGGCAGATACCAGCGGGCTGAATGATTCAGATCATCCCCTGAGTGAAACACAGCGCCTCAGGGAAGATAAGGTAACTGAAACTGATCACAGGGGTGCATTTCAAGCCATCGCGCCTGATACAGAAGATGGGCTTTATTTGGTCCCCAAAGTCATTGATTAACCCTTTCCGCAAGATTAAGTCGAGTACAGAATGCACAATTACACAATAACTGAGCTTATAGATGGCCTGAAAAACAGAGTTTTCTCTAGCACAGAAATAACTCAGTACTTTTTGGCGCGTATCAAAACCTTAGACCCCGCGTTTAATAGCATTATCACCCTTACTGAAGCGCAGGCGCTTGAAGCGGCCAATGCAGCGGATCAACGCCTTGCCGAGGGCAATGCGCCAGAACTTTGCGGCGTACCCGTGGTTCATAAAGATATATTTTGCACTCAGGGTATTCGCACCAGTTGCGGGTCTAAGATGCTGGATAATTTTGTGCCCCCCTACGACGCGACAGTGGTGGCAAATTTTCGCGACAATGGAGCCGTTATGCTGGGCAAGAGCAATATGGACGAATTTGCCATGGGCTCTTCAAATGAAACTAGCTTTTACGGTCCAGTTAAAAATCCATGGTCCACAGATTCTGTTCCCGGCGGTTCCTCTGGGGGCTCCGCTGCCGCTGTTGCGGCACGTTTAGCGCCAGGTGCCACTGCCACAGATACCGGCGGATCAATTCGGCAGCCGGCAGCACTCTGCGGTGTGACCGGATTAAAACCAACTTATGGCAGGGTATCCCGCTGGGGTATGATCGCCTTTGCATCGAGCCTTGATCAAGGTGGTCCCATGGCAAGAACCGCCGAGGACTGTGCACTGTTGCTCAACTGCATGGCAAGCTATGACGATAAAGATTCAACCTGTATCGATCGACCAGTACCCAATTATTCAGCCAACCTTGGCGACTCACTCAAAGGTTTGCGAATTGGCATTCCAAAAGAATATTTCTCTGAGGGTCTGAACACAGGAACAGAACAAGCAGTGCGCAACTCATTAGCTGAATATGAAAAACTGGGCGCTGAGCTTGTTGAGATTAGCCTGCCCAATACAGGGCTGTCTGTTCCAGCTTATTATGTGATTGCCCCAGCTGAAGCTTCGGCTAACTTATCGCGATTTGATGGCGTTAGGTATGGTCATCGCTGCGATAACCCAAAAGATTTAGAAGACCTCTACCGCCGAACCAGAGCAGAAGGTTTTGGCGATGAGGTTCAAAGACGTATTCTAATCGGCACCTACTGCCTATCTGCAGGCTACTACGATGCCTATTACGGAAAAGCACAGCAGGTAAGGCAGCTTATTCGCCAAGATTTTATTCAGGCTTTTGAAAAAGTCGATCTTATTATGGGCCCAACCTGCCCCTCTCCCGCCTTCGAATTTGGCGCTAAGGGCAATGATCCAGTGGCCATGTACTTGGAGGATATTTATACCATCTCTACTAATTTGGCAGGTCTACCCGGCATGTCCCTACCCTGTGGCATGGTGGATAACAAGCCGGTGGGACTACAGATTATTGGCAACTATTTTGACGAAGCGCGCATGCTCAATGCCGCACATCAATTCCAACAGGTGACTGATTGGCATCAACTAGCACCAGCGGGGATTGAAGCATGAACTGGGAAATAGTGATCGGGCTAGAAGTTCATGTTCAGCTAGCTACCAAAACCAAAATATTTTCAGCAGCTAGCACCGCCTTTGGCGCCGAGCCTAATACTCAAGCCTGTAGTATTGATCTGGCAATGCCCGGCACCCTGCCGGTCGTTAATCAGCAAGCCATTGATTATGCGGTAATGTTCGGTCTTGCCATTGACGCTGAGATTGGCATGACCTCAGTATTTGAACGCAAAAATTATTTCTACCCAGACCTGCCTAAGGGCTATCAAACCACCCAGCTGGAAAAACCCATTGTTGGCGCTGGTGTTGTAGACATTCAACTTGATAATGGCGATACAAAATCAATTCGCATCCACCATGCCCACTTAGAAGAAGATGCCGGTAAATCACTGCATGAAGGAAACTTTAGATCTGGTGTTTCAGGGATAGATCTTAACCGTGCCGGCACCCCATTGATTGAAATTGTCTCTGAGCCGGATATGCGCAATGCCCAAGAGGCGGTAGCCTTCGCTAAGAAGTTACACAGCATAGTCACCTCTCTGGGAATCTGTGATGGAGAAATGTCTCAGGGCAGTATGCGCTTTGACGTCAATATCTCGGTTCGCCCACAGGGCGAAACCAAGCTTGGTACGCGTACCGAAACCAAAAATTTAAATTCTTTTAAATTTATGGAAGAGGCCATTCATCTGGAAGTAGAACGCCAGATCGATTTGCTGGAAGATGGCGGTGAAGTGATTCAGGAAACGCGTCTCTATAATGGCGAGACCAGAGTGGCTCGTTCCATGCGTAGCAAAGAAGAAGCCAATGATTATCGCTATTTCCCCTGCCCAGATTTATTGCCCGTAGTACTGAGTGAAGAGCATGTAGAACAGTTGCGCTCGAACCTCCCAGAACTTCCAGATGCTCGTCAAGCGCGTTTTGAAGAGCAATACCAACTATCGCAATACGATGCCATGGTGCTTGGCGCCGATGCCAATATCGCGAACTACTTTGAGCAGGCCACAGCCAAATCTGGCAACGCCAAGCTCACCGCCAACTGGGTTGCCGGTGAATTGAGCGCGCGACTCAATGCGCAAAATATTAGCCTTGCGCAAAACCCAGTTTCAGCCGAGCAACTGGCCGGTCTTATTGTCAGGATTGCGGATAACACCATCAGCGGCAAAATGGCCAAACAGGTCTTTGAGGGCATCTGGGATGGCGAGGGTGATGCCGACCAAATTATCGAATCGCGCGGCTTGAAACAGGTATCGGATAGCGGCGCATTGGAGGCAATGGTCGATGAAGTATTAGCCAATAACCG
>Ga0066379_10000122_pt1 | contig 18610 bp, 15 predicted proteins | sample Knorr_S23_td_250_FD_70951 | JGI IMG/M metagenome (GOLD analysis project Ga0066379, IMG submission 70951) | Marine microbial communities from Southern Atlantic Ocean transect - Knorr_S23_td_250_ad_251m_LV_A | ecosystem: Environmental > Aquatic > Marine > Oceanic | place: Southern Atlantic ocean...
GAGATTGCCGAACAGGACTTGCCCTATGCCTTTACGCAAAAGACGGTTTGGCAGCGCATATCGATTATTGCTGCCGGCCCTATAGCCAATTTCCTGCTTGCCATTGTAGCTTTCTGGTTACTATTTCTTTCAGGAGAGCGCGGTTTAGCGCCTGTGATAGGCAATATTGCCAAGGACTCCCCAGCGAGTATTGCCGGCATTGAAGTTGGCATGGAAATAAAAGCGGTTAATGGCGTGGCTACCCATACTTGGGGTTTGGTCAATCGCGAGTTATTTGATTATATAGGTACAACAGGTGATATTGCATTCAGTTTGAGTGATTCAGACACATACGTGGATAGTTTGATTTCAATACCAGTTGTCAATTGGTTAAGGGACAGTGAAAACCCTGCGCCATTGCGAGAATTGGGTATGAGTCCACCATTTGAGCTCGAATCTCTCAGTCTTGCCAAAGTGTTTGCAACGGGTGCGGCCTATGCTACGGGGTTGCGAGATAAGGATATTTTAGTCTCTGCCAATGGTCGGGAAATAGTGGATATAAACAATTTTGTGGATCTAATTGCCGAGAGTATAGATACACCGTTGGTTCTTGAGGTTGTGCGCTCGAGCGCAGGGGATCTCGGCGATCAATTTCTGACTTTTGAAGTAGTTCCGGATAGCGTGGAGCGAGAGGGTCGCAAAGTGGGGCAGTTGGGTATTCAGCTGGCATCTCAGGGGCGTTATCCAGAGGAAATTATCAGGACACAAGAGTACAGCGTGATTGGTGCCTTGCTGAGAGGGGTTGAAGAAACAATTTCCACCAGTGGCTTTATACTCTCATCTATCGGAAAATTGCTGGTTGGAGATATGTCGCCAAAAAATATAAGCGGACCCATTACTATAGCTAAAATGGCGGGGGATACGGCGCGCGCAGGCGTAGACAATTTTATTCGCTTTATAGCGATTCTAAGTATAATGCTTGGGGTTATGAATTTGTTGCCGATTCCTGTGCTAGATGGTGGTCATCTGCTCTACTGCATAATCGAATGGGTAAAGGGTTCGCCAGTCTCTGATCAGGTACAGATGTTTGGGTATAAAATTGGGTTCTTATTGTTGGTTGGGTTAATGATATTTGCGACGTTTAACGATCTAACGCGACCATTCTAGGATGTTAAAAAAGAATTAAGATGGATTGAATGTTTTACATGAAACGACTTCTTTTGAGCTTTATTTTGAGCCTGATTGTTCAGGCTTCTGTTGTCCATGCATCACTTTTTCAAGTTGAGGATATTCGCATTGAAGGATTGCAGCGTGTCTCTGCGGGCACGGTCTTTACCTCGTTGCCAATTAATGTGGGCGATTTTATCGATGAGGCAGTTATTCGCGATGCCACTAGGTCGCTATTTCGCACCGGTTACTTTGCCGATGTAATTATGGTCAAAGAGAATTCAGTGCTGGTCGTCGGTTTAACCGAGAGACCAGCGGTGACTGAAATCAATCTCGAGGGCAATAAAGCCATTGATTCTGAGCAGTTGCTGGATGCGCTAAGGGATAATGGTCTCGCCGAGGGCCAGATATTTAGGCGAGTTATTCTCGAGGGGATGGCTCAGGAATTGCAGCGTCAATATGAGGCTCAGGGGCGCTACGATGCCACTGTTGAGACCCGTGTAGAGGAATTGCCGCGCAATCGTGTCGCGGTCAATATTGATATTGATGAGGGCAGTGTAGCCAAGATTCGACATATTAATATAGTTGGCAACCACAGTTTCTCCGAAGAGCAACTTTTGGAAGGGTTCGAGCAAAATAAGACCGGATGGTTGTCGTGGACCAGTGGCGATGATAAATATTCCCGCGAAAAATTATCTGGTGATTTGGAGACTTTGGAAGCTTGGTACCTAGATCGCGGTTATTTGGCCTTTGAAGTTCAAAGTACACAGATTTCGGTTAGTTCGGACAAAAAGTCGGTTTATATCACCATTAATATTGATGAGGGCGATACCTATACCATCAGCGATATTGAGCTCTCTGGCGAGCTTAAAATACCTGAGGCCAGTATCAGGTCACTGATTATGATGCGCAAGGGGATGAGGTTCTCACAGGCATTGATGACCAGTTCCAGTGAATTTATTACCCGTCGTCTAAGTAATGAGGGCTATACCTTTGCCGAGGTTGAGGGTTATCCCGAACTCAATAAGGAAGATAAAACCGCCAAGGTTACCTTTGTGGTTATGCCGGGTATGCGCGCCTATGTACGTCGTATAGAGTTTCGCGGTAATACCAAAACAGCAGATGAGGTGCTGCGTCGCGAAATGCGTCAGATGGAGGGGGCTTCGGCCAATAATGCGTTGATTGACTTTTCAAAGGTGCGTCTCGAACGCTTGGGCTATTTTAAACAGGTTGAAGTTGAAAATGTGCCAGTGCCCGGTGTTGGTGACCAGATAGATGTTATTTATACAGTTGAGGAGCAACCCTCTGGTTCCGTAGGTGCCAGCTTGGGATATTCTCAAGGTTATGGGCTTGTTTTGGGAGTTAACCTCAGCGAGAACAATTTTTTGGGAAGCGGCAAACAGGTAAGGTTGGGTGTCAACCGCAGTACCTATCAAAACTCACTTAATTTTAGTTATTCTGAACCCTATTTTACCGTAGATGGTGTCAATGTTGGCTATAGTGTCTATGCTCGTGAAACTGATTATGACCGGATTAATGTCGCCAGTTTTTCAACCAATACCTATGGGGCCAATGTTAATTGGGGCTACCCCTTATCTGAAGTGGAGCGAGTAGGTTTTGGTTTGGGCTTCGAGAACTTAGACCTAAAAACTGGCCAGTATGCCTCGGGCGAGATCAGGAATTTCCTAGATTTTAACGGCGATAACGATGACGACAACAATAGCTTTGATGTTTTTAATATTAATTTAAACTGGGCTAAATCGACACTGAATCGCGGTATATTTGCCACTCGGGGCGCATCTCAGCGACTGTCAGCCAATGTAACCATCCCAGGTTCTGATTTGGAGTATTATAAAATTACCTATAAGGGGCAGTATTTGCGCGGATTAACCCGTTCATTAACCCTTAAACTACGCACTGATTTGGGTTATGGTGACAGCTATGGAAAGACCACGCAACTGCCATTTTTTAAGCATTTTTACGGCGGTGGATTTGGCTCAGTAAGAGGCTTCGAGCGCAACTCTCTGGGGCCACAGGATACCCCCTGTTATATGCTTAAAGAAAATCCTTGCAGTACCGTTGGCGGTATAGATGATCCAGATCCTATTGGCGGAAATGTGCAAGTTGAATTTGGTGCTGAAGTGATTTTCCCGCTGCCATTTATTAAAGATCAGCGTTCAATGCAGTCGGCCTTTTTTATAGATGTGGGCAATGTTTTTAATACTCAATGTATTGAAGAGGGCAAAAGAAATTGCTTTAAACCAGACGTAGGTGAGTTAAGATACTCAGTGGGTGTTGGTGCTACATGGTTGAGTGGTTTTGGTCCTCTTACATTTAGTTTTTCTAAGCCACTCAATGGCAATGAGCTAGATGTAACGGAAAACTTTCAATTTTCACTGGGTAATCAATTCTAATTATTTAATTTAAGGTATAAATGTATGTTGTTGAATTTTAAAGCTTTTAAAATGGTTTCAGTGGTCGGTATTTTTATATTGATATCGGCAAATGCGGTTGCTTCTGATACAACTAAAATTGCTGTGGTTGATACTGCGTTTGCGATTTTTGGCTCGGCAACTGCACAGGCAAAACTCAAAGCGGCGGAGAAAAGTGCTGATTTTCTTAGCTTAAAAGCAAAATATGAGAGTTCTACAGCAGATTTGCAAGTCATGGCAAAAGAGGCAGAGAGCCAGCGTTTTACATGGTCGCAGGAACAGTTGGCCGAGCACCAGAAAAAAATGGGCTATGCCAAGGCCGATGCCGATTTGGCGGTGCAAAAAATAAAGGCGGAGCAACAACAGTTACAGCAGAGCATACTACAAGAGTTGGGTCCGCTAGCTGAGCAGGCAATTCAAGAAATTGTCCAAGAGGAAGATATCAGTCTACTGCTTCGTGCAGAATCTGTGTTGGTGGTAGCTCCCGAAGCTTCAATAACGGCTAAGGTTGCCAATCGTATCGACCAAAAAGTCGCATCTGTTGAGAAAGCAGAGCAAGCTGCACCTCAGCAGTAATAATGTGCAAGGTGCTTTTATGCAGGACTCATATAGCCTAAAAGATATAGCCCTGTTCCTCGATGCCGAGTTGTGGGGTGATGGCTGTGCGCAGATTACAGGACTGGCTACTCTAAAATCGGCAAAAGCTGGAGATCTGGCATTTTTAAGCAACTCAAAATATGCCAGTCAGCTACAACATTGCCATGCTGAGGCGGTCATTTTAGAAGCCGATCAGGCCCAGCAGTTTGCGGGAAATCGTCTGGTTGTAGATAACGCCTATCTGAGCTATGCCAAAATTAGTAGCTGGTTTGATAATGCGCCAGAGCCATCTCAGACCATTCACCCCAGTGCCACCATAGACCCTACGGCTAGCCTAGGTGAGGCTGTTTCTGTGGGTGCCAATGTGGTTATTGAGGCCGGCGTGCAAATTGGATCGGGATCTACCATCAAAGCTAACAGCGTTATCGGTGCGCGCTCGCTATTAGGTGAAGATTGCAGTATAGAGTCCAATGTATCTATTTATCATGATGTTCGTATTGGTCATCGGGCTGTGGTGCACAGTGGCTCTGTAATAGGTGCCGATGGCTTTGGCTTTGCGCCAGACCCACAGGGCGGTTGGCACAAAATAAGTCAGGTGGGTGCTGTGGTGATTGGCGATGATGTTGAGATAGGCGCCTGTAGTACCATTGATCGTGGCGCCATTGATGACACCATCATCGGCAATGCTGTGATAATAGATAACCATGTGCAAATTGCTCACAATGCAGTGGTAGGGGATAATACCGCAATGGCGGCTTACGCTGCTGTCGCTGGTAGTGCAACACTGGGTAAAAACTGTGTACTGGCTGGTGGTGCACATGTGGTGGGTCATGTTACCCTCTGCGACAATGTTCAGTTAATGGCACACACCTTGGTTACCAAGGATATTAGCCAATCTGGTAGCTATGCATCATCGGTCACACCGCTGATGACAACCCCCCAGTGGCGCAAGCATTCAGTTCGCTTTGGGCAGTTAAATGATATGGCTCTGCGCTTAAAAAAATTAGAAAACACCGAAAAGAACTAAATTCAGCGGTGGATTGATACTAAATAAGTCTTGAGAGTGAAATAATTGATGAATGTAAATGAAATTATGGCGTACTTGCCACACCGCTATCCCTTCTTGTTACTGGATAGGGTTGTTGAGATCGAGCCTGGCAAGCGTATTGAAGCCTATAAAAATATTACCTTTAATGAAGATGTGTTCAATGGGCATTTCCCTGGAGCACCTATTTTTCCCGGTGTAATGATTGTTGAGGCCATGGCGCAAGCCTCTGGTGTATTGGGTTTTGTGACCTCGGGTTTAACCGCAGATGATGGGCAATTATTTTTGTTTGCGGGTGTTGATAAGGCGCGTTTTAAAAGACCGGTTGTACCTGGTGACAAGCTTACGCTGACCTCTGAAGTAGTCACAGTAAAGCGCAATATGTGGCGTTTTAACACCACTGCATCGGTGGATGGTAAACTCTGTTGCGAAGCTACTTTGCTCTGTGCCTATCAGGATCGAGATAAATTAGCGTGATTGATGCCAGCGCAATTATAGATCCAACTGCTACGTTGGGGGAAAATGTTAGCATTGGCCCCTGGACTGTTATTGGTCCCGATGTCGAGATTGGTGACAACTGTCAGATTGCCTCCCATGTGGTGATTAGAGGGCCGACCAAGATCGGTAGCAATAACAAAATCTACCAGTTTTCTACCATAGGTGATGATACCCCAGACCTTAAATACAAAGGTGAGCCAACAAAGTTAATTATTGGTGACGATAATACTATTCGTGAAGGCGTCACCATTCACCGAGGTACTGTTCAAGATAAGGGTGAAACCATTATTGGCGACCATAATTTACTGATGGCCTACGCGCATATTGGTCATGACTCAGTGATCGGCAACCACGTGATTATGGTCAATAACTCCAGTCTTGCAGGTCATGTTGTTGTCGGCGATTGGGCGATACTTTCTGGCTATGCCCTAATACACCAATATGTCTCTATTGGAGCCCATAGTTTTATCGGGCCAGCGGCGTTTAGCTACCATGATGTGCCCGCCTTTGTCACCGCCTTTGGTAGTCCCGCTGAGCCGCGTACCATCAATCGCGAGGGTTTAAAGCGCAGAGATTTTTCAAGCGAGCAAATTGCTCTGGTTAACAAGGCCTATAAACTCTTATATCGCCGTGGTCTGTCTATCGAGGAGGCCACTGATGCTATTGTCGAGTTGGGTGATGATCCCGTGATTCAGACCATGCTCGATTCCCTCGAAAAATCCACCCGCGGTATTATTCGTTAAGCCATGAATCAGCCACCTGTGATTGCCATAGTGGCCGGGGAGGCCTCTGGCGACACCTTGGGTGCCGATCTAATTTGCAGCCTACAAAAACAGTACCCCAATGCTGTATTTGAGGGTATAGGTGGCCCAAAAATGCAGGCCTGTGGCTTTAACTCGCTATTTGCCATGGATAGGCTATCGGTCATGGGATTGATCGAGCCTCTAAAAAGGTTGCCGGAGCTACTCGGCATACGCAACGCCATTATCAAGCGCTATAAGGCTAATCCCCCCGCGGTTTTTATAGGTATAGATTCGCCTGATTTTAATGCCAAAATTGAGCAAAAATTGCATGCCAAAGGTATTAAGACTGTGCATTATGTCAGTCCATCGGTTTGGGCTTGGCGTCAGGGAAGAATCAAAAGCATTAAACGTTCGGTGGATTTGATGCTGACCTTATTTCCATTCGAAGCAGAGTTTTATCAACAGCATCAGGTGCCAGTTTGTTATGTGGGTCATCCACTGGCCAAACAATTTCCAAAACAGCCCAATACATCTGAAGCAAGGCAAGCATTAGGGCTCGATACTAATCAGCCAACTCTGTGCATTATGCCCGGCAGTCGCAGTGCCGAAGTTGAGTTAATGGCGGAGCTTTTATTAGATGCAGCTGCTTGTGCGTCTCAAGATTTAGGTATTGAATTACAGCTAGTTATGCCCGCGGCTAATCAATCTAGATATGACCAATTAAAGAAAATCTTAGGGACAAGATCAGATAAGGTAACACTGCTTATGCAGCAATCCCATCGTGCAATGGAAGCAGCGGACGCAGTACTGCTTACCTCTGGCACTACAGCCCTAGAGGCTATGTTGCTTAAAAAGCCCATGGTGGTTGGCTATCGCATGAATGCACTGTCATTCAAATTGCTATTTCCACTGATTAAAACAGCCCATGTTTCATTGCCTAATCTATTGGCCAATAAACCGCTTGTGCCAGAATTAATTCAAGATAAAGTAACGGTTGAAAGTCTATCTGCACAGGTGGTCAACCTTTTTAAAACTAGTAACTCTGAGTTGATTGAACAGTTTGACCAATTACACCAACAGTTATCCTTAGATTCAGCTAGTTTGGCAACAGCTGCAATATCAAATCTGATAGCGAGTGAGTAGGGTGGCAGATAAATGGCATCCGCCAAAAAATATTTCTTGCTTAGCTGGTGTTGATGAAGTCGGCAGGGGTCCATTAGCCGGCGATGTGGTGGCTGCTGCTGTTATTCTGCCCGCCGAGCACAGTATAGACGGCTTGGCAGACTCCAAGGTGCTCACTGCCCATCAGCGAGAAGTCCTTTATAAAGAAATCACCGAGCAAGCCATTTGCTACTCTGTGGCAAGAGCATCGGTGGCAGAAATAGATCAATACAATATTCTACAATCGACCATGATGGCCATGCGTCGCGCGGTTATGGGTTTAAAAATAAAGCCTGACTTTGTAGCGGTTGATGGTAATCGCCTGCCAAAATGGGAATACCCAGCAGAAGCCGTGGTTAAGGGTGATGGTCGGGTAGAGGTAATTAGCGCCGCATCCATTATTGCCAAGGTGGTGCGCGATGCTGAGATGGTAGAGTTTGAGGCCAAGTACCCAGGTTATGGGTTTGCCAAAAATAAAGGCTATGGCACAGCGCAACATTTAGAAGCATTAAAGCGCTTAGGGGCAACGTCAATACATCGGCGATCGTTTTCTCCTGTCAGTGAAAACTTGCTTCCGCAACAACAATCTCTATTATAAAAAAATAATTTTAAACGCTTTAGCTTGAGTTAATTCAGTTGAAGCTATACATTAATTCTATGATTAGTTTTCCTTTAAATGCTATAACAAGTTCCTCATTATGACCTCTGAGTTTGTCCATCTTCGCCTGCGCTCCGAGTACTCACTTGTTGATGGACTTGTGCGCATAAAACCCTTGGCAAAAAAAGTCGCTGAAATGGGCATGCCTGCGGTTGCATTAACCGATTTTAATAATTTCTTTGGCCTGATTAAGTTTTATAAAGCGACGCAATCCCAAGGGATAAAGCCGATTGTTGGGGCAGATGTTCTACTTTCAGATCAAGCTGAAGGTACAGCATCACAGTTAGTGTTATTGGTTGCCGATCAGGTGGGCTATCGCAATCTGACACAACTTATATCCAAAGCCTATTTGCAGGGACAGCGTCAGGGTATTCCTATTATAGATAAGTGCTGGTTGTCACAGCACAGCGAAGGGTTAATTGCGCTGTCTGGCGGACGCCTAGGGGAAGTTGGAATAGCACTGGTTTCAGGTCGCTATGCCGAGGCGGAAGTAGCCCTTCGAGAGATGATGAGTCTATTTCCAAATCGCTTTTACCTTGAATTACAGCGAACCAATCGAGCAGATGAAGAAGATTATATTCATACAGCGGTTACTCTGGCTGAGCGCTGTGAATGTCCAGTCGTAGCCACTAATGATGTGCGTTTTATTGAGTCCAGTGAATATGAAGCTCATGAGGCTAGAGTCTGTATCTATGAGGGGCGGGCACTAGATGATCCGCGTCGCGAGCGTCGCTATTCTGAGAGCCAGTGTCTAAAAAGCCCTGAAGAAATGGCTGAGTTATTTAGCGATATTCCCGAAGCTATAGAAAACTCGGTTGAGATAGCCAAGCGCTGCAATCTAGAACTTAGCTTTGGCGAGTATTTTTTGCCCGATTACCCGATTCCCGAAGGTATGACCATTGATCAGTTTTTGGTTCAGGTTTCTGAGCAAGGTCTTGAGCAACGCTTAGCCAGTCTATTTGATAGCAGTGCTGAAGATTATCAGGCGACCCGAGATATCTATTATCAGCGGCTTAAGTTTGAGTTAGATATTATTATCCAGATGGGATTTCCCGGTTATTTCCTAATCGTTATGGACTTTATTCGCTGGGCTAAAGATAACAAAATACCTGTAGGTCCGGGCCGTGGTTCTGGTGCCGGTTCGCTGGTAGCTTACTCGCTAAAAATTACTGATTTAGACCCGATCGAATATGACCTGCTATTTGAGCGATTCCTCAATCCAGAGCGGGTTTCTATGCCCGATTTTGATATTGATTTCTGTATGGATGGACGCGACCGCGTGATTGCCTATGTAGCTGAACAATACGGCAGAAATGCAGTATCACAGATTGTTACCTTTGGCACCATGGCGGCCAAGGCGGTGGTGCGCGATGTGGCGCGAGTGCAGGGCAAATCCTATGGTCTTGCCGATAAATTATCCAAGATGATTCCGTTTGAGGTCGGTATGACCTTAGAGAAGGCGGTTGAACAAGAGGAGTCCTTGCAGGAGTTTTTAAAGCAAGATGATGAAGCCTCAGAAATTTGGTCCATGGCGCTGCAGTTAGAAGGTATTTCGCGCAACTGTGGCAAGCACGCCGGTGGGGTAGTTATTGCGCCCACCGAAATTACCGATTTCTCACCTATTTATTGCGATGATACCGGCTCCGGTGTGGTCACCCAATTTGATAAAAACGATGTCGAAGAAGCCGGTCTGATTAAGTTTGATTTCCTCGGCTTGCGTACCCTAACCATTATTGACTGGGCGGTTCAGATGATAAACCGTGAGCGCGCCGAAAATAATGAAGAATTATTGAATATTGACCATATCCCATTAGATGATGAGAAAACCTTTCAGCTAATGCAAAGGGCAGAGACCACCGCAGTATTCCAGTTGGAATCTCGCGGTATGAAAGAGCTGATCAAAAAGTTAGGCCCAGATCGCTTTGAGGATATTGTGGCACTGGTGGCGCTGTTTAGGCCGGGTCCATTGCAGTCTGGTATGGTCGACGATTTTATCAATCGTAAAAAAGGCCGAGCCGAGGTTAGCTACCCCCATGCCCAGTATCAGCATGAATGTCTAAAGCCAGCGTTGGAGCCAACATACGGCATTATTCTGTACCAAGAGCAGGTGATGCAGATTGCACAGGAAATGGGTGGTTATACATTGGGCGGTGCTGATTTATTGCGTCGCGCCATGGGCAAAAAGAATGCCGATGAGATGGCAAAACAGAGGGAGTTATTTGTACAGGGCGCTATTGAGAAGGGACATAGTGAGGCACTTGCCTCAAATATTTTTGACTTGATGGAAAAGTTTGCCGGATACGGCTTTAATAAATCTCACTCGGCTGCCTATGCCTTGGTAGCCTATCAAACCGGTTGGTTAAAAACCCATTATCCCGCTGAATTTATGGCGGCCACCATGTCCTCTGATATGGATAAGACCGATAAAGTTGTCACCTTTATCGATGAATGTAGAGCAATGGATTTGCAACTATTGCCGCCTGATGTAAACCGAGGAAGATATCAATTTAGCGTAGGCGATCAGGGGCAGGTTATCTATGGCTTAGGGGCAATTAAAGGGTTGGGTGAGGGCCCGATTGAAAATATTATTCAATCCCGAGAGCAGGGTGGCGTTTTTACCGATCTGTTTGATTTTTGTGCCAGAGTTGACGGCAGAAAAGTCAATAAAAGAGCCCTTGAAGCATTGATTCGCAGTGGCGCCCTTGATGAAATAGGCCCCGAGGGCGAAATAGGCTATCGCCGCGCGGTAATGCTTGCGGCAATGGATCAGGCATTAAAAATGGCCGAGCAACAGGCGCGAGATGTCAGCAGTGGCATGACAGACTTATTTGGCGGTGCCATGGTTGAAAGTGAGCAGCAAAATCCCTACGACAACGTCCTAAAAGCCAAACCATTCACAGTAAGAGAGCGTTTGGGTGGTGAAAAAGACACCCTAGGCCTTTATCTTACCGGGCACCCCATAGATGAGTACGAAGATGAACTAAAGCATATGCTACCCCAGCGTATTGTTGATCTTCGTGCCGATAAAGAAAAGTCCACCGTATACGGAATGGTTGTCGGTATGCGGGTACTAAAAAACAAGCGCGGTGATAGCTTTGCGTTTATTACCCTAGACGACAAAAGTGGTCGCTTAGAATTATCTGTATGGGCTGAGCAGTTTGATATGTATAGAAATATTCTCAATAAAGACGCCTTGCTAGTGGTAAAAGGCGCTGTTTCTGAGGATAGCTATACGGGTGGACTAAAGATGGTCGCAGAGTCGATCCAGTCTATCTATGAAGCGCGCTGTAGCAAGCTCGAAAAGCTTAGCATATCGGTAACCAAATCAGTTATAGGCAATGGTTGGGTCGGCGATTTCCATAGTTCCCTAAATGATTACAAAGATGGCTCATGCCCAGTGGTTGTTGAGTATTCTCATTCAACCGCGTCAGGACAATTCGCCCTAGGAAAGCAGTGGTTAGTTCAGCCCAAAGATGAACTAATTACCCGATTAAAAGAACAATTTGGCAGTGCCAATGTGCGTTTAGATTACAGCTAACCTGAGGTCTGATTCGTTGATTGGTTAACTTCAGCTAAATGTAATATCTGGGCTAGCGATAATCCCATTAGCGGTTTAAAATAGCCCATTGCTAGATAACCTCACCGGGCTATAAGAGACTGAGAATAGAATGAATTTAAATTATTTATCTTTTGAACAGCCGATTGCTGATTTGGAAGGAAAAATTGAAGAGCTACAGCTAGTTGGCAATGACAGTGATATCAATATTGCTGAAGAAATTTCTAAATTGCGTGAAAAGTCGCGCAAGCTAACCGAGAGCATCTACTCAAAGCTTACGCCCTGGGATGTAGTGCAGGTAGCGCGACATCCACAAAGACCCTACGCCCTAGACTATATTCAGCGTATTTTTACCGACTGGGAAGAGCTACACGGTGATCGTCATTTTGGTGATGATAACGCCATTGTTGGTGGTGTCGCTCGTCTAAATGGCAAGCCGGTTATGGTTATTGGCGAAGAAAAAGGCCGCGGTGTTAACGACAAGGTAATGCGAAACTTTGGTATGCCCAAGGCAGAGGGGTATCGCAAGGCATTGCGTCTGATGGAAATGGCGGAGCGTTTTAATCTGCCAGTTATCACCCTTATTGATACGCCTGGAGCCTATCCGGGAATCGACTCCGAAGAGCGCAATATCTCAGAATCTATCGCGCAAAATCTAGCGGTAATGTCGCGTCTTAAAACACCTATTATTTGCACCGTAATTGGTGAGGGTAGCTCAGGTGGTGCCTTGGCTATTGGTGTGGGTGATAGACTCAATATGCTGCAGTACAGCACCTACTTTGTGATATCACCCGAAGGCTGTGCCAATATTATCTGGAAAACCAGTGAAAAAGCCCCTCAGGCGGCAGAAGCTATGGGTGTAACCTCAGATAACCTCGAGCAATTGGGTATTGTCGATGAGACCATACCTGAGCCATTGGGTGGCGCCCATCGGGATATTGATGCAATGAGTGAAAACCTCAAGCAACATTTAACAGGACAGCTTGAAGAGCTGCAGAAAATACCCACAGAGCAGCTGCTAGAACAGCGCTATCAGCGGGTTATGTCCTACGGGAACTAAAAACTTAGTTACCCATCTTTTAACAACGATATCGCCGCCAATGCCTCTGGGTCATTCGATTTAAGCTTGTTGGCGATATGGTGTTGAAAGAAATAGTGAAAATCCTTATTTTTATCTGCCGCATACAGGCAATCATCACCCGGAAGCGCCGGCGTGCTTACCATTTCAGCTTCATTAGCAATCATGGCTTCAATACAGCCATTATTTAATAGTCGCCAGCTAATTACTTGTTTTAGAGTAATACTAGAAAAGCCATCGTCAGATAGTACGGCATGGGTGCCAATGCTATCTGGTACTTCTTGGATAATATCCATTTCAGAATCGCACTGATAATCGTAATAATCTGCCGCAGTTTCAAGTTCGATCACCTTATGCAGGGGCGCGGCAAAAAACAGCTCCTCCACGCCCTGATCAAAATAGCCCTGCCATTGCCCATTAAGGGGGTCATTTATTTCATCGCAGGCGATAAGTTTATCCAACCAAGGCACCAGGCCTATAACTTCGCCATTGGTTCTAAGCCCCCAAGCCAAAACCCTTACCGAAAACAGCTTATCGGGATTTTGAGCATTGCTGTAGAGCATTTCTAAGCCATCGAGTTCCGGCGCGATACGAATTATTTTATTGTTAGAGAGTTCAGAGATTGGCTTGCGAGTGAAGATATCAATTACATTATCCATCGGGTGATCAATGGCGTGGTTAGGCATGGATACATCTCCTTCTGGTAGTCGATGGTCGAAATAGCTAACACTACATAAGGTACTCCAGAATTGAATAAAGCACAACAGTTTGTGCTTTATTACTTATAAATTTTTAAATAAATTAAATAGTACGTTTAAAATACGAAGTATAATTACATTGCAATTAGTACTTTTGGTTACATTTTGTTATTAACTAATTTCCCGAATTTAACAACATTCGCAAGGTTGCTTGATCGCATTTCGATCGGGCTATGCCCTCAAAGTTTTCATTAAATGTATTTCTCAATGTTTCACAAGTTTCTAAATTACCCGTTGTGAAGGAGAGCTTAGCTACCCCCGTATCGGTGAAGTTATTTTTAGCAGTAGCAGGGGTTCCCGCGCGGAAATCAAGGTCATTACCAAAAGCATTTTTTCCTGTCATGAATGTTGGTGTAGGCATTGTATGACCCATTTTTGTATATTTGGTAAAAGTTTTCCAGTTTTGCATTATGTCTACTAACTCAAATTGGGCAGAAAGTGCTTTATTTTTATCTGATAATTTTGACCCCTGTTTTAAAAAGCCAACCGTTGCAATTGCGCTAATGCCAAGAGCAATAATTACTGGAACTAGGCTGTTGCCAAGTTGATTTCTCCGTTGCTTAGCGAGTCTATTTTCCCTTTGATTAAATCTTTTTGTGCTATTCATCCGCTATAATCCCTTATATTAGATGCTTTCTTTTCACTGTATTCTCAAGATAAACTTCAATCAATCTATACTGATCAGTATAGTTTATCAATGGGTCATTGAACGATTTCCAGTCTAGAACCCAAGGTCTATATTAAAATACAATAAAATTTCAATAACCAAAAAATGGATTTATCCAAAGGTCAAATGAAAATATCTGAGCAGCAGCGTTTGCAGCGTATTAACCAATTATTCGATGATTTATTTTTACATTCTGAGGGCACTCTACTAGTGGGCGGTGCTGATGAACCTTTATATATTCCCTCGATAACTGCTAGTGAGCCTCATCAGTTAGTTTTTCGAGAAAACTTTGTATCCAGTGCATTACACGAAATAGCTCACTGGTGTATTGCTGGAAAACAGCGAAGGTTACAGCGGGATTTTGGTTACTGGTATCAGCCTGATGGACGCAATATTGATCAGCAGGCACAATTTGAAGCGGTTGAGGTCAAGCCGCAGGCACTGGAGTGGATTTTTTCCAATGCCTGTGGTCAAAAATTTACGCCTAGTGCCGATAATCTTAATGCCACTGATAACACTGTAGCTTATGATATTGCCTTTAAGCAGGCTTTGGTGAAACAGGCAAGACAGTGGTGTAAAAGCCAGCAATTATCAGCGCGAGCGAAACTATTTATCGATGGGCTAGTAAAAGAATTTAATACTGTTGACCCCTATAATCTAGAGTATTATCAACTTAGTTATTTAGTTTAAGAGATTTATCATGCAAGCGCTTTTAATTGATTCATCCATATATATTTTTAAAAGTTACTTTACCTTGCCAGAAAAATGGCATGCTGAAGAAACTGGACACCCCACGCAGGCGGTGTATGGCTTTACCAACTTCTTACTTGAGTTGCTGAAAAAACAGCAACCCACCTATATATTTTGCGCCTTTGATGAAAGCCTACAAACAGGCTTTCGGCATCAGCTATGTCCCAATTATAAAATAAATCGTGAGCTACCCGACGAGGCACTAGCTTTTCAGCTCAATGCCTGTAGGCAACTGTGTCGCGTATTGGGTATTACACAGATGGCATCCAATCAATATGAAGCTGATGACCTTCTGGGGGCAATGGCAAAACAGGTGAGAAGTGCCGGCATGCAACCGGTGATAGTAACGCGGGATAAAGACCTTACCCAGATTGTTCAACAGGGTGATTTGTACTGGGATATAGGCAAATCGCAACCCAAAAATGCCAAACAGTTAGAACAGGATCTCGGTGTCGGCTGTCATCAAATGGCCGATTATCTGGCACTGGTAGGGGACAGTAGCGATAGTATTGCAGGCGTTCCAGGTGTGGGCCCTAAAACTGCTCGTGAGTTGCTATCTTGGATGCCATCTATAGAACATATTATTGAAAACAGTGATCAGCTGGGGGATTTACCGATTCGCGGTGCCGCCAAACTAAGTGATAAGATAGTCGACAATCAACAGCAACTTTTGTTATCGCGCCAACTTGCCACCATTGTGACTGATATAGACGATATACCCAGTTGCGATAAAATACACTGGCAGGGGGTCTATCAGGATGCATTTGCCCTGTTTGCCGATGAAATGGGTTTTGGCGAAATATTTAATAGCCGTTCTGCCCAATTGAGACAAAGACAGTTTCAAGGCGTATTTGCAAGCTAAATAAACTCTAATAAAGGTTTTAATGAATAGACCGCGTATTATTGCCGATCAAAATATGCCACTGGTAGAGGCTTACTTTGGCCATTTGGGTGAAGTAAAGCTGGTAGCTGGGCGAGATATTGATCCTCAAGCTATTGAAGGCGCAGAAATCTTATTGCTGCGCTCGGTGACAGAGGTTAACCAAAAACTGTTACAAGGCAGTGCTGTGCGCTTTGTCGGCTCGGCAACTGCCGGAACCGACCATATTGATCTTGAATACCTAGAAAATAATAATATCCAATTTGCCCATGCCCCCGGCTGTAACGCCGAAGCAGTGGTGCAGTATGTACTCTCTGTATTTAGTTATTTAAAACCAGAGTGGCAACAGAGCAGGGTAGGTATAGTAGGCTGTGGCAATGTGGGTGGCAGGCTCTACCAAAAATTGCGTAGTCTGGGTGTTGAGTGCCAAGTCTATGATCCATTTTTAACTGCCAGTCAGATCCCTGACTTGGTTAACTTTGATAGGGTACTGCACAGCGATATTATTTCACTGCATACACCACTTACCACTGCGGGTGATTTTCCCACCTATCATATGTTTAATCAGCAGGTGTTTAATCAGCTTAAGCCAAACGCCCTGCTTATCAATGCCGGTAGGGGCGCGGTGATTGATAATTTAGCCCTTGTTCAAAGACTTAACCAGTCGGATAACCTTCAGGTTGCCCTAGATGTTTGGGAATCAGAGCCCGAGATCAACACAGAGCTTGTAGACTTAGTGTCTATAGCGACACCGCATATTGCCGGTTACAGTAATGAGGGTAAACTTCGCGGTACTACAATGCTAGCTGAGGCATTAGGTGCCTATTTATCCGATCAGTCAATGCAGTCGCCAAATAACTTAAATGACAGCCTAAAAGCCCCGCTAGACACCGCAGGGAAAGATTTAAATCAATTGCTACTAGAGTGCTATAACGTGGCTAATGACGACCAACGAATGCGAAAAACTTTAAAGGATAGTGGGGTGGCTCAGGGCTTTGATCAGTTGCGAAAAACCTATCCACAGCGCAGGGAATACAGCCATTTTAAGGTTTCTGCTGATGCATCACTTAGCCACCAATTAAAAATACTGGGCTTTTCAGCTGACTAGAGTCAATTATCGCCTAATCGTTCCTAAAAACTCAGCTAATCGGGTTAAAGATTCCACTAACTGAGCCTTATCGGGTAAAAATACAATACGCAAATGCTGAGTATCATCGAGGTTAAAGGCCGAACCCTGAACCACAAGCACTCGCTGTTGTTTTAGAAAATCCAAAACAAGTTGCTGATCATCGGCTATTGGATACATCTGTGGATCCAATTTAGGGAATAGATACATAGCAGATTTAGGCTTAACACAACTTACCCCCGGGATATTAGTTAACATCTGGTAAGCCAGATCTCGCTGTTCCAATAGTCGTCCACCGGGCAAAATTAGGTCTTCAATACTCTGCCTGCCACCGAGAGCTGTCTGTACCGCCAACATTGCAGGGGCATTAGCACATAGTCGCATCGAAGCCAGCATCTCCAGACCTTCACAATAGCTTTGCGCTTTATGTTTAGTGCCGGTCATCATCATCCAGCCCGATCTAAAGCCTGCTAAACGATAGGTTTTTGATAAACCATTAAAGGTTAGGCACAGAGTGTTTTCTACTAGGCTAGATAGGGGGATATGTACCGCATCATCATAAATAATTCGGTCATATATTTCGTCGGCAAATACCACAAGATTATGTTTTTCAGCTAATGCTACTAAAGCCTTAAGGGTTTGTTCAGAATACACAGCACCGGTAGGGTTATTGGGATTAATAATCACAATACCCTTGGTCTTGTGGTTAATCTTAGACTCAATATCCTTTAAATCTGGTTGCCAGTCATTATCTTCATCGCAACGGTAGTGCACAGGTACACCACCAGAGATGGAAACAGCCGCTGTCCATATGGGATAATCAGGGGCGGGGATAAGGATTTCATCTTGTGAATTAAGCAATGCCTGCATGGCCATTACAATCAGCTCGCTAACCCCATTACCCATAATGATGTCATCAACGGTAATACCTTCAATACCCTGAGCCTGATAGCGTTGCATTACCGCCTTGCGCGCAGGGAATAGCCCCTTGCTGTGACAATAGCCCTGAGCCTGTCGCAAATTTTGCACCACATCCTGCATAATTTCGTCGGGCGCATCAAAGCCAAAGGCACCGGGGTTGCCTATATTTAGCTTGATAATGCTCTGCCCCTGTTCCTCAAGCCAGTTGGCATGATCGAGAACTGGGCCGCGAATGTCGTAGCAAACGCCATCTAATTTGTCAGATTTTACAAACTTAGTCATTGGGTACTGATGTCCAAAAAGTGGGTCATTTAGTCATTTTAGCAAAAAATAGTGAAAAAAATGGAAATAATAATAATTACTCAAAAAGATAGATCAGCTTTAAATAGAAGTATGAGCTAGAGGTAAAATGGACTCTAGTAGAGACTGAAAAGAAAAATATCATATTAGAGCCTATCAGCTCTTGACAGTACCGGTGCGGCTACTTAGAATGCCCGCCTCTTAGCCAAACACGTCCCGTTCGTCTAGAGGCCTAGGACACCGCCCTTTCACGGCGGTAACAGGGGTTCGAACCCCCTACGGGACGCCATTTGG
>Ga0066379_10000130_pt1 | contig 17678 bp, 18 predicted proteins | sample Knorr_S23_td_250_FD_70951 | JGI IMG/M metagenome (GOLD analysis project Ga0066379, IMG submission 70951) | Marine microbial communities from Southern Atlantic Ocean transect - Knorr_S23_td_250_ad_251m_LV_A | ecosystem: Environmental > Aquatic > Marine > Oceanic | place: Southern Atlantic ocean...
GGTGTGGATCCATGGGGGACTAGCAGATCTATACAGCCAATTTTGGGGGGTGGGTCAATATGAGAGTACCTGTTTTGAAAAATGTAAATAATCTCAGAGGTAAGTGAACGTAACCTACTGATAAATATGGAGAAAATGTAGACATTTGTAATTATGCAAAACGCTACATGTAGATACTGTATTACATAATGGGGGGGCGGTTGTTATGAGAGTACCTGTTATGAAAATAGCGCAGAAAGGTGTTTTGAAAGCGCATTAATTGGCACATAAGCGGAAGTAGAGTTAATGAAAAATTCGAGAGAGACAACTTATGGAAAGGGCGATAACCGCCGTCCTGAGGATCGCGAGAAGTTTGAAGATGGTTATGACCGCATTTTTGGAAAGAAACAGCGAACCGTTAAAGATGAACGCGCCGAAAGACGCGAGCGCAAAAGAGCCCAAGGGTAGCCTCTTGGAAGATCTGATTTTAAAGCGATTCTGTTATCACCCTCAGGGTACGCTGGGAGTGATTGAGGTAGGTGATGAGAAGTTCTACACCATAGAGCGACCGTGGATGAGCAACAAGCCGAATGTCTCCTGTATACCGACAGGGACGTACAACATGGGGTGGAGAAAGTCGCCTCGATTTGGTGAGACATGGCATGTTAAGGATGTGCATCAGAGAACGCATATCCTGATCCATGTAGCCAATTTCCCGACCGATGTGAGTGGATGTATCGGGTTGGGGACGGGACTGATGGAAGACCGCATAGCAGTAAGTAATTCGCGTGTCGCAGTCAAAAAGTTTGAAGATCTTACGAGGGACAAGTCGTGGCGTCTAATAGTAAGCAATGTACTTTATGCGGGATTGAAAAAGATCTAGGGAAATTTTCAGGAAAACGAATCACCTGCAACCAGTGCAGGGCTTTGGACAATAAAGCTCGCGGTGAGACGTATGACGGCTTTTTTAAAGCACGGCATGCGAAGCTTATACAGCGTCATAAGAAATTTGAAGGGGCTGGCACCCCAATCACGATAGAGGAGCTGAAACAGCTCTACAGTGACCAGAAAGGCATCTGTGCAATCACCAAGCTACCGATGCATGCAACATCAAAGAATACCGACCTATCTGCATCACCAGACAGGATAGATACAAGCAGAGGGTATGAGAAAGATAACGTCCGCCTTGTGTGCTCTCGAGCAAACGTAATGCGAATGAACTTAGATGACCATGACTTTTTGTGGTGGTGTCGAGCGGTAATAAATGCCTATGACTGATATTGAACAAGTAGCCGCGAAATTAAAAAGTAATTTCCCGCTCTACGCAAAAAATGTTTTACGGATTGTTGATAAAGAAGGGGAGTCTCGACCCTTTAATCTTAACAGCGCCCAGCTTTATCTCCACAACATGCTGGAAAATCAACTGAAAGAGCAGGGCAATGTCCGCGCATTAGTTTTAAAGGCGCGACAGACTGGCATCTCAACTTATTCTCAGGGCAGGAACTTTTGGAAGGTCACACAGAACCGCAATGCCAATGCATTCGTATTGTCGCATCTCGCGGAATCGACGAACGCTATCTTCAATATGGTGCGTTACTTCTATGACAACATACCTCATCCTGCCTTTAAGCCGCCCCTGTCTTCATCTAGTGCTTCTACTCTCGTTTTCGACGAGCTTAACAGTCGATATCGAGTTGGGACTGCGCGTTCTACGCAGACGGGTCGCGGACAGACAAACCGCTTTGTGCATGGATCAGAAGTTGCTTTTTATCCCCAAGGATCTGATATCACCGCAGGTCTATTGCAGACCGTCGGTGGCAAAAAATCAGAAGTTATCCTAGAGAGCACCGCGAATGGTGCGGGGGGATGGTTTTACGATCAGGTGATGAAAAGCCTGCGTGGTGAATCGGAGTGGGTGACCTGTTTCATTCCTTGGTTTTGGATGCCCGACTACCGAAAAAAACCGAGCCCGTATTTCGAAGCTACACCAGAGGAGTATGCCCTCGCTAAACGATATGGGCTAGATGACGCTCAGCTTGCATTTAGACGAAGCAAGTTAGATGAGTTGGGCGGCACCGATCTTTTTTCTCAGGAATATCCCAGCACCCCGCTGGAAGCTTTCTTAACCTCGGGAAGATGTTTTGTTGAAGATAAGTTCTTGGGCGTCTGTGAGGACGACTGTTACACCCCCGATTTTCAGGGAGATATTCTTGGCGGCAACATTGAAGCGAGAGCACATGGTTCTTATAAGGAATGGTGTCCGCCGATGGCAAGCGAGAACTACACCATCGGTGTGGACGTTGCCGAAGGTCTTTCATACGGTGACTACTCTTGCGCCCAAGTCTTAGATGGAGAGGGTAGGCAGGTAGCTTGTTGGCACGGGCATATAGACCCGTGGGATTGGGGTAATGTCATATCGCAGATCGGTAAACGATATAACAGTGCGTATGTTGTGGTCGAAAGAAACAACCACGGTCTAACGACACTTAGGCGTTTACAGGAGCTCAACTACCCCAATATGTTTGTCGAGCATTCGGTTGATGGCGCCTACGATGACAAGATGACCAAGCGTGGCGGTTTCCTAACCACCTCAAAGACAAAGCCGCTCATTATTGACAATCTTGCAAGGTTAATTAGGCAGGGTGAATTGGGCGCCGCAGACCTCGAGCTAATTAATGAATTACGAACGTATGTTATTGATGAAAAAGGAGTTTTCAATTCGCAACAAGGATGTTATGATGATCGAGTGATGAGCTATGCCATCGCCCTGCACGGACTTGCCTCTATGCCGAGACCTCGGCAAAGAACGATACAACGACGCTTTACAACTCTTGACTCCGTTGCAGGATACTAATGATAGAAGAGTACAAAGAAGCGGCGCTTCAGCCTGAGAAGGAATCTGATGGAACGCAGGATCATTCCATTGAGAGCCTCGGGGCTAGATTAGCCGCACGTTTTCAGGAATTTAAAGACGCTCGCAAAGAAACCGAGAACGAGTGGATTAAAGACCTTCGCCAATACAATGGGCAGTATGATCCCGAGGTACTTGCACGTCTAAACGAATCAGGTGCCCGATCAAAAGTGTTCGTCGGATTAACACGAACCAAGGTTGTGTCGGCATATTCGCGAATCATCGACCTATTGTTCCAGCATGGTGACCCTGCGTTTGCCTGCGAGCCCACTCCCGTTGCTGATTTAGATCCTATACAGGCAGTTAAACTCCGAGAGCAAGCCACTCAGGAAATCATGATGGCATCCCAGATGATGGATCCCAACATGAACCAAGACCTTGTGATGGCAAGGATTGGGGAGCTTGAGGAAGAGTTTAAAGAGATTGAACAGAAGGCGGCGGCTGAAGCCGCTGAAAAAATGAATACGACAATTTTGGATCAGCTTATTGAAAATAATGCTGACATGAAGCTTAAAGAGTCGATCTTGGAAAGCTGTATCTTTGGCGCTGGAGCAGTCAAGGCGGGCACCGTAAAAATTGATACCAGCCAGTCTTATCAGAAGCTTCAAGATCCTGAGACTGGGGAGATGGCATTTGCTTTATCCATCATTGAAAAAGCAACACCTGAAGTTGAATCTGTCAGCATCTTTGATCTGTACCCTGACCCTTATTGTACAAATTTGGCTGACTGCGACGGGCTGTTCAGAAGGCATGTATTAACACGCCGACAGTTCCGCGAGTTGGCGGATCGCCCCCAATTTGATGGCTCAATGATCAAGTACCTGCTCAAAACAAACCGCGCAGGTAACCATGTTGAGGAAGATCACGAAAAGACAAGACGCCGTATAGCGGGAATTAATGATCACTCAGAGTCTAATAGATTTGAAGTATTAGAGTTCTGGGGCACTGTAGACGGCTATGAGTTAAAAGAACACGACATTGAGTTACCAGAGGAAGCGGATTTATCTGATGACTTTAATGCCTGTGTATGGATGTGTGCAGGGAAAATTATCAAGGTAATGCTCAACCCTGTATCGGGGTATAAGTCGCCTTATTTTATTTTCCCTTACGAACGAACACCGCATCAGTTCTGGGGCACAGGTGTACCGAGAATGATGAGAGATTCTCAGGGCACCATGAATGCCGCCACCAGAATTTGGCTAGACAACTTAGCCATGTCGTCGGCACCCATGGTTGAGGTCAATACCGACCTCCTAGCGGCGGGCGAAGACCCTACAGACATTCACCCTTGGCGTGTATTTCTGCGCGAAGGGGGAGACGGCAGTATGCCAATGGTTCGCTGGTATCAGCCTATCGCGAACGCTAACGGTTTAAACCAAATTGTTGAAATCTTTAGACGCTTTGCGGACGAGACAACCAGTCTACCTTCCTATACACACGGGGAGCAGACACAAGGTTTAAACAAGACTGCCACAGGTATGTCTATGTTGATGGGTGCGGCTAATGTTGCACTCAAATCGACCATTAAGAATATCGATGATTTCTTGATGGAACCAATGATCAAAGCCCTTTATCACTGGAACATGGAGTTCAATGCAGATGAGTCGATTAAAGGTGACCTGAAGATCGTTACAAGAGGAAGCACAGCTCTTGTCCAGAAAGAAGTGCAAAGCCAGCGCCTGTTGCAATTCCTCTCGCTGGTTTCAAACCCCACGGATATTGGATTGGTGGATCGAAACAAACTGTTGCGTGATATCGCTCAGTCAATGGATATCGACCCTGACGAAATTGTGAAGTCAGAGGAGCAAATAGCTCTTGAACAACAGCAAGCAATCCAAGCTCAAATGCTCCAAGGAGCAAGCGCAGTCGGTGCTTCGCCTACAGGCGGGGCAGGATTGGGCGCAGGTAATGTCCCTGCTCCAATGCCGATTTAAGGACGCACAACTAAAGCTGGAACAAGCTGACGAAAAAAATTTCAGGTTTGAGCAAGGGCGACTCAATGAGCTTCGCTTCATGCTCGAACTTCACGTCAGTGCGAAAGCACTATTAGACCAACTGAGGGCTCCCAAGCGAACACCCTCCATTGACTAACGGATATCTGTGCACACACAGACCCGAAGGAAAAACACTATGGCTAAAAGAAATGACCCAGAGCGACTAGAAGCAGAAGCGAAAGAGTTGTACGAGCAATTGACTCAGGCTCCAGAAGAGACCCCAGAGGAAGCGCAACCTCAAGAGGAAACCTCTGAAGAGCAAGAAGAAATTCAAGTAGATGCCCCCGAACCTACGGATACGGTTGAGACTCAAGCGGAACAGGAACCAGTTCAGGAAGACAGCGGCGAAGAATCCGAACTGAGGTCAGCTTTAGAAAAAGCTGAGAAAGCGATGAAAGGTGCTCAGGCGAGAATGACTAAAGCTACGCAAGAAGCGGCAGAACTGCGAAAAAATAACGAGCAGATGATGCAGACAATTGCTGAGCTTAAAGGTCAGGTTGCGGAACGCGAAAGCGACACAAGTAAATTGAACCAGCTTAGAGAGGACTACCCTGATCTAGCTGTTCCACTTCTTGATGAGCTGGAGCGAACGCGACAAGAGGTAACAAGCACCAAAGAGCAGTTAAGCCAAGCGGAACAGGCGAAACGAGACGAGCTAGAAGCCCATGCGGCGGCAGTGCACTTTGACCGAATTCGAGCTGAACATTCTGATGTTGATCAGATTATTGAGACAGCGGACTGGATGAACTGGTTAGAAGAGGCAGATGCACAGACGAAGCAGTGGATTCAAACAGGCTCCTCGAATGACGTTAACTCCGTTTTGTATCGGTTTAAAAGCGACATGGGCATGAAACCTCCAACGCCGCAAGAGCGGACTCTAGAGAAGGCAAAGAAGGTTGCAGAACCCAAGATGCCTAAAGCTCGAAAGTCCAACTTAAAAGGCGACAAGAAACAGTGGACTGTCGATGAAATCGTCAAGATGCCCAATCAAATTTTTGAGAAGCATAAAGACGACATTCTTCAAGCAATGAACACTGGATCGATTCGCCGTTAATTTTTTACTCTTGTGAGGTAATTAAAAATGGCATTTCCAACATTCTCCAGCGGGGCTGGAGCTAATCAGGTGAACTTTATACCTGAAGTGTTTTCGAAACTCCTTCAGGCTAAGTTCTATTCAAGCAGTGTACTACCTGCAATCTCTAACACTGACTACGAGGGCGAAATCTCTGGTCAGGGTGACAAGGTGCATGTAAGAACTGTTCCAACCGTAACGATCAATGACTACACAGGTACTGTTGCAAATCAGAACCTGACCACTGATACAGTTACTCTGAATATCGATACCGCGAAGTACTACTCGTTCAAGGTAGACGATGTTCTAGCGGCGCAAGCTGACATCAATATGCTTGAAGAATCCTCTTCTGATGCGGCTGAGCAAATGCGTATCGCTGTTGAAACTGATGTTTTAGCAGGTGTGACCGCAGATGTTGCCGCTGACGGCACGTTCGACGTTGGCGATATTTCTAAAGCCAACATCCTAGAACATATCATGGATCTCTCAACCCAGCTAGACGAGAGAAATATTCCAGAAGAAGGTCGTTTCTTGGTGTTAAACCCTGCGTTTATTTCTTTATTGAAGCAGAGCGAGTTGCGTCAGGCTTACTTGACTGGCGATTCAACCTCTCCGCTACGCAACGGTAAAGTAGGCACGATTGATCGCTTCACTGTGTATCAGTCAAACCTTCTTAACACTGCTGATATTGATGCAAGCGCCGCCGTTGACAACCGCACTCAAGTTCTTGCGGGTCACTCTAAAGGTATCACGTTCGCGAGCCAGTTCACTAACACTGAAACTGTTCGTTTGACTGACACCTTCGGTGATGCAGTTCGCGGTTTGAAAGTCTATGGCTACAAAGTAATTAACCCTGACTGCCTAGTAATGGGTCAGTGGAAGTAATTCCTTAGGACTTAGGGGGGCGAAAGCCCCCCGTTTTTAAGGTGTTGATATGAACACAAAAACCAAGAAAGACGAACTGTACGCTGAGACGCTTGAGACCTATAGCATTAAGCTTGATCGAAGGCGCTCTCTTGCGAGTATGCAAGAGCAATTAGCAATCGTAGAGCAACAGGCAAAAAACCCCGTTAAGGAAGAAAAGGTTAAAGCGCCTAAAAGAGTACGGAACGTGGTTACAGGTCGAGAGTTCAATTATCAAGACGTGTATAAAAATCATCCAAATCTTGAAGTGATCGAGTGGCACGAGGATTAAATTATGGCAACAACTAAAGTAGTAGATGTTCTGGATCGAGCCAGTATTATTCTTCAGGATAATTCAAAGGTTCGATACCAAAATTCAGAGTTGTTGAAGTTTTTCAACGACGCACAAAAAGAAGTAGTTCTGCATCGCCCCGACGCGAACATGAATAACACGGCGGTTGACTGTGTGGCTGGGAGCAAGCAATCCCTGCCTACGGATGGTCTTCGCTTGATCGACGTTGTGCAAAATACGGGTGGTCGGGCGGTAACGCAAATTAGTCGTCAGGTACTTGATGAGACTCTGCCTGACTGGCATACCGCGACAGGATCTACCGTTTTGCATTTTGTTTATGATGCCGCCGATCCTAAAAATTATTATGTCTACCCTCAGGCGACAGCCAACACGGATCTCGACATAATCTACAGTTCAGCGCCCGCTGATATCGCTATTGCTGATTTCGAGACAGATACAACAACGATCACGCTTGATGATATCTACGCGAATTGCATACTGGATTACATATTGTATCGCTTATACCAGAAGGACTCTGAGTATGCGGGCAATCCACAGCGAAGCATGATGCATTACCAGAGCTTTGCCAATGCGTTAGGCATTAAGACGCAGGCTGACTCTGCGACCACTCCCGTACCTGCGGTAGGGGTGTAAGATGAAGTTTAGCGATTACTCCCCCTACATTCGACCCGAGGCACAGGGTTGCCCAGACTATCTAATTGAGCGAGCGGCACGAGACTCTGCAATTGATTTCTGTAAAAAAACGGATGTCTACACAGCGGAGCCTGAATACCTCTTTGTTGCTAAAAACGTCAACGAATATGAGGTATCCATACCCGTAGGGACTGAGCTTAATCGCATCCTTGATGTTTATAACGACAAGTCGGCATTAAAGCCTGTTAGTTACAACGAGCTACTTCAAAGACTTGGCGACGAAACCGAAAGGTCTTCGCCTAAGTATTACGCTCAGCGCGACAACACCCAGTTTTATGTTGCTCCTATTCCTCAAAGCTCTGACAAACTCAGAGTTTTGTACTCGTTAAAGCCCACACAAACCGCCAAAACGATCCCCGACACGATAGGCAAAGAGTACCAAGAGATTATTACTCACGGCGCTCTGTACAGGCTACAAATGATGAGCGGTCAACCGTGGTCGAACCCGAATGCGGCAGGGGTAAATAAGCAGTTATTTGATAGAGAAGTCGGACGAACAGTCCGTCAAGTTAAGTATGGTTTTTCAGGCGGATCTCTGACATGTAAGACCAGAGAATTTATTTAATAAAGTTACGTTAAGTTGTTAATTTAACTAGCATTTTGATATGATATAGGTGAGTAAATGGCGTATTTTCAAACAGTTAATTTAGTTGCTGGCGACACGCTCCCAGAGCTTACGTTTGAGCTAAAAGATAGCAACACAGCCGTTAATGAGAATACCGAGTTGGATCCTGAAGACAGCAGTACTTGGGCACCACTGACCAATTTGTCAGGTGCAACCGCCAAACTTCGGATAAGAGAGCTGGGTTCAACTACGGTTAAGTCTACATTAACGTGTCTGGTGGACGCCGCTAACTCAAAAGCATCGACCAACTTTCCCCAAGGGACGTTGGATGGTGCTGGCACCTACGAGGGCGAGCTCGAGATCACATTCGCTGGCGGCGGTGTACAAACAGTATACGATTTAGTGAAGCTAAAGGTCAGAGGCGACTTTGACTGATGGCTATAAAAAGCAAAATTACTTTCACGCGGATAGCGTCAAGTGTTGACTATCAGAACCTAGTGTTTTCGAAGGTCGCGCTAGACCCCGATTCCTTAAACAGGTATCTAACCGACGCGGTCAGTTTTTTTGAAGAATTAAATATTGTTTTTAGCAAATCCCTTGAGGACACCGCCAGTGTCAGCGAGCGGTTTGTAAACATGGTTGGAAAACCCTTTTCAGACGCAACGTCGGTAGGAGATACAGCGCTTGTTGAGTTTACATCGGTACAGACAGACTCAATATCTATATCAGACGCCATCGACCATATCGAGTTAAGTAAAAACCCCACGGACTTAGGAACAGTTACTGACGAAATTTCATTCGACTACACGAAAGGTGTAAGCGATGGAGTTTCGGTTGGCGATTCAGGAATCGTTCGCGGGCAAGGTTACTGTGACCTAAGTTATTTTTCAGAAGACTACGTTGGCTTTGTTCAAGCCTTTTAGGTGACTTAAATGATTAATGAAAATGTAACGGTTCAAGGACAGTTGAAGATTGTTTTAATGGACAAGGACGGCACCGTTAAAGAAACACGAGATGTTAAAAACCTTATTGTGCAGACTGGAACCCACTTCATCGCGAGCAGAATGAGGAGCAACTCAGATAGCCCGATGAGTCATATGGCGATCGGGACATCCTCCACGGCGACCGATGCAAACCAGACAGCGCTTATTTCCCCGCAAGGGGCTCGAGAACCTGTAACCCATTTAAGAAGCGGGTCTACGGTAACTTATTCGGCAACATTTGGGGCAAGCGCAACAACGTCTGGGGCTATTAAGGAGGCGGGCATCCTAGATGCCGCGACCAACGGCACCATGCTTTGTCGCACGGTTTTCCCTGTGGTCAATAAGCAGGATGACGACATCATGCAGGTTCAGTGGTCGATTACTATCAATGCGGCGACTTAAGTCATGAGTACCATAGTCACCCGATCAGGCAAAGGCAGTTCGTTAACCAATAACGAGGTTGATGCGAACTTCACCAACCTTAATGACGACAAGCTTCAGTCTGGCAATACAGCCGCAGAACTCACAGTGACTACGTTAAAGTTTGGCTCTGATGCCAGAACCATGGATGCCTACACAACGTCTGTAGATACGGCGCTTGTTCAGATGGCTACCGCAATCACCAACACGAATACAAGGTATGTAGCTGAACACGCCTTCGAATAGAGGAATATGTAATGACAGTTGAAACCGAAGTAGCCACGCTTACGCAATCCGTTGATGCTTTGACTTCAGCGGTCAACGTAAAGAAGGCTACCCTTGACGCAAGCGTCACGAACGCCTCCAACTCGGCTAGTTCTGCTGAGACGCACAAGAACAACACAAGCACGTTAAAGTCTGAAACCAGCACATTAAAAGATGCGGCTGTAACGGCGGCTAACAGTGCATCCACTGCCGCCGCGAGTGCCTACCAAGACCTTACCGCTATCGCTGAGTCTAAATCAGTAACTGCCACAGACGTATTTGTCTATGACACTAGTAAAGACTCTGACGGTGGTGCATGGCGTAACCGTACTCAAGGCACTTCATGGTACAACGAAGCGTTAAACACTAGTTATCGTGGTGCAACTAAGAAGTTCCCTGCGGTTGCTGTGATTGTTGCACATAACGGTGCAGGAAATGACGGTGGTGTAGATATATATGATGCTACAGACCCTGATTGTCCATTATGGATGAGATTTCAAGGAGATTACAGCTACGGTAGCGGTAAAATGTTGATTGTTGCGGGTAGACCAGACTACGCACAAATCAGAAGCGTAACCATGAAAGACGCTAAACTTTATGTTGGGTCGAGTGATGTTGGGTCAAGTGCTTCTGGTCTTCACGAAATAGATTTTATAAAAGAGCAGTGCTTGTTTAGGAAAAACGGCAACAGTAGCTACAATGTAGTGCTTAATCACCCGAATATAGCCGCTAGAAACGAAAATTTAGGTATTACACCCAGTACAGTTAATAATGTAAACGGTTTGGTCAACCAGTTTATTAACGACATAGCTGTAACAGTTCTCCCCAACGCACCTATAGACCCTGACACTGGATTACCTGTGCCAACCATAGCGGTTGCTACTGATGGTGGCGTAAGTGTTATTAAGGATGATGGGACTGTTTGGGATATGACAAGAGGTGCTAATGAGTCAATATCAGACATCGCATTCAACGGGGATAATAATTTAGTAATAGCCGCAGGTGTTGCATCGGGTGTGGCAATCGCTCCAATCCCTACTGCTGATGTTGTATCAGATACAAGTTATGGTGGTTTTAGGTATTACTCAGGAACAGTGCCTTCTATAAAAGAAAGTATTGGCTCACCGTTATCATACAATGGTGCTGTAGGACACACAACAGGATTAACTATATTAAATGATAATCCAACAAACCCATCAGAAGGCTCAGTAGCCTACATCACCTCAGACTTCAACACAGGTTGGATGGTAGGTGACATTAAGTTAGCCGCACTCAGCGACACGGATGATACTGATGTTGTTGGTAGCGAGTTGGTGACTAATGCAACCGATAGAGACTTTTCAGGTTCATTGGTAAATTGGTCAGGCACTATTTCTTCCTCTGGGGGTGTAGGTGTTCTTAGCGGGTCTACAGCGAGTGCAAGTCTAGCAGTTTCAGGATTAACTATAGGGCAGACGTATATCCTGTCGTTTGATATCCCGTCAATTACAACGGGTACGCCAAGGATGTATATCACAGGCGGTGATACATCGGGAATCAATTATTCAACTGGCGGATCGACAAGAACATTTACAGCGGGTGCAACCTCTATCACAGTCGTGTTCTATGTGAATGGAGCGGGCAGTGGCAATTACCAACTAGACAACGTCTCAGTACGCCTAGCCGAACCAGACCGCTCAGTAAATGCCAACGGTCTAAACATCGTTGGCACAGTCACCAAGTCTGCTGTAGCAACTGGTGCGGAGCTTGTGGGTTACAAAGGGTTTGGCGGTGCTAATCGTTTAGAACAACCTTATAACAGTGACCTAGATTTCGGTGAAGGCGAAGATTTTTGTATTATGTCTTGGGCGAAGTTAACTGATGGAAACAATCAGTCAATTTTCTCAAGACAGAATATTAACGCTCCCACTGCGTATGGCTCTGGTGCGTATTACCGTCTAGTTAAAAGTGGTTCAAATAACGAAATGCGTTATCAGGTTAGAGGCACAGACGGAGTACAGTATAATGTTACAAGTTCACGCAACTTAGATGAATCATGGCATCAAGTAATAGGTTTAAGAAGAGACGGTGTTCTTGAGCTTTATATTGATGGAAAGCTAGAGTCTACCCAAGCGCACACAGCTTCACTTGCTAACTCTGATGGTGTTTTACGGATAGGTGGTTTAGTTTATGGCGGTACTTTTTATGGCGATAGTGCCTCAAACGAAATAGCTTTATTCCGCATCTCAGCCACAGCTCCAACCGCAGAGCAAATCGCTAAAATCTATCGTGACGAGAAACCTCTATTCCAAGAGGGAGCTAAGTGTACCCTATATGGCTCATCTGACGCTGTAACAGCCCTCGCCTATGACGATGCCACCGAACTACTCCATGTGGGTACTTCAGCGGGTCGCTCAGAGTTTAGTGGACTTCAGCGCGTTTCAAATACAACCGATGCAGTCGGCACCGCGATTAGCGCATCCAGCGGCTTAGTAGCAGAGGAATAATTTATGTCTCTAGCCAATGAAGTCTCAACCCTAACCACCGCTGTTAATAATATTAAGAGCGCCGTAGAGACCGCTAAGCCTACTCTAGACAGTAGAGCTACGTCGGGCGTCGGACACGCGAACACGGCAAAAGGGCATCAAGATACGGCTAAAGGCTATCAGGACGAGGCGGAACAATTTAAAGAAACTACCTACGACGCTTTGCGCTCGATAGATAGCATTTATACGCAAAACCTGTCGGCTATTAATGAAAGCAAGTCGGTTACGGCTACAGATGTGTTTGTTTACGACACATCAAAAGATTCTGATGGCGGCGCGTGGAGAAAGAAAACAACTAAAACTAGCTGGTATAACGAGCAATTGGGAACCACAACCCGTGGATCTCGGAAGGAGTTTCCCGTAGTTGCCGTAATTGTTGCTGAGTCTGACAAGGTCACAATCTACGATGGTGATGACCCAGATTTACCAATGTGGATGGTGTTTAATGGGGCTTATAATCAAGCGCTTTATGGAGGGGGAGCCTCCTACCCATTTAGTTCTGTCGTAATGAAAAACGGAATGCTTGTGACTGGCTGTCAGGCTGGAACAAACGCAACCGCAGGTGGGTTGTCTATTGCAAGCTTCATAACCGACTCGGCTTTAACTTCACGGGGGGCTCAGTACGGTAAATTCAAAGGAACCCTAGCGGAACGTAACGAAGCCAAAAGCCATCTAGGCTCCGCCGTTTACGAGATAGCGGATAATAGCGTTAACAATGTAGCAATCACAGTCCTCCCCAATGCACCTATAGATCCCGATACAAATCTACCAGTTCCTACAATAGCTGTAGCTACTGATGGTGGCGTGAGCGTGATCAAGGATGATGGGAGTGTTAATTCGTTCTGGGAGAATCACGGTGGGATTACGAAAGTTATGGAGGCAACGTGGCACGGTGCTGACATTGTGTGGTTTACAGGGTATGGCACATCTACATCGGTATATAAGTATGTAGTTAGCCATTACACATCCAGCGGAGCGCGTCCAGTATCAGAACGTCTATATCAATCATCGTCAAACTCAACCGTCCCACATATTTCAAGCGGTTTAGATGCAACTTACATAAACTCTAGTGTAGCAACAGGTGTCCGTAAGGCGGCATTAGGCACACACAATGACGGTCTAACTCTGCTAGACGAAAACCCAACAAACCCATCAGAAGGCTCAGTAGCCTACATCACCTCCGGCTACAACACAGGTTGGATGGTAGGTGACATTAAGCTAGCAACCCTTTCGGATACTGATGATGCTGATGTTACTGGTAGTGAGTTGGTTACTAATGGTACGTTTGATAGCGATGTGTCTGGGTGGGGTGATTGGGATAATCTGACAAGACCGTCTTTGGCTTCACAGGCAGGCGGTAAAGGTTTGCTGGATGCTTCTGGAGGCACTTGTGATGCGAGGCAAGAGATAACGGTTGTTGCTGGTAAAACCTATGTTGTGTCTGCAACCATACTTAATGACTCAGGTGCCAGCGGTCGTTTGTATATGTCTGATGGTGCTAATTACAATTATGCGTTTGGTTCTTTTCAAGGCACTGGTACAGAAACCACCTATACCAAAACCATAAAACCAAGTCAGACTACTTTAAGACTTTACGCCTATAACAGCGGGACAGCTACAGCATATTTCGACAACGTCTCAGTACGCCTAGCCGAACCAGACCGCTCAGTAAATGCCAACGGTCTAAACATCGTTGGTAACGTGACTAAAGACGCTGTAGCAACTGGTGCGGAGCTTGTGGGTTATGGTGGGTTTGGCGGAAGTGACTACTTAGAACAACCTTACAACGCTGACTTTAACTTTGGGACTGGTGATTACTGCGTTATGGCGTGGGTTAAGCCAAGTAACGATGCAACACAGTATTTTCTTGATAGACAAGACGGAGCAAATAACGCAACTGGGAGATTTAACTTTGGCATAGGCAGCAACAAAACCACTATTTTTCACAGAACAGATAGTACATTGCTCAACTTCAATTACATTTCTGTAACAGGTAAATGGGCACACTATACTCTTTTGCGAAAAAACGGTGTGGTTTATGTTTATGTCGATGGGCAGATGATAGGCAGTGCGTCTAATACTGTTGATTACTCAAGCTCTTTTGATACTAGGTTCTTTAATATTGGTTCTGGTCTTTCTGGACAACATCCTGATAGGGCGGCTCTATTAAGAATCTCAGCCACAGCTCCAACCCCCGAACAAATAGCCAAAATTTATCGGGACGAAAAACCCCTTTTTCAAGAAAACGCTAAATGCACTCTGGCTTACACATCTAGCGCTGTGCATGCGTTAGCCTATGACGAAGACACAGGGCTACTTCATGCGGGAACACCGTCAGCAGTATCAACTTTTAAGGGACTGCAAAGAACTAAAACCGAAGCCTCTGCTGTCAGCACAGCAATCAGCGCATCTAATGACCTAGTAGTCTGGGAGTAAATAATGACAGTTGTAATTAAAAAACCCGCCATAAATCTTAGAGCAGAACTAGCCTCCCTAAGAAATCAGGGGGGTGTTGAGGAGTCTAAACTTTACTTGGATAACCTTGTGACTAACGGTACGTTTGATTCGGATAGTGGTTGGACTAAAGGTACTGGTTGGAGTATTTCAGGTGGCAGTGCAAGCAGTGACGGTACTCAAGCCTCAGATAGTTATTTAAGTTCTAACGTGATGTCTATTAAGAGTGGCAAAAGTTATGTTGTTTCTTTTGATTTAACACAGACGTTAGGCGCAGTTGACCTCAAGTTTGCAGGCACTACAAAGTACACGCACATGAGTAACGGTACGTTTACATATATTATTGTTGCTAACTCGAATTCCTCAGACCTTGATATAATTGCAAACCAATACTTTATAGGTTCAGTAGACAACATCTCAGTCCAAGAAGTAGGCGAAAACCTTGTGACCAACGGTACGTTTGATTATGACGGTGGTTGGACTAAAGGTACTGGCTGGACTATTAGTGGTGGTACTGCAAGCTGTGATGGGACTCAGACATCTAGCACCAACCTCGATGATACTAGAACCGCTCCACTGAATGCCTCAGTAGTGCATATACAGTTTACGCTATCAGGGTATACCGCAGGGTCTGTACAACCACGAATAACAGGAGGAACTACAGTCGATGGCACCTATGTTGCTGGTAACGGTGTTAAAACAGTAACCCTAACCGATACTGGTAATAATTCACGAGTAAGGTTTACAGCCACTTCTGATTTTGTAGGCTCCATAGACAACGTAATCCTTACCGAAGGCAACCACAACATAATCCAAAGCGTCCCCTACGGCTACGATGTCAAAGATGTTTACATTGACGGAGAGTTAGCTCGTGAAGGTGAAGGCTACGATTACCAAGTGAAAACCGATGGTATCAACCAGTGGCTCAAACCTACCGTTGAACCCACAGCCTCCACAGAAACTGTTGTAATTGGGGTTAGAGATGACGGTTAAGATCTCTAAAGACAGTCTAAGCTTGCGGGAGCAACTGACCTCTCTTTCTAATCAAAAGGTTAAGAAAGAAAAGGTCTATCTCGACAGCCTTGTCAATAATGGCGATTTTAGTAACGGGACTGCTGGTTGGACGTTGCAAATTGGTTGGAGCCTTAGTAATGGCGTAGTTTCTGGTAACGGCTCAACTGGATACTATATGTATCAAACTGTGGGTATTCCCGCAAACACGCTAGTCCTTGCTTCCTTTGAAATAACAAGCATTACGGCAGGCTCTGTTAAAATCGGTGCAAGTGGAGTGGCGCCACCACAATCGTTTTCTTCTGTCGGCACTCATTCAGTCATATTTATGTCCAGAAACTCGACTTCAGGGGTTGAGATTTTTTCGCAAGGATTTAACGGCTCAATAGACAACGTCTCAGTCTACGAAGTAGGCAAAAACCTTGTGACCAACGGTACGTTTGATTATGACGGTGGTTGGACTAAAGGTACTGGCTGGACTATTAGTGGTGGTACTGCTTCTAAGACAGCGGGTACAGGTTCACCCCTAACGCTTGCAAACTTTACTGCTGTTGTGGGGCAAACATACACGTTATCTTTTGATTTAACTAAGACTGCGGGTACGTTTGACGCAAGAGTAGGGCTAGCACCAACAGGGGTTCTTAATGCAGGACACCACAAGATTACGTTAACAGCCACGAATAATACTTCATTCTACTTTTACGGAGATGCAAACTTCGTAGGCTCCATAGACAACGTAATCCTTACCGAAGGCAACCACCAAGCAATCCAAAGCCTACCTCAAACCCTACAGGTATCCCGTGTATTTATTAACGGCGACCTTGCCCGAGAAGGCGAGGAATACGATTACACAATTAAAACCGATGGCATTAACCAATGGCTCAAGCCCACCGTAGAGCCCACAGCAACCACCGACACTGCGGTGATAGGAGTTTATAAATGATTTTTGTACATAAAGGCATGAAACCTTTAACTTCACAACAGCTTAACCGTAGAACCCAAAAGTACATAGATCGAGACTTTCCGCAGTGGAAACGTGAGCGCTCTATCCGTAAATCTGACGGCGAGTTCGATGCTTATATGGACGTTGTGGAAGTTGATACCGACACAAACAGGGCTAACAACGAATTCAATTGGAATCTAGAGCAGTACCGAAAAGCCACAGCCAGACTGGCTCAGTACGTTTTGGCTGTTGGTGTACCTGAGTCAAGTCAAGAAGTGCCTACAGGGGAGCAGATCTTCAACGAAGAAACAATGGAAATGGAGGAGGTCACAGAGACTATAGTTACCCCCGCCATTGAACCGTTAGAGCCTACCATCGAAATCACTACCTACGATGATGAGGGTAATGAAACGGGTAAAGAAGAAGTCCCTAACCCCGCGATTGTTCAGGACGATGCAGAGCGAGCACAAGCGCAATCTGTACTAGACAATACCTCCGATGAGGTGAAGGACTTTCAGACAGCCTAAAACTGTAGGAGAACGAAATGGGCGTTACTGATTTAATTGCTGGAATCTTCAAGCCAGCCGCGCAACTTATTGATGACCTCCATACTAGCACTGAAGAGAAGTTGAGTGCTAAAGGGCATTT
>Ga0066379_10000136_pt1 | contig 17071 bp, 22 predicted proteins | sample Knorr_S23_td_250_FD_70951 | JGI IMG/M metagenome (GOLD analysis project Ga0066379, IMG submission 70951) | Marine microbial communities from Southern Atlantic Ocean transect - Knorr_S23_td_250_ad_251m_LV_A | ecosystem: Environmental > Aquatic > Marine > Oceanic | place: Southern Atlantic ocean...
AGGTAGTGGAACTCCACGAAAACCTAAAAAGCCCTTAAAACGTAAGAAAAAAGGGAAAAGAAAAGTGAATCGCTATATTGCTATACGGTCTGCTGTTTCAAAATACTGTCGGGAACAATATAGTAAACCATGTCCTGAGAAAGAGATGAACCGCATTTATTGGGAACTTAAAAATAGGTATGGAGATGTACCAATAGGAAGGGTTCTTACTGAGATGGATGTAATACTTGGTAACAAGGATAGGGATGAATTACCTGCTGAGTTAATTTGGATGCAATGGTATAATTTATCGCATTTGTTATTTCGTGCTGATGGTCTTTACTTTCGTGCTGATGATGATATTGTATTAGACTTAACTGCTATGGGTATGGATAGGTTTGAGGGTAAGTATGGTGAGATGGGGTTAATTTATAGAGATAAGATATACCCTACTCTACGTATGCGAACTTATGAAGCTGAGAATAATGGTTGGGCTGCATCACCGCAACCTGCGTTTGGTTTTAATATAGATAAGAGTGATGTGAAGGGTAGAAAGTTTGTTTGGGAAATTGAGCAAACTTATATTCCACAAGAAGAATTAGATAATTACCAATGGAGAGATAGTATGGCTACTGCTGCTACTCGTAAAATTCCGCAAAAAGGTGTATCTTCGGATGCGGTTAGGTTAGCTGAATTACGTAAAGAGATTAACGCTCAACGTGAGGATGCTTTAACTCGTATTGATAGAATGATTGATATGGGTGTAATAACTAAAGCTGAATATAAGAAGTATTACGATGATATTATGGAGAAGTATAATCGTGGTGGAGTTGTATAACCTTACTGTGAGGTGGTGGAATGGCAGACACACCTAACTGTCTATTAGGCGAGGATAGCAGAAATGCCCTTATGCAAGTTCGAGTCTTGCCCTTACAGCAGAAGAGAGTCTATATGGCTCTCTTTTTTTGGTTATGCCCATAAAAAAAAAGGAAGACCTTTGGTTATACCCACAAAAAAAAGGGTATTAATTAAAATACCCTTCCTTAACCAATAACAAATAATCCATGCGAGAATTATAAGGATTTAACTTACAGCTAAGATAACAAAAAAAATGATATACCAATAAGAGATGCCTTAATTAATTTAAAAAAAAGATTACCCAATCCTTGTTATCTTAAAAATTAACTGTATATTAGCTATGTAATTGATGATTAACTAAAAAACCCAAGATTATGGAAATCACTAAAAGACTTGAAAGTTTAATGTTCTACGCAGGAAAAGTAGAATTAGATATTGTAAAAGATGGTGTTCAAATTGACACTATCGCCTACACTAAGGACACTCCAATAGAGCAGATTGCAGCCGATATTCGAGGGCTTGAAATTGAAAACGAAGTATATTTTTAACCAAAAAAACCAAGATTATGATACTACCAATGTACACAGAGCAAGAGAGAGAAGATATGAAGCTAACACTTGAAAAGATGGTGAAGTGGCTTGAAAATAATAAGGATATGAAAGATGCTGATTGCGATAAAAGGTCAGACTACTATAAGAATAGAGAAGCAGAAGCAGTAGCAGTTTACGAAACCATTAACGACCTATAAACATTAAACCAAAAAAACCAAGATTATGACACACGCTCAGACTATCAAAAAGATGAAAACGGTATTTACCAAAACGGTAAACACTTATGCTGATTATTCTAAATATCAAGCTATCGCTAAAGATGTATGTAACACCGAAGAAAAACTTGATAATTACTTTGAGTTTATGTACGTATTAAATAGCGTAGCACTTGAAAAAGGTATAGATATTACCCTACAAAAACAATAGCCATGACTGAGATAAGAGAAGCTTTCCAAAAAGCCATTAACAGCGTTTCTGCTGACACTAAATTAGAGCTTAAAAGTCTTGTGAGGCAAAAGTGGATTAAGGGTGAGAAATCACCCGAAAAGGCTACATTAGCTGAGTGGAATAAGGCTGATAAGCCCAACCGAAAAAACCAACCCCTAAAAAAATAAAAAGATGATTAAAGTAGTAAGTAAGGTAGAAAGAAATGGTTTACTTTATGGTGCTAATCTACCAATGCACTATGCTGATATGGTTCATTTCTTTGGTGAACCAACAAAATCTATTGGAAATGATAGAAGAGTTGAATGGTACTTAACCGAAGTTAGGGATGGTGAAGATAATATTAGGGCTATTATTTACGATAGTATGGAGTCTGATAATCTTAAAGATGAGAATATGTTTTTTGTGGAGTGCCATTGTGATAGGTCTTTTGAGATAGTAGCTGAGTACATAAACCAAGAGGTAGTAGGTGGTAAAGACTTCCTTACTCAATCTTTAAATGGCGAAGATACTAAACAAGAGCGTTACGAAGTAAAGTATGATAATAAAGAAGAAAAGTAAAAGACTATGGATAACTTAATTAAGATTAATGACGATTTAGTTATAATGGATAACATACCCGTTCACTTTAAGAACTATGTGGTGGGTAGTTATAGTAGCAAAGAAACTATCTGTATGGTTTACCTTTGGGATACTTACATTATGACTTTAGACGAAGCTTTTTATATAGCAAGAGGTGAAGAGATGGATGAGCAATTTGACTTCATAAAAGGTATTATACAAGAAGAGTTAACACTTAATTCTGAGCAAATATCTACGGAGGATGAAATCATAATCCAATTTCCTTTCGTTACTGCAAAAGTGTGGAATTCTAAAATAAACGGATGGAGTGTAATTGTAGAAGAGATAAGCGACAACGGTGTTATTAATCATTTAAGTGAGGTTGTAGGTGAATTAGAGCAGGCTAAAAGTATGGCTGTTTCTAACAGTTTTAAAATAAGTAAGTCTATTCAAGCACAAAAAAACACAGAAGCATGGCAAAATCTGTAAAAAAAGTCTTACATGGTGGTAATCTATCTAACTTTGTTACTTTTTTAATTAAGCAACAAGAAGGTAGAAGCAACTTTAAGGTAACATCTAAGGGTCTTTCTAAATTGGTAGAATTTGACTCAGGTGTTAAATACAGATTTTTTGGTGATAAGAATGTAAACAATAGTCGTATTGAAGGTGCTTACTTCGCTCCGATGGTAAAAGCGAGTATTAATAACTACATTGATAGATATGGGATTGTAGAAAAGCGAGAAAATGTGATGGCTCAAGTTTTTAACACGAAAGCTATTCAAGATAATATGAATAAACCTGTATGCTGTCTTGATTTGAATTTATGCTATTGGAGGACAGCATTCCTTTTGGGGTATATTGATGAAGCGTTATATCACAAAGGTATTGAGTCGGGTCATAAAAGAGGTATGCTTGTATCAATAGGGTCTTTAAACGCACTCCCTATCATTGAAAGATATGAAGATGGTAGTGTGGTATCAGTTTCAACAGATAGTGTTTTAAACGCAAGGTATTCACCTTTTTATTGGTCTATTATAGGTAAGGTTAACGACCTTACTATGGAGGTGTATAAGGTGCTTAAAGATGATTTATATATGTGGCTTACCGATTGTGCTTTTATAGCAGAAGAAAGACAATTAGAAGTCATAGCTATTTTTGAAAAGTTTGGGTTTCCTTACAAAACATATACTTCAGATTTTACTTATTGTGATGGTAAGTTGGTGGAGTGGTATGATTGTAAAGATGCTAAACTTAAAACTATGTCTATCGGAGGTAGAGAAATTAAACCTTTGTATGATAAATGGAAATACACACACAAGTTTTACGAACAAGGAACAATTTTAACTAACAATAACTAAAAAAAGAGAACAGATGAGTTACGAATTAACAGGAAAAGTGATTAACATTGGTGAAATGCAAACATTTAAAAATGATTTCACTAAAGTAGAAGTGGTTGTAGAGGTTGTAAACGGTGATTACACCAACCCTATAAAACTCGAAACCTACAAAAAGGTAGCTACAAGAGTAGTGGATAATTTAAAAGTAGGTGATGAGATTAATTTACAGTTTAGCTTAAAAGGTAGTGAGTATAATGGTAAGTATTATACCAATCTATCAATGTATAAGTGGGATACTATTAGTTCTACTGAGTCTGAACCTGTACAAGAAGCTAAAGTTGTTGAAGATAAAATGCCCTTTTAATATGAAAGGGGTGTTTTTAGGTTGTTTACTATCGCTTACAGCTTTAGTTAACGCACAGACGACCGTTTATCAGGCAAACTACTCAGAATTCCATGAGTTTGACTATGAACTAAAAGAGTATAAACTGAAAGGTAGTGAATGGGATAAGACCCACTTTACCTATTCAGATGAGTGGTTTAAAATAGAATTAGAGCCTGATAAGATTTCTAAGATATGGTGGATTATATATGACATCACAGACTCAGGTGTAGAGTGTTACGTAACAGAGAAGGATGCTTTTAAGATATGCCTTGATTTTGAAAAAAATAAGGTAAACATATTTTCTGACTCTAAAGATGGTCAGTTTTCAAGCGTTTGGACTTTATCAAAAATAACTAAACTTAAATAGTTATGGATACTGCTTTAACTTTTATATTATATATGTTGGTTATCGGGGTGGTAATCATATTGTTTTATGTTGTACAGCATTGGTTTATATATAGTAAACATATATGTGGCTTATGTATGGGTAAGGGTGTTGTTAGCACCTGTTGCGGTTCAGATATTGAGTATATGTCTGAATCTAAAAAACCACGCATTAAACATACCGTATGCAATGAGTGCGGAAGTGTCTGTAAAACAGAGCGTTGCAGCCATAAAAGATACTTATAAAACATATACTTTAAAAAGGTTGTTGTTAATTCCAAAATTAACCGTATATTTGAGTATGTTTAACCAAAAACCAAAGTTATGTCTAACAATCCTTATGCGGAAATCGAACAACTAAGATTTGAGAACTTAATACTTACTAATGCTTTGGTAAGTTTGAGAGAACTAGAAGATTGTAATGAACATATAAAAGAGTTTATTGAATCGGGAGTTGTATCACCTATATTGTCTGACACTTTGCTTAAAGTGATAGACCAAAGATTTAAGGTGGTAGATGTGATATATGACAACGAGTATATCATAAAAGCTATTAATAGCTTTCAAGGGGAGTTATTTACCTTTGAAGCTTTAAGTATTATTAACCAAAATAAAGAAGACCAAGATGAAAAATCGTAAGTTAACAGAAAAAGAGCAAGAGTTATATGACTCACTCCAAAAATCACCTATAAGTATGCAGGGTGGTTATGGAGTTTTTATAAAATCAAATGGAGAAGAGGTGCAGGTTAACCCTTCTAATGGTTTAAACTTTGATTTAGAAGAAATGCAAACCTATGTAGGAGGGTATGCTGAAGCTGTGTATATGGAAAGCCAAGTTTTACTTTTAAATGAGTTAGCTAATATTCAAAAGCTACCTATCAACAAAGAGGCTACGAGAATATATCAGAATCATTTCGGTAGTAATACCATAATCAAAGGTGATGTTCTTGTTTGCCCTTCAGGAATGATTAAGTAATGGGTAGTTCTAAAAACAAATTACCATTTGTGCTTCAAGAGGATAGTACAATGGTATTTAATGAGGGTTTTATTGTTACAGATGAAATAGTTGAAAATTCTTCGCTTTTATTTCACACACCACTACTAAAACCTTACGTTAGTAAATTCACGACAGGAAACAATAAGAACATTACTATGGCTAACGTATTTAAGCTGTGTGTTATGTTGGGTTGTTCACCTAATGATTTATTTAATTGGGAACAATGGAGAGATAACATAATGTCAGCTAAGAAAGTCGATGGCGAGTATATGTTTACAACGGAAGATATTAAAGAACTCCTTTAGTTATGCAAAACTTTTTCAAACACTTATTTCAAAGACCCGATTACTACGCAACTATTTGGGCTTACATTATAGCTAATTTATCCAACTCTATGATATATAAGGTTGATATTTCAGTATTGTGTGCGAGATTTAACCTAACCAATAGTCAAATTAGGGATGTTTTATCTCATGGCTCTAAATATAGCGGAAAAATCAACTTCAACTTTAGCGTTAATCCAAACGGTTTTATCCAAGTTAACCTAACTAAATCTACCCCAAAGCAGAAAAGTGAATCTGACAAGGAATTAGATAGTAAGGTGGGTGAAGTTATGGAATACTTTAATAATGTTTTAGAGAGGTGCGGTAAAAGAGGGTACAAAAAGGATGGTAAAACATCTGTTTCATACATAAAGAAGAGGTTGAACGAAGGTTACTTAGTTGATGAGTTAAAAGATGTTATTGATGTTAAAAGCGATTGGTTAAACCACGAAGTTTACCACAAATACTTTAGACCCCAAACCATCTTTAATGAGAAGTTTGAAAGCTACCTTAATGAATCCAACCAACCAACTAAACAAACCAAATCAGAACAAAAAAATGAGCAATTTACCGATGCAGCTATCAGGGCTGCCAACGACACTTACTAAAGAGTTTAATAAACCTGAAAGTGAGGTATTAGCATACATACTCAATAAGCCAAAAACATTCAAAGAGTATGGGAACGAGGATAAGCAAAAGTTAGGTGTTTATTTAGTGGCTATCTCAAAATACTTAGGTATAAAAGACCCTTTAGATGATATGCAGCGAAAGCTGTTAGTTAATACTTTATGTGAGGAAATGCCAACCTTCACCTACGAAGAGTTAAATAAAGCTATCCAAATGGCTGCTATGGGTAAGTTTCAGGAGGTAGATACAAACCACTACCAACACCTTTCCCCACAGTATCTTTCAGCTATGATAAATGCGTATAAAAAACATAGGGGAAACATATACCAAAAGTACCAAAGATTACAAGAGCGAATAAGGAGAGAAAAACAACCCGAAAACATATCAAAAAAAGATATGTTCTATTTAGGTTTAGACTTACTTGATAATGAGTTCAACGATTATACCGAAAACACAGAGCAGTACTGCGATTCAGAGTATAGAAACACACAGTTCAAACATATATATGCGTTCTTAATTCAGCATAAATTAATCGAACCTAAAAATTATGAAGGTATTGATGGGTTAAAAACATATATCATATCTTGGTTCAAGGCTATTGGTAAGAAAGACACCACCCCACGAACATATATCTGTAAGAAGTTCAACATACCCACTACTCCTTGATATGATTAATTCTAAAATTAACAATATAGCCTTTTCTTCGGATTAGGCTATTTTTTTATGTAAAAGTCCTTATATTTGTCTTTGATAGATGCCTTAATTTAAAAATATAACAAATGGCTTTAGTTGGAGTGCAAGCAAACGGACAAATAAAAACCTTAATAATAGGTCTTACAGTAGCAGTAGCTGTATTAACCATAGTAGTTCACTTAAAAAACATCAAACGGATGGATGAATCAGAAGAGGCTAATGCAACAAGATTAGCTGTTCTCGAAGAGAAGGTGGCAACATTAGAGGAACAACAATAAGATATTATGGCTCGTAAGAAACTTAAAAGAGGTGGCTTAACTAATGGAAAGAGCCACGCAAACGGTGGGATACCTATGACTGTTAAATCAACAGGTCAAAAAGTTGAGTTGGAAGGTGGGGAAGGGATAATTAATAAGCACGTTATGGCTAATAAAGATAAGTATTCTTTTGAAGGTCGAAAAATGACTGCTTGTGAAGTTGCTTCCGAATTGAACCAAGAAACAGGGAACGGTGTAGCTTTTAAGTGTGAACAAACTAAACACACCGATATGACACCAACAGATGCCTCAACAGGATTTGATGCAGGAGGTGAAATACAAGAAATAATACATACACAAACTACACCCGATAGTTTAGAAATAGATGCAGTAGAAGGGGTTGCCGAAGAATTATTATTTTCAAAGGGTGGTCAACCATCTAAATACACCTATGGTTATTTTAAAGCAACTGATGAGGGGTTAAATCCTAAAGAAAGTGGGAAGTATTTAATTGAAAGAAGTGATGGTGCTATATTGGGAGTTAATCGTAAAGCCGATGTTTTATTTATCATTAAAAATGAGAAAGACTTTGAAAAGGATTTTGATTATTCAATAACAGATAGGTGGAGTGGAGAAAAATTAGATAGCGTTTGGAATATTAGAGTTATCGAAGACTTTGATGTAGATGAAATAAGAAATAAATTTTCAAAGGGTGGTGATATTTCAGAAAAGATAGAAATTCTGAAAGAAGAGGGTTATCCTCACGACCAAGCAGTAGCAATTGCTCATTCCATGAAGGAAAGAGGTGAGTTCGCTAAAGGAGGTCAGCTATATGTTAGTACTAATTCTCCTGATACAGAAGAGAAGCTAAAAGAGATATTTGATAAATTACCACCTTACTACGATGTAAGAGGGTCTTATATATACAGAAATACTTCAGCAACTCCTGCATACGGTGATTTAAAGTACGCTGATATTGGAAATATTCAAAGAACTACGATTGATGGTAAAGAATTAGCCATAGCTAAAATAGTAGGTGATACCGAATACCGATTTGTAGAAGAAACATTCCAATTGAAGAAATTCCCAACTGCAAAAGTAGAGTGGAACGGAATCAAATACAATGTAGGTAAATTAAAGAGTAGCAGGTATGGCTCTTCAACACCTTTAGGTGATTATGTGTGGTACGCTCCAATAGTAGATAAAATATTAAAAGGTATTGCAAGCCCACTATTTATAACAAAATACAAGGGGTGGGGTACTGATTGGAATATCGTAGATGGTTGGTCAGGTACTATTGGTGGAATAGAAGCCTACAAAGTTAATGATGGTTACGATTCACGAAGTAAGAGAAACGTAGTTGATGAAGCAATGAGGAAGTTGCATAAACTAATTTCTTTTGGATTCGGGCTTCCTGTAATAATAGACATTCTTAAAAAGTACAATGTTAGTGATATACTTGTAGATATTTGGGCGGTTGGTCAGCAATCCCAAACGCTAATAATTGATGCAGAACAAGCAGAGGGGAGAGCAAATGTAATAAATGATTATGGGAATTGGAAAGCATTTAAAGAAGATAAAAATCTACATGATATAACCTTATCTCCTAATGCTACAAGAATTTACCAAACTATACCTGCAATTAATCCACAGTTTTCAGCAGACGCAGCATTAGATGCAGAAGCTTATGTAAAACTAACTAATGAGATTGTAGATGTACTTATGTCTAAGGACTTCGCTGCTCTATTAGTTATGGAGTATAATGTTGCGACTATTGCTTCTTTAGAGTTGAATTCAAATGGTATTTTATCTCCATCATACCACTTCAGCACGAAGTCAGTTGCTACAAAGAAAAAGGGTGGTAAATTCAATAGAAATGAAGCTTTTGATGATTCACCACAAAATAAAGATATAGCAAGACTTCAGAACTTAATGGCTTTATATCACGATACTCCAAACGCATTAAAGGAGATGAATAAGGCTATTAGGGAATTAGAAAAAGAAATGGAGGTTGAGTTGAATTTAGAGGGTAAAAAGAATTTCAACTTAGATAAAGCTTTTAATAGCTACTTTAACATAGCAGGTAAGGGTTACACAGGCAAAAGAGGTAGAAGAACTCAAGCTTTAGCACCATCAGGCGGGCAAAGTGAGTTAAACGCTAAACAATACGACATAATTAGAACATCCAACTTTAAGCAATGGTTTGGGGATTGGGAAACATCGTATGAAACTAAAAACTACAACGGTGTTTCTAAAGTGGTTGACTCTGATGGAGAACCTAAAGTAGTTTATCATGGTACAATGCCACCTTCTGACTTTATAGAATTCAAGTTTGATACTTTCCCTATAATGTATTTTTCTGAAGATGAGTATTACGCAGAGTTTTTTGCTAAAGAAACTTCTCCAACCAACCCAAGTATTATGTTTGAGTTCTTTTTAAACATTAGAAACCCTTTAGAAATGGTTGAGTTTGGGGTAGATAGGTTATCTGTTAAAGATTTAAAGTTTATTCTTTGGGAGAAACATGGTGTAAAATTAGATGTATCAAAAGTTCCTAATCACGCACTAAACTTACCTTTGAAGTTTTGGGAAATCATAAGGGGTTACAAGAAGCTTGGGTTAAACAATATGTTTGACACTATACAGAAATACGGATATGATGGTATTCATTATATAGAAGATAATCGTGATTGGAAGTATCAAGGTAAAGATTCTGCTACTATCGGTTGGATGATGTTTGATAAAGATAAAGCTAAATTAGCTGATGGTAGAAACACTACCTTCTCATCGTTTAGAGATGATTTCAGATTTAATAAAGGCGGAGATGTTACTGAATAAAGAAGATATAGACATAAAACAAGAGGGTAATTATACGGTTCAAACCTATTTACCTACTCGTACAACGATTCAATACCAATGGTCTAAAAAGACTAAGCAAAGTGATTTACCTGTACAAGTTATACAAAGAACTGAAGATGGTGAAATAGATGAGGTTGTAGATTTCGGTTCTGATGAGGTTCAGTTTTGGGATGCCATAGCTAAATTTGAAGAATTTATACTTCAAGAGAGGAAGAAACAAGGAAAAGAAGAGGAAGAAGAAGAGCCACAAGGTCAAAATCAATCCGATTCTCAAGATGAGCAAATGGAACAAGATTTAGAAGACTCAGCGAAAGAAGAGGGTATGAGTGATGATGATATACAGGATTTAATGGATGAACTTGATAAATTAGAAGAAGATGCTGACAATGCTGACGATAGTGATGATTCTGATGGCGATAATGGTCAGGATGGTCAGGATGGTGATGATGAAAATGGGGATGGTGAAGGAGATGAAGGAGATGGAGAAGGTGGAGAAAAAAGTGAAGGAGAAGGTGATGATGATGGTGATGGAGATGGAGATGGAGAAGGTGAAGGCGAGGGTGAAGGAGATGGCGAAGGTGGTGATGGCGAAGGTGGTGAAGGTGAAGGAGAAGGTGAAGGAGAAGGTAAAGGACAAGTCGCAGGAAAAGGCGAAGGAGCAGAAGAGTTAGAGCCTAACGAGAAGACTATTTTAGAGGAATTTACTGAAACCGAAGAGTCAGACTTAAAATATAGATACAGAAAGGCTAATAATGTTATAAGGGAGTTAAGTTCATTCTCTAAAGAAGATTATGCAGAACGAGGGATAGATAAGGAAGAGTTTATTAATAAAACTAAGGAATACATCAAAAAATACTTTTAACGATGGGTAAGAACATAGAAGATTACGATGAGATAATTAAAAGCACGACCAATGAAACGGTGCTTAAATATGCGACAGCAGGTAAAGAATTTGAGGAAACTAAGGGTAAACTCCCTGATGGGGGGGTATTAGATGCCTTAATGACTTTACAGAAAGTAATAGCAGTAAGTGGAGGGGTAGGTTCGGTAGATGAGGCTGAAGTTAAAAAAATAGTAGATGCAGAGATAGCAAAGGCTAAAGTTAGTCTTAGTAATCTTGACCCCGCTATTCTTGATATGATTAACTCTACCATTACCTTAAACCTTAATATGACTACCCCTTCAGGTGCTAAGAAATTAGTAAGTGGTAGTGTTAAGAAAAAGGAAACGGATAGACCCCTGTTTCAAACATTAATTAGTGATTTATTGGCTAATAATAATTCTTATGTTTATGGAGCAGCAGGTACAGGTAAGTCTTTTATGGCAGGAGTTATGGCACGTTTTTTAGGGTGGCAAAAATTTGAGTTAAACTGTAACCAATTTACATCTCCTACTGAGATTATTGGAGGTCAAACCATTGAGGGTTATCAGAAAGGTGAACTCGAAATGGCTTGGACTAATAAAGACCAATCAGGGCAAGATTTTGATGGTGCTATATTACTTTTAGACGAATTACCAAAACTTGACCCTAACACAGCAGGGGTTTTAAACGCAGCTTTAGCCACTAAAACGGAGATTGGTAAGCTTGGTTTTAATAAACTTACAGGTGAACCTAATAGACCAATGCTTAAAAACGGTAGGGGTGAAAAACTACCAATGGGTAATTTATTTATCTATGCCACAGGTAATGCCCCACTAAATGAGGCTGACCCTGATTACGAAGCTAACTTTAAGCAGGACTTATCATTACAAGATAGGTTTGTAGGTTCTATGTATAAGGTTTATGCTGATTATGGTTTTGAAGCATCTGAGATGGAGGGTACTCTATTTATCTTTAATCACATGATGCCACTAAGAGAGGCTATTATAAAAGGTGAGGATGGTCAGAGTTTTGCAGGTAAAGGTTTTGTTTCTCTTCGTATATTATTATCTATGCGAAGGACTTTTATTGAGTATTTAAAAATAAAGGCTGACCCTAATAGTGTTTTAACACGACCCAAAGATTTAAAGTTAGCTTTAGATTCGTTTTTAGAGATATTTACCGATAAGCAAAGGGAGTTCTTAAAAAAGGAGATGAATTATGACGAATTTGTTTCTGTAATTAAAGGTAAGCAAGATAAAACATATAAGTTTGATGCTGAAGGAAACCCTATACTTTCTGATACTGAGGATGAGATAACTAAATCTCAAGAATTAATTAAAGCATATAACGCTACAACAAAAGCTATTTATATTAGAGATGAGTAGTAACGCTAATAATATGGATTCTTACTCACGAAGGAAGTATTATTTTGGTTCTTTCGACTCTTCTAATGCCTTTCAGGATGTTGGTCTTAAAGCTTATGACGAGTTAGCGAGTAGGAGGCAAAAAGACCCATTTACAGGAGAGGTAAAAGCAGATGGTACTATGAGAAATAAAAGTTTTTATAGGGCTGATACCGAAGCGGAATTGGATGGTGTTATAGATACATTTATTGATATGCCATTAGTTACGGAAACAGTTGATGGGTTTGATGGTATCTTGGAAAAGATTGATATGGGGGGTGCTTTTGAGAAAGCAAGACTTATAGCTACTCGAAACAAGCAAGGTATATTTGATTTTGGTTTAGCCTCAAAAGGGTTGTTTAGACCTTCAGAGTATTATTCTGAAGATTTAGCTTCAAGGTTTCCCGAAGAGTTCCCTTCTTTTAATGAGCCATCAGGTGTAGTGCCACCCGATTTTGTAAAGAATAAAAAGGTTAACGGTAAAATATATTTTTGGTACAGCAAAGATGGGGAGGACTTTATTTGTCAGCAAAGACAATACGGAGTAACTAAAGCTTTAGATGAAGACCCTGACTTAGAAACTAAAATGTTTGGTAATATGTTGATTTTAACTAAGCCAAACAAAAATCTAAGATTTGCTTCCACTTATGATAAGTGTTATTTAATGCACAAAAAGGAGGGAGGTAAAGCTAAATCTGTTGACTTATATGTTATTCAGGGCGGTTTGGGTGATGTTTCAGAGAAAGGAATGATACTTAAAACGATGCCTGTATTGTTAGCAGCTAAAATATTAGAAGAAGCAGGTATTAGGACTCGTGTATATGCTTCAAGAGCCTACACAAGTGATTCAAATACTTTTTTCTTTACTTATCCTGTAAAGAATTATGGTGCTGATATTGATTGGAATGAGTTAGCTTTAAATGTTGGCGACCCAAGAATTTTCAGATGGAAAACTTGGAAATCAATTGCAGGTATTTTAAAAAAAGATTACCCATCTATTGATTGGACTGATGATAACGGTGGAAGTGGATATGGTCGAACTATTTACGGAGGCGACTTAATGGATGAGGCTTTTGAAAGATATAAAGGATATATCGGTGCTAAGAGTGTTTTAGGTGATTCCAATAAAAAATCAGTAGATAGAACGCTTATGTTGCTTGGTAACGTGGAAAATGTAGATGCTTTAGAAAGTGGTGATAAAAAACGAGTTCAAGAGTTAATATTAGAAGAGTTTTACCGAATAATGGATACGGTAGATTTTCAGTTTAATCAAACTAATAAAGTTGCAGATAGGGTATTTAAAAGAGAAATAGAGAGTGGTAAAACTAAAAGAGAGATTAAGGAGTACTTAAACAAAATATTAAAAAGGGCTTATTCAGTACCAAGAGCAGGAGATTTTGCAGCAACGCAGCAAGAACAAGATAAGATATTTACAACTCTTGATGATAAGCTTGAAAAATTGTATCAGTATTACGAAAAAAACAATTATTAGTTATGGCAAAGGCAGAGTTTACATCCCCACAAGTGGTTAAGGCAAAGGAATATTTAACAAACTTATACAAGTCAGACCAAGACCCTTCAACTACCATTCAATTAGAAGAGGTTGGATTATTTTTACACCCTTATGAGCCTAATAAAATATTTATTAAGTACACATATCACTATGCAGATAAAGATGAGCAGAAAATAGTGGAGGTTGTTAATGTATGTGTAGATAGGTTGGGTCAAATACAGGATTGTTTTACAGGTGGTGTTAATTTTAGAGAGCGTTTGCAATTTGAAAGCGACCTTGTACCGTTGAAATTAGAAGATAACGAAATAACGATGGTGTAATGGCAGAGAATTTAATAGAGCAGTTCGGAACAGAGTTTATTTGGGAAAAAGGGGATATAAAGGGATACCCTGTGGCTATCGTAGAAAGAATGCTTGAACGACAAGTTGAGCAAGGAAACGAAAGGAATGTTAGAGTATTTGAACGTGATAGATGGGCAGGTAAAGAAAGAGCAGGATTTGATTGGTCAAAATCCAAAGAGGGTAACGATTTTTGGAGTCCTATAATTGCTAATCAGAACTTTAAGGGTTACTTTAGGAAGTATCCTAACGAAAATAAATCTAAATTTAAGGGGGATATAAAAGGTTTACCTGAAGGATTAGTTAACCTAATGCTTGACGAACAAGAGAGGGCAGGAAATACAAGAGATGTTTCTGTATTTGAAGAAAACAGAAGGCAGGATTCTTATAACGGTGGATTTACATGGGGAGATTCAGTAGATGGTTCGGATTTTTGGGGCGACATTCTTAATGATAGAAAAGTTTACAGATTCTTTGAGAAATACCCATCAGCAATAGCAAGTGAAGAGGTAGAGGTTAAGGAGGAAGTTAAGGAAGAGGTTAAGTACACCACTATTGATGAGTTTATAGCTTACAACCAAAGTGAGTTACAGGATATGGAGAAAAACAACCCTCCTGTATTTGATGCCTTGAATGATGTTTTAGCAGAACTTAGAGTAGCGTATGAGGGTGCTAAACCTGTTAAGAAGAAAAAGAAAACAGTAAAAAAGAAGACTCCAAAGCCAAAAGCGGTAGAGGAAGATATAGATTTGGATTCATTAATGGATGATATGGATGATTCCTGCGAGTTAGTCATTGATGATATTTTATGTGAAATTGATGATTTTGAATTAGATTAAACGATATGAGTAAGTACAAGCAAATACAAAGAGAAAAGCTATCGGACAAGGGTAAAGATATTTACGATAAGCTAAAGAAGGTTTCAAATAACTTTGAGAAAACCGATGGAAAGATAGGTGAGGCTTTAGAGAAATTCTACAACAAAGTGGAGAAGTCTGCTGTTGAGAAAAAGGCTAAACCTAAGAAAGCACCTGCTAAACCAAAGGCTAAGAAGAAACCTGCTGCAAAGCCAAAGGCTAAATCTAAGCCAAAAGCTAAGAAGAAAGCTGCAAAAAAACCTGCTTATAAAAATGTAAATCAGGGGACATTTGCTAAACTCGCTTCTAAGATAATGAAGAAAGAGGGTATATCTTATCGTGCAGCACAAAAGAAAGCTTCTAAGATTTTTAAAGAAGAGAAAGCTGCAAAGAGAAAGGCTAAAAAAGATGGTTTCTCTAAGATGCTATCACACTTTAGAACAAAGTATAAGGGTAAAGGTTTATCGGGTACTACAATAGATGTTGATGCTGAGTTACCTGCAAAACCTGTTGGTAAGCGTATATCTAAAAATAATAAGGTTTATTACGAGTATAGAGATAATCGTACAGACCAAAAGCAACCACAACCTTCAAGTAAACCAAGATTAGCTAAAGGTGGGAAAGTAAAGCGTGATTGGTCTAACTACTATGAAGATGGTGGTATGGTTGCCTCTTATGATGTTCGCTCACCATTTGGTACTTACGCTAAAGGTGGCACTATTATGAGTGAGTCAATGCAAGAACGCTTGATTGACAAAAACGGTGAACGTAAAATAGATAAGGAAAGTATAAAAGTTTTAACCGAATATGTAAACTCTTTGCAGCAAACGAAGGATAAGCACCAAAAGAACGGTGTTTACACTCCAAGCAGAAAGAAACTACATAGTAAAATTATAAGTAAATTTAAGGATGGGGTTGTTTGTATAAATAATAATAAACCGATTGCAATACTAATGGGTGGTTCTCCTGCAAGTGGGAAATCAACATTCCTACGCAAGTATGCACCCTACCTATTGAAAGATGAGATTCTTAGAATTGATGCTGATGAGGTTCGTTCTATGTTACCTGAGTACGAGGGGTGGAACGCTTCTCAAACTCACTTGGAAACAAAAGATATAGTGAATACGCTATTAAGCGATAGAACAATTGGTTTACCTTGTGAAACGGATATTATCTATGATGGTACAATGAACTCTAATAAGTCGTACCTTCCATTAATTAAAATCCTTCGTGAGATGGATTATAAGATATTCGTGGTGTACATTGATAAAGTACCGAAGGATGTTATTGTAGATAGAGCGTTAAAGCGTTATGGTAAGAGTGGTAGATTTGTACCTTTAGAAGTGATTGATGATTTCTTTGATAAAGGAAAGTCTGCTTTGAATGAGATTAAGAAGAAGGTTGATGGGTACATGATTGTAGATGGCTCAAGCAATGATTATGAAATTATAGAAGAGGGTGGTATGAAACTCCCTAAAACAAGAAAATACGGTAAAATTGGAAGTCCTATGAAAAAGAAATTAGAATTCGGTGGCGATATAACGCAAAACTTTGATGTAAGACCACCTTACGGAACTTACGCAAAAGGTGGAGAGATTAAGGATTATAATTTAATGGTTCGTAAAACTCCAAATAGTAGTTGGGAGTTTGTTAATGAAAGACCCATGACTTATAGTGATGCGGAAAAGATGTACGAGGAATATGATAATAGTGGTATAAAGTACCATGAGTTAGATATACACATTGATTTGCCATTCGCAAAAGGTGGTAATGTAGATTACGCTAAAGGAGGACACTTATTTAACTATGCTATATATGATGGCGAGGGTAATAAAGTTGATGG
>Ga0066379_10000137_pt1 | contig 17063 bp, 15 predicted proteins | sample Knorr_S23_td_250_FD_70951 | JGI IMG/M metagenome (GOLD analysis project Ga0066379, IMG submission 70951) | Marine microbial communities from Southern Atlantic Ocean transect - Knorr_S23_td_250_ad_251m_LV_A | ecosystem: Environmental > Aquatic > Marine > Oceanic | place: Southern Atlantic ocean...
GAGTAGCAAAAACGGCATCCTTTTCTTTGAGTAATATTTTAGCACCTTTACTTTTAAAAGTTGGTGATGGTGGTGGGGTTCAAGGAATGTTGTTACGTTCGCCAAATATTCGTGGAGGTGTTTATGTTTACAATGGAATTATAACGAATAAAGGGATAGGCGTTTGGTTTGATTTGCCGTACAAAGAAATAAGACTACTTTTGGGGCTCTAAATTTTTAGTTGTGTTAAGACGATTTTTTTTATACCTGATAGGCGTAGGTCTTGGAATTATTGTTTCCATGTTTTTTTTCGGTGATAGAGATGTAGATTTCTCATATTTACCAAATGCCCGTACAATAAAACATTTGCGTACTCAGGAGTTTCGAATTTCTGATCATGCGCTTTGTCAGTTAAATTGCATAGGCCTAACAGAGAGTTCTTTTGAAAAGATCTTTAATGATACCGATTTGGATGTAGATTTTGGGTCTAGTGATGTTGATGGGCAATGCAGAACTTATCTTATTGAGATTGAGAATGAAAAGTTCTCTAAATTTAATGTGGATGACTGTGATAGTATATCAACACTGCTTAATGTAAATGTGTCTAATTGTGAGTGTCTGTAAAGTCTTTTTAAAGACGAAAATAGGGTGTGTTGAGGTATTCTCTACTTAGCATATTTTATTGAGAGATGGGCTGTAGTTATTTAAGATTTTCTTCTTTTTATTTCCTGAATTATAAGGTTTAATTCTCTTCCGGTTTGTCCTGCTATGGATGTGTTTTCTTCAGCCCGACGAATCAAGTATGGCAGTACGTCTTTTACAGGACCGTAAGGGACGTATTTTACTGTGTTGTAACCATCATTTACCAAGTTGTAGCTTATGTGATCACTCATGCCTAGTAGTTGAGCGAAGTAAACTTTAGGATTGTTTTTTTCAATCTTGTATATTTTCATCAACTTTACTATGTATAGCAAACTTTCTTCATTGTGAGTTCCTGCACAAATAGAGATGCCATGAATGTTTTCACAAGCATATTCCAGTGCCAAATCGTAATCTTTATCGCTTGCTTCTTTGTTGGGTTGAATAGGAGTTGCGTAGCCCATTTTTTGCGCACGTGTATTTTCCTTTTCCATATAAGCACCTCGTACAAATTTGATTCCTAAGAAATAGCCGTTTATTTGAGAATCTTTGTGTATTTTTTTTAAATAATCTAAGCGGTCGTGGCGATACATTTGAAGTGTGTTGTAAACAATTGCTCGTTCTTTATTGTAAGTCTTCATCATGTTTTCAATAATCGAATCGATAGCATCTTGTATCCAACTTTCTTCAGCATCAATCATTACAGGGATTTTGTTTTGCTGTGCTTTTTTGCATATTTTGTTGATACGATGAACTACTCTATCGTATTCTTGTTGCTCCTCTTCGTTAAGTGTCTTTCCATAGTTTACTTTTTCAAGTAATTCAAATCGAGCTATGCCTGTAACTTTAAAAACAGCAAAGGGAATATTCTTGTTTTTGTTGGCAAAATTTATCGAAGCAAGGATTTGCTTCATGGTTCTGTTGAAGTCTTTTTCCGAAGCTTTTCCTTCAACAGAATAATCGAGTATAGTTTTGATATTGTGCTTAGCAAGTTCGTCAATTCTAGGAATGCATTTTTCCATACTTTCCCCACCACAAAATAGTTGAAAAACGGTGCTTTTTATTAATCCTTTGACAGGTAAATGTATTCTGATCGCTACTTTGGCTAGATTTCCCCCTATTTTGGAAAGTAGTGGATTCCCCATTAACTTAAATAGGTAATAAGCTTTTTGAAGTTGTGATTTTGACTTCGAACGAAACGCTATTTTTGTATTATTAAATGAGATCATGTTTAAAATTTTCTGTCGCAAATATAATATTAAACGTGATAAGTGCTTGCTAATTTAAGATACGTCTTGGTACAAATTTTGGCAAATAAATAAAGTATTAATTAATAGTGTTATATAATAATATGTATATTTGGAAGAAATTCTTCTTGGTCTCACCGTTTGACATTACTAAGAGTGAAAAATTGGATTTAATATGTTATATAAAAATAGATGTGGATGCTTTTTGTTTTGTTTTTTTGTCATTTTTAATGGAGTCGCTTTTGGGCAGGAAGACATAGATTTTTCTTATGGATATTTGCCGAATTGGGACTTGTATCTCGGAGATGGTAATTCTCAGCCTAGTATTTCAACGACGGATTTCTTAATGAATTCCGAATTGTTTGAGGGTAGACATAGTGTTAATACGTTTAACAGAGTTGATGTTAATACAGATGGGCAACTTAAATGTATGCCTGAAGGGGAATTGTATTCGACTCGCTTAGGGAATAGTGATAATGGTTCTCAAAGTGAAAAGTTGGCGTACACTTTTACTGTGGATGCTTCTAATCATCAAGGCTTTCTTTACTATAAATATGCACTGGTTCATCAAAATCCGCAGAACTATACTCCTAATTTAAAACCTAAATTCAAAATACAGACTTTTGTGAATGATGTGTTAACTGAAACATATACGAGTTTGAACGATTCAGAACTTAATATTAATCGATCTTCTGGAAGCGTGCCAGTAATGTGGAAAGACTGGACTTCCGTGAGCTATGATCTAAGCACCTATAATATTGATGATGAAATACGTTTAGAATTTGAAAATTATGATTGTGCTACAGGCAGGTACTTTGGTTATGCTTATTTGGTTGCCGGTTATGAAGATGCAGTATCTGTCACTGATGATCTTAGTGAGGTAGCTGAGGGATGTGCGGATGCAACAGCTTGCAATTACAATGAAACATCAATTGGTGATAAAGATAAGAGTCTTTGTATTTACCCTAAGGGTTGTGAGTCTTGTTCCGGTGCTACAGATGGTACCGGTTATCTTATTGATAATGATGCTGATTCTGATGGTTTTTGTGATGATGATGAAGTGGTAGGATGTATGGATATCGTTGCTTGCAATTTTAATGTGTTTGCAACTGATCTGGATAATTCTTCCTGTGTGTATGCTAAGGGATGTGAGTCCTGTTCTGGTGCTAAAAATGGCACCGGTTACCTTATTGACAATGATGCTGATGCTGATGGTGTTTGCGATGCTGATGAGGTGCCTGGATGTGCAGATGTGCTTGCTTGTAACTTTAATTCAATGGGGACGAATTTGGATAACGAGTCTTGTATATATCCTAAAGTATGTGAGTCCTGTTCCGGAGCTACAGATGGTACCGGTTACCTTGTTGATAATGATATTGATGACGATGGTGTTTGTGATGGTGATGAGGTACTTGGATGTACAGATGTACTTGCTTGTAACTTTAATTTAATTGGAACGGATATGGATGGTCGGTCTTGTGTATATGCTAAGGGGTGTGAGTCCTGTTCCGGAGCTACAGATGGTACCGGCTACATTATTGATAATGATGTCGATGACGATGGTATTTGTGATACAGTTGAATTTGTCGCTTGTATAGATGTAGTTGCTTGCAATTATAATCATCAGGAGCATAGAGATCATATTCAAGCAAAGTCAATTAAAGATATTGGTAATGATTTTTGTATTTACCCGGGTAGGTGTGATTTATGCTCGGGAGAAACAAATGGAACCGGTTTCGTTATTGATAATGATATTGATGATGATGGTGTTTGTGATAAGGATGAAGTGTCGGGGTGTACGGATGTAGTTGCTTGTAATTTTAATGCTTTTGCAACCGATTTAGATGAATTTTGTATTTACCCTAGTGGGTGTGATGTATGTTCCGGTTCTACAGATGGTACCGGATTTATTATTGGTCATGATACAGATAATGATGGCATTTGTAACGATGACGAAGTAGGCGGATGTACAGACGTGCTTGCCTGTAACTTTAACGTACTTGCAACCGACGATTTAGATGAATTTTGTGTTTATGCTAAAGAATGCGATTTGTGTTCCGGAGAAAATGATGGTACCGGATATGTTATTGATAATGATGTAGACAATGATGGTATTTGTGATGAAGATGAATTAGCAGGCTGTATAGATATAGTTGCTTGTAATTACAATCATCAGTTGCATAAAGAATATATTCAGACAAAATCAACTGCACATACTGATCATGGTTTTTGTATTTATGCTTCTAAATGTGATGATTGTTCCGGAGATTTAGATGGTACCGGTTTCGTTATTGATAGTGATGCGGATGATGATGGTGTTTGTGACAGTGATGAGGTACTTGGATGTACAGATGCACTTGCATGTAACTACGATTCAAAACCTAGCACTGACACGGATATGAATCTTTGTATTTATTCTGACAAAGTATGTGAATCATGCTCCGGAGCGAATGATGGAACAGGGTTTGTGGCTGTCAATGATGCAGATGGTGATGGTGTTTGTGATGCAAATGAATTGGAAGGATGTATAGATGCAATTGCATGTAATTATGATTCCAGACCAACTACGGATATGAGTAATGATCTTTGTATTTATGCTAAGGAATGCGATCACTGTTCTGGTGAAAGTGATGGCTCCGGATTTATTGTTAATAATGATTCCGATTCTGATGGTGTTTGTGATAAGGATGAAGTCATTGGATGTACAGATGCAACTGCATGTAATTACGATGCTAAGCCAACTACCGATACGGATAATGATCTGTGTATTTATTCTATGAACTTGTTTACTGTTGAAAGATATTATGAGGCAGACAGCGCACGATCCATCATAGATAATCGTTTTGATAATGATTGTGTGTGTAATCTTCAAGATGTTCTTTTATCAGCAGTTTTTTTTGATTTGAACTCTAAAGAAATTTCTTATGTTAATGACAAGAAACTGGCGATTATAGCTTTTTATTTAAAATCTAATCCTACTTATAAATTAAGGGCAATTGGTTATGCTGATGTAACGAGTAATAGTTATTATAATTACAATCTGGCTTTAGATAGGGCTAAAGTTGTTGTGGATGTTTTATCTAAGAAGTATGGTGTTAACCGTTGTCGTTTAAAAGTAGAATCCAGAGGGGAGAAATATCCCTTACTCATCCTTAAAAATGGTGATAAATCAAGTAAGATGAATCGTCGTGTTCAATTTGCTGTTGAGATGGATAGTGCGAGTTTGTAATGGATTTCTTTAGTGAGGAGAATTAGTTTTTGTTACCTGTACTTTTTCTTTGTAAGTTTTAAGTTGTAGGTAAAATTGTTTCGTTTTTTGTGATGAAAATTCATTTCAGAATTGTTTAATAGGTCATATTTTCACTTTTGCTGTAAGTATAATTAATTTAGCTTCTGATTTAGTATAGTATAGCTAGCTTTTCTATCTTTGTTTTTTCAAAATTAAAATCAGCTTTGTGGAGATTCAGTCAGATAATTATTCCATTCATATCGGAAATGAGGTTTTACAAGAGTTTAATCGTATTCTCGAGGACTTTCAAGGGCAATATTCTAAGATTTTTATATTCTGCGATGAAAATTCATCACAGTATTGTTTGCCTTATTTGATAGAACATGTGCCTATGCTTATTGGTGCTGAGTTGATTGAGATAGAGTCTGGTGAGCAAAATAAAACACTTTCCATTTGTAATGATGTTTGGAAGACCATGAGTGAATCTAACGCTGACAGAAACGCTTTCATTGTAAATTTGGGAGGTGGTGTTGTTTGTGATATGGGTGGTATGATCGCATCTTTGTACAAGAGAGGAATTCGGTTTTTTCATATTCCAACCACTTTATTGTCTCAGGTTGATGCCTCTGTAGGAGGTAAATTAGCTGTTGATTTGGATGGTCATAAAAACCAAATAGGCTTATTTAGAAATCCGGATCTGGTACTGATAGTTCCTGAATTTTTGAAAACTTTACCTCAAAGACATTGGGTAAGTGGTTTGGCAGAAGTTTATAAACATGCTCTAATTTCAGATGCTGAATATTGGTCTTTTTTAGTTGGAATGGACTTGAAAAATGAGGAGTATTTAACATCTCTTCTTCATAAGTCGATTTCTATAAAAAATAACATTGTTCTTCAGGATTGGGAAGAGAAAGGTTTACGTAAAACCTTGAACTTTGGACATACCGTAGGGCATGCAATAGAGAGTCAGGCTTTAGAAAAGGGTAGGGATTTGCTACATGGTGAGGCGGTTGCTATTGGAATGCTTGTCGAAACGATCCTTTCGCAAATGATCAATGGATTTGCAGCCGAAGATTTTCAAATTATTAAGTCAAGTTTAGAAGGTGTTTTCCCATTACAAGCCATAGATGAAACTGAATTACCTGAATTAATTGAATGGATGCGTAATGATAAAAAGAATGATGATTCTCAAATTAATTTCACCTTACTTAAGGAAATTGGCGAAGCTGAATTCAATAAAATTTGTTCAGTAGAACAGATTGAAGAAGCTATCAGAACTTATAACACTTGTTTAAATTGAAAGCTAAAATTCAAATAGCGGATAAAAAGATAAAGGGGACTTTACAGTTAACCGGTTCAAAGAGTATTTCAAATCGATTGTTGATCCTTCAAGCTTTATCGGGGCAAATGAGTCCTTTGAAGAATCTTTCAAACTCTGATGATACCATGGTTTTACAAAAAGCACTTTCATCAAAAGATTCTACAGTTAATGTTGGGATTGCCGGGACGGCTATGCGTTTTTTAACGGCATACTATGCAATTCAGGATTCAGAAACGATTCTTACCGGTGCATCAAGAATGAAGGAACGCCCTATAAAGGATTTGGTGGATGCACTTTGTTCTTTAGGTGCAGAGATCAATTATTTGGAAAATGAGGGATTTCCACCATTGAAAATTAAGGGTAAGAAATTGAAAGGAGGTAAGCTAAGCATTAAGGCAGATGTTTCCAGTCAGTTTATTTCTGCTATTTTAATGATTTCTCCTTATTTTGAAAAAGGAATTCAATTGGAATTGGTTGGTGAGGTTTTATCTCGCCCGTATATTGAAATGACCTTAAACTTAATGCAACAACAAGGAGTTGGACATACGTGGGAAGGAAATACCATTTCGATCCTTCCGGGAGTTTATTATGATAATGTCCGTGAAGTTGAGTCAGACTGGTCTTCTATTTCATATATATTTGAGTTAGTAGCTTTGAGTGAGTCCGGAGAGATTCGTCTTACTCAAGTAGACGTAGATTCGGTGCAAGGTGATCAAGAAGGGATGAATTACTTTCAGTTGTTAGGCGTAGATTCAAGTATTGATAAGGGAGTTTTAACTATCTGTAAAAAAACTGATTTTATACTTCCGGAATATTTAGAATTTGATTGTACAAAGACCCCTGACTTGGCACAAACACTGGCGACCACCGCTTGTGCTTTAGGAATTCGTATGAAGATTACAGGTCTGAAAAGTTTACCAATCAAAGAAACAGACCGTTTGATGGCTTTGAAAATAGAGTTGGAAAAATGTGGAGCTGAAGTTCATATCATAAATAATGAGGCTCTGGAAATTATCCCGGGAGCAGAGTTTTCTGCCAAAGATTTCAGTTTTGAAACTTATGGAGATCATCGCATGGCTTTGTGTTTAGCACCATTGGCTCTAAAATCTCATTCGGTTACTGTCAATAATCCGGCGGTGGTAAATAAATCTTATAAATCTTATTGGGAAGATTTGAAAAGTATGTTATTTGATATACATTTGTCTTAACAAAAAAGTATAAGATATTGAATTTCAGTGACGTACTTACTGTAACCCTTACCCTTTTCGCTGTGATTGACGTTTTGGGTTCTATCCCTGTTATTGTGGGATTGAAATCTAAAATGGGGCATATACAGTCCGGAAAAGCGACTTTTGTTGCCGGGGTAATTATGATTTTATTCCTTTTTGTAGGTGAACGAATTCTAACTTTAATCGGGATCGATTTGGCCTCCTTTGCTTTGGCAGGGGCTTTTGTTATTTTCCTTTTGGCTTTAGAAATGATCTTGAATATTGAACTTTTTAAATCGGATGAAGGTGATACTTCGGGAAGTATTGTTCCCATAGCTTTTCCAATCATTGCCGGTTCGGGTACGCTTACAACATTAATATCTTTACGTTCAACTTACTCTATTAATGATATTGTGGTTGGTGTGGTGGTTAATTTATTGTTTGTGTACCTTGTTTTGAAATCTACGGGTAAAATTGAGCGTCTATTGGGAAAAGGTGGTATTAACGTACTGCGTCGTGTGTTTGGGATTATTCTTTTAGCCATCGCAATCAAGTTGACGAAACTGCATATTTCTTTCTAGTTTTTCCATTTTATGTAGAGGCTTAGTTCTAATTTAGAATTACTACCAATCTGTTCGTTTCCTGTTCCAATTACTTTTCGATCTGTATAACTCAACTGAGTAAGTTGAATGCCTAATTTTGTAGCTCTATTAAATTTTCTTTGGTAAGAAATGCTTCCTGTAATTCCTTTTCCATGTAAGAATCTTGAATTGTAGTTTCCATAAAAATAGGGAGCCTGCCAGAAGATGGATTCACTTTGTGTATTGAACACGCAGTAAGAAATATTGATTTTATCCAGTTCGCTATTACTTGTCCGGTAGAAATTAGATTGTAAACTGGTGTTGCTTTGTCCGGATTCATCGATATAATTTCCTTTTGCAGTGAATTTTACATTTGATGTGAGATGCTCTAAATAATAGAGTTTGAATTTGTTTAATTCTTCGGAATCTGAAAGGATTTTGTTTTGAAATTGAAGTACAAATTTTCGCTTGTCTGTAATTCTTGATATTTCACTGTAAATCTTTCTCCCGTACGAGAAATGAGTTTTTTCATTTTTAAGATAATTTGCCCTAAAATGGTCAAAAGTGGCTCTAAATTGCCATTTTTTGTTAAAATTATGCTGAAAACACCACAAAAAACCATTTTCGTAACCATTGCTGAAACTGCTGTAATCCGATTTGTATTCATTGAAAATAGAGTCATTTCTACTTCTAAATTGTAAGGTGATCAGACTGTTATTGGATATACTTATTGTTAGTTTTTGAATAAGCGCCCACTTGTATAAATTTTGCAGAGCAATTTCTCCAGAATAGTCAATATTGTAATAGTTCTTTGATAGATAAAGACTTTGAAAAAAGTTATTTTTATCATTTAGATAATCTGATCGGTAAACGATGCCTGCCCAAGAAATTTTATTTTCCCTCTTTTTTTTGCTGATTGCAATCCCGACTAAATTTTCTTGAATTCTCTTTCTTTTTCCAATTTCTTTAGATGTTCTAAATAGTCCTGTTTTATCAATGCTGGCTTTGCCATTTAATTTTCTATGTGAAATAAATACATCTATATCCGTACTTCTAATTTTCCATTGTGTAGCTATTCCTTTAAAATAATTATACTCTTTAGAGCTTAAACTTTCTTTTGTAATTGCAGTTGGTTTATAGCTTAAAAAGTAGGGCTTGTTAATTCTATAACTTGTACCGAATAACAAGCCTTCACCTATGTTGATATCGTATTTTCCAAAAAGAATTTTTCTGAGTTTATCTTTTTGCTTGTAACTGAAATTGATCGTAAAATTATTAGCTCCTTCATTTTCGTACCATAAAGGCTCTCCCGGATCCTTTTCCCAATTTAAGCCCAAGCTCCACCCTTTTTTTAGATTGCTGCGGTATCGAAAATGCGTCTTAAAGGGACTACCGATATATTCCCTGCTTAGTATGCCGGTTTTTTGTGGAGTTTGACATTGTAAGCCTAAATAGAGATTAGATTTTTTAGATGTTGTTTTTGTATTATTCTTAGCTGTAATATAAATGAAGTCTTTAACTCTCTTGAGTGATTCTATGTTTATATCCAGTCCCTGGAGTTCATAGATCGAAATAAGTTGACGAGACCGGCAATATGCTTTAATGAGTTTCAAATCTGTTTCATTAAGTAGTTGTAACTCATGTAGCTGATAGAGTTCATTAGAGTCGTTTAGGTTAATGGGGTTTTGAAGATAGTATTCCCAAATTTCCACCAATTCATCATTTAGGTTTTTTTCGTGAAGTGATTCTACATACCTCCATTGCTTTGAGAAATCTTGTGCAACAGAAATGGTGGTTAGCCAAAATAATAAGAAAACGATCTTATTCATTGCCCGGCACGTAAATCAATGCAAATCCTGTAGCGTTTGTCCAGGTAAGTTTTCTGTATTGACTGTAAATTTGAAAAGCTCCTTTTTTGTAGCCTAACCTAAATCCATATTCAAAGGAGTGAAAAGCCTGAATAATGCTCAAGCTTAAAAAGTTTTGGTAGGAGTAAGTGAGTTGATGTTTGATATGAAACCCGGTATGAAGAGATTCTTCAAATTGCAGGTCGGAATACAAATTTGTATTCCAATAGTAAAGGCTATTTAGTATAAATCGACTTTCGAGGTCATTTTCTACATACTTGTTATTTAATGGGTTTTCTAAGAAAAGATGAAATTCATATGTATCTGCTTTGTAGCTGTAACCTAAGTCAAAGCTTAAAGCATGGTGTTTTTCTGCTCCGGAAATATACAGTTGATGAAAGTTGATGTTCAGCCCTAAGTACATTTTAGAATTTAGCTTCTGAGCACTTGAAATACTGTATTTAGAATCTTTAAATAGTTTGTATCCATATTGTTGGTAAGCCAATTGAAAGGATCTGTTTTGCAGTTTGAAAATGGAAGCAATTTTGCTGTTTTGAATGCCAAATTCACTATTCAAAACACTGACTTGAGAGTGAAAAGTGGTTGTGTTAAATTCCTCTAGAACACAAGGGTTGAAATGGTCTTTGAGTAAATTTGCTGTTTTTTGTGCGTAGGCACAAAAACTCATCAACACCAATGTGACTTGTATTAATTTTATCATTTCATTATTTTATTTTTAGATTAATGTGTTATTAAATTATTTTCTATTTATGGGAGAGACTAGGAGAATAGGGGTGTCAAGAAGTGACGGAGTTTTACAGCCGAGAATCAAACTTACGTAAAATATAAATATCTTTATTATTATATTAATAAATTATCACTCATACCCTCTCCTTTCGGAGTTGATTTTTTTAATGGTATGACTTTGAAAAAAAGTAAGCTAAATTTTTAACAGCAAATTAACCGCAGTTATTATGTTAGGGTGTTTTATAGAATAATAGGTTTTTTTTCCTTCACGTTCTGAATTGAGTACTCCCTTATTTTTTAGAGTATTAAGCTGATGCGATGCGATTGCTTGTTTAATGTCTAATGCGTTAAAAATTTCTGTAACATTCATTTTGCCTGACTTTGCCAGTATCTGTACAATGTTTATTCGTATTGGATGCGCAATTGCTTTAAACATCTCTGCAGCAATTACGTTTTTTTGATCTTTATTCATGGGGTTTTGATTTCATCAAATAGACAACTTATTCATTGACAAGTTATGTGAATAATTTTAAATGACAACTATTTAGTTGTCCAATTGTTTGTGCTTATTTAAGATGTTTAAGTTTTGAAAAACAGGATTTAAACGCTGATCCTGTTAGATGTATTGCTCATTGTTGCACATTAATAAATAGTAATTATGTTTTTTTTTGATCTTTTTTCATGCGTTCCAGCTTTTGATCGACTGACAACTTATTAGTTGATGGCACATGTAAATAATTAATATGACAACTATTTAATTGTCTAATTGTATTCCAATATTTAAGATATTTAAATATTGGAAAAACAGGAGTTAAATATTAAGATTGCTGAGCGTATCGTTCACTATCGTAAATCGCTTGATTTATCTCAAGAGGACTTAGGTGTGCTTTTGGATGTGAGCAAGCAGAACATTCAGATGATAGAAAGCGGTAAACGTAATCCGGGCACGTTTCTACTACGTAAAATTGCCCGGGCACTTGGAGTTACTTTATCCGAATTGTTGGAGGGTATTTAGTGTTTATTGACAATGAAGCCTTATTTAAAAATTCCATTGTAGTCGGGTAAAGATTGTTTGATTGATGTCTTCAAGTTTCTCGGTAATTTTCATCCACATATTCTGGCTGCTCATCATCAGGTCGACGGATTCTGAAACCGAGAAGGTGATTTGAGGATTTACGAAAACAAAATTCAGATCGCCGTCGTGAATGATCGAAGTACCTATTTGAACCAAAGGATGGATGGGGTAATTGATCTGATACAAGAAGCTGTATTCAAAGGGCATTGGATTTTTGGCTGAAATTTTCATTGTGTAAATACCAATAGGATTAAAATCTTCAGCCTGACTTCTGTACAGACAACCTGCGGTGATGTAAATTCCATTTTTAAAATTGTAATCAAGGCTCATACTTCCAACGAAAGAACGCTCCTCGTTTTTGGTGTTGCTGAAATGAGCGAATTCTCCTTTAAATCCTGCATTTTTAATTTGTCCGGCCCAGCCTAATCCCAAGGTGTAATCGTCGTAATATTTAGCCAGCAGGATTTGGAAGTCATAGTTTTGAAGATTGAATTTGTAAAGTCCGGCTTGAATATTTTTGTTTAAAGCAATTTCTATTGAATTGTATTGTTTGGAGTAGTATTGAACACGAATGGCATCTGCTCCGGGTTTTTCAATGTAGTCGAAATCAAAAAAGTTGGTTTGGTTAAAAAGGTCGTGAGAATTCCAATAGTTCTGGATTCCCCAGTTGATTCGTTGTCTCCCTACACGTACATTCCAGCTCCCTTTTTCCCATTGCGCATAAAGTCGATCTATTTGGTGGTGCAGACCCACTTTATCTTTTTGAATGGAAGTGAAATCAAGCTTGTTACTATCTAATGCATCTTTAAATCCAAATAAATTTTTTTGCCATTGATAGCCTGTGAAAAGTCGGTTTCGCAGGCTTATTTGGGCATTGAAATGATTTCCGTAATACAGGTGTCCGTTCCAGCGAAAGTGAATTTGTTGATCGTTCCATTGGTTTGGAAGTTGCGTTAAAGAGGCTAAGTCGTGATCGAAAAAATTAAAACTATTTAGGTTGCTGGCATAATAATCTTGTTCAAAGCTTGTTTGGGCCTGAAGTGAAGAAATGGCAAGGAAAAACAGGAGTAAGATTTTTTTAACGTCTTTCATCTTTTATGATTTTTCCGTCTTCAATCGTAATAACTCTTCTTGCCTTGTCGATAACCCTTTGGTCGTGCGTGGAAAATAAAAAGGTGACTTTTTCCTTTTCATTCATCTCAGCCATCATATCTAAAAGTGTAGAGGTAGAATGGCTATCGAGGTTTGCGGTAGGTTCATCGGCTAAAATGAAGCTTGGTTTTGAAGCTAAAGCTCTGGCAACGGCAACTCTTTGTTGTTGTCCACCGGAAAGCTGATTGGGTCTGGAATCTAATTTGTCTGCTAAACCTACCTCAACCAATAATGCTTCGCTTCGAAGTTTTCGTTCTTTTTCAGAAAGTCCTTGAAGAAGCATAATGAATTCTACATTTTCTTTAGCCGTGAGTACGGGGATCAGGTTGTAAGCCTGAAAGACAAAGCCTATGTTTTTTAAGCGGAAATCAATCAGTTCATTTTCGCTTAATGAGCTGATGTTTTTTCCTGCAATTTCAACAGATCCTTCGGTACTATCATCCAACCCCCCGATCATGTTTAACAGGGTTGTTTTCCCGGAACCCGACGGTCCAACAATCGCAGTAAATTCCCCTTCCTCAATGCTTAGATCAATATGGTTTACTGCTTTAACTTCCAATCCGTTATTGCTGTAAACTTTTGTTAGATGAGTTGTTTTTATGATTTCCATATCAAATTGTTCTAATTGCTTCGGTTGGTTTCAGTTTTAAAGCTTTTCGTGATGGGTAGATGGCTGCGATCAGCGTAAAAATAAATACCATAACACTAATGAAGAAGTAAAATTTAGTTTCTATTTCAGGGTAAATAATGTTTCCCAATCCGACCGATTGTAGTCCTTCTCCAACGATAGCGAGATTGATGCCTGTTTCGGAAGTTAGTTTTATGGTTAATGCACCCAGGAACATTCCCATGGGAGCACCGATTAAGGAAAGAAAGAATGTTTCGGTGAGGATTAAGAAAAACACTTTGGATTTATTCATTCCTATGGCTATTAACATGCCCAATTCTCTTCTTCGTTCGAAAACGGCCATTAACATGGTGTTAATGATCCCGAAAATGAGAGCCAACATAATAATGACCATGATGAGAAAAAGCCAGGTTTCCATGATTTCATCTGCATAGGCCAGTTCCGGTGAAATGGTTTTCCAGTCTTTCACCTCGTAATCGCTTAACTTTGTTTTTAGCTTGTGATACGTAGGGTCTACATCGTCTAAAGAATTGCACAGGAGCGCAACCTGATGAAATTCTTTTGATTTGATGAGTCTTTGCAAGTCGCTGTTTTGAATGAAAATAGTTCCTTCATCGTATTTAGTGTATTGAGTTTTAAAAATTCCGCAAACTCTAAAAGCACCTGCAACGATATTGTTGTCAGTATCTTGAAAAGTGAGGACAATTTTAGAACGGAGTTTCACCTTTAGTTTTTTAGCAAGTGCTTCACCAATAAGAATTGGATTTTTTCTTTTGCTTTCGAAATAATTTCCTTCAACCAAACCTGAATGTATGCCGGTGACTTCTTTTTCCCGGTTTTTGTTAATTCCGATAATTCGAACGCCGTTACTCTTTACAGGCGAACTAATCATACCGTTTAAGAGTGATCGAAAAGCAAACGCTTTAATATTTTCATTCGTTTCAAGTTCAGTTTTTATCAGGTCGGGGTTTTCTAAAAAGTACTTGCTATCGTAGTCTTTCTCGTATTCCGGATGATGAATTTGTATGTGGGAAATGGAGTTTTTAATACTGCTAAGTGTACGTTGCTTATTAAGTCCGTAAGAAAATGCTACCACAAAGATCCCGGCCCAAATTCCCATAACAATAGAGCCGATAACGAGGAATGAACGCATGGGTGTTCGCCAGATATTTCTCCAGGCTATTTTTATCGTTGTTTTCATTAGGCTCGCATCGCTTTAACAGGTTTTAAACGTAGAATAGTTACGATTGGATAGATGGTGCAGACGACAACGATGAGTAGAACGATGCCTGCATGGTTGATGGCAATATCCATATCCAGAGAAGCCGGAATGACAGGTTCAAAACCAAAAGCTTCGATGGATTCTGCGGCTTGATCTTCAAGTCGTATCGGGTTGCGATTGAAATAATATCGTACCGGACTTACTACAGCAATACCGATAATTGAAGCAAGAATTCCCATGAATAAACTTTCCATAATTAGGGTGAGGATAAGTTTACTCTTGCGCATTCCTATGGAAATAAGAATTCCAAATTCGTGCATGCGTTCTGCCGTCATCATAAGTAAGGTTCCAAGAATTCCGAAGGAAATGATCATGTACAAAACGCCAATAATGATAACTCCGCCGGCACTATCGGCTTGTATGGTTTGGACCAATTCGGGCAACAAACTTTTCCAGTCCAAAAGCTCGTATTTTTCTAAATCCAGTTTTTTAGAAATGTATGTTTTGAGTTTGTTCAGTTTTTCGGGTTTGTCAATTTGCAGGACTAAAGAGGTCAATCTTTCGGGAGCTGCATAGAGTTCTTGTGCAGCAGGAAGAGGCATTAGAACGAGTCGGTCGTTTAGGCCGGGCATAGGGAATTTTAAGATTCCGCTAACCGGGAAAATGCCATTGGCACTTGCGCCGTGATACCCTTGACTTAATAGAATTAAACTATCGCCCACTGACATGTTGTAATAGCTGGCTAAGCCTTCACTTACGAGTAGAGCAGCGCTTGTGTCGGCAGGGAATTCACCGCTGATTAATTTCGGGCTTAGATCCATTAAGCCATCTTCTTTCTCAAGGTTTACCCCCATAATAATGGCTCCCTTAGTAAGATTGTCCGAAGCGGTTAGCGCAAAGCTTTCCAGTCGTTCATTAAAATCTGTAATGTCCTTATTGTTATGAAGTAGATCAAGAACAGTTTGGTCGGGAATAAAGCTGTTATCTATGCTTTGTTCTTCCCAAAATCCATTTTGATGAATTTGCAGGTAACCCGTGTACATGCCCACCATATTGGCAATCATCTTATTGTAAACACCAATCTGAAAAGAGCGTGCAAAAACAGCGAAAAAAACAGCGAAGAAGATGGAGGAAATCGTAATAATGCTTCTCCGTTTATTGCGCCAAATATTTCTCCAGGCCATTTTAAAGATCATCTTCATCAGCGCAGTCTTTTCATATTTTGTTTGGAGAAGAAGCTTTCTTCGATATCGATATTGTACTCAATAGATATGTAGTGAAGGATGGTTTTTTGTCCTTCTTCTTCAACAGGGGTCATCACCAGAGTTGCAGGGAGGATCTTGTCTCCAAAATATTTAATGTCTGAAGCTTCCATTTTGTTAATTAAGTATCCATCTTCATCGTAAAATTCCGAAGCCAATTGCAGGTAGTCTTGCTTGTCGATAAAGGTTTTGATCTTTCCCCAAACTACCGCAGCTTCCGGTTTTGGAGTGAGTTCGATACCATAACAAACTCTGTTTTGTAGTGTGGTGTCGCCAACAATTTCGTGTGTGTAATCTGATAAAATAGAGGATTCTTTAACCAAATCGTCGTTGGTAAAGTCTGACCCCATCCACGATTGCATCATCATGGAAGGAGGCAGTTTGATGATCTTTTCAATTTTTGGTTGCCAATTCCAAATTTCTTTTTCGCGTTTTAAGAACACGGTTCCTTTATCTCTTGATGGTGCTTGTATGAGGATAAAAGAATACTCGGTTCCTAAAGACCAGGCTTTTATTTCCATAGTTCTGGACCATTTGGGTCTTTGAACTTCGATGCTCATTTCGGCTTTGTTACTTGCACCACGAACGTGCTCGTCTGAGCGTTTGATAATTTCGTAGGCATCTTGTGCATGACTGGTTCCAAAGACTAGTAAAAGATAATAGATCAGTTTTTTCATTGTTTTAATTATTGAACTAAAGCTACAAAAAAAATCCCCTTCATAGCCGACGACTTAAGTCGTCGGCTATGAAGGGGATTGTGTTGTGAATTTTAAACTAACATAGCCGACGATTTAAATCGTCGGCTATGTTTACGATACTCTAAAGTCGAATTTGTATTCGCTCAGGTCTTCGTTAGCTTTTATGATCTTCTCTTTAAGAGATTCTTTGTAAGCAACTAATTTCTTCATCACCTCTGCATCTCCGGT
>Ga0066379_10000142_pt1 | contig 16840 bp, 6 predicted proteins | sample Knorr_S23_td_250_FD_70951 | JGI IMG/M metagenome (GOLD analysis project Ga0066379, IMG submission 70951) | Marine microbial communities from Southern Atlantic Ocean transect - Knorr_S23_td_250_ad_251m_LV_A | ecosystem: Environmental > Aquatic > Marine > Oceanic | place: Southern Atlantic ocean...
TTAGCCTTGCTTGAGAATATAAAGAAAAAGCTTAAGAGTAGTAATATAATTTTACTCATACAATTTCTGTTTGATTAACTTTATGTCATCTTTTATTTCTGTGACATCTTCTTGGGTAGACATAATTGTTTGTCTGATAAGCTGATCTTTCATATCAAACTCTATTCTTGTAATCTCAGGATCTGTTGGTTTTGGAAGCTCTCTTGCTTCGGCTATATCCCCCTGCAATGTAATCCACATTGCGGCCAGAGAGAATATAAAAAATATTATTAATCCGAGAGTTTCAATTGTTAAATTTATATTTGTGTCCTTACCTAGTTTCATTATTCTTTAGCTTATTATATTATATTTACATTTACTTATTTCTAAACTTCCTTTCTTTATCGTACTGCTCTTTCACTGTATAGTAGTATGCTATATAAGGTGCTCCTATCATAAGAGCAAGTGCTATAACTATTTCTAATGTTTCCATAATCGGTTTGCTTTAATAAAAATTTATCTATTTTACAAATCTAAACATTATTTTTTCTTTCGCCTAGTTTTAGCTTTAGTTTTTCACTTATGAAGATCGGAGGTTCTTTTACCCGTACCTCCGCACATCTTCCTCGGCTTTTTCATCTTTTAACTTTTTACGATTATACTTCTTTTTATTCTTATAAACCTTTGGTGAAGTTTGTTCCCAGATCTCGTCTGGGCTTAAGTTTACCCATTTATAATTTTTACTCATAATTAATTATTTTAACAAGTAGCACAATGTTTAGCATTGCACATATCTAGTATCTGCTGACTATAGATATCTATTTTAACCTTATTGTTCTCTCTAATAGCTTGTTTATATCCTTCGTGCACTGCAAATAGTTTTAAAGCATCATCTGCTCCGCTTGTGCTACAATCTCTAAGAGAAACATTAAACAGTATATTTTCTACACAACTTTCAAAGGCGCTATTGTAGCAAACTTCGCTTGATATAAGTGCGTTTACATCATAATTAGCTGCCTTTGGGTCGGTGCACCCGGCTTTTCTTAGCTCGATAGTTACAGCATCAAAAGTTTTTTTAGAGTCCACAGTATGCTCTTTCTTAGTAATAATAGTGCCATATTCAGAAACTAATTTGTACTTCGCGCTTGCGTTTACCTGTAGACCGTTGAAGTCTAGCATAATTCCTATTCTAGTATTTTTATCTATACCAAAATTAGATGTTTGCTGTTTAGCTACCTCAAGTTCGATTTTTAATAAAGTATTTCCTGTATCTAAATCTATTATCTCTGCGTTAACTACTCCCTCATCGAAAGGATTACCCAAAGGATCTACATGAAATTCTTCAACCCCTACTTCTGCAGTAAAGGTAATATCAGTAAACTCACCATCGTCAGCTTTAACGTAAGCAGTACATTTCTCTGTTTTTACTATACTAGGCTTAACTAAGTCTCCAGTACACCCAATAGTGCACTCCCCATCTTTGATATCTTTTTTCAAAACAATAGTACCACTATGATCATCTGTCCAAGGGCTAGGGATCTCAGCTCCGTGGGAAGCCCCGTACTCTACTTCATTATCTCTAAGAATATAGAACTTAACATTTTGCCATTGATCGTAGTTTTTGAATCCTATTGGAATAAAGTATGTACATCCTGACATTTTACCTGTAAGTAAGTTTTGTTTTATAGGATAATTTAATTCGAAATTTTTAAAGAAAACACTATCGTCTCCATAATAAATAACTTCATTTTTATAGTTATAAATTACCCACCTAAGCTTAGTAGTTTCTGTAACACCTTTGTTTATAAAAACTAAACTGTAGCCTTCATTTTCAAACCCAAACGTACACGACCCATCGTTTACGGTGGCGTTAAGATTGTAGTTATTAGCAAGTGGATTTGTACACCCATAAACCTCTTCGAAGAAGAAGTCGCTAAAATCAATTATAAACTTATACGGTTGCCCGGTATCAGGATCTATTTTTGGCGTTAATTTATATATGTTAAATATAGTAGCACTTGACGGGCTAGCATTTGTACTACTATTGTAAGTGCCTTGAGTCCCTACTTTTAAATCATCCCCATAGAATAGAGCCCCTGCATTATTTCTACCGACGATAACATTACCTGCAGCATCTTCGATTTTCTGTATATACTCTCCGTAGGCACGGAATATTTTAAAGGCCCCATAGTGCGTTAAATTTATAGTTGGTATTAACCTAAAATAATAATGAGCACTAAATACGTTATGAATTATAGCATCCTCCTCAAAGAATCTGTATTGGTTATGAGTAGTTAACGCTATATGTTGATTAGTGTATTGGATCTCCGCGTTGTTTGCAGGATTTTCTATAATTAATCGAGGATTATCTCTACCGATCTGCTGAACCTTATCAGTGTAGGCTAAAGCATCTTTATAATAAGTACTATTAACAACATTTTCAGATTCTGCTGCAATAATATTCTTACTAGAAGCTATTAAGTGTAAATCTTGGTCTCCAGATTTAGAGATATCTAAGAAGAATGAAGCCTTAAGGAATTTAGAGTCAACTATCTCTCCATCTAAGTTTATCTGAGAGTGTATTTGGGTAGCAATATCATAAAGATCTTCGTATCTACAGCCTACAGAATCTCCTGAGGCCGTTGGGTCATAGTTATGTGCGTCGGGATCTGTACACCCTGAGCAGGTAGAGCCGTCTCCGTTACATACTGCAGGGTCACAGTGATCGAGCCTAGGCTCTTCTCCCGGATCAAAACACATATCCAAATTAATTTGACCCTCCATACCTTCTGGTATACACTCTCCTTTTATTTGGCTTCCGCAGCACCCTACATCGTTAAAGGTTTGCATCAATACATACTCACCAGTATCTGGATCTGTATATTTATCTGCGCATTCCCCACAGCCGTTTTCTTCTCTAGGATATATACCATTAGGACCAGGACATGTATCACAAACCTTTTCAGTTAATGGCGTCTGCTTACTGATACACTTCTCTAAACACTCGTCATATTGATACCCAGAGCAGCAAGTCGTACCTACTCCTTGAAGAGGAACTCCCTCGTCTACGCAATTACAAGCAACATAGGTAATATCGACTACACTCCCTCCCGAGAGAGTTGGGCTATTGTAAGTATAGTAACCATAATACTGATCCTCACTGCCTCTAAATTTTCTAGGAATATCTGCACCACAGACACCACACCCATCAAGAATAAATTTATCCTTTATTTTTAAAAAAGCGTCGTACCCAGAAGAATAGTCATCATACATGTGAGAAGCCTGAAGGTCTTGACATGGGCTGCACCCTAGACTCGCTGTCTGCGCAGTTCCAGCTTCCTCATCCCCTAGAGATATTGTATAGACTCCATCATCTCCTAAAGTAGTTTTAATAGTTTTAAGAGGATTTCTAACTTCTGATGCAGTACAGCTACCGCAAGCATCTATCTGGTTAGAGCCATCTGCAGCTTTAGGGCAGCACCCCTCATTACCGTTACTCCTAAGCACACATTCGTCACAAGCATTTAAAATAGTATCCTGCCAATTTAAATCTCTATAAATATCTCCTCTATTTAAAGAGACTCCGGCATACTCAAACACATCTTCATTCACAAGTTTAAACTCACAATCTCCTGAGCAGTTTACAGATTGCTCTGTAGGATACTCACTTCCCTCTTCAATAATAGAAGCGTAAAACTCAGAAATCTCTGCATCTGTAGCACATTTTGTACAAGATAATTGATTAATTGGTCCTATATAGTAGTTCTCTACCAGATCTTGATAGGACATAATCGTATAAGGCCGCGTTGTTATGTTTATTGCGTATAATATAACATCTCCAGGGGCAGGATAAGTCTCAGTAGGAATAACTCCCGCTTGGACTGCCTCTTGTTCCGTGGCAAACTCTGTGTACAATAAATCCGTAAATTCTTCTTCCGAAGCCCTTATAGCATCTACAACACTATTGTGATGAGTATTAAAATCAAGTCCATACACATTATGCTGAGTAGGCCTGTGCACAATGTCATTGGGGTTATAAGTAACCGTAAGAGTAGTGGCGCCGTCTGGCATATAGTAGCTCTCAATAGGATCAAGCCAAAAAGAGCCGGGGTGGTGCTCCGTAAGCCAATCTGTTATATTACCAGTGTCAAAAGGTACTAAGCATGCTTTTATAACCTCTCCTCCGCATTCCGCGTATCCAGGAGTTTCTGAATTTTTAGGATAGAAGTACTGAACTTTTTTAAATCTTTCGTTAATATTAAGCGCACAATTACAGTTAATTTCTGAATCCATCACCTCATACGCACAATTACAAGCTTCTTTATCTATTGGCTGGCTCGATGTCGTGGGACCAGCATCTTTACAGCCGCAGTACCCCCCTTGGTATTGAGGACTTCCGTCTTCTGCTATATACTGTGCTTTTATCTTGAGCTCCCCGTTACTGTCGCATTTACATCCGCCGTCTGTTGCTCTAGCACTAGGGACTGAGCCCTCACAGTTACAATAGTACTCCCATCCGCCCTCGGGGGTGGCTCCCGTATGTCCAGCAGGCATATTTATTGCGTTTGGGGTGTCATCACACCCACACCCTTTAGTAGGGATAGTCATTTCTTCATTATCATGGCAATCTCCGCAATAGAATCTTCCTCCTGGGGAAGTATAATCACCATTTCCATCTATTCCTTTACTAATTAAATCTACTGGCTCATACGGCAGATCGGCAAGAGGTATCCTAATAGGCATTAAACGGGCATTAGCTGTTCCTTGCTTTTCGCAGTTACACCCGGTCTTTACATAAAAACAAGAGCCGTTATTCCAATCGGCATCAGCATTGTAATTACAAGCTGTTGCATCAGTACATCCTCCAACTCCACACAAAGACAAATCTTCTACACAGTAAGGAGGAATACATTCTGAACTAGTATACCCACCAAATTTTAGTCCGTCTTCCTTGGTGCAATTTAAACAATAGTCATAATCATGATCTGGAGACTCAAGCATAAAGTTTGCTTGATTGTATATAGGTAAGAATGGAACTCCTGTAGTATTTCCGGCAGCTAGACTCCCTTTTGGGAACTTTGTATCTTGTTCGCTAGGTGCTTCTCTCCAAAGAAAATTTACATTAACATGATGAGTTGCGCGCCCAAGATCGGTTACAAAATTAGTCGCCCATCTGCTCTTTATAGTAAGCCTAACCTTTAATTTACTATAACATTGGGCGCAAGCCTCATTATAAAAAGTTTCTTCTGAAATAACTTCATGCGCAGTTATGCGATCTGGATGCTGAGTATCATCATCGTCTCTATATAAGCCCGTCCTAGGGTACCATTGAGGGATACCCCACGACCATTCAGTGCGATTCCCGTGCCTAATTTGAGTCCCGGTTTCTTGTAATAACTGCGTCATAAGTTCTGTGTCCCTTAAGGCTACCCAAGGAATTCTATCTTTAACAGCAGGGCATCCTCCCTCTTCGGTATACTTCCTAGAAGAGCCATAAAAACAATCTCCATTACTTATATCCGCATCAGGATCAAAATTTTCAGCATTGCGATCTGTACACCCATATGTTTTGTTGTGGACACTATAATTTCTAGCAACATCTAAATCGTCCTCAAAATCTTGAAACGCTTTACTATGTGATTGATTACTAGTGAATCCTCTAGCCCCGTAAGTAGCGTCATCCTTAGAGTCTGCTAAAATTACTGTAGAAGTTTTACTGTAAGCAAAAGAAGAGGAATTATTTGGAGAAGTAATAACACCTCCAATATGCTTAATATATTTATTTTCATCAGAGGCAGTTGTAACTCTATTTAAGTGAACGTTATGAATTAATATATTCCCATCCACAGAAGATGCTAGCTGCTGCATATTAGAAGCCGTTTCATATAAAGTTTCTCCAGCGTTACTCATTCCCTCAGTCGAAGTGAATATTTCCTGACTATCCTGAGGATCAGAAAAACTTCTAGCCGAAGAGTCTGTTACTTCGTACCTAGTAATGGCAGGAACCTCCCCCAAACTAGTTATTTTCTCAGGGTCGGGAAGATCTGTATCAATCTTTAAGGCAGTTAAAATACTTTGCCTTGACTCCCCCATATCTAACAGTAGGGGAGGGTAATCAACACCCTCTACACTTTGAGTAGCATATCCTGTACTCCTTTCTCCAGCTAAGATGTATAAAATAGATCCATTAGGAGAAAATTCTAAACTTTTGATGTGCGGAGAGCTGAAGTTATTTAATTTAGAAGTACCGGAGTTATTATTATAATTTATTGTACTTCCAATTTTCCCGGAAATTTTATTATTGGTGAGCTTATGAATAGTAATAGTCATACCCCCAGTATAAGGGTCCGAGGTTCCTATCGCAAGATATTTTAAATCCTTTGAAAAAGCAAAAGTGGCCTCAATCTCAAAATCTACGCTAGAGTCAATATGAATTCCGCCTAGGTTATGAGTATGCCCCGAAACTATTTGAACAGGGTCCTGAGTAAATGCATCTAAATCCACGCCTTCCCCACTTACTCTTGCATCACTATACTCCCTAACAGATATAAATACTTCTGTACCCTCACTACCAAAAGTTTCTTCCTTTCTAGTTTCGGTCCCGAGTTTATAATAAGCTTTATATAAAAAAGATTTTTTCTCAGCAACATCTTTTATAATTCCCGCCCCACGAGCAAAAACCTTCCCATCTGTAAGGAGAGGCTCTAAATTAAACTCGGTAGCGGTATCGAATAATTTGTAGGTAAAAGGGTCAATTATATCTCCGCTACTAGCGGCTTTTATCAAAATTCCTTTATATATATACTGCTCCTCAACTCTGGCTGCATAAGCGACAATATAGTGCCCTAAATCATTATACAAAGGAAGAATAAATATAGAGTTTTCTCTACTAAAGTCTACGTCCGTGGCTGAACTAGAAAAACTTTTGATGCGGGCCCCATCATAATCTTTTATAAATAACTTCTCCACAGCGGAGGAAGAAGCTTCATAGGCTGCATAAAATAATATATCTGTATCTACGGCATCAGACGTTTGACTAGCAGACGCTGCCCAAAAAGATTTATTATTTTCAGTATTTTTTATATATTCATTTGTAAGTAAATTGTGCGTAAACCCAGGAGTAACTATCTTAGAGTTAAATTCTGGGTTAGTTAACTGAATATGTCCTGCTCCCTTATTTATAGGAAGTCTATTTGAGTTGTATACTTGCTGATATATGTATCTAGGATCTTTAGAGATTTGGTCTAAAGTACTCATAGTAACATTATTCTCATATCGAAGCCCCTCCTCATTAAGCTTTTTATATGAAGAGGTTGGGTACATACTCTTCGGAGCCCCCGGAGTACTCAAAGTACTTTTATTATTTGTAGGGGTATTTGCAAAGTTTTGAACACTAGATAAGAAGTGAGAGTCTGGAATTTTATAGTATTCATTTGAAGTTGACCATATATAAATAGATCCATCTTCTGTTAATGATATTCTTTCAATTTCACCAGATAAGCCATTCTCCACAGAATATGCATTACTTATAACATCAAGGCCGTCTGTAGCTGTGCACCCCTCTGCTGTTCCAGAGTTTATAGGAAAAATAAAAATCTTTTGAGGCAAAGAACTGTCACCCCTCTCTGTAGTTACTACATATAAAAAATTATCATCTGGAGAAAATACCATCATGTCCGGACGGTATTCGAGGGAGTTGTTAAGAACACTTTCAAGCTCATGGGGTAACGCGCAAGGAATCAAAAGTTCACTTCCGCCGTTACTCGGGGACACAAATCTAAGACTAGTATTACTAAATTTTAGTATCATAACACCATTGCTCACTGCAAGTGCTACATGAAAAGACCCTACGTAGTTGTAATCTTTAATAGGGGCAAGTTCTATCTTATCGGGCATGCCCTCGGCCTCCGAGTAGTTGTGAGATATTATCGATGATCCGTAACTATGTTCCGCTACAGAGGAAACGTAGTGACTAAATTTTGAAGGATCTGTTGTTTGATAGTTCCTTACAAGTTTGTTACCTACAGCAACGGGGAGAGTATATTTTCTTGCATGCTCCCCTCCGTGAGTAGAGGCAACCCCCCCTGTCATAGTAAAGCCGGGGCTCGCTGCGGACCGGGCCCTTATCGACGCGCCTCTTGCGGAGTTAATACCATAGGACCAGCTATCAAAGCTAAATCCTGAAAAAGGAAGTAAGTGTATCCCAGGTCTATTCTCTTTAATTAGAAAAGGACTATAATCGTAAACAGTGTCTGCATGCCTAGAAGAACCAGATAAATCGTGCGCTGCATGGTCCCCATGTAAGCACATTAAACGTGGGTCAGCTCCCACATTGCCTCCTGAAGGAATTTCAAGTATACTACTAAACCTATCTACAGAAATAGGCATGATTCCTGCAATTGTAGGGATTTCAAACATTATCCCTCTGGCAGAAACGCTTTGAACACCCTCAATCTTATCGGAGGCAACTACTGATGTACCTAGTCTTCCAGGTGTGCTTATCATAGGTTGGCCGGATAACTCTTGATGTTTAATCTCTGCATCCTTAAAATAATCTGATAAATAATTAATTTTACCGTCTACCATTCTATGGAAAAACGCCTTGGTATGGGCAGTCTCCGAGGAGGACGAGTTCTCCTGCGGATCATAAAAAGTTTTTAAAGTATTTAGAGTATAAGAAGAAATATTACCATATGATAGAGTATCAGAAGTACAGTTTGAAACAAGCTCCCCTCCAGAGTTTGTCTGATCTAAAGAATCGTCTAAAACTAACTTATTTATACGTCCTTTTACATCTGTCCAACATAAATTATGTTTATCCTGGTCGTAGCTATAAGAAATATTTAATGAGTTTCTAATTTTATCTGCAACGCTTTTAAAATTATATACAGCATCCTCGCTCGGCCCCACACTGCCAGTGCCGTTATTTAAATCTATGAGGGACATCTCTAATGTATTTGAGGCTAGTTGGCCCGCAGAATTATAAACAAACACTTGGTTTGAAGCGCTTATAACTACAAAATATTTAATATCTCCAATAGGCGTTTTCTTCATATACTGATAAAAAGTAGATATATTTCTATCAGTTATAACTAAACTAATATAAATATCAGAGCTAGAAAGGGTTGTAAGCCCTTGTAAAAACGTAGTAGTTCCCGCCCCGTCTAAAATAGGAGTGGGCTCTCCGAGAACACTGTCGGTAACCTTAAAAAAGTCTTGCGCCGTTAAAAGAATAAAACTACTATTCTCAACTGCATTGCCTCCGGCGTTCCCAGTTCTTGCTAACGCCTCTGGACGTGCATCGCTAATTACAGCTCCTCCCTCACACCCAGCGTTTATAGTGGCGGCAGGGTTATAATTTGTAGCAGTTGGGTCTGTACACCCTGTTAAGTCTTGTATATCTTTATCAGGAGACCCAAAAGAGTTTTGTAAAGAATTTATAACAGAATTAAACTGATTTAAGTAGGAGCCATCAATTGTTCCGTCCTCAAAAACATTTATATCTAACAGGACTACATAATCTTCTTTTAAAAATCTATAGTTCATGGGACTAAAATTACCCCCAACTTCTGGAGAAACCCCTAAAATACACCCTAAATTATATATAAAATGACTAAGGAGAGAGTGTCCTCCTAGAGGTCTTATCATGTTAGAGGTGTACCAGGGTAGATCTAAATTTAAATTTAAATTATTACCCTTAAATGCGGAATAAGAACCATCTGCGCCCGAAGAAATTATTATGTCCGTCTGCGGGGCTGACAAGGGAGTTGTGATTTCCTGGACGCCCACTACTAAGATCCCAGAGTATACTCCATTTATCAATTTTACCCATTGGCCTAAAGCGTTTGAAACCTCTACTCTGAATTGAGATGGGGTAACTTCACTTCTAGTAGATATGGTTTCATTTAAAAGTATAGAAGGTGAGATGTTGTAAGTTAAAGTTATATTCCTTTCAGACCCACTATTTTTACCTTCAGCTACTGCATTTCTTATTTTATCTATTATCATGATAACTTTTTAAAAGTTTCTTATTTTAAAGGTATAATTTGTAGAGCATATACTGATACATCAGTAGTTGCTGTTGGGGCGTTTACATCTGCAGAAATAGTAACTGTAGTGTCCCAGTTAAGGGAAAGACCATTAGTTATTGCTACTGCTGTAGCATCCTGCCCCACACTAACAGAGCCAAAAGCAAAGTATGCAGAAGTATTTGAGTGCAAGATAGTGACCTCTTGTACTATAGCTTCTGTGCTAGGATTGGCAGTTCCAGTTAAAGAAGACTTGGCAAACTGGAATCCATTTATCCCAATTGCAGTTCCTTTATTATTTACAGTGCCGGCTGTCATAGAAGCCATTACCACTTTAAATCCTGTACCTATAGGGTAATCTTTAAGATCTACATCTACACTCATCACAGGCACAAACTCTGACGCTCCTGTAACTTGGATTACCATCTCTCCATTAGAAATGTCATCTGTAGTTATGCTTACACCGGCCGCAGAAGAAGATTCGGAGCCAGTTGAAGATGTATTTTCAATAAACCACTGGGAACCTCCGTCGTTATATAATTTAATAGCCCCTCCTGGAGTTTTAATTACTGTCCTTCGGGATCCCTGTATAGTATTATCTCCCGAAACAGCAATTGTTATATTATTTTTCCCTGCAGCTAAATACTCATCTTTAATAATATATTTAGTTATCTCTGAATTAATTATATTCGAAATCTGAGGTAAGGTTACCACAACAGTGTTATATCTGCAATCTACCCCGATAATACCTTTAGTTTCATTACTTATGCTGTAGGTGGGAGTATTAACAATAGTTCTCGCATGCTCACTTCCAACCTCTAATGCTCTTTTATACTTTAAAGGCGTGATAGATGACTCGTTAGTGTTTAATGTAGCTAGCTCCCCCTCAGAGGCAACTCTTAGTATACCTGCAGACTCCTCAGAGGCAAAAACTACATTAGTATTAATAATTGCAAACTGGTGCCCCACTTCTCCGTGGGTACCTCCCTCTGATGCTTCTATACAAAGTAGTATATCCCCCGCCTGAATTTCTGGGCCGTTGGCAGCAAAAGAACTTGAAAAGGAGGTTAGAAGAAAAGTATCCCCAACATTTGCAGAAGGATAAGATGAATTTCCTTGTATCTTTATTACTGTCTTTAAAGTTTGACGAAGTTTAGAGTCTATATAGTTTTTAGGGACTACATCAGTATCTTTAAAAACTCCCCCCGTAGTTCTATACGATAGAGGAAAATTTAACAGCGTACTTCCATCAGCTTTAACACTAGCATCTAACTGCGTATCTACATACCTTTTTGTAGCTAAATGTGAGGGAGCAGAAGGATCTTTTGCGGAAACTGTTCCAGAAAAAGCAGGAGAAACATTACTTATGCTATTTTGAGAAACTTGACCATTAGTAGATACTACCTGGTTATTTAAACTACTAAGAGAACGCTCCAAGTAGCCTAATAAATCTGCTTTTGTTATATTTCTTTTTACTCCATTTTGAATAATTGTAATTAGATCTCCCTTTGAGGAAATATTTGTCTTGGGTAAATTTATGCCGTTTGCCATTATTATAATATTTAATCTTTGTAAGAAATTTTTAACTCAATAGCCATGTCTTCTAAGACGCTATTGTAGGTATTGATTGAGTCGCTAGATAAAGCAACTCCTGGACTCTTTTCTGTAACCCCTCCCTTAACCACTAAAGCTGCAAAGTCCGAGACATTTACAATATTAGAGCTAGTAGTTATAGGGCTCCCATTAAAATCGGAGGTAGCGGGAAAGGACACTACAACATTTTTAGTTGAATCTTCTACAGAAACCCTAATACCTTTTTTAAACGCAATATCTTTTCGGTTGCCCTGTCCATCTATATTATTTTTAAGGGCATCTTTAACTTCATTAGCAAATTTAGATTTTTCATCTGGAATAACTCCAGATCTCATTCCTGAAAAATCTCCTGAAAATGTTCCATAAAAGAAAGCTAGTATAGGAATAAATTCTCCTTTATAATCTTCTATACCAATAGTTATTTCTTCTTTTCCCTCCTCAGTAACATTTAATACTGGGGGCGGTAAAATTATAGACTTAGGTTTAACTCCTTTTATAGTAATCCGCTCTGTTATTTTAGGCTCTAACATAGAGATCCAGGCAGACATTAAATTAAATTTTTTTAACATTGTCTTACTAGTGTTTCCTCTAGATAGTCTTGAAGATATTTTTAAACTATACTCTTCTAAAGCCTTGGAAGCTTTTACATATCTTTTTCTTAACTCTAACAACGATACTCCCATAATAATATTATTAATCGGTAAATATACTTAAATTTTCAATTTTATTTGCAATTTCATCTATTTTTTTTATACGGCCTCCAAGAGTAAAGGAATCAAAATTAAGCCCATCCTTATTATTTAACACATCTGGGAGGGTATAAAGCTTTTTTCCATCCACTAAAGGATCCTCACTGTACGCGTAATATTGTTTAGCACCTATAGAAAGGGTGTAAGTATATTCCCCTATATAACTAAACCCGAGCTCTGTAAATAACACTCCCTCCGTGGTAACTCCTCTAAGGTGCTTTGGAGTATCGTCAGCAAGATATCCTGTTTCTATACTGTCCGAAGTATAGGCCTGCCCTGTCTGCTTCTCAATCTCTTTTTTCACGAGGTCAAAAGGAAGTTGATTTACATTTAAAACTTCCACCGGATATCCGCCAATCGCTGATACTTGTCCTTTAGAATATGTAGGCAAAGAATCTTCCGTTACAATAGCTACTTTACCGTTTATTCCTACCAACTCTCCCCCAATAAGGTACCTAGAGTCTTTAGGGAGACACTCCGAAGGGGTAACCTGGTCACCCGCAGAAATATCAAAATCAGGGGTTAAATACCCGCCTTCAAAAATAACAGAGTTAAAACAATCTCTAGGTGTTTTACTTTCCATTTCAGGATAAGAACATCCTTGAAGCTTATAAGGGGGCGGAGCCTCGTTAGCACCCTCAAAAGTAATAAGTATACATCCACCAGAGCCATCTGGCAACATAGGGTTTTCGGGACAATTATACTTAACCCTTGAACTTCTATGTGTATTCTGACTATGAGATCGATACGCTTCTCCTAAAACTATTTCAGTATTTATAATATTATAAAAAGACGTTTTTCTTACTTCGTCAGGGGCGGGATAAGACAACTCATTGTTCTCATCTATAATAGGGTACATTAATCCCCCCGTGTCAGTATGGTCCTGGGAAGAGTTGGGGGCCCAAAGTCCGGCAACCATAAACCTACCGTGACCAGAGCTGCCGCTATAAAATTCTCTAGCATCAACTGTTTCTATTACAGGGTTGTCTGTGTAGCGCGCCGCGCTTTCAGTATCTTTATCTTTTATAATTTGAATAGTAGTGTTACAGTTTTCTACACCAAAAGAAGTACTTACATTAGTACATATAAACTTCCCTATAGTATTACGTCTTTCGAATAATTGTTGGCACACACTATTTCTAAGGTCCTCATCTATATCCTCTTTACTGGCCGCTATTACAGTGTCGGCACTCACTATAGCTTCAGGATTATATGCTGTAACCGTAGCAATTAAATTTGGGTCATACCCAAACCCAGTCTCGCCTGCCGCTATAGTGCTTAGGCAAATTTCTGCCATACAACTACCATCATCTGTGTTTGCGGTAGCATCAAAGTTATCCGCCCAAGACTTAGTGCACCCAACCACCTTATCTATACAAGACCCGTCATTAAAAGTAGCCTCAGAGCTATAATTAAATGCGTCGGGATTATTGCATCCCCCTAGAGCTCCTTGAGTGTCGTAAGCTCGTATAGAAGTGGCAACAGACTGAAATGCGTCTTCTAAATAATACTTTTCTTCTCCCCCCGCCTCTTCAGAAGAGATATAAAATTTTCTAACTATAAATGATTTTACTAAAGGTTTTGCAACAGTTGAAGATGGATGATTATATATATACTCTAAACCCTCTTGAAGACCAAGAGGCATATCAGAAGAAAAGTCCTGGACAAAAGAAACTACCGGAAGCACTGGAAGACCATCACTACTAAAATCTACTTTAAAGTGGGAGTACGCAATAGCTGGAAACCCAGTAGCAGTCATCGCCTCTTTCTCCTGAAAATCTGTAACTATACTATACTTACTATCTGTGTAGTTAGCCCCCAAAAAATATTGGCTTAAAAAGTCCGTAATCTCGTCACCTCCTGAAATTGATATCCCTTTATCCTGAAATTCGTTGAAAGGTACTGGAAAAGAAAGATGATCATAGCTCCCCACTTTATGTGGATCATATTCACCTGGGTCTGAATTATATACATCAAGTAAATTTCCTTCAAAATATCTTTCAGCATTAATAGCGATAACCTCAGTAAGCATTTTATTTATTTGAGGCCCTATAGGCACCTTAACCGGATTGGGGCTGATATTAACAATAATATACTCCTCAGAATTTAAAGTAACCTTTTTACCAATATCTATTGTTTTTTCAGATATGTCTGGTAGTTTATTATCGGCTATAACAGCTCTCATAGAAGCCGCCTTAGCAGCATTACTATTATAATAGTAGTTTAGAGCTCTTGCCTGTGAAGGATATGGAATATTAGAATCAATAACTCCTACATGGTGATTATACTGCATAGTATCAGATCTATTCAAAAGACTCCAAACCCCTGACTGATCCTCATATATATCTTCTGAGGCTTCGGAAGGAAATCCTACAACATCATTTAAATACTTATAGTAAGGATTATTACCATACTTTAAATTAAATTTACTAAAAGTGCGGTGAGCAAATCTTAAGTCTCTATAAGGAATCCCAGCAACTGGCCCAGCTATAACAGGTAAATACGCATTATCGGGAGCGTTATCAAAAACCTCTTGATCGTATTTATTCTTCATTACAATGTGTTTCATCATAACTTTTGGATTCACCTGATATGCAATTGGTATACTGGTGTCATACCCAAACCCATAATAGGCTACAGCAGGAACTGCTTCTAGATAAGTTAACTCAGGGTCTGAGTACCTGTAGTAGTAGGGGTTAGGAGCCTCCCTTAAAGCGTTAAGATTTAAAGTTTTAGGTATCTCATACCCTCTGTTAAGCTTTGTTATAATCCATCCATGAAAACGCTTCATGAAATCAAATACAATATCTTGAACTTGATAATTATTTATAGGTAAATTAGGTTTTCTGTAAATATTACGTAAAGCGTCAAAAGTACTATCTTGGGACACAATAGTATACGACTGCACTGCAGCACTATCATCTTTATAAGTCTGCTCTTTATATAAGCAGGGGCAAAACTCTTTTTTAAATAAATCTTTTATTTTAGTGTTGCTAGGGTACTCAGGATATTTAGGGTTAAATGAGTTAAAATTATACATCCAAGTAGGATCATAGGTATTAGTACCCGTAGGTTTTTCATCCTCCCCCACCGGTACCGTTGGAACACAGAAAGGTACATAGCTTGTAACATTTGGCCCTTTTCTTGTTCCATCATCATTAGTAGGGTTAACTACAAACGATGTAGATATAGAATCATCTTCTAATAAATCTATATCCTTAACTAAAATTACTTGCTGTCTTACATCGCCTAGTGCACTAGCTAACAATCCTCCTGATTTGGAATCGTATTTAGCGTAGTATTTTTTTACAAGATGTGATCTATCTGCTTGGATCCAAAAAGTACTAAAGGATTGAGATGACTGAGTAAAATCGTGTTCAGAATCCTCCAATGCATAACGCTCAAAAGCGTCTACACCGGCATCCTCTTGTTTATATTCCATTAGCCTTTCTCTTAAAATACTAAGATCATCATACTTTGCTAGCCTCCATGTAGGGTTATTATTAAGCTCTTCCTGGTACTCAGGAATAGATTTCCTCCCTATCATTTTAAAGACTGAGGCATACTGCTGATTTTTTATAGTAAATACCTTTCTTTCTACGCCCCCCACAGGATCTGCTATGGTAGAAAATATTTCTGGAGGATTATTAATAACAAAAGATCCCCCCCAAAATAAATCAAGTCCTTTATAAATATCATAAAGAATATGTTCTGATATTTTATCACTTAGCCCCGTTCCCCTATTTATTGGAGGTGCAACTATTTTTGCAGGAGTATTTGGACCAGATTCAAAAGTATAATTTAATGTAAAGTTTTGGGTATGATCCTTGATAGCATCAATAAGATATTCTGTATAGGCAAAAAGATCCTCGTCAGCGTCTGCGTAAGAACCAGTATAAAACTCAGGAGTATTATCTAACTTAGAGTTTAATACTGTTTTATTATCTAAGTATACCTCATATGTAAGAGCCACCGTTTTAGTAGTATTTTTGTACTTAGTCCCGTTTCTGTCTGCATTTTCTCCGTATTCAGACATAAAGTTTTCAAAGTATAAATCTGCTTTATCAGAATCTCTTTTTATTCTATCATAATGAGGGTTTTTGTAACTGTATTTAAAGGGCGGTTTAAGAGGGTTGTTTAATACATTAACATCTACTAAATCTGAAGGAAGTGTAGCTAGGTTTACCTGACTAGAGGTTGCAGGTGTAATAATACCGTGTGTAAATGTTGGGGTACCTCCAGCAGAGAAAGCACCATCATCGCTGTAAAACTCATTCCCGCTGCCTAGAAATCCATAACCAAATGTAGGTATAAACCAACTGTGGTTTCCAGAAATAGCTCCGTGCATATATTCGTGATAAGCAAGAGATAGGGCGTTTAAAGAGCTGCCAGTATGAGTAGTTATATTCGCGCCGTAAGAATGTCCCGTGTTATGACCCGCAGTCATGTTACTAGCACTAACCTTACTTATAGTATTTACATAAGCAATAG
>Ga0066379_10000145_pt1 | contig 16720 bp, 16 predicted proteins | sample Knorr_S23_td_250_FD_70951 | JGI IMG/M metagenome (GOLD analysis project Ga0066379, IMG submission 70951) | Marine microbial communities from Southern Atlantic Ocean transect - Knorr_S23_td_250_ad_251m_LV_A | ecosystem: Environmental > Aquatic > Marine > Oceanic | place: Southern Atlantic ocean...
TGCTGTGGGAAGGTCCAATCCTTCTTTTTCATCTAAGATTCTAACTTTTGCATTTGTTATGTAGGTTGAAGGAGTGTATCTCAGATAGAGGAAGGAGCTGATGATTGAGAAAATAATTCCAAAAACAAACCAGGGCCAAAAAGCAAAGTACTTTTTTAGCTCTTCTTTGAGATTGACGTCTTGATCTACTTCGAAACGATTTTGAGGTGTATTTTTCAATGGTTTCATGAAAAGCTTTTAGTTGTTAATCAGTAAAAGTGTAATGCTCAACAGAAGGGAAGAAATTGAGGCAATGGAAGATGGGTCCCCAATAAATCCTGCACTTTTTACTTTTCGGTAGTTTGGGTGTACGATGATTACATCATTGGGTTTGATGTAAAATGTGGTTGCATCTAAAGTTTGTGCGTCAGTTAAGTCAAGATTGTAAATCTTTCTTTGACCATCCATCTCCCGGATTAAGTTGATTTCATTGCGAACTCCTTCAATAGTTAAGTCTCCCGCATAGCCAAGGGCTTGTAGCAGAGACAAACGATCATCCACAAAGGAAAAAGTTCCTGGGCTTCTTACTTCACCTAAAATTGTAAATCGTGCATTGAGCATACGAATGCTAACAATGGCGTCTAGCAAGTGACCTCCATTACTTAGAAGAAAAGTTATATGTGCTTCGAGTTGTTTTAGGGTTTTATTTTTTGTTGAAAGAGTGCCAAGTACTGGGAATTTAATATTGTAATCATTATCAATCAAGTAACCTTCTAGTTGTAGGGATTGTAATGTTGCATTAGCGACTCTATTGTTAAATGCGCCAGGTTTATTGTAGGGGAGTGCCGCTTGCATATCGGATGAGTATACATCTATTTTTAGAATGTCTTGAGGTTGAAGCGTGTAATCTGTTGAAATGATATCGGAATTAGGATATTCATCCACACTTTGTAAATATTGCATTTGTTTTTTTGTCATGCATGAAGTTATACATGTCAATATGCTCAACAATAGAAGCGTTTTTTTCATCATAAAGTTTTTACAGGGGTAAAGATAATATGTTTAGATTAAATCAATTCAGTTACTCTGTGAAGAAGAGAACATTATCTTTTTTTGGATTAATAAACTCATGTTCTAGTGTTTTGTTAAGCCCCTTTTCAAGGGTAAATGGAGCTTCGAAAACATTATGTGCTTTTGAGGCATCGAACTGGGTGGTAGCGCAAAATTTCTTCACCCTTACTGAACTAATTGAAAATTTCTTTCCAGTAATTTTATAAAGTAAGTCAAAGCCAGCTCCCCCCAAGAGACCTATCCAATAAGGGATTTTGATCTTTGGAATATCTAGGCTCATTTTATTTTGAATAACTGAAACAAGCTCTGTCATATTAAAGTCTGGCTTGTCAGCATAATTAAATACATTATAACCTGGTTCTGATTTCTCGAGTCGATTCTTGATGAAGGCAATTACATTACCTACATAGGCCATAGATTTTTTGTTTTGACCCTTTCCAATCATCAAAAATTTTCCCGAGCTAATTTGCTTCAAAAGGTTATAAACATTACCTCTATTTCTTTCACCAAATATAACTGTAGGGCGAATTATTGTAATTGATTTACCCTTAGGGTCTTTTTCATACCAAGCTTTAATAACCTTCTCTGCCTCCCATTTACTCTTCCCATAATCATTAAATGGGTCATGGGTATGATTTTCATCTGGATTTTTTTTATCTAATCCATAAATGGCGACAGAGCTAGTAAATATTAAATGTTTGATTCCTTCTTTATCCATTTTGTCAAGTACATTCTTAGTTCCATCTACGTTCACATCGAAATATAATGACGTTGGATTGACGTCATCCCTATGTTCCGCAGCTAGAAGAATCACTGAATTGGTGTTTTTAGGAATAACGATTTGTTTTTTATATCGAATATCACCAATTGTGGTAATATCATTAAAAAAAGGACTTGGGTTTTTATCTAAATTTTCAACCACATCATTTTGTAATTGTTTTAGTAAAAGTGAGCCCACAAAGCCTGAGCCTCCAATTAATAAATGTCTTTTCATACTAATTACGAATTATCTTATACGCTATTTTAGAAAAATTTGATGGCAATAATCTAATTATTAGTTTTAAGATAATAAATGGTAAGTATTTATATTTCTTATAATTAACAATGAAATTAAATGAAATAATAAATTCATTTTTTGAATTTTGAAAAGAATTACGTTTACTATGAAAATCCTTGTTTATTCTAAATAACAATAATGGTTCTTTGATGTTTTCTAATTTATAGCCCAGACTTATTGCTCTTAACCATAGTTCATAATCTTGTGATTTCTTAAGTTTGGAGTCATACAGACCTACTAAATTAAAAAAATCTCCTCTGAGAGCCATTGTAGGATGATTAAAAGGGTTTCTATAAAATGCAACGTTATTGATTTCGTTTGATAAAAATGCTTTTTTAAATCCGATAATTTCATTAACCTCATTTATTTCTCTCATGGCAGAACCAACAGCAATACAATCAGGGTTTTTTTTAAAAAAATCTAATTGTATCTTAGTCCTACTTTGAAGGCAAATGTCATCTGAATCCATCCTAAATAAGAAATCTTCATTATCTAAATTTTTAATAATTAAATTTAATATTCCAGCAAGCCCTAAATTTTGATGCGATTTAACGATTTTAAAAATATTTTTGTGGTGAAACGCTATAGAGTTCGATAAATCTAAACCAACATCCCCATCAATTCCTAAATAGATTCTTATTTCATAATTTTCGGAAACTTTTTGATTGATTACTGACTTGATAGCACTTTCAAAATATTCCACGCTATCTTCTGAATAAACAGATAATAAATACGCTATTTTCATGCGTTAAATTCTAAAAAATACAACTTTCTACGCCCCTCGTGAACACTATCAAAATATATTTTATTTTTATTATAATTAAACCTAGGGTGTAAATCACACCTACTTTGATTGTAAAATTTAAACGACTCAAAAAACTCTCCCATTAACATAACTTGATCGGTATTAGTATTGTATACATATAATTTTTTCATTCTAGATCGATCAGGATATGAGTCAAAAACCATATAATTTGACTGAAATGTAGGATGACCATCACTAAATTTTTTTAATTTATTAGATAAATGAGTAATAGATAAATCACTCAAATCTATTTTATAAAAACCATCTTTATTATTATGCCTTAAATAGCCAACAATTGTATTATTGTCTTTCCAGCAGCAGTGACTTACCATCCCGCCATCCGAAACAATTTTAAAATTCCCGTAATTAGAATCTGAAACTAATAATCTATCATAACGTTTGCCGGATTTTGATAACCACCTATGCATAAACATAAAGCTCTCTCCATTCGGACTTATCATAATATGGTTTACTTTATGCTTTGCCCCATTCATTGATGGCAAATAACTATGTTCGATTAGTTGACGAATAGAAATTAATAACTTAGAAGTGTTGTTTTTTAGAGATAATTTAAAAACTCCATCTGAATCATACTTTTTATAATCAACAATTTCTTTGTGATTTCTGTAACCATAATCTGGCCTCATCTCCATAAGTCTATTAAAGTTGAGTGTAAAGGCATATATGTCTTTAAAACAGTCATAAATAGGAAGATCTAAAATTTGAAACGTTTTAGTGGGTATGTGGTATATCTTTGATAAATATTTATTTGATTCACTACAATAAATATTGTACACAAATTTGTCATTAGACAACCACATCATTTTAGCACCTTGTTGCCAATTGTAAGATAAAGTTTTATCAACAATTGTTGTCTTACCTGTCAATAAGCATTTTAATACGATTTCAATAGCATGATTTGGTGCAGGAACATTGGAAGTGTTATAATTTGTTTTGAAAAAAATTATTTTCCCCCCATCGTTACTCTCAGGAGATTTATCATAATACCCAAAAAATGTTGAATCAAAAGATTGATCAATAGATGAAATGTTGTATGAACTTTTGTATTTAAATGATTTTTTATTTAAAAGATAATTGAATCGTTGATAATTCTTTTTAATTATATTTTTTAGAGTAGGATTATTAGAGAGTAGCTTTGCAATCCTCTTTTCTTTACCACTAAAACTATCCATAAACTATGTTTAATAATTCTTTCGGAGTTTTTATTTTATCAAAACCAAATCTTGTTTCACAATACTTAAATTGTTTAGGAGTTAGTTTGTCGTTATAACTGTTTCCAAATAAGACCTCTAATTCATTCATTTCATGTTTTCTGATTTCATATTCATTATTATCATATATGGATAATTCAAATTCACCTTTTTTGTTTAGCGTTTTTTCATCAATGTTTTGTTTATAGATATAGTGAGGTTTTTTGAGATATACTGAGTAAATAAGATGAGTTCCAACACCATTAGAAATAGTCATATTAGAAAGATTTATTATATCTTTCAATCGGGATAAGAAGAATTGATCATATCTGTTACCAGCTGAAAATATTTTGTACTGCCTAGACTCACATTCGTGTATAAACTTTTCATTATTTAAGTCTGTCCAAAAAACACTTATTACTACACTATCATAATTATTTTTTATTTTATCAATAAAATCAAAAAATAATTTAAAATCGTAATCAAGATAGGTTCCTGTTGAAGAATGCATTGGAAAAACCAATAACATCTTTCCCAACTCAGATTTATATTTATCAAATTGAGCCGGGGAACTATATTGTTCGGCATAATGTATATATGGCCCTATTTGATAAATGTTATTAAAATTATAAGGTTTTAAATGGCTTTCTCTTCTCTCGTTAAAAGTTAGAACATTCTTACACCAGTATTTTTTGGAATCTTCTGCGACATAAGATCCGAAAAAGTATCCGTGTTCTATATAACATTTTATCAAATTATTTTTCTTCAACCCAGAATATAAGTTTAAAGAGGTTCCAATACCATAAAAATTATTATCAATTATTGGATGAAACAAGTAAGGTTTAACTTTATCCTTATATAAGTTCCACTCGAATAATTTATTTGTTTTATTAAATAATTTTCGCTTATTATTATTGTTAAAATTCATCAATAATTTAAGCAGATTGTTTCTATGATAACTAGAAATAATCCAATGCTTTATCTTTCTTTTTAAAGACATGTGCTTTAGATAAAATATAAATAATTAATAAGTAGAAAACATTTTCAAAAACTAAATTGCCAATTTTGAATGAATGAATATAGAAATATAGACCAAATAAAAAATAGTACAAATATTCAGGTTGGATAAAAGATTTTTTTAAAATTTTTATTATTCCAATTAAATAACAAATTTGTATTGAAATTATAATTAAAAAATTCACAAAACCAATATCTTTTACATAATCCGAACCTATATTAACAAAAGCTCCAGATCCAAAAATAGATATTGGTGAATACAAATATGTAAATAATGAAAGGGTGACTCCCTTGGAACTAGTAGATGATTGTGAATTTAATTTATAGTTAATAATATCTAATCCTAATTCATAAAGTATACTATCAATCTGAGTGTAAACAAAAGATGCTAGAACAAATAATATTAATAATTTTAAAAAAAGAAAATTTTTATTTTTTGAAAAAATAATATATACTATGTAGCAAATGACTAGCGTGATTAAGCCAGTGACAGATGAAGTAATTAAAGCAAAAACAAAAGATAGTATCCAAAATAAAATTTGAGTTAGTTTAGATTTATTTATTAAAAATAAAAATATGCCTGGCACTACAAATAACATTGAAGTATGAGGCTCATGGCTCAACCCTACGAATAATCCAAACTCTCCAAAGAAAGGAATACCTCTATGTGAATCGAGAATAAAAGTCAAATAGAGAGGGTTGAAGATATCTTCATGATTAATTTCAAAATTCCTATCAAATGCAGAAAATGAACCAGGGCTAACTAGGTTTGTGTGTGGGTCGTAAAGCCCTGTAGAAGCTAATAAAAAAACAAAAATGCTACTCATTAAAATAAACACACACAGAAAAGAATAACTATTAATTAAGAAAGAGCTACCATGAATTTTATCTATAGAATTAACTAATAAGATGAATGTATAAGAAATAGACATTAAACTAATAGCAAAAAGTAAATTAGTTACTTCACCATAAAAAAAAGCAATAAAAATTTGAATTGTTAATAACACAAAGAAAAGGTTATGTATTATTTTAAATTCTAATATTTTGGTAGATGGGAAACTTAAAGGATTGAATCTAATAGTTTTTTTATTTGATAACAGAAGTAAAAAAAAACAATTTAATCCTAGTAAAATAGGAGCTTGAAATTCAGCTCTTGCATTCATAAATACAATGCTTGGAAAAAGGTTGAATAAAAACCCAATATTTAAATTTATTAAAATAAATTTAAGAAAATTCACTCTTCAATTTTCAAAATTAATAGGCTAGGATTATTTAATAATTTTTTAATGTATTTGATTATCATTAAAACATTATTATAATTAAAAGTTAAGTGAACTAATATAAAAATTGGTATGAAGTAGAAATTAAAAAAATTATTAAACGATAATAGTAAAACAATAATGATAACAGCAACCTCTCTTACCATAAAAATTTCATTAATTAAAAATCTTATGTCTAATTTGGACAAGGTGTATTTACTTAAAGCAACAACTTTGACTAATGTAGAATAAATAAAACTAGAGAAAATAACTATTGTCAATAAATAACTTGAACTCAGATTAATATTGTTTACAAATGAAATTGAAATAACAGAGATGAAAAATACAATGACTAAAACTCCAATTATGGTTAAAATATTTTCTTCTCCTTTATTTATAAATATGGTATTGAAAGTAAATGGAGAGTTTAAGAAAAATTGAGCTAATAATAATGCACAAAAATATTCTTCAACTTGAGAATATTCTGGAAAGAAAAGATTTAAAAATGGAATTAGCAATAAACCAAAAACGCATAACAACGAATTGGTTGAATTGTATACTTTATTAAAATCAAGTAATGATTTATATTCTTTCAAATTAGCTATCTTATTGAGTAGCTTTGGCAACATTAAAAAAGTTATAGCTCCAGTTGACAAAAAAAGTGCTTCAATAACAGATGAAATAAAGCTAAACTCAGAATAATCTTCTATCGTTAAATATTTACTAAAAACAGTTTTGGTTGTTAACCAAATCCCATAAAATGATAAATTATAAATCAATTGATGAAGACTTTTTTTTAAAAAAAACCAATTCAAATATATCTTGGCAGGGATAAAATTACTTTTAATTAAAAAAAACAGATTGATTACTAATAAGATGAATTGTGAAAGTCCGAAAAAATAAAGAATATTAATAAATAGAGCCCAACCCTCTGTTTTTGTAAAACACAGTAATAATAGCTCAATAATTGCAGGTAATATATAATTTAAATTCAACAAATTAATATTGTCAACTAACCTATTGTACGAGACAAATATTATATTAAATTGACGGATTATATATATAAAAGCTAAATACCAAAAATACTCATCAACTTTGAATTTTTCTACGTAGGCATAATTTTTTTGTACGTAAAAAAAAATTGTTATTGAAAGAAGACTAAATATTATATTATAAACAAAACTGTTAGTAAATAAATCATTGATGTATTTTTGAGAAACATTTTGTTTGTTTGATGGCAAAATATTTAGGGCATAATTTATACCAAGATTAGAATATGATGAATATGATAATATTAATTTGTAAAATGCGTAAATACCAAAATAATATAATCCTAGTTTAGTATTTAGGATAAATACATTTAAAAATAAAATACCAAAACTTAAATACTTTAAAAAAACGAAGCGGAAAGATGCGTTTTTAACTACTTTAGTTAAGTAACTATAACTCATTTTCTAACAATGATATAATTATTGAATTCCAGTACTTACCATCCTCAAAACAATTATCTCGTAATAAAGCATCTTTTTTGAAATTAAATTCAGATGTAAAAAAATTTATTTTTTGTTGATCAAACTCATAAAGCTCCATCCATATTTTATGTAAATTCAAATTATTGAAACCATAATTTATCAACAATTGAGCAGCTTCTTTTGCTATTCCATCACTCCCAATATATTTATTTTCATCACCAATATAAAATGAAAAATCTGCTGATCTAATTACCCAATTTACATATAGTAATCCTACAGCACCAATCGGATTTTGAGATTTCAGATCAATAACAGTAAACATATAGTTTATATGTTTACTGTTTTGTAGACTATCAAACCAGGCTTCTTGATCTGTTAAGGAGAGTTCTCTAACCTCTCTAAAATGCTTTCTAAATGCGGGGATATTTCTCCAATCTCTTAAAAGAGGTAAATCTTCTTTTTCTACAGATCGTAAGCCTACTTTTTTTCCTTTAATCATAAACTTAAATTTTTTCTTGTTAGGTGTTCTCCTGCGGCAATATCTTCAAGTAACACTTTTCCTAGTAAAGAGTCTTTTTCAAAAGGTTCAAAACCTCCTTGAGAAATTGGCCTTAACGCTATGAGGTCATCGTTAGTTAGTACATGTCCTTTTTTCAAATCATGGGCAACTCGTAAACATCTTCTTTGAACGATTTTCGACTGCTCTTCATTTGCTTCGACAACTTTAACCCCATCTCCTAAAGCAACTAATAGTTCATATGATCTATCTACCATTTCTCTCCATGATTTAGGGTTCATTGCAAAGGCATGATCAGGGCCTTCTTGATTATTATCATCAGTGAAATGCTTTTCTATTACTCTAGCCCCTAAAGTTATTGCGCCTAATGTAGTTGCATGACCCGCTGTATGATCTGACAAGCCTAAAACAGTATTCGGATAATCTTTAGAAAATTGTTTCAATACGTTTAAGTTACAATACTTGTAATTCTCTTTTGAACCTGTATAATTAGTATTACACTGCATTAAAACGAGATCATCTGTCTTTTTCATAGCCATATTCATAACTCTAGAGACATCTTCATTAGTCGAAGCTCCTGTTGCGATTAAAACAGGTTTATTTTTATCTAATATATAATCAACAATCTCTAACCATGAAATATCTCCAGAACCAATTTTATATAAGTCAACATAAGGGTCAACTAAATCTACCGATTCAAAATCGTAAGGGCTTGTAAAATAATCTATCCCAACTTTTCCACATTCATCTTTTAATATTTTCGTCCAATCTTTAGAAATACTGGCATCTTCATAAACTTCAAAAACAGATTTTTTCCAATTTGATTGATGAGAAAGTTTCCCTTTCATATTGTCAAATCCTGTTTTGCTGACTATTTTATGTGCTTGAAAGTTTTGAAACTTAGCAGCATCGGCTCCTGCCTCTTTTGCTAAATGAATTAATTTAATCGCTTTTTCTAATGAGCCGTTGTGATTTGCTCCAATATCAGCAATGAAATATAAAGAGTTATTATCTATTATTTTCTTTCCAAGTTTAATTGAGCTCATAATGTTTTTTAATGTTTAAAATAGTTTGATCTAAGTTTAGTAATTTTCTATGATAATGTTTTTGGTAATAACAAGAATTAAGCGATTGGTCATTTGATCTACCAGCTCTATCTCCCATCGAAGAAATCAACGTTTTAAATACTTTTTTTGATGATAGGTTAAGGCTTTCTATTAATTTCATTCCAAATTGATATTTTGTACAAAGTTCTCCTCCTATATGAAGTGTTTCTTTATTAATATTATCTGTTTCTATTAAAAATTTTATCTCTTCTGCTAAATTCCATATAGAAATTGGAGTAAATAAAACATCTGTAAATAATCCGAACTCTTTATTTTCCTTTACTGAATTTATAATCCACTCAACAAACCCTGACTTGTTTTGATTTATGTTTAGACCTACAATAGTTGTTCTTACTATAGTATAGTTGCGATTTACAGAAGTATTAAGAAAGAATTCTCCAAGTTCTTTTGATTTTCCGTAAACATTTTCAGGAAGAACAGAATCAGATTCTTTTGCTAAATGAAGTGATGATGGAAAAACGGCATCAGTTGAGATATAAATTATTTTCACATCATTACTTGTCGCGTTTAAAAACTTATGAAGAGAAATTCCATTGATATCAAATGCAAGATTTGGGTTCTCTTCACAAAAATTGCCATCTGTTAATGCTCCACTATGAACTATAATGTCAGGGTTTGACCAATTAATTAATTCTTCATAAGAATCATATTTTAGATCAAATTTCATATACTGAGTATGTTGTTCCTTATAAGTAGAATTTCCAGTCGCAAAAATGTTAAAATTAGTTTTCAACTCATTAACCAATGTTGCTCCTAACATTCCAGAAGCGCCTGTTATTAAAACATTTAACATTGAATTATTTTTGATATTCGTTTAAAGTTTTTCTTAAAACATCAGCCTGTGCAATAGCGTCATCTATATTCCAATAATTAGTTTTCATACAAATCATTCTCTTCTGTAAAAATTCTGCATTAGGACAAAGACCTAATGTATATTTTTGATTAACTCCTTGCATAAATTGAATTTCTTTTGTGAATAATTCTTCTTGATAAGTTAGTTTCCATGCAGCATAATATCCATCTCCTCCATTTTTTTGAAAAAGGTCTCTAAATCTATACCAGTCTACTTCTGGGTTTTCTGTATTTAATATCATACTGTATCCCCAATATGAGTTCACACAATAATCTGGCGTATGTTGCTTTGTAACAATATTACTATCTTTAGTCGCCTCATCAAAAAGTTCTCCAACTTTAATCCTCACATCAACTAATTCTTTAATTCGCTCCAACTGACCTAGCATAACAGCTGATTGTACTTCTGACATTCTATAGTTGAATCCAACTGAAATATGTCTATTATATATTGGATCTTGAATATCTTTTCTTGTTATTTTTGCTTTTTTACCACTTACACCTGCATAGCCAAGTGATGTAAATCGTCGTGCAATATCTGCAAGCTTAGGGTCATTTGTTGTTAGCATTCCCCCTTCTCCGCAACTGATATGTTTACTAGCCTGAAAACTGTAACTAGAAAAATCTCCAAAAGTTCCTACTAGCTTTCCTTTATAATACCCTAAAAAACACTCCGCATTATCTTCAATTAGAAATAAATTATGTTCATTACAAATTTCCAAGATTTCGTCATACTCTGGAGAGAGGCCAAATAAAGCTACAGTTATTATTGCTTTTGTTTTTGGCGTAATTTTATCTCTTATGGATTGAGGATCAATATTGTAGGTTTTCAAATCTACGTCTGCAAAAACAGGAATAGAACCATTTTGGAGTACACATAAAGAAGTGCTCGCCATTGTTAAAGGAGGTACAATAACCTCATCCCCTTTGCCCACACCTAGTGCATGTAATGCTGTGTGCATAGTTGCAGTACCATTCACGTGGCTAATTGAGTAATTGTATTCAAAAATTTCTGTGAATTTAGCTTCCATTCTATTAGTGAACAAACCATTTTTTGAAGTACAAAATTCGTTCTCTAATGCTTCTAAGACATATTTTTTTTCTAAATCGCTAATTCGTTTCATGTTTGACTTTTTTTATATAAATCACTCTTTTTCACCCGACTATTTATTTTTAATAATAGAGGCTTATTTTCTAATAATTGATAAATGTCTTCAGGCAAGAAAATTTTATTGCTTCTAAATAGATTATTATATATTTCCTTTGTAAACAAATAATCTTCTTCGGTGTCAATTGTCCATCTGTAAGATGATAAATCTTTATCATTTTTGATGTTGAATATCCTGAATTTATTCTTGTTTCTGTGAATATATTGAGTAACATGTTCCTTTTCAAAATTAGATGTTGAGTTTAAAAATGATTTAGATAATGAATCCATTGTTAAAGCTTCTACATCCAATCCTTCAGGAAAAGATACTGGATTATTATTACAAACAAAGTCATATTTATTCTCTCTGAGAATCTTAATAGCTTTATCAATAAGTCTAAAATCTTTGAACGGATCATCTGCAGTAACTCTAATAATTATTTCTGCATTAAATTTCTTTGCTGCGTGATAGTATCTTTCTAAAACATTATTTTCAGACCCTCTATAATAATCTATATGATTCTGTATACACCATTCTTCAACGCTATTATCTTGTGAAGAGATTGTTGTGGCAACTATAATCTTATCAATTTCTTTAGATGGTCTTAACCTATTAACTACATGAGATAATAAACTGGAGTCAGCTAATTTTAAAAATATTTTATTTGGCAGTCTAGTTGAACCGGTTCTTGCTTGAATAATAGCTACTACACTCATTCTTTCCAGTTAGATGGGTTTAATATGAAACTATTTTTTACAATAATTTTATCTACTTCAGAATTAATGCTTTTTGTAGTATTATTGTTAATACAATGAATATTATCTTTTAATTGGTCAACGCTATCAACTCCTAATAAAACATAATCAATATATTTTTTTGAATATGTATAATTTAGTGCTAAATCATTCATATCTTCTTTTGAGACTAAACCTTTTATTTTGTTTAAATCTTCCTTTAATTCAAGTAAATTTCCCTTTAATTTATCAGAGTCTTTAAAAAACAAGCCTTGTAAAAAAACTGACCTGGTATGTATTTCAACACCTTTCTTTTTTGCTTTTTTCAAAATTTCTTCTCTTTTATTACAGTTATCTAATAAATTGAATGGTAACTGAACAAGGTCTATTTCATCATTTCTTAGAACTTCAATTATTTCGTCATTAGAGTGCAATGAAACACCTAACTTTTTAATCAACCCATTTCTTTTTAAACTCAAAAGGTCTTTTCTAAATAAGCTAAATAAGGATTTATAATCATTAAAGTTATGAAACATGTAACAATAGAGGTTATTTACATTTAATATAGTTAAGTTGTTAGTTACCCTATCTATTATATTTGTAGGTAAATCATTTCTAAGGTTACCATATTTAGTAATAATTTTAAATTTATTATCACTTATTTTATGATATTCCCCAATTCTTTCTTGTGACTCCCCGTAAACCTCAGCTGTATCTAGAATATCTATCTCGTTTTTGAAAGCAAAATCTAGTATTTTCTTGATTTCATTTGAATTAGGCTTTCCTCTCAAATTATTAATACCATAATTGAGTCCAAATTGAACTGTTCCTAAAATAAGTTTAGACATTAAATCTTAAAATTAGGATCTACATGTAATTTCACGAATTCTCTTAAGGAATCTACAGACTCCCAAACAGTATTTTTCCCAGAATTATACGTAAACCCATTAGGGACGTCAACTCCATTAAAAGCTTTATTATAATCAACTTTAGAGTATTTTGAGTAGGGAGATTTTTGAGGTAATATTGCATAATATTTCCCTATATCAACTGTATTATAACTGTCCGATGAAGTAATCATCTCTTCATGTAATTTTTCTCCAGGACGTATTCCAACTATTTTTTGCTCCAATTCTGGAGCAATAGCTGTTGCAACATCAGTAATTTTATATGATGGAATTTTAGGTACAAATATTTCGCCTCCCCAAGCTTGTTCAATTGCGTAAAACACCATTTCACATCCATCTTCTAATGAGATGTTAAAACGGGTCATTTGATCATCCGTAATTGGAAGAAATTTTTCTCCATTTTTCTTTTTGGTTAAAAAGAAAGGCATAACAGATCCATTAGATCCCATAACATTACCATAACGTACAACTGAAAAACGAATATCTCTTTTTCCTTTTATATTATTTGCGGCTATAAATAATTTATCTGAGGCTAATTTGGTAGCACCATACAAGTTTATCGGAGCAGCAGCTTTATCAGTCGATAATGCAACTACTTTACTTACGCCTGTTTCTAAAGCTGCATGAATTACATTTTCTGCACCATTAATATTCGTTTTAACGCATTCCATGGGATTATATTCTGCCAGATGTACGTGCTTCATAGCAGCTGCATGTATAACAATATCTACCCCCTCAAAAGCTCTTGTTAATCTGGCCTTATCTCTAACATCTCCTATAAAATATCTAATCGCTGGATATTTTTGCTCTGGAAACCCTTGAGCCATTTGAAAATGTTTTTGTTCATCTCTAGAGAAAATTATAAGTTTTTTAATTTGTGGATGTCGTTCAAGAATTAATTTAGTAAACATTTTACCAAAAGATCCTGTTCCTCCAGTTATTAAAATTGTTTTTCCTTTTAAACTTAACATACTTTGTTTTGTTGATTTATGATTTATAAACTTTTGGACTCATTATGAGCTAGAAAAAGAATTCCTGCTTCTTAAAGAGCCTCTTTAAAGTTAATTAGCATTACGCCACGTTTTTTTTAGTTGTAATATCCTTTATACCAAACTGCAAATTTTTTAATTCCGTCTTTTAAAGTTGTTCTGGGTTTATAACCCGTAATTTTTTTTAAATCGGTCACATCTGCATAGGTGCTATACACATCACCATCTTGCATAGGTAACATAATTTTCTTTACGCTTTTATTAAATGCTTTTTCAAGATTATAAATAAAATCCATAAGTTTTATCGGTTTACTATTGCCGATATTAAAAATTTTGTACCTCAATCCTTGGTTGTTTTTTATTGGAATATGACTTAACACTTTAATAACACCATCAACAATATCATCTATAAAGGTAAAATCTCGCTCGAGGTTCCCATTATTAAAAACGTTTATTGATTCGTTTTTATGCATTGCTTTTGCAAATAACATGGGCGCCATATCTGGCCTACCCCAGGGCCCGTAAACGGTAAAAAACCGTAAGCCAGTTATAGGAATATCAAATAAGTGACTGTAAGAATGGGCCATTAACTCATTAGACTTTTTTGTTGCAGCATACAAACTAACAGGTTCATCCACTCTATCTTCTATGGAAAAAGGCTGATGCTTGTTCAGGCCATAAACACTTGAGCTACTAGCGTAGACAAGATGGTTAACAGGGAAGTGTCGGGACGCTTCTAGAATATTTAAAAAGCCTTTAATGTTAGAGTCTATATAAGCATCAGGGTTCTCTAAACTATAACGAACTCCAGCTTGTGCAGCAAGGTGGACAACATAACCAAATTTTTCTGTTCTAAATAAATCTAATAATTGACAGTTATCAATGATGTCTACATGTTGGAATACAAAGTTTTTGTACTTAAAGCTTTTAACTTTTTTGTTTTTACTAATTGATCCTGATTGAATTCCTAATTCATTCAATCTATCAAACTTTAGCTTAGGGTCATAGTAGTCATTTATGTTGTCTATTCCATAAACGTTATGCCCCTGTTTAACTAATCGTAAACAAGTGTGATAGCCAATGAATCCAGCTGCGCCTGTAACGAGTATCTTCATTTATTTTTTCCTATTTGATAATATTCAATCCCCATTTCTTCAAGATTAAATGTATTATACTGGTTGCGCCCATCAAAGATGACCGGGTTTTTTAATAGCAATTTAATTTTTTCAAAATTTGGTGATCGGAATTCTTTCCATTCTGTCAATAAAATGAGTGCATCAGCATTTTCGAGAGCCTCATGTTTTGTTTCACAGTAATGAACTTTCACTCCTTTTAAATAAAACTCTTTTGCCTCATTTATAGCTTTTGGATCGTATGCATTAATTTTGGCCCCGCGCTCCATTAAATATTTTATGGTGTATATGGAAGGAGCTTCTCTCATGTCATCGGTGCCCGGTTTGAAAGATAAGCCCCAAATCGCGAATGTTAGACCTTTGAGATCTTCGCCGAATCTAGAGGCAACTTTTTTCGCTATGACTAATTTTTGTTGGTCATTCACTTTTTCGACGGCTTCGATTAAATTAGCTTTATAGTCTACATCTTTTGCTAATCGGGTAAGCGCTTTTACATCTTTAGGGAAGCAGGAACCACCATAACCACAGCCTGGATAGATGAAGCTGTAGCCAATTCGCTTGTCGGAACCAATACCTGTTCGAACATGATTGACATCGGCACCTACGCGTTCGCAAATATTCGCTATTTCGTTCATGAAGGAAATTTTTGTGGCTAGCATAGCGTTGGCTGCGTACTTGGTCATTTCTGCAGAGCGAACATCCATGCCTATGAAACGGTCATTGGTTCGGAAGAAAGGTGCGTACAATTCTTTCATTTTTTGAAGGGAGGCTTCACTATCGGCACCAATTACGACACGGTCGGGTTTCATAAAGTCGTCAATGGCTGCACCCTCTTTCAAAAATTCGGGATTGGAAACCACATCAAATGTCAGTGAGGAGTCTCTTTTATCTAATTCTGCTTGAATGGTTTCACGAACCTTGTCGGCCGTTCCTACCGGGACTGTGGACTTGTCCACGACAATAAGTGGAGCTTGCATTTTTTGACCAATTTCCCGTGCTACAGAAAGCACGTATTTCAAATCGGCAGAACCATCAGCACCCATAGGCGTTCCTACAGCAATGAATACAAGTTCAGTGTTTTTTAGGCCGTCTTCAAGTTGTGCGCTAAATTGTATGTTTCCCTTTTTTACGTTGTCTAGAACTAGATTTTCAAGTCCCGGTTCATAAATGGGGATGATGCCTTTTTTTAAATTCTCAATTTTTTGAGCATCAATATCTATGCAGCTGACTTGATTTCCCATCTCGGCAAAGCATGCGCCTGAGACCAATCCAACATATCCGGATCCGATTACTGTAAGCTTCATAGTATTGATTTATAGGTTGATTTGATTTTTTGAAGTGTTGAAATGTGCAATTTTTACGTCTGTTGAAACAGTAAATAGCTGGTTTTTTTCACGGCTTCGCCCGGTCACTCCCAAAGGCAAAATGGGGGTAACGATGG
>Ga0066379_10000153_pt1 | contig 16339 bp, 14 predicted proteins | sample Knorr_S23_td_250_FD_70951 | JGI IMG/M metagenome (GOLD analysis project Ga0066379, IMG submission 70951) | Marine microbial communities from Southern Atlantic Ocean transect - Knorr_S23_td_250_ad_251m_LV_A | ecosystem: Environmental > Aquatic > Marine > Oceanic | place: Southern Atlantic ocean...
CTATGCGTTTGCTGACTCATGGGTTGTTCTCCTTTTGGTTTGGTTGTTCTTCACATCTTCTAGCCAGTCCGTGAGGCCGCTCGTGAGCGCCACCGGCTGATCAATCGAAGAAAGGTGACCTGCCTGCTCTACGACGAGCAGTCGGGCGTCCGCACAACACGCTGAGAGATCGGCGTGGACACTTGGCGGGCAGAGTTGATCGTCGCTCCCGTAGGCGATGAGTATCGGGCCTTGAAACCTCGAGATGATTGAGCGTTGGTCACGCCGGTGTAGCAGGGCGTCGTTCTGCCGGAGAAAGCCGGCTGGTCCGACTGCTGTCGCCATGTCGACGATGAGTGGGCCGTGAGCATCAGGTGAGGCGGTCAGGACGGGTACGAGTTCTTCGACCACTTGGGCGAAGTGGCCGGCGCGTACGTCGGTCACCCAACGTCGACGGGTTCGAAGTTGTGCGTCGTCGGCGGCACCAAGATTCGTGTCGATCAGCGCCATCGCTTGAACGCGCTCGGACGCTAGGCGGGCGATCTCGGCAGCAACAATTCCACCCAGAGAAAGCCCCACCAGGGCAAACCGCGGCGGCGCCTCCCGCAGGACTCGGGTGGCCATAGCCATTATCGAGTCGTCGAGTGTGAGGTCAGCGACCTCGCAGGGCTGATCAATTTCGCGAAGCTGATCGGCAAAAACCCGCTCGTCGCACAAAGACCCGGGCAGGAAGATCACAGGCGTCGTCACCATGGAGCGCTCCCCAATAGGGCGATGGGAGCGATGTAGCCGTTGGCGTCACGACCCCATCCGGCCTCGGCCGCTGCGTTCCGGATCGTGGGATCCCAGTCGACTCTGGCTCGGTTGTCGCCCGCGCACACGACGAGGCAAGTCGCCACGGCGGTCCCGGTATTGGTGAACTCTCGCCAGCAGCTTCCAGGGATCGACACCACGGTTCCCTCGGTAACGCCACGCGCGATCTGGTCGTCGAGCCTGTTGTAGGTGACTTGCCATCCGCCTTCGACAAGGAGGAGCACCTGGTTCTGATCGATGCGGTGAGGCCCGGTTGATGCGCCTGGCTCTAGTCGAAGCCACTCGAGGGTGAAGCCGTGCGGTGTCCAGATGGGTGGCCTCTGTTGCCGGTCTTCGGTCAATCCGAAGCCAATCACCGGGGCTATCGCGCTGCCGTGGCCGGGTAGAACGCTCGAGAGCAAGGCCACCTCTGACCAGTCGAGGCGATCAGGACCGACGACCCGTTCGGCAATCTCGGCATCGGTGTAGTGGTCGAGCTCAACCAATCGTGTTTCATCGATGGGGGCAATCGTGTCGTTGGTTGGCTCGCCCACCGTCGCATCGATCACGGCACCGGCAGGTGAGAGGTGTAAGCCAGTCGATGCGGCGGCCTCGAGAATCTGCGGGGCCCACAAGATTCCGCCGGTGTTGTCGCTACCGAGCACGGTGAGGAGCCAGCCGTCGTCATCGCCAATGTTCTTGAACCCTCGGAAGATCCAGGTGGGCACAGAGAAGAGAGTGTTGGGGCCGATTTCGACTGTTTGGTCGCCGTGTTGGCCCAGCCGCATCTCCCAACGTCCGCGCGTGCAGATGAACACCTCAGCCGTGTAGTGCATGTGCGGGTTGTTGACGATGCCGTGCGGCATGCTGGCTGCGCCGATGTTGAAGCCGTGGGGCTCGGCAAGATTCACTACCTGGTCGGCGTTCTGGGACACACCAGGGCCGATGAAGGAGTAGCTCGCCTTGCCGGCCGATCCGGGGATTCGGACATCAATGAAGGCTTCGGTGTCGGCCACGAATTGGTGTGGCTCGATGATGCGACGATCGACATCGTCAATGTCAACAATCACTGCGCCCGATGCCTGGAGAACGGGGTTCTGGTTCATGGGCTTATCTCGCTCTGCAAGATGCGGTCATCTTCACGCCAGGGAGAAACATGCATCGTCATGATGTTCCCAAGGGTCTGCCACCGTCGACAGAGATCATTGAGCCGGTAGTGAAGGGGAGATCGTTGACGGCAGCGCTGACAGCAGCTGCCACATCATCTGGCGTCGCCAGGCGGCCGAGCGGGGTCGCCGCGCTTTGGGCGTCAATCATCTCAGGCGGCATACGTGCTGCGTATTCCCCGAGGACCCAGCCGGGCGAGACCGACACGACCCGGATGAAAGGTGCCAGAGCACGGCCGAGCGACCGAGTCATCGAGTCCAACGCCGCCTTGGATGCGCAGTAGGCCACATTTGAGCCCTGACCGGTCACGCCAGCGACCGACGAAATGTTGACCACCACGGCATTTTCGGCAGCGTCAAGGAGTGGCCGGAGGGCCCGGATGGTCCCGAAGGGTCCTCGCCAGTTGGTGGCAAAGATCTCGTTGATGAGGCCATCGTCTAGGCCGTCGAGGTCGTCGTGGGGTATGGAGCGGGTGACGCCAGCGCAGTTGACCAGGACGTCAACCTGGCCCGGATCGGCCTGCAGGGATCTGGCTAGTTCCTCAAGTGAGGCTGGGTCGAGGATCGAGATGTGTGCAGCACGGTGCCCAGGGCCAGATAGGTCAGCGACGAGCTCTTCGGCGCGATCGGCGGCGGTGTGATAGCCAACGACAACGGTGAAACCGTCCTTGGCCAGCCTGCGGGCAATGGCCGAGCCGATGCCACCCGAGGCTCCGGTAATCACTGCGGTCTTCACGCGCTCACATCTCCATATCGGTGGACGCGGATGTCGGCCTGAGCCTGGTGGCCGGCGAAGTTCTCGATCGCGCAGAGGCGGCTGCAGTACTCGCCGATCAATGCGCTAGACGCCGGATCCGTAACGCGCTGGTAGGTGACGGTTTTGATGAACTTCCCCACCCAGAGACCGCCGGTGTAGCAAGCCGCGCGCTGGGTGGGCAGCGTGTGGTTCGTGCCGATGACCTTGTCGCCATAGGACACGTTCGTCATCGGTCCCAGGAACAGGGCGCCGTAGTTGGTCAGGTTCTCGAGGAAGTAGTCGTCGTCGTTGGTCATGACCTGCACGTGTTCGAAAGCCAGCTCATTTGCCATCGCCAACATCTCTGCGTTCTCCTCGCAGACGATCACGCGCCCGTAGTCGGCCCAGGACTTCCCAGCGATGTCGGCGGTGGGTAGGTACTGAAGCTGACGTTCCACTTCGGCGATGGTGTCCAGACCCAGCTGACGCGAGGTGGTCAATAGCACCGCAGGCGATGTTGGGCCGTGCTCTGCCTGGCCCAACAAGTCGGTGGCGCAGATCTCGCCATCCACCGTGTCGTCGGCTAACAAGAGGGTCTCGGTGGGGCCCGCAAGTAGATCGATGCCAACGCGTCCATATAGCTGCCGCTTGGCCTCAGCTACGAAGGCATTGCCTGGCCCGACGAGCAGGTCGACGGGATCAACGAACTCAGTCCCCAGAGCCAGCGAGGCCACTGCCTGAACGCCGCCGAGCAAGTAGATCTCGTCTGCGCCCGCCAGATGCATTGCCGTCACTGTTTCCGCTGGCATGGCACCATTGATCGGTGGTGTGCACGCCGCCACGCGGGGAACACCAGCAACCTTCGCGGTCAGCACGCTCATGTGGGCCGAGGCCACCATGGGGTAGCGGCCACCTGGCACATAGGCCCCGACAGCTGACACCGGGATGTTCTTGTGGCCCAGCGTTACACCCGGCAGCGTCTCAACCTCGATGTCGCTGAGTGACTCCAGCTGCGCTTGAGCAAAGGTCCGGATCTGGGTCTGGGCGAACCTGATGTCTTCGACTGTTGCCGGATCGACCCCTGCCACGATTGTCTCGATCTCCTCACCAGTCAGTCGGAACTGCTCAGGCTCCCAGCTGTCGAACTTGGCCGACATCTCGCGGACTGCAACTTCACCGCGAGCCTCGATGTCAGCGAGCAGCGTCTGTACACGCGCGGTCAGCTCCAGGTCGGCCCCATGGGCGCCCTTGGCGGTCGCGTCCTTGAGGATCTCAGTCATGGATCCTCCGTGTGGTCCGGCCTTCGTACACGGTCCCGGGGATGATCCGGGAGAGCTCGCCTGGGTCTTCGGCGCCCAGCAGCATTGCGATCGCTTCGTCGACGAGGACGTCGATGGGTTGAACCAACGTGGTCAGGCCGTAGCCCGCCCACGACGCCTGAGGCAGCCCATCGAACCCTGTTACGAGTACGTCGCCCGGCACGTTGACTCCAGCAGTGCGGAGTCCATCGATGACCCCGAACGCGACCTCGTCGCTGCCGACCATTACGACGTCGGGCAATTCCAACGTTTCGCTGATCTGAGAGGCCACCTTGTAGCCCGCGTCATACGTGAAGGTGCCAGCCTCGATGTACGGGCAAGCAATCCCGAGATTCCCCAAAGACTTGGCCGCTCCGCGATAGCGCATCTGATCTGTCGATGCCGCTGCTACACCACCCACGAAAAGCGCTGTCGCCACGCCCTGAGCAGCCACGTGTTCGACGAGTGCGCTGGCTCCTGCCTCGTTGTCCACGGAGACCAATGGCAACAGGCCTGTTGCGCTCGGCTGGTTGAACGCTACGACGCGTGGGCCCGGTCGACGCATCCGCACAAGATGTTCCTGACTAATCGTCGATGAGGCCAGCACCAGGCCATCTAACCGATACTGCTCCACTGCGTCTAGAGCGTCGACGACATGGTCTGCGTCGGCGAAGGAAAATAAAAGCAGTTGTTTACCTTTGTCGGCCAGTCTCCGAGAGAACGACGTGAGGACGGACTGCCAATACTCACCCTGTGTCGGGACGACGGCGCCGACGATGTCGGTGCGCTGCGATTTGAGGCTTCGCGCGATCGCGTTCGGGACATATCCGATGCGGTCTGCCGCGTTCCTGACGCGCTGTTGTGTGTCAGGCGCGACAAGGTCAGGCGAGGAGAACACTCGGGTGACCGTCGCCTGAGAAACGCCCGCCTCTGCTGCCACATCGTGCGATGTGACTGGTTGACGGCGACCCGCTCGCCCTTGTGGGTTATTCACGGCAGCGACAGCGCGACATCAAGAGACGGTCGTATCACGCTGCGTTCCCCCCCGGTCACGCTAGCGAAACTTAATGACTTCGTAGTCATGCGTCAACAGGGCGAACCATCCTAGTCTGACCACTTCACTGCTTGCGAAGGCCCGCCTCAGCGACAGTGCAACAGAATTTGTTTCCAGACGGCCACCTCGTCGAACAGAACAAACTCTCGACGAAGTCCCCAGGGGCCGTACTCGGCATGGCTGATTCCCATCACGTGTACGGGAGCACCGCTTGGTTCACCGAAGTGACCCGAGCCAGCATGGGTGCCAGTGATCGACCAGCGGACGGCAGCCCGTAGGCCGAGCCCGTCGTCGTGGCGGCCAATTACGTGGTGTACCCGAAACTCGGCCGTGGGTAATGACGTGCGAATGCCCGCCCAGAAACTCGCTGCGTCGGCCCACCCATGTCCGACATACCCACCAGGCTGCTCCATTTGAACAGCACGGTCGTAGATAGTTGTGACGTCAACATCGTCGGCGGTGATTAGCTGTTTGAGCTCCTCTGCATATCGTTGTCCAGACGGGTGATCATTACCCGTGCCGAGGTACACAGCGGGAGGTTCGGACTGTGACACCAGCGGGAGGACTACCTGTTCAGCATTACCGTCCGCCTCGACTTGGCGAGTTGCAAACATCTCTGGCGTAGATCCCAGCTGCCTCACGATGGCTCCGAGATCACGTACGAGCCATTCGTCGTAGATCTGATTCGCCCGGGCTGCGCAATCCGCAATCACCCGGTATCGCAGATGGGTGCCGGTTGCTTCGCCGAAGGCTCCGTCACCAAGATGCGTCGCCGTCGAGAAGATGCGATGAGATGAGAAAAATCCGCCCTGGCCATCCTCGCTCCAAATCACGTCCTCGCCGAGGAGTTGGCGATCAGGGAACTCTTCCAACGTGGCGCTGGTGGCTGCGATCACCGCATCGTTCCCCACCACGTATCCGTCCGGCGACCGGACCGGGATGTCTGGCGTGTAGTACTTCCTGAGGCGCTCGACGTTGCTGTCTTCCCAGATCTCCTTGGTGATACCCAAGATGTAACTTGGCGGGTCGGTAAACCGTTGATCGAAATCTCGCACTGGCCCCTCCCTAGCGCCGCCGGTTCTCACGACCGAAGATGACTACGTACACAGCACCGTACATGTTCAGGTCGGCTCCAAAATCGGTCTTCAACAATAGGAACTCGCATGAATTTTACGATCACAGCACTCGACGCACCCATCGCCGCACTCGGCGAATCACCCCTGTGGTGTCCCGAGGAGGCCATCTTGTACTGGGTCGACATCGACGGCAAGACGATCCACCGCCACGACCCGACCACCGGAACCCACGGTGTGAGATCCATCGACGGGCGACCCGGCGCGATCGCCCTCTCTTCTACGCTCGGCCGTCTCCTGGTCGCCAGCGAACACCGCCTACTCGAACTCGATTGGGACACCGGAGTCGTCACCCTGTTCGCTGATCTCGAAGCGGCGAATACCGGCAACCGGCTCAACGACGGCTGCTGCGATTCTGCCGGTCGGTTTATCGTCGGTTCGATGTACGCGGACACGACCGCCGGACACACCACGGGGACGCTTCACCGGATCCACCACAGTGGCGAGGTAGAAACACTGCGAACGGATATCGGGGTCACCAACGGACTGGCCTTCGACGTCAAGCGAAACCGCATGTACTTCGCCGACACACCGACAGAGCGGGTGCTCGTCTTCGATTACGAACCTTCTACTGGGACGATGTACAACCAGCGCCTCTTCTTCGACTACCACGAACACCCAGGTAAGCCAGACGGAGCATGTGTCGACGCCGACGGCTGCTACTGGTCAGCGTCTGTCTATGGCTGGTCACTGCTCCGGATCAAGCCTGACGGTGAAGTCGACTACCGCGTCGAACTTCCACTCCAGAAACCATCTATGCCGTGCTTCGGCGGAAAACACCTCGACACGCTCTTCGTCACCACCATCGGGGCCTCAGGAACTATCCCTTCAGAGCCCGGACGAGATGGCTTCGAACCAGGTGCCACGCTCGCGATCGAAGGCCTTGGAGTCAAAGGGATTGCGGAACCACGATTCGGCGAAACAATCCGCTGAGAATGACTCACCCATTCTCCCGCCTCGACGGCAGGATCTAAGCGGAAACCTCGTGTCGGAGGGGGGGGACTTGAACGCCCCCGACCATCTTCTCTGGTGTCATCTTCTCATTGTTCCAGGCCGGTATGACATCAAGCCGACTCGGCTAAACCAGTTCAGGCCACGAGGGTTACCATCCGGTCGTGCCGGCCGACCACCGCGTCCAAGACATCTTCGACCGGGTTGCCGCGAGATACCAGGACCGCTCGGCGGTCTTCATGGAACTCCTCCAGAGGTTCTGCCCGGACCTGGTCCACGTTGGCGACATCCGGGACAGGGTCGAGTTAACGATGGGGTAGGGGCTCGTGCGTTGCTCCCAGCGTTGCTCCCAGAGGGCGTTTGTACTGAAAACGAGAGCACCGCAGGTCGTTGACCTGCGGCGTCACGTGGAGCTAGAGGGAATTGAACCCTCGACCTCTTCCATGCCATGCGTCTCCCTGGCCACTCAGGCCTCGAGGTCGAAGATCACCTTGCTCGCTCGGCCGGTGCGCACGAGATCGAAGGCTTCGTCGAAGTCCTCCAGCGGCAGCACGTGGGAGATGACCGGCGAGACGTCGAGGCCCGAGGTGAGCAGACCGGTTGCCTTGTACCAGGTCTCGAACATCTCTCGGCCGTAGATTCCCTTCACCGTCAGGCCCTTGAAGATCAGCGTGTTCATGTCGACGTCGGGCCGTCGTCCGTAGAGGCCGAGTAGCGCGATGCGCCCCCCGTGGTTGATCACCGAGACCATGTCGTCGAGCGCTGCGGGGTGTCCGGACATCTCCAGACCGACGTCGAATCCTTCACGCATTCCCAGCTCCGACATCGCCGCCTGCAGGGATTCGGTGCCCGGCTCGACGGCCCGTGATGCACCCATCCGAAGAGCGATGGTGCGTCGTTCCTCGACGGTGTCGGTGACGACCACATGGCGGGCGCCTGCGACTCGAGCAACGCCGGCGGCCATCTGACCGATCGGACCCGCACCGGTGATCAGCACGTCCTCGCCCACGAGATCGAACGACAGCGTGGTGTGGACGGCGTTGCCGAGAGGGTCGAGGACGGCAGCGGCGTTGTCCTGGATCTCGTCGGGCACGCGGTAGACGTTCGATACCGGTATCGCGACGAGATCGGCGAAGCCACCGTTGCGGTGGATCCCGACGCCGATCGTGTTCCGGCACAGATGTTGCCGTCCGGCGCGGCAGTTCCGGCAGGTCCCGCAGGTCACGTGCCCTTCGCCCGCGACCCGCTCGCCAACGGCGACGCTCTTCACCTGGTCGCCAACCGCGTCGACGACGCCGAAGAATTCGTGGCCCACCGTCACCGGTGTCACCACCTCGCTCGCCGCCCAATCGTCCCAGTCGAAGATGTGCAGGTCGGTTCCGCAGATCGCTGCCCGCTTGACGGCGATCGCCACGTCGTTGGGGCCGACGATCGGCTTCGGGCGATCGACGAGCTCGAGCCCCGGCCCTGGACGTGGCTTCACGAGCGCTCTCATCGCGCACTCCGATCCACCCCGAGGTCGTCGGCGGCCTGCACGAAGGCCCCGATCGCCGTGTCGAGCTGTGCGTCGGTGAGTGCCGCGCTCATCTGCGTTCGGATGCGTGCCTGGCCATGTGGGACGACCGGGTAGGAGAACGGTGTCACGTATACCCCCATCTCCATCAACCGGTCGGCCATGGCCACGGCGATCTTGGCGTCACCGAACATGACGGGGATGATCGGATGGTCGGCGCCGGTCAGCGTGAACCCGGCATCGTTCATCGCGGTACGGAAGCGCGCGGCGTGGCCCATCAGGCGCGTGCGGCGTTCGTCGCTGGTCCGGGCGATGCGGATCGCCTCGCGGGCACCGCCCACATGGGCCGGCGACAGCGCATTGGAGAAGAGGTACGGCCGGCCCCGCTGCCGAAGCAGGTCGACGACCGGTTGGCGGGCGGCGACGAATCCGCCCATTGCGCCGCCAAGCGCCTTGCCGAGGGTGCTCGTCACGATGTCGACACGATCGGTGACCCCGAAGTGGCTGGGCGTCCCTCGGCCGTCCCGGCCGATCAATCCGGTGGCGTGGCAGTCGTCGACCATGACGAGCGCATCGAAGTCGTCGGCGAGTTCGCAGATCGGTGCGAGGTCGGCGAGATAGCCGTCCATCGAGAACACGCCATCGGTCACGATCAAGATCGCTCCGCTGCCCTCGGCACGGGCAGCCTGGAGTTGGGTGCGGAGATCGTCCATGTCGCGAGTGGCGAATCGGTAGCGCCGGGCCTTCGACAATCGCACCCCGTCGATGATCGAGGCGTGGTTGAGGGAGTCGCTGACGATGGCATCGTCGGCGCCCAACAGTGGCTCGAACACGGCGCCGTTGGCGTCGAAGCAGGCTGCGAAGGTGATCGCCGCGTCGGTCCCGAGGTACGAGGCGATGTCGCGCTCGAGGAGGCGATGTTCGTCGGTCGTGCCACAGATGAAACGGACCGATGCCATGCCATGGCCGAGGCGATCCATCGAGTCCTTGGCCGCGGCGATCACCTCGGGGTCGTCGGCGAGGCCGAGGTAGTTGTTCGCACAGAGGTTGATCCGGGTGCCGGCCTCTCCGAGCGAGATCTCGCCGGATTGGGGCGAGTCGATCTCGTGCTCGTGCTTCCAGAGCCCGTCGGCACGAATGCCGCTCAACGTCTCGTCGAGCCGGTTGTAGAAGGCAGTTCGGTTCATGTCGTTCCTTCTGGCGCTTGTCGGGCGGGTTCGACGGTTGCACCGAGCGCACTGGTCATGGGTGGATCATCCCTTCCTCATTCGATCGCCCTCGGGGTCCCAGAGACAGCCGTCGACGAGCGTCGCGGCCCTCCGAACCCCGAGGATTTCGATCTCGAACTGCCCGGACGCATCTGCCAGACCCGCCGGTATGTACCCCATCGCGACTGACGTCTCCATGTGGTGCGAGTAGCCACCGGAAGTGACCCAACCGACGACCTCGCCGTCGTACCAAATCGGTTCGTCGCCGATGACGTCCGCGCCGGTACGGCCGACTTCGGTGTCGACGGACCAGGTGAGCAAGCGCCGCTCGGGGCCGGCTTCGTGGGCGGCGACCAATGCGTCGCGGCCGATGAAGTCGCCCTTGTCGAGCTTCACGAACCGGTCGAGTCCGGCCTCGAAGGGGTCGTAGATCGGCCGATACTCGCGGGCCCAGGTGCCGAATCCCTTGTCGAGTCGAAGTGAATTGAGGGCGTGAAGCCCGAAGAGTCGTAGCCCGAGGTCTTCGCCTTCACGGAGCAGTAGGTCGAGGGTGGCACGTTGGCGGCTCGACGACATCCAGAATTCATAGCCAAGATCGCCCGAGAACGAGACTCGCCCACACCAGGCCGGAATCGGACCCAGGTCGAGCCGGCGGAAGTCCATGAACCGGAACGCCGCGCCGGACACGTCGGTGGTGGTGAGCCGTTCGAGGAGGGTGCGCGCCTGCGGCCCGGCGATGGCGAGACCGCACAGATCCCAACCGAGCGTTGCGTACGACACGTCGGCGGCGACGGGAATTGTCTGGTCGAACCAGCGCTCGTAGTAGCGCGTCGCAATGCCCGACCCGAAGACGACGAACCGTTCGCGATCACCGGTGTTCTGAGTCGCGCCGCCGGTCGCCGTGGTGCGGGGACCACCCGGTTCACCCGGTGTCGGGCCGAGACAGGCGACCGTGAGGTCGCCGATGAGCTTGCCGTTGTGGTTGACCATCGGCGCCAAGACCATTCGGCCCGGCGCCGGAACTCGATTGGTGATGATCGAGTCGAGGTAGCTCCGCGCATCCGCGCCGGAAAAGACGAACTTGGCAAAGCCGGTTGTCTCCATCACCCCGACGCCATTGCGAACGGCGAGGGTCTCCTCGCGCACCGAGTCCCAGGCGTTCGAACGGCCGAACGTGACTTCCTCGATCGGCTCGAGGCCCGGCTTCTGGAACCACAGAGCGCTTTCGAGTCCGTAGCCATCGGCCCATACGGCGTTCTCCGCCACAAGCCGGTCGTAGATCGGCGACGTGTCGAGCGGGCGGGCGGCGGGAAGCACCTCGTTGGGGAACTGGATGCGGAACCGACGGCTGTAGTTCTCCTGCACCTTCTCGTTCGTGTATTCGAGCGTGGCGAAGTCGCCGTAGCGGGCGACGTCCATTCCCCAGATGTCGAAGCCGGGGTCGCCGTCAGTCATCCAGTTGGCGAGCGAAAGACCAACGCCGCCGCCCTGGCTGAGTCCGGCCATGACGGCACAGGCGCTCCAGAACCCGGGGAGACCACGGACAGGACCGAGCAGTGGGTTGCCGTCAGGAGCGAAGGTGAAGGGGCCATTGACGACCTGCTTGATGCCGGCATCCTCGAAGACGGGGAAGTGCCGGAATCCCACGTCGAGCGATTCGGCGATCCGGTCGAGATCGGGCGTGAGGAGCCGCATCCCGAAGTCCCATGGGGTCTCCTCGACCGACCACGGCTTGCCGCCCTGTTCGTAGGTGCCCAACAGCAATCCGCCGCCCTCTTGGCGCATGTAGATCTCACCGCCGAAGTCGATGCAGTGCAGGACCTCGCCGTGCTCGGCGTTGTAGTCGGCGATCGTCGGGATGTCCTCGGTGAGCAGATACATGTGCTCCATGGCCAGCACAGGCAGCTCGACACCGGCCATTCGTCCGACCTCGCGGGCCCACAGCCCACCGGCGTTGACGACGTGTTCGCAGCTGATGGTGCCCTTTGCCTCGCCGCTGGATGTCTCGATGACCTCGACGTCCCATCCCTCGGCGGTGCGGGTCAGCGAGCGGACCCAACTGTTGCGGTGAATGACAGCACCGTTGTCTCGGGCGCACTTGGCGTAGGCGTGGGTCACGCCGGACGGGTCGACGTGACCCTCGTGGGCGTCGTACATGGCGCCGACGAAGTACTCCTCCTCGAGCAGTGGCATGAGTTGTTTCGCCTCGGCGACGCTGATGAGGTCCGTCTCCATCCCGAGGTAGCGGCCACGGGCATGGGCCATTCGCAGCCAGTCCATGCGCTCGTCGGTGTCGGCGAGCATCAGTCCGCCGGTGAGGTGAATGCCACAGTCCCGCCCGGACAGCGCCTCGATCTCCTTGTACAGCTCGATCGTGTACTGCTGGAGCTTCGCGACGTTGGGGTCGCCGTTGAGGGTGTGCATACCCCCCGCCGAATGCCAGGTCGAACCGGCGGTGAGCTCGGTTCGTTCGAGCAGGACCACGTCGGTCCAGCCGTTCTTGGTCAGGTGGTAGAGCACACTGGCGCCGACGACGCCTCCACCGACGACCACGACTCGTGCCTTGTCTCGCATCCTGGGTTCTTCGACGCTTCTCGCGGGCTAGAAGTCCGTAGCGACCCCGCCCTCGCCGACTCGACGCTCGACGAAGGCGTTGATCTCTTCGAGCACGGCTTCGTCGATGGCGGGCTGGCGGTACTCGGCGAGTAGTTGGCTGGCGAGGGCTGCGGTCCTGGTGTCTGCGGTGGGTGAGCCGGCCTCGTGCCAGGACTCGAAGTTGCGCCAATCGGACACCATCGGGGCGTAGAACGCATCTCGATAGCGGTCCTGGGTGTGCTGGACACCGAAGAAGTGGCCGCCGGGCCCCACTTCGGCGATCGTCTCGATGGCGAGCGTGGCGTCGTCGACGACGAGCGGCTGGAGCCAGGTGGCGACCATGTTGATCAGGTCGGCGTCGAGCACCATCTTCTCGTAGGAGGCGCGTAGCCCACCTTCGAGCCATCCGGCGCCGTGGAAGATGAGGTTGGCGCCGCCCATGATCGCTCCCCAGAGGGAGAAGACGGACTCGTATCCGGCTTGGGCGTCCACGGCGTTGGCGGCGTTGACGTTCGAGGAGCGATAGGGGATCCCGTAGCGGCGCGCCAGTTGCCCGCCGAGCATCGCCGCCTGCATGAACTCGGGGGTACCGAACGCGGGTGAACCGGACTTCATGTCGACATTCGACGTGAAGCCGCCGTAGAACACGGGTGCGCCGCGTCGCACGACTTGGGCGAGGCAGATGCCGGCGAGCGCTTCAGCGTTCTGCTGCGCCACCGCACCCGCGATGGTGACCGGCGCCATCGCGCCAGCCAGGGTGAACGGAGTGATGACGGTCGCTTGGTTGCGGGCCGCGTACTCGATGATGCCGGTGCACATCGGCTCGTCGAGACGCAACGGCGACGACGTGTTGATGACCGAGTACACGATGGTGTTGTCGTCGATCTCGTCCTCGGTGAGCTGATGGGCGATTCGGAGGATCTCGAGGGCGTCGCGGTTGCGGTCGGCACCGAGGCTGTACGCGTTGACGGCCTTGTCGCTGAGCTTGCACAGGTCGGCAATGGCGTGGAGGTGGCGAACCGACGCGTGCACATCGGCAGGTTCGACTGGGTAGCCGGCGTGGACCTGGACTGCGTTGAGGTGCTGGCTCAGGCGAACGAGGTTCCGGAAGTCCTCGAGGTTGCCGGTGCGCCGCCCACCGGCGGCGTCACTCACATTCGGAGGGCTAGCAACGGCGGTGAACACCACATTGTCGCCGCCGATCTGCACGGTGTGAGCGGGGTTGCGTGCGTGGAGCGTGAATTCGGTGGGCGCGGAACCAACGAAGTCCATGACCATCTCGGGGTCGAAACGCACCCGGTCGTCGGTGATCGAGACCGTGCAGCCAGCGACTTCGAGCAGTGTGCGGGCTTCGGGGAGAAGCACGTCGATCCCGATATCCCGCAGGATCGTCAGTGACGCCTCGTGGACCGCTTCGAGTTCGTCGTCGGACACGACCCGGGTGGGTTCCACGACTCGCCGATGCAGCCGAAACGGCGGCTGCTCGATCGCGCTCGGCCCATCGGCCTGACCGCGCCGTCCCTTGCGGCGCCTCGTAACTTCGGACATGGCGAAGCCTCCCTCTGAGGCCATCGTGGCGAGCGGGCTCCGAGTGCACAAGTACCGTTGTTCATATGGCAACGCCTGCCTACGATGTGCGCATATGGCAGCCCGGAAGAACGCAGCTGGACTGAGCCGGGACCTCGAACTGCTCGACCACATCGTTGCCGCCGACGGCGCACCGAGTTCGGTCAGCGAGCTGGCCGCACGGACCGGACGGGACAAGAGCCAGATCTCACGGGCCCTCTCGACCTTGGCCGATGCGGGGATTCTGTATCGCGACGCCACGTCGCGGGGCTACGTGATCGGGTGGCGGATGCACACCATCGCGGCGCAGAGCCTCGAAGCGCATATCGCTGCGGCGAGCCGCCCCTACCTCCGACAGCTCGCCTCGGCCTACGGCGAGACGGCCGAGGTCGTCGTGCTCCGAGCGGACGAGACGATCATCATCGCCTCAGAGGCATCGCGACATGCGCTCGCACTGTATGCCCGCGTCGGAGCGGCCGGCCCGGCCGCCAGCAGCTCGACCTGTCGGGCGATTCTCGCGACCGAGCCGCCCGAACTTGCCGCAGCGTGGCTCACCCCTGAACGCGTCGCCGAAGCTCCGGGGCTGCGAGGCACGACTCCTGCGAAGTTCGCGGCAGAAGTCGCCCGTGCCCGAGAGGCCGGCTACTCGATCGTCATCGACGAGTTCGAGGAAGGCGTCGTCGGCTGCTCCGCGCCAATTCGTGGCCCTTCGGGCGTGGCAGTGGCTGCGCTCGGCATCACGGCCCCGAAGTTCCGATTCGAGGACTCACTGATCGACGCCGCTCGAACCGTCCGGCGCCTTGCGACTCAGATCTCGAGTGACCTCGGATCCGCGGCGGGCAAGCGGACCCCGCTCCTGAACCCCTGAAGGTGCCTAGAGGGTCCAGCCGCCGTCGGTGGGGATGATTGCACCGAAGACGTACGAGGCATGGTCCGAAGCCAGCCACCACATGGCTGAAGCGGCTTCCTCACCTCGACCCAGGCGCTGTGCCGGCACCTCACGGCGCAGCGAGTCTTGGAACTCGGGGTCATCGGTGGTCTCCGGTGGAAAGTAGGAGGGGTTCTCGATGAAGTTCGGGGCGATCCCGTTGACCCGTACTCCGTGTGCAGCGGCTTCCTTGCCCGCGCTACGGACGAGTTGCAGCTGCGCTGCTCGGGCCACTTCGTAGCCGGCGATCGGGTGCGAGGAGGATCGGATCGCCGTACGGGCAGCGCCACGAGGCGTGAGATCGACGGCGATGAGCCGTCGGTCTGAGGTCGCTAGTCCCTCAGGCAGTCGCCCGGGCCTGACCGGCTGGGGCTATCCACCGGGTCAATGGCGGCTGGGGAATGTCGCCTACCCCCTCTTTCTCAGACAGGGTCGAGTTAACGATGGGGGCCTAACGGTCCATCCCGCAGGAAGGGCACCACTCGCGCCCGGGCTCTAACCATTCACCGCATGCGTCACGTGGGCACCTTCTAAATGAGGAGCAGAATCGTTGTCATCGGACGAGGCGGACACTTTATGGTTCTCCTCTAGATATCCATTGCGGGTGTTGTTGCGGCCACACCCCAACGCTGGCTCGTCACTGTGACAGTCGTTTACAACAGTTGCTGGTTGCTCCCAGCGTTGCTCCCAGAGAGCGCTAGTACTGAAAACAACAACACTGCAGGCCTCTGACCTGCGGTTATGTGTGGGCCGTGAGGGACTCGAACCCCCGACCCCCTGCGCGTCATGCAGGTGCTCTAGCCAACTGAGCTAACGGCCCCGGAGAAGATCAGCGTAGCGGTGGCCCCTGATGCGCACACCCGGCGCACGGGCGGTGGGGTTCCGCTTAACGGTCGCCGAGCGACCAGCGACCACGGTCCAGCAGGGCACCGCCGAGGAGCAGCACGCCGCCAATGGCCACCACCGGCAGGCCCGACCCGATCGACCGGTCCAAACTGGACGCGGCGTCAACGGCCCGGATGTCGGAGATCTCTATGCCGGTGACGGCTAGCAGCACTCCCCCAGCGACCAGGAGGACCAGTTTGTGGACCAGGCCCCGCTGGCCGACCCACAGGGCGCCGGCCACCACGGCGGCCACCAACCCGGTAACCAGCACCACTACGGCATCTAACGCCACATCCCAACCGATGAGGCGCTCCACGGTGCCGTCCGGGTGGTCGACCACGATCCACGGGAGGAAGGTCCCCATGATGGCCAGCACCACCCCGATTGTCGACGCCATGGCGGCCAGGCCGTTACCGGCCGGTCGTTCCCGACGGCGCGGCTCCTCCTCGGCTCCCGGTGGCGTAACCGGCGGTTCGTCACCCGGGTGGACGGCTTTGATGCCGAACGGCGGGGTGTGGGGCAGCGTCGCCTCCCC
>Ga0066379_10000157_pt1 | contig 16209 bp, 25 predicted proteins | sample Knorr_S23_td_250_FD_70951 | JGI IMG/M metagenome (GOLD analysis project Ga0066379, IMG submission 70951) | Marine microbial communities from Southern Atlantic Ocean transect - Knorr_S23_td_250_ad_251m_LV_A | ecosystem: Environmental > Aquatic > Marine > Oceanic | place: Southern Atlantic ocean...
GAAATTGATGTACTAAAAAATAAAATTCAATAAAATGGCACAAAGAGGCAGACCAAGAAAAAAAGCGAAAGTAGAAGAAGTTACTGAGGAAGTAGAAGAAGTACAAGTGGAGGAAACCACGAGTGAAACTACCGTTGAAGAACCCGAAGTGAAAGAAGCTACCAATACTAAACCTGAAGATATATACGACTTAAATTCAAGTTCTGAATCTAATTTAGGGAGTTCATATAATCCTTTTGGGGAAAGCGTTGAGGAAAAGGCTTATAGAACCCCACAGGTGGCAACAGCAGAAAGTATTGCTGATATAGATGAACCTTCGTTTGTTAAACCAACATACGATGATTTAGTTACTGCGAATGAAGGTATTGCTCAAAATAACGAGGATGGAGAGCAGACTCAAGAAGAGAAGCAGGGGCTTGATAGGTTTTCTCAAGATGAGATAAAAGAACTACCCAACGAAGATAAAGAAGCAGCAGCGGAAGGTCTTGCTCAAGTTATGTTAGGTATTTATGGGTTTGGTTGTAAATCTCTCGGACACTTATCTAAAATATCAGATAAAAAATTAAAAAACTTAGAAGCTGAAGGGCTACTTGACACTACAATGCGAGTACCTATTGATAGGCATACTACCGCATCTGTTAGGCAGATAGTAGATAGTATGAATGCTCAAGCAGATGATGCCTTTGAGGTTACTGATGATTTTAAGGAAAAGGCTTTACCTGTAATGACTTCTGTATTCCAAAAGAGGGGTTGGGGTGTTACGGAAGAGCAAAACCTTTTAATCATGTTCGGTATGGATATAGCTCAAAAGGTTACGATTGTAGCTCAAATGCGTTCAGCAGCCAACTACCAACTTGAAGCATTTATGAAAATGTACGATACTCAGCAATCCTCTTCACGACCTGTTGATTTTGCTACTTCTGAAGGGGAAGTTCCAAAGCCAAAAGACACGATGCCTCAAGCATCTCAGGTAGTGGAAGAAGAACCGAAAGTAAGTAGAAATGCTAAAGCTGAAGCTAATATGGTGGCAACCGACAATCCTGACTTAAAGGTTAGTCAATCTGATTTAGACCAAGTTGATGTAGATAATGTCTAAAGCACCTAAGATACTTATAGCTGCACCACAAGCAGATGTTAAAAATTACTGCTTTGTGGATTGGTTGCTTAATGTAAAACGGTTTAGTTACCCACAAGACCGTATAGAAATATTCTTGGCTGATAATTCCGATACAGAGGACAACACGATTAGGCTTAATGAAATCGGAGTTACAGCTAAGTATATACCTAAAAACGGAAGGGGTATTATAGAAACAATGGCAGAATGCCACCAAGCTTGTGTGGATTACGCAATAGAGAATAACTTTGATTATCTACTACATTTAGAAACAGATATTTTTCCAAAGCACGATATACTTGAAAAGCTAATAACAATGAATAAGCCAATAGCTTGCGGTTTGTATCATATTTTTGATGGTGCATACAGAGAGCCAATGCTTAGAATGATTGAAAAAGATAATCAAGGGTATGTAAGAGCGTATGGTATTAATACAGCACAAGGTAATTATCTTGATGGTAAACCTTTAAATGTTTTTAGTGGTGCTTTGGGTTGCACGTTGATACGTAAAGATGTTCTACCTAAAGTTAAATTTAGAGCAGTAGAAGGGGAGATGCAACATCCTGACACTTGGTTTGCTAACGATATGAAAAACCAAAACATACCTGTAACAGTTCACACAGGAGCATTTTGTGAACATAAGAATAAGAGTTGGGGAACATTTAACATAAATTTCAAATAGATGATAGTTTATAAGCCAAAAGGAGATTTTGAACAAGCGATAGGTATTCAAGAGCAATATGTAACTCTTTTAAAAACCTATCACGCAGAGTTAATGATGAAAGCACAGAAAAGTAAAGGATACCAAGCTGCAAAGTTTAGAGTGGAATTACACGAACTATCTACAAAACTTGACTTGCAAATTTCTTTACTTGATGAAAAGAAGAAGAATTTTAACGAGTATTTCCTACCCTCTTATGATAAAGAATTAGAAGAGTGCGAGTCTAAATACGATGAGGTTTGGTTAGAGGCTTGTAAGTATGTTAACTTTAACGATAATGATATAACCAATAAGATGAAGTTTGCAATGGATTCCTTTATGGAATTAGATGAAGAGAACCGTAAACACATTGAAGTAAAAAATGTAGTTTATAAAGATTTGGAAACTTTATTATCTTTGGTAGAGAGTAAAGAGTAAAATTATGAGAGAACCGAAATTAGGTGCAGTAGTTGGAAAGAAGGGTGTAGGTAAGTCTTATACCACCTTAAAACTTATGGGTCAATATGTAAATGGTAGCACACAAGCGAAACCAAGAAGAGTGCTTATACTTGATGTTAATGATGAATATGAGAATATAAAAGCTATATCTACTACCGATATTGCAAGGTTCTCTTTACATCCTACAATTGAGGCAAGAAGAATAAGACCCTACAAAGCTGATGGGTCAAGAATGACTTTGAGGGATTTTTCTGATGTACTATTCACTATCTTAGACCACTTTAAAGGTGGGTTACTTCTTATTGAGGATATAAATAAGTATGTGTCTGATAGTTTGCCTAATGATTTGATTGGTGCTATTTGTACGAATCGACACGTTGATTTAGATATTATTATGCACTTTCAATCAATAGGTCGTATAACACCTAAAATTTGGCAAAACCTGAATTGGCTTAGATTTCATAAGAATTCTGACTCTGTTGATAGACATAAGGGTAAGTTTGAGGACAAGTATGATTTCTTGAAGATTACCGAAATAATGGTAAATAAAGAATACTTTGGTGGCAACAAGCATTTCTTTGTATATGTAGATACAGAAGAAGAACAAATATTGGGTGCATACACACCTAAGATGTTAAAAGATGCCATTGATGAGTTTGTTTCCTTAAATTATAATAAAATTATAAAACCCCAACTAAATCGTAGGGATAGTAAGGGGAAAGTGGCAGCTGACCCCTCAAAAGTAATCAGAGAAGTGAAAGACCGTATATTTAAGCAATATTATGGTAATAAGAAGTAAAAGTTAGAAACGACTTAGAAACCATCTAATCCTGTGTGTATCAAGGGTTTAAGAGTAATCTATTCCATTTTGGAAACGGTTACTCTTTTCTTTTGAGTAGCTTTTTAATGTTTATCGTGTTAAATTTGTATGTAATCGTGTTTGTACGTGGTTACAATTAAATTGATTATTAACGCAAACATATTTGGATATGAACGCAAAATTAATTGCTTTTGCCACGACTGCTGTCGCAGTAGTTGTAGGTATGTACGCATATAACGAATTTGTGGTAAAAAAAGATACCGCATCCTTCAGAGGTAAGCGTAAATAATAAGGATTACTCCTTATTAAGTTAACGGATTTATTAACATGATAATTCACTTTTCAAGATGAAAATGAGTAAATATTTCGCAGATGCTCGTGAAACAGCAAACGAAAACTTCAACTCTATGAACGGTTCTGAATATTTGAACGCTAACGGTGGTTCTAGTGCAGGATTAGGTGGTGCAACAGCACAACCATATATCCTATCAATCGCTAACTCTACTACTGATGCAGTTACAGGTGTACTTGTAGGTGGTGCTTATACCAACTTACAGGCTACAAACTTCGGGAATGTCGCAGCAATTACCATTTCGATGGGTATTGCTAACTTGACTTACGGTGAATTCTTGTACCAATCTATGAACAAACCGTTTGTAGTAGGTCTTACTTATCTTTCAAGTGCTAATGCTTCTCAAGTATTAGAAACTTTTACGATTAAGCAAAAGGACATTAATGGTAACGAGAGTTCTAAAGTAATCGTTCCAACACTTGACCCTTACCAACAACAAGGAAATAAAGTTGCAATTTCTTTCAATTGGAAGTTTGATGGGTTTACTTCGGTAACTATCGCTTCTATCTTAGCTGAAGCTACATTAACTATGTATCTGTATCCTGCTGAGAACGTATCAACAGGTCGTGCCTTAACAGGTGGGTCAGTTGTGAAAGGATTCGCTTCTCCTGACATTGTTAAGAAGGACAAGGTTGAGGTTTTAGGTGGCGGTGCAGTAGGTATGCATGGTCGTAAGCGTAGATTCTAATTAGTTAGAACCTAACGAGAAAACAGACTAAGGTGGTGGGCGATTGCCTTCCACCTTTTTTTTATTAAACTAAAATTTTATAACCATGAGTGGAATTACACTATATGAATATTTAGCGTATAATGTTCCTGCAAGATGCCAAGACATTCTTGACAGGTATGATATTCCTGCTGCTCATAATGAAACTGAGTTGACTGATAATTTAAAAGCTTATGTACGTGTTTACGGACAAGAGGCTTTAGAAGAGTTAGCTGAGATTCACCCTGATAAAGATTTAATTTCAGATATGGCTTCTTTAGCTACACCGTATAACGGTAAAGCTGAAAGCGATTATCTTAACGCTTCAGGTACTATGAACAGAATTGAGAGTATTGAGAATCAATTAAGGGGTGGTCAACAGCAGGATACATCACTAACTAAGACTGATATGTTGATGGGGCTTGGTGTTGCTATGCTTACCATTTCTTTATTTAAACACTAATAACTATGAATAAAGAGCAAAAAGATATAATCTATGCTTTTCATAGAAGGATTAATGAGTTCGCTCAAGATAATTCTGACCAACTTAGTTATGCTTTAGGTGCTGCTTCAGGCGAGGAAATAGTCGTAGAAGATTATAGTCCTATTGACCTTACCATTGAAACCCTATCTATATATGAAGCTAACCCTGATAGGTTAGACTCTCTTTTAGAAAATGTGGTATTACCACATCCATCTAACACATCTACCATGAGATTTAATGGTGGTGATTTTGGGGGGTGTGATTGCTACTCATATACATACGAAGAAAGTAATTCGTGTTATTGGGAATGTATAGGGGAAGGAACACAAGGTGAAATGTGTTATGACCCTACTGCTGATAATCATGGTGATGCTTCTGCGTGTCAATACTCAGGTGGTGGTGTTGATTGGCAAAATATAGGTAATACGGTTTGGGGAGTTATAGAGGATATTGGTTTAGATACAATAATTGGGTGGTTCTCACAAGATGATGATGATGGAGGTTCACCAACCCCTACACCACCTACTTCTGAAGAAGAACAAGGAACGGATTGGGGTAAAATAGCCCTCATTGGTGGTATTGTAATAGCTGTTGGTATTGGGGCTTACTTTTTATTTAGAAGGAAAAAATAATGTGGCTTAACGAATATACCGAAGAAGAGCAAGAACCACAAAGAGAGGTTCACGAATTAGACCCTAAGTTATCTAAAATGCTCCAAGAGTCTATGTATGGTAATTTCGGGGGTAGATTAAGGGATGAGGCTATATCTAAGGGTAAAAGTATGCTAACAGGTGCTATAATAGGAGTTATGGTTGCTGTTTATTTTGGAAAATCACCTTTATACTTAGGTCTTGGTGGTGCAGTTTTAGCAAGATTAATTACAAGAGAATAGGATATGAGTTTTAGACAATTAAACGCAGATGGCGAAGATAATGAGTTAGATTGGGGTACTATTGCAAAGTATTCAGCAATTGCCATAGTGGTAGGTGCAGCAATTTTTTTAGTGTATAAAAAAGTAAAATAAACAACTTATGTCAAGTGCAAACCAAGTTTATAAGCAGTCAGGTACAGAGTTACCTTTCAAGGAGTGGCTTAAAAGAGAACAATTAAGGGGTAAATTGGATGTTCACGAAGACCAATTTTTTAATGCCGATGGTGGTGATGATGGGTGTAGTTGTAACAAGTTTATACCTGCCTTAATAGGTGTTGCAATTGGAGCAGGGTTGATGTGGTATATTAAAAGTAGAAAGTAAATGGTAGTGGATTTTCCTTTATATGGTGAATCATGTACCCTTGCTGTTACTGTGTGGGGTGAAGGTGATAAACCCATTAGACTTATAGTTGAAGATGCTGAGAAGCCTGAAACAATGCTAACTAATCGTACAGGTACGGTTAATGGCTTAAAAACTTATTATGTGAGAATTCCAATCGCTCCCGATGTAGCCTTGATAGAGGTTGTTTGCGAAGATGGTACTGACTCAGGTTATGGTATAGACGATGTAGAGATTATGTCTCTTGCTACTGATTATTCTCATCAACACTTTCAAAACAAAGAGGCAAAGTCTTTTATAAACTTCGCCGAAGAGTTTTGTTATAATGCAGGTTCTATTGATACAGGGGCAGAGTATAGTTCTGACGATGGTATATTTAGAATTAAGTATTTAAACGATATTAGAGATGGAGGTCAGGTTGTTGCTACTCCTGCTCGAATTAGTCAAACGGATGGTCTGATAGAGGTTAGTAAAGCCGATTTTCTACGCTATACAGTTCCTATGAGAATGGCTATCTTATTACATGAATTCGCTCATTACTACTTAAACGAGGTGATGGAGGATGAGATTGAGGCTGACAAGAATAGCCTACACTTGTATTTAGGGATGGGTTATCCACGTATAGATGCCTATAATGTTTATTTGGATGTGTTTGAAAACTCACCAAGCGAACTGAACGTAGATAGATACGATGCTTTAAACAATATATTTAAACAAAATTACAAAGGGTAATGGCAGATTACGGAGCAGATATTACTTGGGAAAGCGTACCTGATTATGATGGTTGGGGATGGGATACATATTGGTCGTGTGCTGATTGGATGATATGGTACAATAAGTTAGATGAGCATTACGGAGCGAGTGAGGCAAGGTTGTTATGGAAAAGTGCATGGAACGAACAAGGTATTTGGGAATCAAACTACAATTGGTGTAAATACGACCCAACATTTAACCAATTCCTTAATGATAACGAGTTATGGGAGAGCCATTTATTAGCAGACACCCTTATTGATACAACCGAAGCAGCAGGTGGAGTGTTAGGTAGTTTAGGATGGGTTGGTAAAAATTTAAAATGGATTTTACCTTCTGCTTTAATTATAGTAGGATTATCTTACGTTATCAAGGTAGGTGAAATATTTAAGAAATGAAAAAGTCCACTAAAAGAATATTAATAGGTTCTGCTGTTGTGTTAAGTGGTGTTGCTTTATACATTGCACTTAATTCGGGGCAAAAAATAGAGGATGTTGGAGAACAGCCTGACCCAAGTGGGTCTGACTTAGAAGACTTAATGACTCAAAATACTGAAGGTACAAGCCCTATTCAGCAAGGAGATGTTTTATACCCTGCTTACGAATTCGCAAATGTACGCTCATCTATGGAGATTGATGATGGTTGGTTTAATAATAGAGTATCAAAAGTATATTCTCCTAACGCAATAGGAGGGGTAACATCCATTAGTCAAGTTGGTAGTTATACTTGGTATGGGGTTGAGTGGATAGAAGAGATAGTAATGAATAGTGGTAATGTTGTGGAGCAAACCGAAAGCGGATTTGTTAGAGCAGATGTAGTAACAAAAAACGTATAAAAAATGTGTGGATGTAATTCAAATTTTAGAGGGTCTAACGGTAGAGCTAGTGGTAATGTTAGAAAGGCAGCCCCTATGAAGGGGGACTGGAAAAATCTTCCATTGGGAGATATAACTGCAAAGCCACCTACGAATAAAAATCAAGGTCTGCCTCCAAGTGCTTGTGCAGACCCTCGTGCAAATAATTATAAAGAAAAAGGGCGATGTGTGTATGGTGAACCTAAACCACCATCTGGTGTACCTAAACCACCATTAAGTAAACCTAAATACCCATCAAATTACCATAACCCCTATTATAAGAAACCTAATATACCTACGAGTAATGTACCTACGGGTAATGTAACAGGCAATGTAACAGGCAATGTAACAGGCAATGTAACAGGTAAAGTTACAGGTAAAGTTACAGGTAGAGTTACGGGTAGAGTTACGGGTAATGTTACAGGTAATGTTACGGGTAATGTTACAGGTAATGTTAGCAACATGAATCAAATAGAAAATATGATGTCGCACCATAAATCTCAGTTTTCTTCTTTCATGGGTAGTTTACCTAAACGACAACCTGTAATAGACACAAAAAAGTATGGTATAGACGATGAAGAATACTTTGCTTACAACCCTAAACATAGGGGTAATTTTAGTAACTTTACTGATGGAAGGGGTTTTAAACACAACAATGAGTTGGATAGTTTTGACTTTTAAAATATGAAGGGGTTTAAAATATTTTTTGCTTTGGCAATAACGATAGGTGGAATAGCTTTTATAAAGTATATTACCACACAAGCTAAGTTGCTAAAAAAGATTTGTGTTAGAAGCACAAGCTTAGATTGGAGAGATGTGTTGGTGGATGCTATACAAGCCCTTATTAGTGGTGGGCAACCGCAAGCTATAATTCCATTAAAATTACAAATAGCAAATGGGTCTGATATAGAAGTTGAAGTTAAGGAGATGGCTTTTAATATTTACTATGATGGAATCCATGTTGGAGATGTTTACAGCCAACAAGAGGCTACGCTTGCAGCTAACTCAATAAATGATTTGGAGGTAGATGTAGATTTAGATTTAGCAGGAGATTTACTTGATTTAGGGTTAAGCCTTTTATCAGGAAATAATGTTATAGAGATAGTTGGAAATATAAAAATTAAAGCATCTATCTACGAAGAATATAATTACCCATACCAACTAAAGGTTCAAGGAAGTGATATACTTTCTGAGATAGGTGGGGATTGCGAACTTTAACTAAAAAACCGAAAGAATGAGTATTGAGTCAAAAGCTAAGAAGATTATGAAGGATAACATAATTAAGTTATCCAAGACATATAACACTTCTTGTAAAGACGTTCAAGTGTTGATGCAAGTGAATGAGGGAGTACCAAAGTTTTACGCTACGAAAGACTTTGCGGTAGAAAAGGAAATATCCGTAAAAGAGTTATATCCTGTGTTAGTAGATGTATTTCAAGTAAGACAATTATTACCTGTATTTGTAGGTAACTTAATTGTAGATACAGCAAAAGAGTGTAATGCTGAAGACTTAGGTGATATTAAAGTGTTTATATCTACTAATTCAGACAATGCAGAAAAGGTGTATTTACACGCATATAATAAAAACAAACCACACAGACAACTTAGTTGGAGTGAGGTTTTTGGAGAAGAGGCAATGATGAAATTAATGACAAAACAAGCCTGAACTATAAATAAAAAAAATTATGTTAGAAGTAGCAAAAAGAAAATATCACACAGTAACCATAAACCCAACTTGTTATGCTGGTACTTTGGCGAGTAACGAGGTTTTGTTTAACCCAATTGCAATTACAGGAGCGTGTCGTAATGGTGGTACTGCAAGGTTGATGTCAATTGTTGTGTTGGATACTGATGATACACTTATAGGTATATCTTTATTCTTTATGCAAGTGCCAAAAGATTTAGGAACTTTAGGTTCTATTGTTTCCATATCAAATGCTGATATGAAATTAGCAAAACCTTTGGGTGTAGTGAATTCTGCACCCCAATATACCGATTGGTCGGGAGATTATGTAGCAGGAGGAATAAGTACAAATACAAATTTTGACTTAATTGTACAGTCTGATGCAGACGACAACTCCACAGGGGATATATATGTTGGTGCATTAGCAACAGGTGCTTCCACCTTTACAGCTAATGGTCAGAGAATTATATTTGGGTTTGAAATGCAGTAGAATGAGTAAAAAATCAATGATGAAATTAATTACAAAACAAGCATAAAATGGCAGCAGCAAATTTTTGGACTCAGGTAACGGTAGCAACTGCGACAACCTTTAACATTGATGCAAATGATGGTCTTACAGAGTTATCTATAACAGTAAATAGTTCGGGTATTGTAGCTACAACCGTAGTAGGTACTCTAAATATAGATGGCAATGCAAGCCAAACGATAAGTCTTTTTTCAGGAGACACCTTAAATATAACAGCAGGTAGTGGTAAGGTTTTAGATGGTATTACAGTTGTAACGAGTTCTGACTTAACAACCTACCTAGTGGGAAGACAGTAGATTACTAACTGACAGTTGAATTATGGCTATAACAAGTAAGGAATATAAAGAGTTGAAAAACGAAATTGAAGAGATAAAAGTGTCTTTAGAAGAAATTAGAAAGGCTATTATCGGAAACCCTACTTTTGGTCAGGAGGGGTTGGTAGATATGGTAAAGAAGCACGAAAGGTACATAGAAAAAGACAGAAGGTTCAAACAAAAACTAATCGGTGGTGGAGTAGTTTTGGGTAGTGTTTGGACAATAATATTAAAGTGGGGTCATTTACTCTTTTAAAAATATGAACGGAAAAGATACATTTAAACTGAAGGTTCAGAATTTAAGTTGCTTTAAGCAATCGGTAAGGTTGTTATATACAGGGTCAGGGGAAAACGACCTTGTTTATTACCAAAACGATAGAGCGTTGAAGCAGCTTAATATGAATTCGGCTGATTGGGGTGATAACTTCCTTGATGCAAGCGGTCAGGCTTGGGTTAAAGATGGTAAGACTATTCCCCATGCCTTTAATTCAGCTATTAATGTAGTTATTAGATTTGTAAGCGGTATAACACTATACACTACAAGCCTAACAACCGTTGCAGGGGAGGCAATAGATTCGTTTTTTGTGAGGATAGCTGAAGATATGGCGACTCAGTTAGGTGGAGATAAAGAATTAGATGGTGCTTCACCGATGGGTATTGAGATGTACTACTCAGGGGTTGACGAACTTAAAATGATTCCTTCTCAGTTTCAGCCTTTCGGTGGTAGTACGTATTCGGTACAAGATTTAGCTATACCTACTACATCTTTTCCTGCTACAATGTTTGGGGCGAGTACATTTCCTTTTACCTTCCTACTTACACACGCTGATGGTTGGAAAATAGATATTATAGTTCGAGATGTTACAAATGCAGATTATAGAGAATTGGTTAATTCGTTGCTTGACCAAAATTTATTTATAAAAAAGGTTAGAAAACACTCTAATAGTAAGGAACAGATTGCCGAACCTGTTGTATTTAAGAAATATGACATGGCAGGTTTTGAAAAGCAAATAGTTGACACAACCGTTATAGACCCTTATCAGGCTCAAAAGGTTTTAGACTATATAGCTAACATCTCTGTGGATGGTCAGACTTACTTGAGCCTAGATGTGCTTGCAGGAGAATATATGTCGCTTACTTTCCATTATGATACTTCAGGTATCCTAAATTACGAGCAGGTAAGTGAAATAGATAAAATACTTAGAGAACAAGGTATAGATACTATGAATCGTGAAGAGGAAGAAGAGTTGGAAGAGGCTTTTGTGAATTTTAGCGGTTTTGAAAATGATAAAGATAAATTAACACAATTAATGGTAGTAGGCTTGTTAGCTTACATTTTGATTAAAAACAATTAAAGTTATGGCGAAAAAGATTTATTACAACGCAAATGGGTGGAGTAACGCACGAGGAACTAATATTGGTACTCCAATTCTTGATGGAGGCGGTGACGGTGGAGGCGGTGAACCCGATACTCCACTACAAGAAGCTCCTGCCGAGTTGCCCCCAATAGAAGTAGTATATGATGCTACCGAATCAAGTTTCGACCTTGTAAGTGGTAAATTCGCCCACTATATGGATTTGGTTAACCAAACAGCAGATGCTTTAACCACAGTTAAAGGAAACTTAGATACTGCACTCGGCTTATGTAGAGATGGTAATGGTAGTCAAGAAGACTGTGGTGATGTAGGTACTTTAAGTGCTTATGTATCAGACTTAGAATCTGATTTATCAGATATAACAACGGATGAAGGTGTCCTAAGTATTTTTCAGGATGATATTGAAGTTATATTAGATGGTCAAGGTTATAATACAGGTGATGCAGTTACCGACTTACAGTCTTTAATAGCTGATGCTGCTGATGCTGCTGCTACTGCTACTGATGCTGCTGCTGATGCTGCTACTGATGCTAATAATGCTGCTGACGCTGTTGTTACTGCAATTAATGATGTTATATCAGGTTCTTCTACAACAGTAGAAAATGCCTTGAGTGCAGTAGAAACAGCATACGATAATCAAGTTGACGCATTGGGATTAGCGGAAGGTGAATTAACCGCCATAGTAAATCAACTTTCTTCAATGAACGCAACCTTAACTAACCCTACTACATTAACAGGAGATAGTGCTTCTTTAGTTGCTGATTTACAGCTGTTTGTGGGGCAAGCACTTTCAGACCTAACGGTGGCAATGCAAGATTTAGCAGCAGAAGATGCTACGGAGATGCAGGAGTATTATATAGACTTATTAGGTGAAGCATATGATAATGCTGCTGAGGCTGCTACTGCTGCCAAGGAAACTGCTGATGCTTTATTAGCTGAGGCAATTGCTGATGCTGAGGCTTTATTAGCTGATACAATTGCTGATGATGCTGCTGAATTAGCTACAAAAGTAGATGAGTTAGCTACTGCCACAGAGCAGTTAGATACTGCCAATGGTGAATTAGATGCTTTAAACTTGCAACTATCAAATGCGATTAGTGCTTTAGTAGCATCGCAAGATTTAGCAGCAGAAGATGCCCCTGCTTTAACAGAAGTAATAGCAGCGTGGCAAACAGCCCTAGAGAATTATAACGCATCCGTTATTCTACAAGAAACAACAGCAGAGAGTGTAGTAGATTTAGAAACACAATTAGAAAATGTTAATATAGAATTGTCTGCTGTACAAAATGAGTTAGTTGAAGCTAATGCTAGTATCACAGAATTTAATACGTTATCAGGTGCAATGGATACAGCTATTACAGACTTAGAGGAGAAGTTAATACCTTTAGGGTATGACCCTGTTGACCCTACCGACCCGACATATCATCCTGACCATCCTAATGATGAGGATGAGGATTCCCCTGCAATAGCAGTAGCAACATTCGATGGTTCGGGTTGGTCGTCATTTCAAGGGGAAGGAGTAAGCGAGTTTAAAAAATTATTATTTAGAGGGGCTAAAGCTCGTGAAGCCTACTTAAATATGGCAGGTGCAAATGGAGAAATTGGTGATGTTGACAACGATGTACCTTGTTTGGGTTGCAACGAAAATGGTTCAGATACTAAGACTAATGGGGTATTAAAGTTAGGTGCAATAGCTGCATTAATATACTTTGGTAGTAAAATGTTTAAAAAATAAGAAATTATGGCAATTAATGTAGGAGTACCAACAAGCGGTGGCAGCACCCCAATTATTGATGGTGGAGGACATGGTGGAGGTAATCCCGTAGGTGTACAACATTGTAATGGTGGTGAATATTGCTCAAACCCAGCAGCGATAAACTTTAATGAGTTACAGAATATTATTACTGAGGGTTCAAATACTTGTATTGATAATAGTCTTTGTCAATTTGCCACCGTAGATGAGGTGGGTGAAGTAGATGTTACAGTCGGTTATAACCCTGAAGCACAAGGTTATTGTCAAGACCCTGCTGCTTTAAACTTTCACGAAGTAGGTGAGTGTCAGTTCGTGGAACTTACACCCAACCTTGATACAGATGAAGTTTTTGATGGTGAGGTAGATGGTGAGGGTGCGGATGTAAGCACAGAACTTGATGAACCAACCCCACCAACAGGAGAACCTGCAACAGCACAAAATAATGTGTGTGGATGTATGGATTCTACTGCTACAAATTATAACCCTGAAGCGACCTATTCCCATGAAGGGGAGTATCTTCAACCTTGTGGTGAGTGTGTTTACCCTGAACCTGAACCTGAACCTGAACCCATAGAAACAGAAACTTGGTTTGAAGAAAATAAGATGTTGGTTTTAGGTGGTGCAGGATTATTATTGATAGCACTTGTAATGTTGAGAAAATAAACAATGTAATGTTGGGAAAATAAACAATTTGGCAGACGAAAAAGACATATTAAAAAAGTTGGAGGCTATTTGTAGTGAGGCTAAATCTTTCTTATCCAAAAAAGATAATACTTTAAAGGAAAAAGAAGGTTTAATAGTTGAATTAGAACAGGCTATATCTAAAGTAGAAACAGTTGGGGGTGAAACAACCGCACTAAAATCTACTTTAAAGCGATTTGTGGGTGATTTACACCAAGAAGAGATGCGTGAAGAGGATATTCTTAAAGAAAACCTATATATCATTGAGGCATCAGATGTGCTTAATAGTCTTTTAAATAACGAGCCTGAAAATTATACATCTGAGCGTAACCGTATATCGGGGTTGAAAACTAAGAAATCCCAAATAGAAGAATTAAACAATAAGTACGAAGAACGTATTAAAGGTATTGAGGGGGAAAGCGAAGAGAAAAGTAAATTAAGACTTGATATAATCCACAACTCTGACTCTATAAAAGAGTGGGATAATGATTTCCTTTCCTTTGAGGGTAGATATGGTTCAGTAAATGATAAAGTATCTAATTTCGACTCTGAAATTGCAAAGGAGCAGTCTAAACGAGATAAGTTACAATTTAAAATAGATGAACTTGACTTTGAAATAGAAAGTGGATACGCTGCATTTAAAAGTGTTCATAAGGACTTAGTTGATAATAGAATTAATTTCACTTCTGTTGATTCTAAAAGGGCTGAGTTAGAGCAAGTAAATATTACTTACGGTGTTTCGGGTTTAGATTTGAACAATATTCAATCAGAGTCAGATAGCATGAAAGCTAACTTAGACGATATTGAGCTTAAAGAGAAAGAGATTGATGATAAAATACTCGAATTAAAGGAGAGTAAAAATAAATTAGTTTCACAGATTGGTAAGCGTGATGATACTATCTCTAAATTAAAGGGAGAAAAAAAGGTGTTGGAAAACACTAGCGAGTCTAAAGATTTAGATATTAAAACTTTAAAGGGCAAGTTGGGTGCGTGGAAGGTTAACTACAACGAGTTTGAAAAGTTGGTAAACGACTTAGAGGAATACGTAGGTTATCCGAAATACTCTAAAATGGAGGGAGATGCAACTCCTGAAGGGCAAAACCCTTTAATACCTTTAATAGAAAGGATGCAATCTATTACTGAGTGGGTGGTGCAACAAGAAGATGTAACAAATACGACACCAACAACTGTCGAGGTCGAAACACCCTCTTTAACACCTTATTTGATAGGTGCAGTAACTGTTAGTGCTTTAATGATGTTTAATAAGTGATGGCGAATAGGTACTCAATATTATCGTTGGCACGTTTAAAAGAGTGTCATAGAGATTTACAGGTAGTCTTTGCAGAGGTTTTACCTTATTTTGACCATAGTATAATTTGTGGTCATAGAGGGGAGCAAGAGCAAGACACAGCTTTTGAGAGTGGTTTTTCAAAGGTTAAGTACCCAAACAGTAAACATAATAGCTACCCAAGTATGGCTATGGATGCAGTACCATACCCGATTGATTGGGATGATACAAAGAGAATGATATTTTTCGCAGGGTTTGTTATAGCTACTGCTAAGAGGTTAAAAAAAGAAGGTTTAATTTCTCACGAAATCCGTTGGGGTGGAGATTGGGATAGGGATACTGAGTTGAAGGATAATGTCTTTCAAGACTTCCCACATTTTGAATTAAAAAATAATTTAGTATGAGTTGGGGTATAGCAAATCCATTTTCCGACACCTGCGTAGCAGGGGCGGTTCAAAATTCTGATAGGAGAATGAGGTTATCGTTAAAACGTATTCTCGCTAATTCTGAGGCTGTGTTTGGGGTGGAGTTAAGACCTATGAATTCAGAAGGAGGGGTTGTAGCTACAAATCAAATAGCAAGTGTAATTAAATTACGTACAGAGGGAAACCATAACTACCTTACTTGTGAACAGATAGAAAATGTAATTACTATTGCGGATGTAAACTCTGCTATAATGTGGGAGGTTAATAATGAAGATTGTGGTAACTTAGAGTTTAACTGTTTATGTAATAGCAGGTGGAACGCTAAAGCCCATGAACATATTTCTGACCACCTTACAACAGCATTAGTTTTTGCTCAAGAAAGTGCGGATTTAGAGAACTGTGAAACATTAGCAGCTCAAGCTTTTGCTACTGAATTGTATGGCTTTGTAGAATCCCTTTATAGTGAGAATGTGGATGTAAGTGCAGACAATAAAAAAATGTTACTTACAATGGTTGGAACTTCTGTACTCATAATAGGAGGTTTAATGTTAATGACTAAAGGTAAATAATATGTCGGTAGTAGCAATAGTATCAACAATAGCTTCACTAGCTTCGGCTGCAAGGGGTTTTACAGCACAACAAAACGCTTTGTC
>Ga0066379_10000158_pt1 | contig 16207 bp, 14 predicted proteins | sample Knorr_S23_td_250_FD_70951 | JGI IMG/M metagenome (GOLD analysis project Ga0066379, IMG submission 70951) | Marine microbial communities from Southern Atlantic Ocean transect - Knorr_S23_td_250_ad_251m_LV_A | ecosystem: Environmental > Aquatic > Marine > Oceanic | place: Southern Atlantic ocean...
CTTGAGGGTCTCCACAATCTCACCCAGGGTGTCGCCGTCCATCTGGATCCCCAGCTGGTCAGCCTTCAACTCAATAGTGGATCGCCCCGACATCTCCGAGACCAGGAAGCGGGTGCCGTTTCCAACCGACTCCGGATCTACGTGCTCGTAGGCGTCTCGACGTCGGGCGATGGCACTGGTGTGGAGACCCGCCTTATGGGCGAACGCCGTGGACCCCACGTAGGGCTGTTGGGGATCGGCGGCGAAATTCACCAGTTCGGCCACGTGGTGGGCCACCGGTGTCAGTTCGGCTAACCGGCCCTCGGGCAGTGTCTCAACACCCATCTTGAGGCTGAGGTTGGCCACGATGGGCACCAGGTCGCAATTGCCAACCCGCTCGCCGTAACCGTTGATGGTTCCCTGGACCTGCGTGGCGCCAGCGGCCACGCCCGCCAGAGCGTTGGCCACCCCGCAGCCTGTGTCGTTGTGGAGGTGCACTCCGACCTCGCAGTCCACGGCAGACACCACGTCGCGAACCGTGGCCCCCACCTGGTCGGGTAGAGAGCCACCGTTCGTGTCGCACAGCACAAGGCAGTCGGCGCCTGCCTCGGCGGCCCCCTGCAGGACCCGCATGGAGAATTCAGGGTCGTCGCGATAGCCGTCGAAAAAGTGCTCAGCATCAAAGAACACCCGACGGCCACGAGACTTCAGGAAGCGAACGGAGTCAGCCACCATGGCTACGCCCTCGTCGAGGCTGGTCCGTAGGGCCTCCTCCACGTGGTACGCCGAGGCCTTGCCGACAATGCACACCACGTCGGTTTCAGCGGCCAAAAGGTTAGCCAGCGTGGCATCCTCGGCGGCGTCGCCACCCACCCGCCGGGTGGACCCGAAGGCCACCAGGGTGGACTGCTCGAGGGTCAGCTCGGTACGGGCCCGGGTGAAGAACTCCTCGTCCTTGGGGTTGGCTCCCGGCCAGCCCCCTTCGATGTAGTGGACGCCGAGGCGGTCAAGCTGCTCGGCGATGCGCAACTTGTCATCGACGGTCAGAGAGATCCCCTCCAGCTGCGCTCCGTCGCGCAGCGTGGTGTCGTAAATCTCTACGGCAGCCGGCAGCCCGGTGGCGTCAGGCGCTGACATGCTCGTTCCAGCCCGCGTACTCGGGACGCTCTCCGCGGACGGCCTGGAAGAAGACGTCTTGGACCTGGCGTGTGATGGGGCCGGGGTCACCTATGACTCGGTCGTCGACCGACCGGATGGGCACCACCTCTGCGGCTGTCCCGGAGAGAAATGCCTCGTCGGCTGTGTAGAGGTCGCTGCGCAGGATATTGCCCTGCTCGTAGGGGATCCCGAGGTCACTGGCGATGCAGCGCACCGAGTCCTGGGTGATGCCCTCCAGCGCTCCAGCGCTGGCCGGCGGGGTGACGATGGTGCCGTCGCGAACCACGAACAGGTTCTCGCCGGTGCATTCGGACACATGGCCCTGGGGCGACAGCAAGATGGCCTCGTCGTAGCCGGCCTTGACGGCCTGAACCTTGGCCAGCTGCGAGTTGATGTAGTGGCCACACCCCTTGGCGGCGGGTGGCATGGAGTTTGGGTCGTGGCGCTGCCACGACGAGATCATCATGTCCACGCCCTCTGCGATTCCTTCTTCGCCGAGGTAAGACCCCCACGGCCAGGTTGCAATGGAGACATCGACGGTGCACGAGAGGGGGTTGAGACCCATCTCGCCGTAGCCGAGATACACGAGTGGCCGGATGTAGCAGGACTGATGCCCGTTTATCCGGACGGTGTCCAGCGTGGCGGTGACCAGGTCGTCAACGGTGTAGGGGATCTCGAGGAACAGGATCTTGGCCGAACGGAAGAGGCGCTCGATGTGATCGCGGAGTCTGAACACGGCCGGCCCGTCAGCCGTCTCGTAGGCGCGGATGCCCTCAAACACGCCATTGCCGTAGTGCAGAGTGTGGGTAAGTACGTGGATCGTGGCATCGCCCCAGTCGACAAGCTCCCCGTTCATCCAGATCTTGGACGATTCCTGAATCGGCATCTCGGTTCCCTTCTCGTTCGTGTTTCGTTCGTTCAGTGGGTCTCAGGCCACCAGGGCGGCGACGGCGTCTCCGATGGCCTTCGTGCCCTCGACCTCAGTGGACGGGTCAGCGCAAGCCGCCTCCACCCGGCTTGCGGCGTCGGACTCCCCGAGGAAGTCCAGCATCATCGCCCCCGACAGGATGGCCGCCTTGGGGTTGGCGATGCCCTGTCCGGCAATGTCGGGCGCCGAGCCGTGGACTGGCTCGAACATTGACGGGCCGGTCCGGTCCGGGTTCAGGTTGGCCGAGGAGGCCAACCCGATGCCACCCGACACGGCGCCACCCAGGTCGGTGAGAATGTCCCCGAACAGGTTGTCGGTGACGATGACGTCGTACTGCTGGGGTGACTGCACGAAGTAGATGCAGGCGGCGTCGACGTGGTTGTAAGCCGTCTCGACCTCCGGGTACTCGGCGGCTACATCGTTGAAGGTTCGCTCCCAAAGGTCGCCAGCAAAGGTCAGCACGTTGGTCTTGTGGACCAGGGTGAGGTGCTTCCGGCGAGTCATGGCCAGTTCGAACGAGTAGCGGACGGCCCGCTCCACGCCGTGACGCGTGTTGACCGATCCCTGGGTGGCGATCTCGAACGGCGTGCCCCGTCGGAGGAATCCACCCTCGCCGGCATAGGTGCCTTCGGTGTTCTCGCGCACGACCCGGAAGTCGATGTCGTCAGCCGGGTACACGAAGGGCCGGAGATTCACGTAGAGGTCTAGGACAAAACGCATCTTCAGTAGGAGGCCCCGCTCAATCACCCCGGGCGGCACCTCCGGCGTACCAACAGCCCCGAGGTATAGGGCGTCGAGGTCCCGCCACTCCTCCAGGACCTCGTCGGGCAACACCGTGCCGTCGCGTCCGTAGCGGGCACCCCCAAGGTCGTAGTCAACCGTCTCAAGGGACACCCCGGCCGCGTCAATGACCTTGAGGCCCTCGGCGATGACCTCTGGGCCAATGCCATCGCCGCCGATGATGCCGATCCGATGGGTCACGACTCTGGTCTCCTGGAAAATGGTTGGGGAACAAAAAAACCGCCCACCAAGGTGGACGGTTGGGCGCACACCGGGCGGGTGTGCGCTAGCAAATGATGATCACCTGGTGCCGGAATTCCACCGAGCAAGTGTACCAAGCGCCCTGAGACGCTGGTCAACCGGATTTCGACGTTACCGGGTCCAACACCCCGACCGCCAGATTCCGTCGTTACCCTCGGGGTATGGCTGACGCACAGCAGTTCTCCCAGGAGGCCCACGACCGGCTCGTCGCCGAGTTGGAGGACCTCACCACCCGGGGGCGTATCGATCTCGCCCGCAAGATCGAGGTGGCCCGCGAGCTCGGCGACCTGTCCGAGAACGGCGACTATCACGCGGCCAAGGAGGAGAAGGGGAAGATGGAGGGACGGATTCTCCATCTCGAGAGCCTCCTGGAGAAGGCCGAAATCGTGGAACGGGTCGAGGCCTCCGACGTTGTGGTCCCCGGAGCGGTGGTGGCCGTGGTCTACGACGGAGACAACGAGCCGGAACGGATGCTGGTCGGCTCCATCGAGGAGCAGCGCGACGATGTGGGCGTGGTTTCCCCCGGGTCTCCACTAGGCGAAGCGCTACTGGGTGCGACGGTGGGTGACACGGTGTCCTTTGAGGCGCCGGGCGGCTCGCTTTCCGTCAGGGTCGTCGCTATCGAGCGGTGATACCCAGCGCGCCCCCTTGGCGCCAGATCGACCTTCCTGGGATGGGGTCCCTCCACGTGCGGGACTCGGGTCCTCCGGAGGCCGCCGACGACGCCCCCACGGTCTTGCTTCTCCACGGCTGGAGCGTCAGCGCCGACCTGAATTGGTGCCACACCTACGAGTCGCTTGCCCGCCGGGCCCGGGTCATCGCCTGGGACCACCGAGGGCACGGGCCGGGTGGTCTCCGCCGTCCGCGCTCCGTGCGGATCGAGTCGATGGCCGATGATGCGGCAGCTGTGGCCCGGGCGTTGGACATCGAGAGGCCCATTCTCGTCGGCTACTCCATGGGGGGAGCCGTCGCCCAGGCCGCTTGGCACCGTCACCCGGACTTGGTAGCCGGCCTCGTGCTCTGTGCCACGTCGTCCGTCTTCGGGCTGACCCGTGATGAACGGCGCGACTTTGCGGTCATGGGTCTAGCAGCGCTACCAGCCCGGCTGTTGCGGGCGGCGGGCTTTCACGACCACGCTTGGCGGATGGCCCGACGGGTGGGTGACAGACGTGCTGACGCCCAGCAGGGCATCGGCGATACGGCCTTTGACCAGTGGGCGTGGGACGAGATCCGGGTCGGTTTTCTGGACCGTGTCCTGCGGGCCGGGTGGCACCTGGGGCGGTTTGACTCCCGGGCTTGGATCGGTGATGTGGAAGTACCTCATGCTGTCGTGGTCTGCGAGGCCGACGAGATCGTGCCCACCGATCGTCAGCGCCGGCTAGCCGAGGCGCTTCCGGCGGCCACGGTGGTGGAGGTGGCCGGCGACCACGGAGCCTGCGTCAACCGGGCCGACCTGTTCGTCCCAGCCCTTGAGCGGGCCCTCGACGCCGTAACGGCTCCGGTCGGGCGATGACCGTCGACGCTCTCCTCTCAGGGCCTTCCTGATGGCCGGAGATCGGGGACTCTCAGGCCGGTCGATGCCGGGATGGTGGAAAGCCCTCCTGGTGACCGGAGCCGTGCTGCTGGCTGGCGGCCTGGTGGTAGGTGCGTGGCCAGGTGACTCCAACCCGCCTCCGATTAGCGGCGTCGCTGACTGATCGGGCTTGTCAGCCGCGGCGTCGCTGGCAGGCGTCGCCAGCCCACATCAGAAGAACTCGACCGGTGTCGGTGGTGTTGCCCACTGCTCCGAGGATCCCGTCACCCAAGACTGGCTCGGTGTCAAACCACCCGGCCGGATCGCGGTCCGAGGGCTGTTCAAGAAAGAGGCTGGTCCCGTGGGCCGCCCGCAGGTCGGCCACCGTGGAGCCCACCCCGATGCGCTCCAACGTCCACAACGACGAGACGGAGGCATCGTCCCCAGACACGAACCACTGGGCCATCCGGGACGGCCACTCGACGGCGTCCCGGGCTAGAACGACCTCCAAGTCGCCCCACACCAGCCGTCGAACCTGGGCCGGGGTACACAGCCCATCGGCGGCCCATCCGGTATCCCCTACCGGTTCGCCGAGCACGGTGACCAAGTCGGCCAGCACTAGGTCCCCATCGTCGCCGAGGGCCAGTAGTCGCTCGTCGTCCGTGGTGGCATCCGCAGTGAAACCCACCCCGGACAGCGTCACCGTGCCCAGCCGAGGTGGCGAGGTAGTCGTCGTGGATGTCCCGTCTCCGCTCTCGCCGGGTTGCTCCTCCGTCACCGGTGCTTCCGTGGGACCCGGGGCTGGGGGAAGGGTTTCGCCGGTCACCGGGTCTACGGCCAATAAGGGTTCCTCGCTGGTCGATGGGACGACGGCGATGGTCGGAACGATCGTGGGCACGGCAATCGTGGTGGATGGCACGGTGGTGGGCACCAAAGCGGTCGCAGGGGCCATCGTCGTGATAACCGGCATCGTGGTGGTCGGAACTGTGGTAGCCGGGAAAGATTCTGGGGGCGGGGCGATAGCCCGGTCTTCGTCGGGAAGCACCAGTAGCACGGTCAAGACACCCAGCACCACCACGACCAAGACCCCCAGCAGCGGGAGGGGCAGCACCCGCCGTCGCCGAACGGTGCTGGCCTCCTCCTCAAACACGGTCCGCGGCCCGACAGCCACCACCGACGGAGCCGGAGGTAGGCGCTCAGGTCGGCCGGCATCCACGCCGAGGTCCTCCCGGGTGACAATGGGCTTGGGACCGGTAGGGGCGTCGCCACGGCGGTGCCAAAAGATTCCCCCGAGGGCCGGTGCCAAAATCGGATCCACCCCTGCAGGGCCGTGGGCAGCCAGGGCGGCAACGGCTCGAAGTTCTTCCAAAACCACAGGGACGGGGACACGCGCCCGTCGGGCCGCCTCACCCAGCAGGGCATCATCGACACCACCACCGGGTCGGACGACCACCAGCTCGTCAGGAACGGCGTCAACAACCCGAAGGCACCGGGCCTGGGCCGTAGCAAGAACACGGACCAGACCCGGCCCGTCAGTGGGAGCCGGCGCCGGGAGGTGCATGCACTGGTCGTCGAGAGCCAGAACATCGATCCGGCCTCCGATAACAACGGCGGCGTGTACGGCGGAGCCGCCAAGGTGAAGAGCAAGGACGGTCGGCATGGGAGGGGTCGGTCGCGTAGTCAGGTCGGGGGCATGCGTCGCCGACGACCCTACGGCCTCCAATCCCCGACCGGGAGCCACCTCTCCGGCTGACCCTCATCCGTGACGCATATGGCACTCCACCGTGGCATCCTTCTAAGTGATGGACCTGCGTCAGCTCAACCACCTCATCGCGGTCGCCGAACACCAGAGCTTCTCAGCTGCCGCCCGAGCCCTCCACACCGTGCAGTCCAACGTGTCGACCCACGTTGCGAAACTGGAGAAAGAGCTAGGCGCGGCGTTAATCGACCGGCACACCATGCAACCCACCGCCGAAGGACGGGCCGTCCTCGAGCGGGCCCGACGGATTCGAACCGAGCTCCAGGCCATCAACGACGACATCGTGTCCATGCGCCACGAGGTGGCTGGTGAAGTCCGCATCGGTTGCATCGGCACCACCGGCCGGTGGATGGCTAGTCCGCTGCTCGGCCGCCTGGCCGAACGTCATCCGGCCTTACGCCCCGTGCTAGTCGACGCTACGACGACCTCGCTGACCCCGCGGGTATTGGACGGAGACCTGGACATGGCCATCGTGAACACGCCGGTGGTCGAAGCCGGCCTGGAATCCGAGCCACTGTTTGACGAGGAGCGGATCATTGTCGCCCCCGCTGACCACCCGCTAGCCGACCGGGAAACCATCGACGTGGCCGACCTGGCCGAGCACCCAGTGATGCTCACCCCGCGAGGAACCACCTTCCGAGACGCTATCGACCAGGAATTGGCTGCAGCCGGCGTGCGCCTGACGGCGGCCGCCGAGGTAGACGGCCTGCGCCTCCTGGCCTCACTGGCGTACCAGGGCTACGCGCCGGCTCTGCTGCCAGCCAGCACTGTCTCCGGATACCCAAGCGGTGACTGGTCTCTAGTCCACGTCGAGGGACTGGCCCGTCGCTCGGTGGGCCTGGTCCGTAACCGACGCACCACCCCCTCAATGCCCATCCGGGCCGCCCGGGAAGTCGTCTTGAACGTGATTCGCGAGATCGCACCCCGCCAGCCCGGAATCCATGTCACGCTGGACGGGTGACTGCCGTGCCTGACCTCGGCTTACGCACCCGCACCGGTGGCTCGGTCGCCTTCGCCGTCCGCCAACTGGGCGACCGACGGGTGGTGGTCGTCGAGGTGGAGGGCGAGGACCGAGGAGCCTTGCGGCCGGCCGATGGCGAGAACCTCGCAATCGCTGCCCGCACGGCGCGAGACCAACGCCTCCCGCTGGTTTGCTTCATGGCCTCCAGCGGCGCCGCCATCGACGAGGGCGTAGGAGCCGTCCACGGGTGGGGCACGGCGGCCCGGGAGTTCGTGGCCTGCTCGGGGGTCGTGCCGACCATCTTTTGCGTAACCGGCCCCACGGTCTCTGGCCCTGCTCTGCTACTGGGTCTGGCCGACCTAGTGGTGATGGTGGACAACACTTACGCCTTCATGAGCGGACCTCACATGGTCCGCCAGTTCACCGGCGAGGACCTCTCTAACGAGGGCCTGGGTGGAACGACAATGCACGAGCGGACGTCCGGCGTAGCCCACTTCACGGTGGCCGACCGGGCCGAAGCCAATGACCTAGTCACCGAACTGCTCTCGTTCCTCCCGGACCACAACGACCAGATCCCCACCGGCTGGGCGTGTGCCGACCCGGTGGACCGTTCCACGCCCGAGGCAGGTGACCTCATCCCCGACACGCCGACCGGAAGTTACGACGTCCGCGACGTCCTGGCCTGCCTGGTTGATGACGGCCACCTTTTAGAACCCCGGGCCCAGTGGGCCCCCAACCTGGTCACGGCCTTCGCCTCTATCGGCGGCCGTCCGGTCGGCCTGGTAGCCAACCAGCCCCAATCCGTAGCCGGGACACTGGACATCGCTGCCTCCCAGAAAGGCGGGCGATTCGTGGCCTTCTGCGATGCGTTCAACCTGCCGCTGGTCACCTTCGTGGACACCTCCGGCTTCTATCCGGGCAAGGATCTGGAGTGGCGAGGCATGATCCGCTACGGGGCCCAGATGGCGTTTGCCTACGCCCGAGCCACCGTGCCCCGGGTGTGTGTCACGCTCCGGAAGTCCTACGGGGGCGCATACATCGTTATGGACTCCCGGTACATGGGTAACGACCTCATGTTGGCCTGGCCGTCAGCCGAAATCGCCGTTATGGGTGCCAAGGGGGCGGTGGAAATCCTGCACCGCGACGCCGACGAGGACGAGCGGGCCGGGTTGGTAGCCGCCTACGAGGAGCGGCTCTTGAACCCCTACATCGCCGCCGAACGAGGTTCCGTGGACCGGGTGATTGAGCCGGCGGAAACTCGCTCTGAGTTAGCCGCAGCGCTGGACGTCTTGGCCGGGAAACGCGAACGCCTACCTCGTCGGCGCCACGACAACAGCCCCCTCTAACCGCCCGCCCGCCCCGCCCCGGGCCGGGTCCGCCCGAGCGGAGTCGATCTGCCCTTGGAAACAGGTCGCCGAGCGGTCGAAATCCAGAATTGTCACGATTCTTTGGACCTGTCCCGGAGGACACGGCCCCCTTGGGCCGATACCGTCAGAAACCACACAAGGGATTCGGATGTCGACGAAGACCCCCGAACCGACCGCAGCGCATTTGGGGTAACCGTGCGGATCGCAGACCAGCACGTCGAAGGAGAGACGGCACCGTGGCCGACAGCATAACGATCACCGACAACCGGACTGGCCGAACAGTCGAGGTCCCGCTCGTCGACGGCACCGTGTCGGCCAAGGCCTGGAGTTCGCTGTTGCCCGGGGTCTGGTTCGACGACCCGTCCTTCAGCGCCACCTCGGGCGCCGATAGCGCCATCACCTTCCTGGACGGAGGGGCGGGCCTCCTCCACTATCGGGGCTATCCGATCGAGCAGCTGGCTGAGCGGACCACGTTCCTTGAGGTGGCCCATCTGCTGGTCCGCGACGAACTTCCGACGGCATCTCAACTGAAGGACTGGCAGGGAGAGATCGCTGAGGCGGCACCTATCCACGAGAATTTCCATAAGCGGATCTTCGAGGGCTTTCGCGACGACGCCCACGCCATGGGGGTTCTAGTCTCCACCATCGCCGCCATGTCCACCTTCTGGCCGGACAGCAAGGACATCGAGAACCCCGACCAGCGACGGGCCGAGATCGTCCGCCTCATCGCCAAGATGCCGACCGTGGCAGCCGGCGCCTACCGCCGCAACGTGGGCCTGCCCTACGTCTTCCCCGACCCGGAACTCGACTACACGTCGAACTTCCTAGCCATGATGTTCAAGATGGGCGACTCGCCCTACGAGGTGAACCCCGTCCTAAGGGATGCCCTGGACATGCTCTTCGTGTTGCACGCTGACCACGAACAGAACTGCTCCACAACGACAGCCCGCGTGGTGGGAAGTTCCCACGCCGACCCGTATGTCACGGTGGCGTCGGCCGCCGCCGCCCTCTACGGCCCCCGGCACGGCGGCGCCAACGAGGCGGTGCTGCGGATGCTCGAGGGGATCGGCGACTACTCGAACGTCGATAACTTCATCACCGAAGTGAAAGCCGGTGAGCAGAAGCTCATGGGATTCGGTCACCGCGTCTACAAGAACTACGACCCCCGGGCCAAAATCCTTAAGGACACTGCCCACCGAGTGTTCGAGGTGACGGGCACCAACCCGCTGCTAGACGTCGCCCTGAAGCTCGAGGAGGTGGCGTTGGCCGACGAGTACTTCGTGGAGCGGAGCCTCTACCCGAACGTCGACTTCTACTCGGGCCTCATCTATCAATCCATGGGGTTCCCGGCCGAGATGTTCACCGTGCTGTTCGCCATCGGTCGGACGCCGGGATGGCTAGCCCACTGGGACGAGATGCTCTCCCGCAACTCGCGCATCGCCCGTCCCCGCCAGCGCTACATCGGCCCCGTCGATCGGGATGTGCCAGACATCGACAGCCGCTGACCAGTCGAGCCGGCAGCCAGACTTAGGAAGCGGCTACGTCCAGGGCGATCTTTCCCACGCTGGCGTTGGTCTCCATGTAGGCGTGGGCCTCGACGATGTCGGCCAGGGGATACCGTCGATCGACCACCACCTCTAGCCGACCGTCCTCGAATCCGGGAACGACCAGATCCTCAAAGGCCCGGCTGACAGCCACCTTCTCTTCCAGGGACCGCGCCCGCAGGGTGGTCCCGACAAGGGTGGCCCGCCGGAACAGCATCTTGCCCAGGCCGAAGGTGGCCGATCCACCGCCCATGACCCCCACCTGGACAATGGTCCCGCCGACAGCCAGGGCATCCAGGTTGCGGTCTAGGTAATCAGCACCAACAACGTCGAGAACTACGTCTACCCCGCGTCCCGCAGTGTGGTCGGCCACTACTGCCACCCAGTCCTCAGACGCGTAGTCGACGGCCCGGGTCGCTCCCAGAGACAGGCACCGGTCGACTTTGCCCGCCGAGGCAGTAACCAGGACCTCGGCGCCGGCCATCCGACAAAGCTGGATGGCCGCCGTCCCCACCCCCGAGGCACCAGCGTGGACCAAGGCTATGCCGCCAGCTGACAGCCCGCCCTGCAGGACCAGGGCATCCCAGGCCGTGATGAAGACCTCCGGCATGGCGCCAGCTGTGGCCAGGTCCATGTCCCGGGGCACCCGGACGGCCTGATCCTGATGAACCACTAGCCGTTCGGCATGACCGCCACCGGCCGTGATCCCCATCACCGGGTCTCCAACACCCCACCGGGTGACCCCGTCGCCCATGGCAACCACCCGGCCAGCGAACTCCAGACCCGGCACCTCGGGGTCCATGGGTGGACCCGGGTAAAGACCCATACGCTGCAGCAGGTCGGCCCGGTTCAGCGCGCTGGCCACTACGTCGACCAACACCTCGGCTGGGCCGGGAACGGGCTCCGGAACGTCAGCAACCTGGAGCACCTCAGGTCCGCCGTAGGCGGTGATGACAGCGGCTCGCATCAGTGGCTCTTCCTCAGGTCGGAGAACGGCACGCCCTTGTCAACCCGCGGTTCACCAGGAAGGCCCAGCATCCGCTCCCCGACGATATTGCGCTGAACCTCGTCAGTCCCGCCCCGGATGGACATAGAAGGAGCGGTCAAGAACTCCAAGTGGCCCGCCGTCTCCGACAGCATCCCGGCGGCACCTGCCAGGGCTTTGCCCAGGTAGGCCCGCTCCTTGAAAGCGGCAACACTGCGCAACTTGGCCGCCGAGCCCTCCGGACCGGGAGCGCTCCCGTCGGCCGATGCCGCAACTCGGGCCACCGTCATCTGGTTCACCCGATACAGAATGAAGGCCCGCATGGCGGCCTGCCGAGCCAGTGGGTCGCCTAGCCATCCGCTGGCCCGCCACTCCTCCAACCACGATGGTAGACCGACGTCCTCGGAGTCTCCGCCGCCGAAGGCCCGGCCCCCAATTGTGACTCGCTCGTGGGCCAGGGTCTCCACAGTGATCCCCCACCCCGCCCCGAGGTCGCCGATCCGATCGGTATCGGGGACACGGACGTCGGTCACAAACACCTCGGTGAAGTGCTGATCGCCGTTGATCTGCTCCAGAGGCCGTACCTCCACTCCGAGGTCCCTCATGTCCACGGCAAACATGGTCAAACCCCGGTGCTTGGCCACCGAGACATCGGTCCGGGCCAGGCACATTCCCCAATGGGCATAGGCGCCGCGGGAGGTCCACACCTTGGAGCCATTCAACACCCACTCGTCGCCGTCGCGTTCGGCCCGCATGCCGGCATTAGCCAGATCAGAGCCGGCGTCGGGTTCGGAGAACATCTGACACCAGATCTCCGAACCGTCGGCGATGGCCCGCAACCAGCGGTCCTGCTGGTCAACTGAACCCTGATCCAACAGGACCGGCCCCACAAGGTTTAACCCCACCCCGTACGGGTAGAGATCAGCTGTCTCGTAGTCGCCCAAAGCGGCGTCGATTCGGGCTGCCTCGTCGGCGTCGGCGTCACGTCCGCCGAATCGCGCTGGCCAGGTAGGCACCATCCACCCGCCCTCGACGAGGCGTTCCAAGTACCGGCAACCAGCCGCCAGGTCATCACTGCCCGCCCCTAGGACCGTCGACGGGGCATCTGGATGGCGACGTTCCAGGAGGCGAGACAGTGCGGCGTGGATCGTCTGGAGATCGGTGGACACAGCCGCAGTCTGCCCGGTGGCCCCAGCACCTGTGTACCCGGCCCCGCTCAGCCATGATGGCCCCATGACCGATCTGAACAACCCCCGAGGAATCGCAACGGAAATCATCGACGACGTAGTGGCCCTCCGTCGCGACATCCACCGCCACCCCGAGCTGGGCCTCGACAACCCGAAGACCCAGGAACGGGTGTTAGCTGCCCTGGATGGCCTCCCCCTGGACGTCCGACGGGGCGTGGCTTGCACGTCAGTGGTAGCGGACCTGGCCGGGGCTACCGATGGGCCGACCGTGCTCCTGCGAGCAGACACCGACGCCCTGCCTATGACCGAGGACACCGATCTGGACTTCTGCTCGACGGTAGACGGCCGCGCCCACGCCTGCGGTCACGACGCCCACACAGCAATGCTGGTCGGGGCCGCGAAGGTGCTAGCCGCCCGCCGAGACGAGATCGCCGGTCGGATCCGCTTCATGTTCCAGCCCGGTGAGGAAGGGTTCGCCGGCGCCCGTCTGATGATCAACGAGGGAGCGCTGGACGGCGTCGACCGGGCCTTCGCCCTACACATCAGCCCTAATCAGCGGGTAGGCAGCGCTTCGTCTCGGCCCGGACCCCTCCTGGCCGGCGATACCTCGATAACCGTCACTGTCCGGGGGCGTGGTGGACACGCCTCGGCCCCCCAACATGCCACCGACCCGATCCCGGCTACGGCAGCGATCATCACCGCCCTCCAGACAGCAGTCACCCGGGAGATCGACGTCTTCGACCCAGCGGTCCTCACCATCGCCCATGTTGTGGCGGGTACCACGACCAACGTCATTCCGGAGACGGCCTTCTTCGAGGGAACCATTCGCTGCATCTCCGAGCACACGCGGGCGCGAATCCGTGAGGTAGTAACCCGGACGGTCCGAGGGGTGGCCGAAGCCCACGGCTGCACGGCCGACCTCGAGCTCGTGGACGGTTATCCGGTCACATACAACGACGAGACCGAGGCCGCACGGTTCGCCGAGGTATGCCGAACCACCCTCGGCGAGCAGGGCCACCGCGTCCTGCCGGCGCCGTCCATGGGCGGCGAGGACTTCTCCTACGTGACCCAGCAGGTACCCGGGGTAATGGCATTCCTCGGTGTGTGTCCGGCGACCGAACCCGATCCACGGTCTGCACCTCCCCTCCACTCCAACCGCATGGTCCTCGACGAGGATGGGTTGGCCCACGGCGTCGCCCTCCATGTCGCCATGGCCACTCACCGATTCGCGGACGAGTAGCCGTGGCCTGGCAGGTCGACAGTTTCGCCACCCTGATGGCCCTCGAGGCCCACGGCCCCGACGTCTATGTGGGGGTCAGCCCCGAGTATCCGTGGGGCCGGGTGTACGGCGGCCAGGTGGTAGCCCAAGGCCTCCGGGCCGCCCAGGCCACCGTGGACGACGACCACCACGTCCACTCCCTCCACGCCTACTTCATCAGGGGGGGTACCAGCGACGAGCCCATCCGCTACGAGGTGGACCGGATCCGTAACGGGCGGTCGTTCGTGACGCGCCGGGTCGTGGCCCGCCAGTCCGAGGGAGCCATCCTCAACCTCTCGTGCTCGTTCCAGATCCAAGAGGACCAGGCCGAGGTCCAGGAGTCCTCCCTGCCCGACGACGTGGGCGATCCGGGCTCGGGCTCCGTGGAGGACTGGGACCTCCTCGGCCGGCGGGTAGCCCACCATTCGACCGGTCGCTCGGCCATCTGGCTCCGGGTCCTGGGCGACATAGGCGACGATCCGGCGATGCAGGCCTGCGCCCTGGCCTACACATCGGATGACATCCCAACCAACGCAGTGGGCAGCACCCACCCGCGGATCGCCGAAGTGGCAGACGGGGAGATCACCTACGGCGACATCTTCGTGGGTGCCAGCTTGGACCACGCCATCTGGTTCCACCGTCCACTGCCCGCCGACGAGTGGCTGCTGCACGACCACCGCTCACACGGCCTGGCTAGCGCACGCGGACTGGCTGTGGGCGAGGTGTTCGCCCCCAGCGGGATCCACGTGGCCACCGTGGCCCAGGAGATCCTGATCCGGGAACGGACTCGCTGAGCCAACGGCCTGGCGACTGGAACTGACCGGGATTCCGGCCACGGACGCTGCTCTTTGCCACCGCTGGGACCCCGGTGCCCGCCACGCCCCGTGACAGACTCAGCAGCGATGGCAGAGCTAGGAAACGCCACCCCTGTCCTCGTCCACCTGGTGGGCAACCACTTCCCCACTCCGGACATCAGAGAACGGTTTCCTGAGGTGGAGTTTGTCCCCGTCCCAACCGACGGGCCGGTGGGCGACGGCGTGTGGGGGGAGGCGTGCCTCACCCAGGCGGCCTACACCGAGAACTTCGCCGAGGTGATCGAGCATGGGGTGCGGTGGATCCATGCCCTCGGCCACGGTGTCGATCATTTCCCGTTCGAGTTACTGGGCGACCGAACCCTGACGTGTGCCCGGGGGGTCAACGCTGTCCCCATCGCCGAGTGGGTGGTGGCCATGCTGCTCACCGCGGTCAAGCAACTACCAGACCGGTGGGTGACCGAACCACCGCGCCACTGGGTGTTGGCCGACCTCGGGTCTCTTTCCAACGCCACGGTGGCCCTAGTGGGATTGGGCTCGATCAATCAGGCCGTCGCCGAACGCCTGAGCCCCTTCGGGTGCCAGATGGTGGCCGCCACCCGGTCCGGTGCGCCCAGCCCGGTGCCCGGAGTGGAAGTCACGACCGACATTCGTGCTGCACTGCGCGATGCCGACCACGTGGTGGTAGCAGCTCCCCTGACCCCGGAGACCGACCTCATGTTCGACGACGGGTTGCTGGGAGCGCTCCGGCCCGGCGCCCATCTCGTGAACGTGTCCCGGGGACGGCTGGTGGACCAGGAGGCCCTGCGCAGGGCCCTGGACGACGGACCGCTGGGCCTGGCATCCCTCGACGTCTGTGAACCGGAACCCCTGCCGGCTGGCCACTGGCTGTACGAACATCCGCAGGTCCGGCTCAGTGCCCACGTCTCGTGGGCCGGCCCCGGGGCCATCGACCGCCTCCACGCCGCCTTCACCGACAACCTCCAGCGGTGGCTGGACAACGATCCGCTAGCCAACGTGGTCGATCCGGCCGCCGGATACTGACCCCGTCCCGGGAGGACCCCCATGCCGCTCTCCAATCAGTTCCAGGAACTCTCCGCCCAGGTCCGCAACTGGGGGCGTTGGGGCGACGACGACCAACTGGGAACCCTGAACCTGATCTCCCCCGAGGTGGTCCGGGAAGCCGCCGGCTGCATCCAACACGGTCGAACTATCTCGCTGGCCGTCCCCCTGGAACACGACGGGATCCAGGTCGGGTTCATCCCGGGACGCGACAACCCTGTCCGGACCATGCATGCCGTCAACGAGGGCATGGACCCCGACGGTGACCCCGACACGTTCCACACCAGCGACGACCACGTGTCGTTCGGGCTCCAGGCCGGCACCCACTGGGACGGCCTGGGACACGTCTCGTACTCCGGCCTGCTTTACAACGGCTACGACGCGTCCACCATCACCGCCGAGGACGGCGCAACCCGGTGCGGCATCCAGAACCTGCAGAGCGTCTGTTCCCGCGGCGTGTTGTTGGACGTGGCTCGAGCCAAGGGCACGGACCTCCTGGACTGCCCGTACGCCATCACGGCCAACGACCTGGACGAGGCGGCGGCGATGGGTGGTGTGGAGGTCCGGGCGGGCGACATCGTGCTGGTCCGCACCGGTCGGATGTCGCTGTACCACTCGGGGGGAGGCATGGCTTACTGCCTGGGCCCCAAACA
>Ga0066379_10000164_pt1 | contig 15713 bp, 16 predicted proteins | sample Knorr_S23_td_250_FD_70951 | JGI IMG/M metagenome (GOLD analysis project Ga0066379, IMG submission 70951) | Marine microbial communities from Southern Atlantic Ocean transect - Knorr_S23_td_250_ad_251m_LV_A | ecosystem: Environmental > Aquatic > Marine > Oceanic | place: Southern Atlantic ocean...
CCTAAATATTTAAATATTTTATTTAGATTTTCACCCTCACTCAAACCACCAATATAATGTACGCCCGTATCAAAAATTCTTTTCCCTCTACTAAAAGTCTGTAAGCTACCTCCAAGCTGCTGATTTTTTTCTAAAACCAGAACAGAATTTCCTTCCTGAGCTAATATATTAGCACATGCAAGAGCTCCCATCCCACTACCAATAAAGACAAAGTCATATTTTTTAGGCTCTTCTTTCATTTTATTTTCTTAAAACGATTAAATCATTTGAGTTGTTGTTGGTTTGATGTACAAACTCAAGGGTTAAATTATGAAAATTGGCAAAGTCTACAACCTCTTGAGAAGAGAAAAATTCAAGATTATTTTCGACCTTATTGAAACGCATTAATTTAGTTGAAACCCATTCCGAAACTACCGTATTAGAATGTGACCTTGAAGAATCTGAGAAACCATCTCTTATCAGAATAATTCCCTCTTCATTTAACTTGTTTAAAGTGTTTTTCAGAACTTTATTACGGTCATCTTTAGTTAAATAATGGAGTACATCATTAAAAAAGGCAACGTCAAAATGCTCACACTCAAAAGTCTGCAAGTCAGAATTTATAAACGTCAATCGTTGCGTTTTGTCGTAGGCACATTGAGCAATAACTACTTTCTCTTCATCGTAATCAACACCTGTAATACAACGTTCTTCATTTCTATAATGAAGAAAATAAGACAGATATCCATAGCCACAGCCAAAATCATAAATCTTCTTTCTGTTTCCTATAAGCTTATCATAAAATTGAAAATTATTTCGCTCTAAACGCCATTTAATTTTTACGTACCACTCCAAAATTGGTCCTTTATAGTTGTAATTTCTGATCACTCTTTCTCCGAGTACTTTAGAAGTGTTGATATAACTTCTACCTTCATTTACCGCCAACTGAATACGAGCTTTTACCTCTTTCGAAAAAAGTCCTAGCCTCAAATTAAAGCTGTCTGAATCGGGAGTAATAAGATCTAAAACTTGGTAATGAACGGGGCCAGGCTTAAATATAAAATCTCCTTTTGGAAGGACATAATCCAAACCAGATATTGCTATAGGCTGAATAGCAACTCCCAACTGTTGAGCCACATAAAAAGCTCCCTTATGAAAACGCAACAAATTTGAAGATGGGCTACGGGTTCCTTCGGGAAATATAACTACAGAATAGCCTTCTGCAAGACGTTGTTGTATAATTTCTATATTGGAATCTACCCCATCACGAATGGATATATATCCAGAATAGCGAATAAACAAACCAAAAAATAGAGAGTTATAAACCCAATCTTTAACAACGAGAATTGTTTTGGGATGCAGTTGAAGCATCAAGATGATGTCTACAAACGAATTATGATTAGACACTATAATAGAAGGATGCTCGAAATCAAGTTTTGATTTATGGGAACTCGTGACCTTTAAATTATAGGTAACCCATAAAATATAAGAAGCACATTTATGTACTAGGTAGTTGAAGCCAATTCTTTTTTTGACTATAGGTAAAGGAGTGAAAACAAAGAATAACAGTAAGATATTTAGTAACAAACAACCCAGCAAAAAGTTACCGTATACAAAACCAGAATAGAATAGGTCCCGTAAAGAAAGTGGATCTTTATTATTACTTACCCTATTGCTTACAAAAATATCGAATATGGCAGGCTGAACCACAACGGTAACGAGCACTATAGACAAAATACCAACAACACTTAATAATGCTACAGAATGTATTGCCGGATGCTTAGCAAACAATAAAACTCCAGTACCAATAATTGTGGTTAAAGCAGATAATAAGATGGCAGAAGTATAGGAGTCAATAATAGACGATTTAAACCTATACTTTTTGAGTAAGCCATCAGTTACAAAAATGCTGAAATCGTCACCTAAACCAAAAATAATGGTAACCAGCATAATATTCACAAAGTTAAAACTCAAACCAAAGAGAGAAGCTAGATATAAAATCCATATCCAACTTACCGCCATAGGGAAGAAACTAAACAGCGCCAATTCTATTCTTCCGTAAACCAAAAGCAAACTCAGAAAAACAAATAAGCACGAAAATATAAGCAGATAGGAGAAATCATTTTTAACTGATTTTAAAAGTGTCTCAGCCATTTGGGAAGACTCAAATACGGAAGCTTCTTCTATCTCGTCAATTAAAGCTTTTACAACTTTAATTGAATCGACATTTACGGTAATGGCAGTTGAAATTCTGGTGCTGTGTTCTTTAGTCTGGATTAAATCCATTAAAGACATACTCTGTAACAGTTCTGTAGATCTTATTACTAAAGTGCAGTCGGCTAAAGAATTGAAAAAGGGTATAAAAGCACTTGTATTAAAGCCTATAGAATCGGCAATGAAATTAAAATCCTTTTTAAACCCATCCTTTTTTGGAGCCCAAAACTTCATCCAATCAGCACTTTTTTCTTGTGCCAAAGAAGAAGAAAACACATAGGGAGCTACCGAAATTACTTGTGAAATCCCTAAGTCATTATCCATCGAGATTTTTTGGTACAACTTATCATTTGCAATAAGAGCAGCATTAAAATCTTCTGACTCAACCGCAATGATTAATTTTTTCTCCTGGCCAGGGTTCAAGCCTGTGAACTGAGTTTCTTTCTGTTTCAGATCTTCAAGCTGATACATTAAGTTCCTAATATCAGAATCGAAACTTACAGTAGGAGGACTAAAAAAAGAGTACACACAAATAGCTATAGTGGCTAGCAGAGCTGTTTTAACCAGAAACTTAGGCAGGGCTTTAACCTTATTACCCTGAGTATGCTTTAATTTAAAAGCACTTAGCTCTATACTTACAGGGAGTATAACTAAGGTTACAAAAACTGCCGTTAGCAATACCAACAAAGCCATTAAACCAAAATCATTTAAGACTTTAGACTCAGTAAACATTAAAGCCGCAAAGGCTCCCACCGTAGTAAAGCTACCCATAAACATAGGTTTGGCTATTTGCCTTACCGTAGCTTTTACATCGCCAGAATGAGAATAATGGGTAAGAAAATGGAAAGAATAATCTAACACTATCCCCAAAAGAACTGCAGAAGCAGCGATAGAAATTGCTGATATACTAGCTTGTAAAAAACCTATTATGCCCAGTCCTATAAAAAAAGAGAATACTATGGGAACGATAAAATAAAAGGAAATTAAAATGTTCCGATAATAGAGTAAGAGTAAAAGCAACACCAATACTGTGGTGATTATTAAAGTAAGGTGAGTATCTTTCTTTACCTGTTTTGCATTGCTATTAGAAATCAAAAACGGAGCAAAATAACTCATGGCAATCCCATTGGCAGAGAGCTCTTCACACAAACTATTTAAGTGTTCTTCTAACTTTAAATTTTCCTTTTCAGAGTTAATACTAACATTTAAAGAGCCTAAGATTAAAACCTCTGATTGATCAGCATTATAAAATAAGCCCTCTTGAACCCTAACACTAGAAGAATATGAACTAGGATTTAGGCTGTTTAGTTGAGGCCACAAAAACCCTAAAGGATCTCTGGCAATAACTTTATTAAAGTAAAACGAGTTAAAAGAACTCATCTGTTGAAAAATATGCCCCAGGCTATAGCGTATAGAATCGGGGTTTATTTTTTGCTCTATTAGCGCATAATCTTTCTCATATAGATAATAATAAGGAGCAGAGTAAATATGATTTAATAATTGCTCTTCTTTAGAATCGCTATTAAACTTTAAATCTTTTACAGCTCCAGCGGCGGCATGTTCTATACGATGGGTAATATATTCTAATTGATCTTCTAGCCCTTCATCAATAGAAGGTTTTGCTATAGAAAAGATGATTTTATTAAATATTTTATTGTCGTCTAAAGACTGTATAAATGCATCGTAGTTCTCATTTTCAGGAAAAACACTATAAATACTGGTATCAACATTCAATCGACTTAAACCCATAAAACTCACAGCAACCAGAACAACTAGAAAGCTGATGAATACTATTTTTTTACGGATAAAAAAGTCAATAATATTAACAAGCATTTTTTCCATATAAATAAGATGTAATTAACAACGGTTAAAAATACGTGAAAAGATCTGTAAAAATTGTGTTTCAGCATCCGTAACCTTTTATTATATTGCACCAACAAGCATTTTTACCAAAATATACGCCCTAAACATGTATAGTAATTCTATGACAAATTTAAGTATTCATGATTTTGAACAAATCATTTTTAACAATAAAGAATTCATTTTAAACAAAAGCCAAGAACTCAAACTTCAAGAATCTTTTACATTCCTACATAACTTTTCAGCAGACAAGGTAATTTATGGTATCAATACCGGATTTGGGTCAATGGCACAATTTATAATTAAACAAAAAGACTTATCGGGTCTTCAATACAACTTAATTCGGAGCCACTGTACAGGCTTAGGAAAACCTTTACAGAGTTTTTATGCACGATCTGTTCTTCTTGCTAGACTCAACACCCTTTTACAGTGTAAGTCTGGCGTAAGCCCAATGGTTATTAAAAAGATTGTTGAATTTTTGAACGCGGATATAGCTCCAGAAATATTTGAGCATGGAAGTGTTGGGGCAAGTGGCGACTTGGTACAGCTAGCACATTTAGCTTTAAACCTAATTGGAGAAGGTCATGTTTATGTTGAAGGCCAACGTGTAAAAACAGTTAAAGCTTTAAGTCAAGCACAAATAGAGCCATTAAAATTAGAACTTAGAGATGGTTTAGGTCTTATTAATGGAACGTCGTGTATGACAGGTGTAGGGTTGATTAACATCATCTATGCTAAACGATTATTGAATTGGTCCATTTCATGTTCGGCAATTATTAATGAGATAGTAGAATCGTATGACGACTCCATTTCAAAACAGCTCAACGAAGCTAAACTACATCAAGGTCAAAGAAAAGTTGCTTCCAAGATGAGAGCTATTGTTAAAGACAGTAAGCTCATTAAGCATCGAGTTGATTTCTATAAAAACCCAAAAAATAGAGAACACCATACTTTAGAAAAGAAAATCCAAGAATACTACTCTATTCGGTGTGTTCCTCAAATATTAGGTCCGGTAAATGACACTTTAGAATACGCACAAAATATTCTGGAGAACGAGCTAAACTCTACCAACGACAACCCTATTATTGATGTCAAATCTCAAAATGTTTTCCACGGAGGTAATTTCCATGGCGATTATGTTTCTTTAGAAATGGATAAAATCAAAACTGTCATCACAAAACTTTCAATACTATGTGAGCGTCAGTTAAATTTCTTGTTAAACCCATCGTTAAACAATCAATTTCCTGCATTCCTAAATACGCAAACATTAGGGTTTAATTTTGGTTTACAAGGAGCACAATTTACAGCTACATCTACAGTTGCCGAAAATCAAACGCTTTCCTTTCCAAATTACGTACACAGTATTCCCAGCAATAACGACAATCAAGATATTGTAAGTATGGGAACAAATTCTGCCTTACTAACGGGGAAAGTTATCGAAAACAGTTTTCAGGTAATGGCTATTCATTTAATAGCTATTTGTCAGGCAATAGATTTACTTAAAGAAGGGAAAAAAGAAGAGTTGTCTTCGTATGCTAAAGCTATTTACCATGAAGTTCGCCAATTGGTACCTACCATTAAAAACGACAGACCCTTAACGGATGATATCAACAGCATTATAAACTACGTGAAATTAAAAAATTTAGACCTATGAAGTGTGCATTAATTACTGGTGGATCTAGAGGTATAGGCCGGGCGATATGTATACAAATTGCTCAGGATCACAATCATCATATTCTTATAAACTACACAAATAATAAAGCTGCTGCCGAACAAACAAAAGCTTCTATCGAAGCCATAGGCGGCACGGCAGAATTAGTTCCGTTTGATGTAAAATCTTCTGCGGAAGTAAATGAAGCTATAGACAACTGGTCAGACAACCATCCTGAGTCAATTATAGAACTCTTAGTAAACAATGCAGGTATCACAAGAGACAATTTATTTCCTTGGGTAAATGAGCAAGACTGGGATGACGTTTTAAATACCTCAGTAAAAGGAATGTACAACTGCAGCAAAGCCTTAATAACAAAAATGCTGCGCAAAAGAAAAGGTCGAATTATTAACATAGCCTCACTGTCGGGCTTAAAAGGTGTAGCCGGACAAACTAACTATTCAGCAGCTAAAGGGGCTATGATCGCTTTTACTAAAGCCCTAGCTCAAGAAATAGGGAAAAGAAAGATTACCGTTAATGCCATTGCACCGGGATTTATTATTTCTGATATGACCGATGGCTTGGACCAGGAAACCTTAAAAAAATTAGTACCTTCAAATCGTTTTGGTAGTGCTGAAGAAGTAGCTCATTTAGCCAGCTTTTTAGCCTCAGACAAAGCATCTTATATTAATGGTGAAGTGATTAATATAAACGGAGGATTGTACAGCTAAATTATGGACAAAAGAGTTGTTATTACAGGTCTAGGATTATACTCATCTATTGGTATAGGGAAAGAAGAGGTTACTCAATCTTTAAGAATGGGTAAAAGTGGAATCATTTACGATAGTTCACGTGAAGATTTTGGGTATAGATCTGCATTAACCGGAATGGTTGAAGAGCCTAATTTAAAAGGCGAGCTCACGAGAAGACAAAGAATAGGTATGGGGCAACCTGCACTCTATTCCTATTGTGCAACCAAAGAAGCGCTCGAACAAGCCAAAATAAACATTGAATACCTTGAAAAAAATGAAACTGGAATTATCTATGGCAACGATAGTACTGCGGCAGCTGTTATAGAAACCATCGATAAAATACGTTCTAAAAAAGATACCACTTTGGTGGGTAGTGGCCACATATTTAAAAACATGAACAGTTCGGTGACTATGAATTTAGCTACCATTTTTAAACTTAAAGGTATCAACCTTACCCTTAGTGCTGCTTGTGCTTCGGGTTCTCATTCTATCGGAATGGGATTTTTACTTATTAAACAAGGCTTACAAGAACGTGTTATTTGTGGGGGTGCCCAAGAGGTAAACCCCTATGCTATGGGAAGTTTTGATGGATTAGGTGTATTCTCTATGCAAACAGCTAATCCACAGAAAGCTTCTAGACCTTTTGATAAAAATCGTGATGGGCTTATCCCATCGGGAGGTGCCGCAACATTAATTTTAGAGTCTTTGGAATCGGCGCAAAAGCGGGGGGTCGAGATATTAGGCGAAGTGGTTTCCTATGGATTTTCGGGTAATGGAGAACATCTATCGAACCCTAATTTAGACGGTCAATACAAGTCTTTACAGATGGCCTTACAACAAGCAAAAATGCAAAGCTCAGACATCAACTACATCAATGCGCATGCTACCTCAACTCCTGTGGGAGATGGCATAGAAGCGCAAGCTATATTTAATGTTTTTGGAGCTAAAACAGCCGTTTCTTCTACTAAATCTATGACCGGTCATGAATGTTGGATGGCAGGAGCTAGTGAGGTGGCCTATTCCATATTGATGATGCAGAATAATTTTATTGCACCGAACATCAATTTTGAAGTACCTGATGAACATTCTAAAAACATCAATATTATTTCCGAAACGAAAGAACAAAAAATTGATTGTATTTTATCCAACTCCTTTGGTTTTGGGGGTACGAACTCTTCAATAATTGTGAAAAAATTTGTTACTTAGCACTACGTAATTGAAGAAAATGACTAGAGAAGATATTATAGCTATAACCATTCAATTTTTAGCTGAAGAATTTGAAATTGACCCAAATGTTGTCATTCCGGAAAACCATTTACAACAAACCTTAGACTTAGACAGTTTAGACTATGTAGACTTAGTGGTGGTGATAGAAGAAAATCTAGGATTTAAGCCTACCAAAGAGCATTTTGAGGGAATCGTTACTTTTAATGATTTTTATGACTTTGCTGAAAAGCAAGTTGCTAAATTAGCTAAGTAAAATGAACCCCTGGGACGGAAAAACTAAAGGTACTGTAAGGGGGTATCAATTTTTTATATTTAGTATAGAGAACATCGGGCTTAACTTTGCCTATTTCTTTTGCCAGTTTGTATCCTTGTATTTCCTCATTTTTTCGAAACACAAAAGAGCTGGATTACTAAAATTTTATCGACAAGGGTTTAAGTACCCCATCTTAAAATCTATCCTATTAAGTAGAAAAACATTTCTTCGTTTTGGGCAATCTTTAATAGACCGCATCGCTTTAATGACCAAGAAAAAGGTTCATTACAGTTATGATTTCAGCAATGAAAAGGTTTTAAAGGAAATTGCAAGTAATGCAAGGGGTGGGGTATTAATTTCCGCTCATCTAGGTAATTGGGAGATTGCAGGAAACCTCATACACGATAGAATCACTTCAAAAATTAATGTGTTGGCTTTAGATAATGAAGTACAAGCCATCAAACAATTATTGGAACTTAAAACCGGTAAACCGAGGTATAACATCATTCCAATAAAAAACGACCTATCTCATCTTATTTTAATAAAACATGCGCTCGACAGGAATGAACTGATTGCAATTCATGCTGACAGAACCCTTGCAGAAGGAAAAAATATAAGCCTGCCATTTTTAAAAAATAAAGCAAACTTTCCGCTAGGCCCTTTTATAATTGCCCACAAGTTTAAAGTTCCTGTTACCTTTGTTTTTGCATTAAAAAATGGAGCTTTTCATTACTCACTATCAGCTACAGACCCTATTTACTCTAGCAGTAGTGCCGAAGAATTAGCTTCTAAATATGTTAAGTGTTTAGAAGAAAAAGTCCAACTTAACCCAGAACAGTGGTATAACTTTTACGATTTCTATGCTAGTTAACTCCTCCAACATCACAACTGTGATACCTCATCGTGCTCCATTTATTATGATAGACACTTTAGAAATGGCTAATGAAGAGCGATTTATAGGTACCTTTCATATTAAATCTGACCACCTGTTTTTAGAAAACAAAAAATTAGGTGAAGAAGCCTTGATTGAATCGTTAGCCCAAACTTGCGCAGCAGGATTTGGGTATTTAGCAACTACAAGAGATGAAAAAGGAAATGGTTTAGGCTTTATCGGTGCTGTAAGCAAACTTAAAGTTGATGGTAGCGTTTTACTTAACGATAGCATCAAAATGGAAATTAAACTCTTAAGTTCTTTTGATAAGATACAGCTCGTTGAAGGTCTTGTTTATAAAAAAGAAAGCATCATCCTTTCTTGTCAAATGAAAATTGTTACCCCATGAAAACCTTAAGCTTTACACTTCCACTTTCTGTACGATTTAGTGAAACGGATGCTATGGGTGTTATCTGGCATGGTAACTATCTTAAGTATTTTGAGGATGCCCGCGAAGAATTTGGAAAGCGCTACAACCTTGAATATATAAGCATTCACCAACAAGGCTATTTTGTGCCGATTGTAAAATCTGAAATTGAACATAAAGCCAGTGTTTACTATGGGGAAGAAATAGAGATATTCATAGAGTTGATACAATTAAAAAGTGCAAAAATTCTATTTAACTATAAGGTTTACAGTAAATCTACCAGAATACTAGTTGCTCAAGGCTCTACAACACAGGTCTTTTTAGACAAAACAACGCGAACATTAGAATTGAACAAACCAGATTTTTACACCCTATGGGAGAAAGAACAAACATGGATCGAGCGGGAGTAACTAGCGAAACCTTCATCAGGTACGGATCTCTGTATTCTGCTTTAGGTAACAATCTAAATCAGGCTTGGGAGAAACTCTTGTTGAATGAAAGTGGTATAAAAACCATTGATGATAAACCTGAAGGGTGCATTGTAAACGTAGCTAAAATCAATAGATTCAATAGCTTATTTCATAAAATCCTTCAAGAGATAAAGGTTAAAGAAGCGGGTATTGTAAATTCTAATAGAACCCAAATCATTATCAGCTCTGCCAAAGCAGATATAGATCAACTTCCACACAACGCTTTTGAGCAGATGCAAAAAGATATTGTAAAGGAATTGGGTCTTGAGCAAGTGCCAATTATTATTTCTAACGCCTGCATATCAGGTATTTTAGCCATCAACTTAGGAGCCGATTTAATTCGATACGGAAACTGTGACCAAGCCCTTATCATTGGTATTGACGTGCTCTCAGACTTTGTGCGTAATGGATTTAAATCTTTATTTGCACTTAGCGACCAAGTGTGTAAACCCTACGATAAAGAGAGAAAAGGTATTAATTTGGGAGAGGCTGCCGCTTATATGGTTCTTTCTAATAAAACAGATCAGCAGTATTATTGGGCAAAGTACCTAGGAGGTTCATCCTCTAACGATGCCAATCATATTTCGGGCCCTTCAAGAACCGGAGAAGGCCTCTATAGATCTATTGCTAAAACACTTAAAAGGGCAAATATTGCTATTAGCGAAATAGACTATATATCAGCGCATGGAACCGCTACCTTGTACAACGATGAGATGGAAGGTATAACTTTTAACAGACTGAATTTGGACTCTGTTCCTACGAACAGTTTTAAAGCTTATGTGGGGCATACTTTAGGAGCAGCAGGATTGGTAGAAACAATTTTAGCCTTAAAGACTTTAGAAGAAAATATGCTTATTAAAAGTTTAGGATACCAAGAACATGGGCTCACTAAAAGTTTAAACATCATACAGAATAATACGCCACAAGTCCTAAACTGCCTACTTAAAACAGGTTCAGGTTTTGGAGGTGGTAATGCATCATTAATTCTACAAAAAATCTCACGTCATTGATACATTCCTGTAAAATAACAGCACAAGGCGTATGGATAAACGGTAAAAATATTTATCGTATTTCTGAGGATAGCGAAGATTGGAAAAAAGAGCTCTATAAAAAACTTCAGCTTAGTTATCCTAAGTTTTTTAAGATGGACGACCTCTCTAAAATGAGTATTTTGACCTTCGAATTCTTAAAAAAAGAACTTGTGTTAGACTCCTTTAATGATGACGAAATAGCACTTTTGTTGGGGAACAAAAATTCCAGTCTTTATACCGATAACTTATTTTCTGACTCATACCTAAACAAAAAACAGGCCAGTCCTTCATTGTTTGTATATACACTCCCCAACATTACTATTGGTGAGTTGGCTATCAAGAATAAATTTTATGGTGAAAATATTTTTCTAATAGCAGCTAATTTTGAGCAGATGCCTTATCTTGAGTTAGTAAATAATAAATTACAAAATTATAGTAAAGCATGCCTATGTGGATGGGTAGAAAAAACAATTAACAAAGAAGAGTGTTTTTTATTTTTTACCAGCTCAGCATTAAACAATAAAGATCTTAACGAACTCTACAAAAAGTACAAAAACTAATAAATTATGGACGCATTTAAAACTCAGCTTAAAGAACAAATTATAGAACAGCTCAACTTAGAGGATATAAAACCTGAAGACATTGACAATTCAACTGCTTTATTTGGAGATGAAAAACTAGGATTAGATTCTATCGATGCCCTGGAATTTATCGTTCTATTAGATCAAAACTATGGCATCAAAATAAGCGACCCTTCACACGGAAAAGATGTTTTCCACTCTGTAGACAGCTTGAGTAAATACATTCAGGCCAACAAAGCGAATTAATGACGATTTTTGTAACAGGCCACTCCATCATCTCTGCGATCGGAACTAAGACAGCAGAAGTACATCAAAACTTAAAATCTGAAATCTCAGGGATTAAGTCTATGACTGTTGATGGTATTGGCGAATGCAATTTAGCCTTAGTAAGTACTACCAACGAGGAATTAAAGGAAAAGTATACAATTAAGGGGGACTATTCGAGGACAGCACTCTTGGGTATTGCCAGCCTAAAAAATTTAATAAATAACTGCTCCCTAAATTCAAATAAGTCTTTAAAAACAGGATTTATTTCGGGTACGAGTGTTGGCGGAATAGATGCTACAGAACAAGAATACCTAAAACATTTAAGAGGTCAAGAATACAACAAAGAACAATTCCTGAATCACTCTAGCGGAACAGTTACAGATCAGATCGCTCGTGAGACCTTCCCTTTTGATATCACAAACACCATTTCTACAGCCTGTTCGTCGGCATCTAATGCCATCCTTTTAGCCGCTAAAATGATGCGTATGGGACTTATAGATCGAGCAGTTGTTGGAGGTAGCGATAGCTTATCAAACTTCACAATTAATGGATTTAAATCTTTAATGATTTACGATCAAAATCTGTGTTGTCCTTTTGACAAGAATAGAAAAGGATTGAATTTAGGTGAAGGAGCCGGTTACCTTTTATTAGAAACGGAAAAATCTATTACTCAAACCCAAAATCAACCTTTAGCACTTTTATCGGGTTGGTGTAACGCCTCTGATGCCTATCATCAAACAGCATCTTCGCCTAGCGGTGAAGGAGCGCAACTTGCCATGCAAGGTGCGTTGAAAATGGCCCAATTAAAAGCTGAAGACATCAGTTACATCAACGCCCACGGTACAGGGACACAAAACAACGATTTATCGGAATCTACTGCTATAAAAGCTGTTTTTGGAAATTCCACCCCAGACTTCAGCTCTACAAAATCGTATACAGGTCATACATTAGCTGCTTCTGGCGGCATAGAATCAGGTATCGCTATTATGGCTTTAAACAAAGGGTGTTTATACCCAAACCTACATTTTAAAACCAAAATCAAAGAAACAGGCTTAACACCTATTTTGACTTATAGCGAGGGGAAAGCTATGCAACATATTCTAAGTAATGCTTTTGGATTTGGTGGCAATAGCACCAGCTTAATATTTAGTAAAATATGAGAGCTTTAGGTATAAAATTTGCAAATTCTATTTCGTGTCAAAACACCTTTAATCAGGTAGGTTTTTTCGACAAGCTAAACAAGCTCGACACTAATTCTGAGGCTTTAGTTCCCAACTATAAAAACTTGTTTCAACCAAGTCAGCTTCGTCGTATGAGTCCTATTCTAAAAGCTGGATTAAGCCTGGCTATCAGTTGTAAGAAAGCTTGTAGAGCTCCTTTCGACTCTATAATAATAGGTACTGGATTGGGTTGTCTAACCGATACTGGAAAATTCCTTCAGAATATTAATTTAAAAACCGGAGACAGCCTTTCTCCAACATCCTTTATACAATCTACACATAACACCATTGCGGGGCAGATCTCTATCCTGCTCAACAATAAGGGGTATAATATGACACATAGTCAAAATAACCTCTCTTTTGAAATGAGCTTATTAGATGCTATGACCGAAATAAACGAAGGAAAGAGATCTATTTTAGTTGGTGGTATAGATGAAGCGCATCCCTTTTTAGAAGAAATTAAAAACCGCGTCGTTACAAAAACATATCCAAACACTTTAAGTGCGGCTTTTTTTGTGCTCGACAAGGCAGATCATCAGCAAACTGTACAAATAAAATCTGTTTATACAGATTTTAGCTCCGATTCTATAAACCCTTTTATAGAACGAGTATGCAAAGAAGGAAATATCGATTTCAATCAAATTGATTTAGTCTTACATTCAGGTATAAATTCAACCCTGGTAGCACAACATGCAAGAAGCATGAACTATTTAGACTACACAGGCTACAACTTGTCATCTAGTGCATTAGCTACACATTTTGCTTACGATTTCTTAAAACACAATCCCAATAAAACAGCGCTGATCATCAATCATTTGTGTACATCCAAATCAGCCATATTTATCGAAACAAATGACCAAGCATAAACGACATATGCTTAGTAGTAGCCTAATAATTATACTGGCTATATTCCTCTGTCCGGCTTATGCCAAAATAGTCATTGGAGTTATTGTACTTTTATTTCTTGTATTTTTAATTCGAGGAGTATTTTGCATAGAGCTCAATTACTTTATGACTAGTATGAACCGTTCCCCTATAAAGAAATGCATCTTAACTTTCGACGATGGTCCCGGTAAATATAGTTTGGAAGTGTTGGGAATCTTAAAAAAACACCAGATAGGGGGGGTTTTTTTTATGATCGGAGAAAAGATAGAACAACATCCTTCTATAAAAGAAAGCATACAAAAAGAAGGACACATTATTGGAAATCATAGTTACAGTCATTCCAATAGTCTTGCCTTAATGAGCAGCAAAAAACTTATTGAAGAAATCCAAAAAACAGAACTCTTGATAGGAACAACGAGCAATAAAATTTTTAGAACTCCGGTAGGGATTAGCAATCCTAATATTGCTAGAGCACTAAAAAAAACCAAGCATAAAAATATAGGATGGAGTTTACGTTCTTACGATACAATAGCTACAAACACAGATCAACTTGTAAAAAGAATGCTTTCTAAACTACAGAATAATAGTATAATATTGCTACATGATAGTTTACCCAAGTGCGCAGATACTTTAGAACTGTTTATTACAAAAGCAAAACTACAAGGTGTAGAATTTACAAGTACCGATGATTTAAAAACTATTTTTAATGCATAGAATTCTCTTCACCTTCAGTCTACTTTTCTGGTCTATCTGTATAGGGCAATCCTACCAAAAAATGGAGGATATGGAGGATGTTGAACTATTAAAAACGCAACTTACTTTAAAGTCAGAAAACACAAGTACAATAAGAGCTCAATTTGAAGAATACATCTATTCGAGCTTATTAAAAAACCCGAAAATCTGTAAAGGATCTTTAACTTATAGCAAGGAAGGTTCTTTAAGATGGGAAAAAACGAGTCCTAAAAAAGAAATAATCCTCACTGACGGTAAAGCCATTCAACATCAAATAGACGGTAAAATCAAAAACGATTCGGCCACAAAAAAGATTGTAAAAAGGTTAGAGTCTTTATTGGTAAAACTTCTGAGTGCAGAGTTTTTAGAGTCTGATCAATTTGAACTTACCTTTTTTGAAAATAAAGACTCCTATAAAATCACCTTAGTGCCTAAAAAAAAGAATTCAGCAAAACATTTAGCACAGATAGACCTGATCTTTACAAAAGCAAACTTAGAGTTACACCATTTAACACTGCAAGAAAACACCTTTGATTATATAAGCTATAAATTTATAGACGTAAGATATAATACTACTATACATCCTAACCTATTTAAAAAAATTTAATGTCATTTTCAGACCACCTATACCAAACTTTAGCATCTGACCACAGTTCGGGTACAATTTGTACACGTCTACTACTAAATGCCGAACACCCTATTTACAAAGGACATTTCCCCGAACAGCCAATTACACCTGGAGTAGTACAGATGGTCGTACTAAAAGAAATATTGGAAAAGGGGCTGAAAAGCAAGCTATCTTTAAGTAAAGTTAACAACTGCAAGTTTTTAGCCGTACTAGATCCCAGAACTACAAGCGATATTAAAGTTGAAATTACATTTTCCGAACTGGAGGGAACGGTAAATATGAATGCTAAGCTTTTTTGTGACAATCAGACTTATCTAAAACTTAAAGCCACTTACCAAGTTTCTTAGGGCTTTGTCTAAAATAAGATAAGAAGTAATACGAAATCAAAAATACAAGTATAAAGGCGATGCTTGCAAAACTGAAAGCGCCTATAGCATAAGTGTAAAAATTCTCTTTTACACTATCCATATTTACTATTAACAACTTAGCATGATCTATACGACCATCGATCAACAACTGACCATTTAACATACTTACATATAGAATAAATGGAATAAAAGGTGGGATAGAAATGTGAGCACTAGCCACAAATAACACTTTATTTAAACGAAATAAGATAGCCAAAGGTATGCCTACTAATAACTGAAAACCCCAAATAGGTACTA
>Ga0066379_10000171_pt1 | contig 15229 bp, 14 predicted proteins | sample Knorr_S23_td_250_FD_70951 | JGI IMG/M metagenome (GOLD analysis project Ga0066379, IMG submission 70951) | Marine microbial communities from Southern Atlantic Ocean transect - Knorr_S23_td_250_ad_251m_LV_A | ecosystem: Environmental > Aquatic > Marine > Oceanic | place: Southern Atlantic ocean...
GAACCAATTGGGAGCGTCGGTGTACATCAAAATGGCGTTTTGCTGTCCAGTTAATCAGCTGAATATCTCTTAATCCGCCGGGTGCTTCTTTAATATTGGGCTCAAGATTATATTCAGTGTCTTGATGTTTGTGATGGCGGTTTTTTTGCTCATCGATCTTTCCCTTGTAAAACTTGGAAGATTTCCAGATTTTATTTGGTCCGGTCTTCTTCAGCATTTGTCCCAAAAGTTGTGAATTGCCGCAGAGTAGGCGGGTTTCCATTAGATTGGTTGCCACAGTGAGATCGCTTTTAGCCTCATGGACACATTGCGATAACGAGCGCACGCTGTGGCCAATTTTGAGCTGAATATCCCAGAGAAAGGTAACAAACATCTCAATACGTTCACGATACCTTTTGGATAGGTCTTTACGCATTAAAATCAGCAGATCTATATCGGAATGGGGGTGCAGTTCACCGCGACCATAGCCGCCCACTGCAATAAGACAGATATCTTCATCCCATTGGTATTGATGCCAGGCATACCAGAGAAGAACATCTGCAAACTGCGATGCTTCATTTACAAGTGATCGAGCGTCTTCACCCTCTAAAAAACGATTGTCGAAGTGATTTTTAGCTGCATTCAACGCGTCCTTAAAGACACCGATTGGGTTTTTGGATTGTAGGTCGGCGACAAAACGTTTTTGATCGAAAAAAATAGGTGCTCGATTGTTGAGTTGAGGTGGCTGATCGAAAGAAATACTTGGCATAAATAAAAAATCACTATCGGCTATGCGGTCGAGTTAAGGGTTGATAAATAGATTAAAAATTCTCTTCTTGCCTAGCGGTGAAAACCTCCACGCCATCTTTGGTAACAAGCATCGTATGCTCCCATTGCGAGGATAGGCGACCATCTTTTGTCTCTACTGTCCAATCATCTCTTTTTACCTTGGTTTGATATCTACCCGCATTCACCATGGGTTCAATAGTAAAGGTCATGCCCTCTTTTAGCTCGAGACCGGTTCCAGGTTTTCCATAGTGAAGAACCTGAGGTTCTTGATGAAATTCGTCGCCAATGCCATGACCGCAATAATCTCTGACCACAGAGTAATAATGAGCCTCTGCATGGGTTTGGATAGCATGCCCTATATCGCCCAGTCGAACGCCGGGCCTCACCATTTCGATGCCTTTGTACAGACACTCCTGAGAAATATCTATAAGTCGCTCAGCATGTTCGGCAACGTTGCCCACCTTATACATCTTGCTGGTATCGCCATACCAGCCATCTTTGATAACGGTGACATCAATATTGATGATATCGCCTTTTTTTAAGATTTTTTTCTCAGAGGGAATGCCGTGACAAACCACTTGGTTTACAGAGGTGCAGATAGATTTTGGAAAACCTCTGTAGCCAAGACAGGCTGGAATCGCTTTTTGATTATTAACGATATGATCATGGCAGATGCGATCGAGCGCCTCGGTAGAAACTCCCGGCACCACATAGTCGCCGATAAGCTCAAGCACTTCTGCAGCGAGTTTTCCTGCAATACGCATTTTGGCAATTTGCTCTGGCGTTCTTAGTTTGACAGACATGACAACTCTCAAAATTTCGATGTTGGCTATTGTAACCAATCTCAACCCCATTGCGGGAGTACAGATGTAAAAATAATGTGCGGTAAATCCAGTAAAAACCAAAATAACTATGGTTTTTGATTTTAAAGGGGCGAAAACGCCCAAATAGGTGCTTTTTTCTTTATATGGAACACCGGTTATGGTATAAAGCGCGCCGATATGCAGGTAGCGTATCAATTTAACTAAATAAGTAATATTTAACGACACACACATGTCGACACAGTGACCTGGGTGCCCAGCGGCAATTTTGCTAAAGGGTTGGTTATTGGGATATGTGGAGGCTTAACCCCAAGAGGAAAAATTATGTCTAAAGTCAGTATGCGCGATATGTTACAAGCGGGTGTCCATTTCGGTCACCAAACCCGTTTCTGGAACCCCAAGATGAGCCAATTTATTTTTGGTTCACGCAACAAAGTACATGTGATTAACCTAGAGAACACTGTGCCAGCATTTAATGAGGCGCTAGAAGTGCTTCGTGTTGAAGCAGCAAAGGGTAATCAAGTCTTATTTGTAGGCACAAAACGAGCGGCTCATAAAATCATTAAAGAGCAAGCAGAACGTTGTGGTATGCCTTATGTAAGCCATCGCTGGTTGGGTGGAATGCTTACCAACTACAAAACTATTCGAGCGTCCATTCGACGCTACAGAGAGCTTGAAACACAGCAGAATGACGGCACTTTTGAAAAAATAACCAAAAAAGAAGTGTTGATGCGCACCCGTATGAAAGACAAGCTAGAGAATTCTATCGGCGGTATCAAGGATATGAACGGATTGCCCGATATTTTATTCGTGGTAGACGTTGATCATGAGCGTATCGCCATCAATGAAGCTAACAAGCTAGGTATCCGCGTGGTAGGCATTGTAGATACCAATAGTGATCCAGATGGTGTTGATCATATTATTCCAGGTAATGATGATTCAATTCGTGCGATTAAGTTGTACGCTGCATCCGTTGCCGATGCTATTTTGGAAGGCAAAGCTCAATCGGCCACTGTAACCAGTAAAGATGAGTTTGTTGAGGTTGAAGAAAAATCAGCTGAACAACCGGTTGCCGAGAAGCCTGCTGTAGAAGCTGTTGCTGAAGAGCCTGCTGTAGAAGCTGTTGCTGAAGAGTCTGCTGTAGAAGCTGTTGCTGAAGAGCCTGCTGTAGAAGCTGTTGCTGAAGAGTCTGCTGTAGAAGCTGTTGCTGAAGAGCCTGCTGAAAAGCCAGCGGCCAAGAAGCCAGCAGCTAAAAAACCAGCGGCTAAAAAGCCAGCGGCCAAGAAGCCAGCAGCTAAAAAACCAGCGGCTAAAAAAGAGCCAGCTAAGACAGAAGCTGAGTAATTTCAATATCGATCTGCGGGTCGATTTAGGTAACAAAATTACGGGGGCCATTTGCCCCCTTTTTTCTAACTGATAATATGTTTTAGAGAGGAATACAATGTCACAGGTTACAGCGTCCCTAGTTAAAGAGCTGCGAGATAGAACGGGTTTAGGCATGATGGAATGTAAGCGTGCCCTCGCTCAATCAGGAGGCGATATCGAGAAAGCGATTGAAGATTTACGCAAATCTAGCGGGATGAAGGCAGCCAAAAAAGCAGGTAGAACTGCTGCTGATGGTGTGGTTTCTTTTCGCGCTGAGGCTGGTTATGGTCTAGTATTAGAGGTTAATAGTGAAACTGATTTTGTGGCCAGAGACGAGGGTTTTCAGGGTTTTGTAAATTCAATCTTGGATACTGCATACAACACAAAGCAGACGGATATATCAGCATTAATGGCTGGCGGGCTTGAGTCTGATAGGCAAGCGCTTGTGCAAAAAATTGGTGAAAATATTTCACCGCGTAGAGCGAATAGCGTTGAGGCGCCGGTTGTAGGTGGTTATGTCCACAGCAATAACCGTATTGCAGTTGTGGTAGGCTTAAGTGGCGGTTCGGAAGCGTTGGCAAAAGATGTCGCCATGCATGTTGCGGCGGTTAATCCTGCGGTTGTTAATTCAGACGATATGCCGGCTGATTTAGTGGCTGCTGAGAAAGAAATTTTTGCAGCGCAGGCTAGAGAGAGTGGCAAGCCGGAAGCGATTATTGAAAAAATGATTGTTGGACGCGTTGCTAAATTCTTAAAAGAAAGTAGTCTTGTTGACCAGCCTTTTGTTAAAGACCCAGATACCACTATTGGAAAATTGGTTAAAGCTGAGGGCGCAGAAGTGTTATCCTTTGTTCGGTTCGAAGTGGGTGAAGGAATAGAAGTAGAGGAAGTTGATTTCGCTGCTGAAGTAGCGGCTCAGGTACAGGGTGCGAGCAGTTAAACGAGAAGAGGAATAACTATGGCGTCAACGTTCAAAGAGAAGCAATACAAGCGAATCTTACTCAAACTTAGCGGTGAAGAGTTAATGGGCGAGGAGGGCTTTGGTATTGATCCAAAAGTTCTCGACCGAATGGCGCTGGAAATTGGTCAGCTAGTAGGAATTGGTGTGCAGGTTGGTCTGGTTATTGGTGGAGGTAACCTGTTTAGGGGAGCCGCCCTCAATGAAGCGGGTATGGATCGCGTAACAGGCGATCATATGGGTATGTTAGCTACGGTGATGAACGCCTTGGCTATGCGAGATGCCCTTGAGCGCACCAATATTTCCTCTCATGTCATGTCATCCATTCCTATGAGCGGCGTGGTGGAGCATTATGATCGCCGTCGAGCCATTCGTTATCTTAAAGATGGTGATGTGGTTATCTTTGCAGCGGGCACTGGCAATCCCTTTTTTACCACTGATTCGGCAGCCTGCCTACGCGGTATTGAAATCAATGCCAATGTGGTTCTAAAAGCAACCAAAGTTGATGGTGTGTATTCCGCAGATCCTATGGTTGATCCCAGTGCAGAACTTTATCAAAGTTTGACCTATGATGAGGTGCTCAACAAGCAGCTAGGGGTTATGGATATGACAGCCATCTGTCTTTGTCGCGAACATAAAATGCCATTGAGAGTTTTTCGCATGTCAAAATCTGGCGCTTTACTTAATTTAGTTGTCGGTGGTGACGAAGGCACTCTAATTGACCAAGAATAAAGAGGTTCGAGGTGATAGAAGATTTTAAGAAAGATGCAGAACAGCGAATGGCTAAAACAGTAGAAGCTCTGGGCGTCGCGTTCAATAAAATTCGAACGGGTAGAGCGCATCCAAGCCTTTTAGATGGCTTGTCAGTTGATTACTACGGTGTGGATACGCCGTTAAATCAAGCGGCTTCTGTTAGCATTGAAGATTCGCGTACTCTTTCCGTGACGCCATATGAAAAATCGTTGGTTCCAGAAATAGAGAAAGCCATTATGAAATCTGAGCTTGGTCTCAATCCAAGCACTGCGGGTACCGTTATACGAATTCCTTTACCTCCGTTAACTGAAGAAACTAGGCGTAGCTATGGCAAGCAGGCAAGGCATGAGGCTGAAGGCTCTCGTATTGCAATACGAAATATTCGTCGCGATGTTCTTTCTGATATAAAAGATCTGCTAAAAGAAAAAGAAATAAGTGAAGATGAGGAACGTAAGGCGCAAGACGATGTCCAAAAGATTACTGACAAATTTGTTGCCAGAGTCGAAGAAGCTCTAGCTGCCAAAGAAAAGGATTTAATGGAGATCTAGGGTCTCTATTATTATGTATGAATACCAATGCTTCGTTACATCCGCTTAAGCATGTCGCTATTATTATGGACGGCAATAATCGCTGGGCCAAGCAGCGGGGCCTCTCAGGAATAGCGGGGCATAAAGCGGGTGCCGAGCGCATACGCGGAATACTTCCTTCAGCACGTGAGTATGGTGTTGAGACGGTTAGCCTGTTTGCTTTTAGCAGTGAAAATTGGCAGCGACCGGCTATTGAAGTTCGCGGATTAATGTCTCTGTTCTCTTCCTACCTTAAACAAGAATCTAAAGCGTTGCGTGATGATGGTATCAGATTGCGTGTTTTGGGAAGTAAAGAGCGATTTAGTAAGCGCCTCAATCAGCAAATTAAAGATGCTGAATCCTTAACTTCGAAAGGCAAGCTTAATCTCCACCTCTATGTAGACTACGGGGGTCGCTGGGAAATTGCCCAAGCTGCTCGCAATTTGGCCGAGCGTGTCGCAGATGGCAGTCTGGCGTCTGAAAATATTTCAGATGAGATGCTCGAGGCGTATTTTCCTCATCAAAATATTACAGCGCCAGATTTATGTATTCGAACGGCCGGCGAGCAACGAATAAGTAACTTTATGTTATGGCATATGGCCTATACTGAGCTTTATTTTACCGATTGTTACTGGCCAGATTTCGATAAGAATGCCTTTCGACATGCGGTCGATAACTACTACTCCAGACAAAGGCGTTTTGGCACCAGATCAACTTTAGAGGAATCTGAAACTGATAAATCTGATCAGTGGGTGTAAGGAAAATTTATGTTTAAGTTGCGTCTTATCACAGCCACCATTCTGGCGGTTTTATTTGCTTTTACGCTAATGCTGTTGTCTCCTGAAGTTTTTGCCAGTCTTATTGTATTGGTGGTGCTTTTAGCTGGATGGGAATGGACAGATCTCGCCGGCATTAATGCCAAGCTCGGTAAGTTAGCCTATCTAATTATTTTGCTTTTAAGCATGGTTATAGCCAGTTACTTTATTGGAATTCACGGTGAGTTTAATCAGCAACTAAGTTATCAGATATGTCTGGTTATTGTAGTTCTTTGGGCGATAATTTTTCTCTGGCTGCAGGGTTATCCATCCAGTGCAATACTCTGGTCTCCGCAGTTAATAATGTGTCTGTTAGGTCTAATTTTACTGACCTCTACTTGGCTCGCATTAGCTTCTATTGTCAGTTTAGAAAATGGTCAATGGATGCTGGCCTTGGCAATTACCATTGTAGTCTTGGCAGATTTGGGCGGTTATATGGCGGGTAAATTATTTGGTCGTCATAAACTAGCGCCAACAATTAGCCCTGGGAAAACATGGGAGGGCTTTATGGGTGCGATTATCCTCGAGATACTCCTTATATTATTACTCAAGATAATAGTCCCTAATGCGGATTGGTTTAAGCTGGTTTTTTTGGTAATTTCCGTGTCGCTTTGTTCAGTGATTGGCGATCTTTTTGAGAGCATGTTGAAGCGCCACAGGGGCGTTAAGGATAGCAGCAGCTTATTGCCCGGTCATGGCGGCGTTTTGGATAGATTAGATGGTGTGATGGCTGCCTTACCGATATTTTTTGTTATTCTAATAAAAGCTAGCCCTTTTTAAATTATGCTTTCAGTAACTATTTTAGGTGCAACAGGGTCCATTGGTGAAAGCACGCTAGATGTGATTGCTCAGCACCCTGATAGATATTCTGTATTTGCTTTAACTGGTTGCCGTCAGCTGGAAAAGCTTGCTCGGCAATCAGTTCAATACAATGCTCAGTATGCGGTTGTTACCGACGAACCTTCAGCCCAGCGATTGATCGCCTTAATTGGCGACTTACATGGCACGACGGAGGTTATTTTTGGAAGTGATGCGCTATCGGATGTAGCCTCTAGTGAGCAGGTTGATATTGTGATGGCTGCTATTGTTGGTGCCGCAGGGTTACTGCCGACCCTGTCTGCCGTTAAAGCGGGTAAAAAGGTGCTGTTGGCCAACAAAGAATCGCTGGTGATGGCAGGATCCATTTTTATGCAAGCGGTAAAGCAACATCAGGCGACGCTATTGCCTATAGATAGCGAGCATAATGCTATTTTTCAATGCTTGCCTCGAAGTTATGCTGAGGGTGATCAAGCATCGGTAAAAAAGCTAATTCTTTCAGCCTCTGGCGGTCCATTTAGAAACTGGACTAAAGAGCAAATAAGCAGGGCAACCCCAGATCAGGCTTGCGCCCACCCCAATTGGAGTATGGGCAGCAAGATATCTGTCGACTCTGCATCAATGATGAATAAGGGTTTGGAATGTATTGAAGCCAAATGGTTGTTTGATACGACAATTGAGAAGATCGATGTACTTATTCATCCCCAGAGTATTGTGCATTCACTGGTGCAATATGTCGATGGGTCAGTGTTAGCGCAGCTTGGAAATCCAGATATGCGTACGCCCATTGCCCACGGTTTAGCCTGGCCAGAGAGAATAACAGCCAATGTTTCAGACTTGGATTTAACTGAAATAGCACAACTATCCTTTGAAAAGCCAGATATTAAAAAATTTCCCTGTTTGCAGTTAGCCTATCAGGCGGCTCAAGCAGGTGGTAATGCGCCGGCAGTCCTTAATGCGGCCAATGAAATAGCCGTGGAAGCATTTTTAGCGGGTAACATTGGTTTTGCATCTATAGCTCAAGTTGTTGAGCAGACATTATCTTCGTTTGATTTTTCTGAACCAGAATCACTTGCTGCTGTCCAAGAGGCGGATGCTCGTGCAAGAAGCGTTGCTTCCTCGGCTATTAAGATAGTAGGGTTGTAATCTATGGCATCATTAATACAGACATTATTCTTTACCTTTATTGCCTTTGGTGTTTTGGTGACTATCCATGAGTTTGGTCATTTTTGGGTTGCGAGGCGGTGTGGCGTTTATGTCGAGAAATTCTCGATTGGATTTGGTAAAACGATTTTGTCTTGGCGAGACAAACAAAATACTGAATTTGTATTGGCAGTCTTGCCTTTAGGTGGCTATGTAAAAATGCTCGATGAGCGCGATGGAGAGGTTTCCACCGCGCAAAAATCTCGTGCGTTTAATCAGCAAGCGGTTTGGCAGCGAATAGCGATTATTAGTGCTGGACCCATAGCAAATTTTCTGTTGGCTATTGTTGTGTTTTGGATGCTCTTTCTAGCAGGTGAACGTGGATTGGCTCCAGTAATAGGCGATATTGTTGATAATTCTTTGGCGAGCAAAGCCGGTCTAGAAGTTGGCATGGAGATTATCGCTGTTGATCAAGTGGTGACGACTACTTGGGGATCCGTTAATCGTCAATTATTCGATTTTATTGGCACCACGGGTGAGATTCCACTCAGGGTGCGCTATTCAGATTCTTTATCTGATTTCCAAGTCTTGATACCTGTCCATGCTTGGCTAAGAGATGAAGATAATCCATCGCCATCGCGTGAACTAGGCATTAAGCCGCCATTTGATTTTGAGGCGCTTGTTTTAGGGACTGTTTTAGAATCTGCTCCTGGCTATAGGGCTGGATTGCGCGAGGGTGATATCTTGCTAGCCGTAAACGGTAAAAATATAACCAGTGTTGACTGGTTTATAGATCAGGTATCCACGGCTATTGATCAACCGCTGGTTATCGATCTTGAGCGCTCCAGAGAGGAGGGCGGTGACAGCAAATTATTGTCCCTTGAAGTGGTTCCTGAAAGGGTGCTACGCAACGGTGAATCAGTAGGGCAACTGGGTGTTCAGTTAGCGGTTAAAGGCAAATACCCTGAACAGCTAATACGGCATATTGATCACAGTCTGTTCAGTGCATTAACTCGCGGTGTTGACGAAACATTGACCACCGCCGGTTTTATTTTGTCATCCATTGGAAAGTTGTTAGTAGGCGACTTATCGGCCAAGAATTTAAGTGGCCCAATAACTATTGCTAAAATGGCCGGTGATACGGCGAGAGCTGGGGCGGATAATTTTATTCGCTTTGTTGCCATTCTAAGTATAATGCTAGGCGTTATGAATTTGCTGCCAATACCTGTTCTAGATGGCGGGCATTTGCTGTATTGTCTGGTAGAGTGGGTTAAGGGTTCACCTGTCGCTGATCAGGTGCAAATTATTGGCTATAAAATTGGATTTTTCTTATTGGTTGGTTTGATGATTTTCGCAACATTTAATGATCTAGCTCGACCGTTTTAAATTATTACAACAGAATTATAAATAGGCAGATTCTTATTCATGAAACGACTCTTTTTAGGCCTCTGCCTTGCTTTTCTCGGTCATGCATCTTTGGCCTATGCCTCCCTTTTTCAGGTAGCTGATATTCGTATAGAAGGATTGCAGCGTGTTTCTGCTGGCACTGTATTTTCTGCACTTCCCATCAGCGTAGGTGATTTTGTAGATCAGTCATCAATCCGTGATGCTTCAAGATCAATATTTCGCACGGGCTTCTTTGCCGATATTGCCATGGCACAAGAGAATGAAGTGTTGGTTATTGTGCTGAAAGAGAGGCCGGCAATTACCGAAATTAATCTTGAGGGTAACAAAATCATTGAATCTGAACAGTTGATGGAAGCGCTGACAGATAATGGGCTCTCAGAAGGGCAAATATTTCGGCAGTCGATTCTCGAAGGGATGGCGCAGGAATTACAGCGCCAATACGTATCTCAGGGTCGGTATGGTGCAACAGTGATAAGCAGTGTGGAATCACTTCCAAGAAATCGTGTTGCGATTAATATCGAGATCGATGAAGGCAGTGTCGCCAAAATTAGGCATATTAATATTATCGGCAATAAAAGCTTTTCTGAAGAGCAATTGCGTGAAGGATTTGAGCAGAATGAGACGAGCTTTTGGTCTTGGATCAGTGGCAATGATAAATATTCCCGGGAAAAGTTAACGGGTGATATAGAAGCCCTTGAATCTTGGTACTTAGACCGTGGATATTTGGCCTTTAAGGTTGAAAATACACAGGTATCGGTGAGTGCAGATAAAGAATCGGTTTATATCACCATCATTATTGATGAGGGTGGCACCTATTCAATCAGCGATATAGAGCTGTCTGGCGAGCTCAAGCTTCCTGAGTCAGAGATTCGATCGATGATTTTAATGCGCAAAGGGATGAGGTTTTCCCAAGCATTAATGACCAGTTCTAGCGAATTTATCACTAGGCGATTGGGTAATGAAGGCTACACCTTTGCCGAGGTTGAAGGCTATCCAGAACTTAATAAAGACGATAATACAGCCAAGGTTACCTTTGTCATAGTGCCGGGTATGCGTGCCTATGTGCGGCGCATTGAATTTAGAGGTAATACAAAAACTCAGGACGAGGTACTTCGCCGCGAAATGCGGCAAATGGAAGGCTCGTCAGCTAATAATTCATTGATTGACTTATCAAAAGTACGGCTAGAGCGGCTCGGTTATTTTAAGGGAGTTGAAGTGGAAAATATTCCAGTTCCCGGAGTGAATGATCAGATCGATGTGGTGTATACGGTTGAAGAACAGCCCTCCGGTTCGGTTGGTGCAAGTATAGGATATGCTCAGGGCTATGGAATGGTTGTGGGTGCCAATCTCAGTGAGAATAATTTCTTAGGGTCAGGTAAGAAGGTTACGGTGGCAATTAATCGCAGTACCTATCAAGATTCTTTAAATCTCAGTTTTTCTGAACCCTATTTTACGGTTGATGGTGTCAGTGTTGGTTACAGTCTCTTTGTTCGTGAAACAGATTATGATCAGATCAATGTATCCAGCTTTTCTACAAATTCAAAGGGTGCAAATGTTAATTGGGGTTATCCATTATCTGAGATTGAGCGTATCGGATTTGGTTTTGGCTTTGAAAATCTAGATATTCGCTCGGGTCATTATGCATCGAGTGAAATTAGAGATTTTATCGACGCAAATGGCAATGATTTCGATGTATTTAATTTAAACTTAAGCTGGAGCAAATCGACACTGAATCGCGGTATGTTTGCTACGAGAGGCGCCTCTCAGAGACTGGCTTTAAATCTCGCATTACCGGGCTCGGGGCTGGAATATTACAAGGCTACCTATAAGGGGCAGTATTTACGAGGACTCACCCGGTCGCTGACGTTAAAGCTTCGCACCGATATCGGTTTAGGTGAGAGTTATGGTGATACCACTCAATTACCGTTTTTCAAAAACTTTTATGGTGGTGGTTTCGGTTCTGTTAGAGGCTTTGAGCGCAATACTCTAGGGCCTCAGGACACCCCCTGTTCTGGAGGCGATGAGACATGCACCACATCTTCGATCTACAATAGGCCCGATCCAATTGGTGGTAATGTTCAAATTGAATTTGGTGCCGAGGTTATTTTCCCGATGCCGTTTATTAAAGACAAGCGCTCGGTTCAGTCGGCATTTTTTCTCGATATAGGTAATATTTTTAACACCAAATGCGGTGATACACAGATAAATTGCTTTAAACCTGATGTAGGTGAGTTAAGATATGCTATCGGTGTTGGAGCAACTTGGTTAAGTGCTATGGGTCCGCTTACCTTTAGTTTTGCTAAGCCGTTGAATGCAAGTGAATATGATGAGCCAGAAATGTTCCAATTTTCATTAGGTAATCAGTTCTAATTTTTTAAGGATAAGGTTGAAACACTATGAAGGGTAATAAGTTTAATTTTTTTGGGTTGATGGCGATTATCGCCTTTATTTCTTCCGTATCTTTAGCCGCAGCTACTGAGCCTCATTCTGCTAAAGTAGCTGTGATGGATGCAAGAGTAGCGATTTTTAGCACTGAAGCAGCTCAGAATGCGTTGAAAGAATTTGAAGAAAGCGCCGACTTTATAAGTTTGAAAGCAAAGTATGAGAGTTCCTCTGCTGATTTTCAGGCGATGGCTAAAGAAGCAGAGACTAAGCGTCTTACTTGGTCGCCAGAAGAGTTGGCGGAGCACCAAAAGAAGATGAGCTATGTTAAAGCGGATGCTGAGCTTGCGATACAAAAAATTACCACTGAGCAAAAGCAATTAGAGCAACGTATTTTGCAGGATTTAGCACCTTTGGTAGAGCGGGCGCTTCAAGAAGTTTTTAAAGAAGAGGGCATATCGATTTTATTGCGTGCTGAATCAGTTCTTTTAGCGACTCCTGAGACTTCGATTACTGCAAAAGTAGCCGAACGTATCAATGCAAAATATAAACCTAAATCAGAGTAAATAACGGCTACTGGATATTCCCATGTCAGTCTCATACAGCCTAAAAGAAATTGCATCTTTCCTTGATGCCAAGGTACAAGGCGATGATTCAATTGAAATTACCGGCCTAGGGACTCTTGAATCGGCTGGCGTAGGTGATCTGGCCTTTTTAAGCAATCCTAAATATGCAAGGCAGTTGGTTGACTGTAAGGCGCAGGCCGTTATTTTAGAGTCCTTACAGGCGCAGGGTTTTAATGGTGCCTGTTTAGTTGTGGACGATGCTTACTTGAGTTACGCCAAAATTAGTGCCTGGTTTGATAGCGCCCCTAATACGACCCCAGAAATTCATCCCAGTGTCGTTATAGACCCTACGGCGGTCATTGATGGCCCGGTTTCTATTGGCCCCAATGTAGTAATTGAAGCTGGTGTTCAAATTGGATCAGGCACTGATATTAAGGCTAATACGTTTATTGGAGCGCGATCCATATTGGGCGAGAACTGCACTGTTGCAGCTAACGTTTCAATCTATCACGATGTTCGTATAGGTTCAGGTGTAAGGTTGCATAGTGGTTCGGTTATAGGCGCTGATGGCTTTGGTTTTGCTTCGAAGGGTAAACAAGGCTGGCAAAAAATTAGCCAAATTGGCGGCGTGGTAATAGGCGACAATGTTGAAATTGGTGCCTGCACTACCATTGATAGGGGTGCTATCAATGACACCATTATTGGCAACAGCGTTATATTGGATAATCATGTGCAGATAGCGCATAACGCCGTAATTGGCGACAATACTGCAATGGCGGCCTATGCCGGTGTTGCCGGTAGTACGGTTGTTGGCAAAAACTGTGTGCTTGCTGCTGGTGCCCACATAGTGGGTCACGCAAGTTTATGTGACAATGTTCAGGTAATGGCGCACAGCTTGGTATTTAAAGATATTAAGCAGCCCAACTCCTACTCAAATGCTAGCATGCCATTAATGACTACTGCCGAGTGGTCAAAAAATTCTGTGCGAATCGGGCAGTTAAATCTGATTTCACAGCGACTAAAAAAATTAGAACAAAAAGACTGAATGAAAGATAGCAACTTATCTGAATGAATGGACTAAGAAATGAATGTAAATGAAATAATGAAGCTGCTCCCTCATAGATACCCGTTTTTATTGGTTGATAGAGTAGAAGAGATAGAAGCCAATAAGCGTATTGTCGCCTATAAAAATATCACCTTTAACGAGGATGTTTTTAATGGTCACTTTCCGGGTGCGCCAATTTTTCCTGGCGTTATGATCGTTGAAGCCATGGCGCAGGCATCGGGTATTCTAGGGTTTTACTCATCCGGAATTACCGCAGAGGATGGAAAGCTTTTCTTATTCGCTGGCGTCGATAAGGCGCGCTTTAAAAAGCCAGTCGTACCCGGTGACAAGTTGGTTCTAACCTCAGAAGTAGATACGGTAAAACGCAATATGTGGCGGTTTAATACCACGGCCTCTGTGGATGGTAAGGTCTGCTGTGAGGCCACATTGCTTTGTGCCTATCAGGATAGAGATAAAGTAGTGTGATTGACTCTAAGGCAATCATAGATCCAAAGGCGGAGATTGGTGAAAATGTCAGCATTGGCCCTTGGACGGTTATTGGGCCGGATGTACAAATAGGCGACAACTGTACTATTGCCTCTCACGTTGTTATTCGTGGCCCATCAACAATTGGCGCCAATAATAAAATCTATCAATTTTCTACAATTGGTGATGATACCCCTGATCTTAAATATAAAGGTGAGCCAACAAAACTAATTATCGGCGATGATAATACGATACGCGAGGGTGTGACTATCCACCGTGGTACCATTCAAGATAAAGGCGAAACCGTTATTGGTAATCATAACCTTTTAATGGCCTATGCCCATGTGGGCCATGATTCAGTGATTGGTAATCATGTGATTATGGTCAATAACTCCAGTCTTGCAGGTCATGTTGTTGTGGGTGATTGGGCGATACTCTCTGGCTATGCCTTAATTCACCAGTATGTCTCTATTGGTGCCCATAGCTTTATTGGTCCGGCGGCTTTTAGTTACCATGATGTGCCCGCTTTTGTCACCGCCTTTGGCAGTCCAGCAGAGCCGCGCACCATCAATAAAGAAGGGTTGAAACGCCGTGGATTTACCGCCGATCAAATTTCTTTAGCCAATAAAGCCTATAAATTACTCTATCGTCGCAGTCTATCGTTGGATGAAGCCATGGAAGCCATTGCCGAACTGGGTGATGACCCTGTGATTACAGTGCTGCTTGATTCCCTAAAAGCCTCAACACGCGGCATTATCCGCTGAGTTATGGTGGATAAAGCGCCTGTTTTTGCCATTGTTGCGGGTGAAACATCTGGTGATTTACTAGGTGCGGATCTAATACAGGGGTTAAAGAAGCAATATCCCGATGCTGTTTTTGAGGGTATCGGCGGGCCAAAAATGCAAGCACTGGGGTTTAACTCGCTGTTTGATATGGAAAGGCTGTCAGTGATGGGGCTCTGGGAGCCGCTTAAAAGGCTACCAGAATTATTGTCTATTCGCGGTTCAATTATTCAGCGTTATTCAGCCAATAAACCTGTGGTCTTTATCGGTATAGATTCGCCAGATTTTAATGCCAAAATTGAACAAAAACTGCATTTAGCAGGGGTTAAAACAGTGCATTATGTCAGTCCGTCTGTTTGGGCCTGGCGTCAGGGAAGAATCAAAAAAATAAAACGTTCGGTCGACCTAATGCTGACACTTTTACCTTTTGAAGCAGAGTTTTATCACCAGCATCAGGTGCCAGTTTGTTATGTGGGTCATCCACTGGCCAAACAATTTCCAAAACAGCCCAATACATCTGAAGCAAGGCAAGCATTAGGGCTCGATACTAATCAGC
>Ga0066379_10000172_pt1 | contig 15192 bp, 14 predicted proteins | sample Knorr_S23_td_250_FD_70951 | JGI IMG/M metagenome (GOLD analysis project Ga0066379, IMG submission 70951) | Marine microbial communities from Southern Atlantic Ocean transect - Knorr_S23_td_250_ad_251m_LV_A | ecosystem: Environmental > Aquatic > Marine > Oceanic | place: Southern Atlantic ocean...
ATTACATCAACATCCAAGCTTACTTGATAGAGGAAATCAGTAACGGTCAGGTGACCAAGAGCTCAGGTTGGATTGAGGATGCCAGTGCCATAGAGGCGGGCAGTATCCCATTTCAGCTATCCAATACCAATGGACAAAAGACCCTGCGGCTCAAATTAAAAGATCAACATGGCAACCCATCGGTTGATCAAATGGGGGATGAGTGGGTCAGTGTTGACATCACTTTAGATACTCAGCCCCCGACAATTAATTTAAATAGTAATTCCGATATCTCAATTGCACTGGGTGCCACCTACGAGGATGCAGTTGTTACCGCCAGTGATAATATAGATGGCGAGTTAGAGGTTCAGGTGGAAAATTCAGTTGATACCAATAAGGAAGGTACCTATAGAATAACCTACAATGTAACGGATCGTGCGGGTAATGCGGCGATTGAGGAGTACCGCTGGGTTAGGGTGGGCGATAACAGCATAGCTCCACAACAGGTTGAGAGAATTAGACCGGTTATTCGCTTAAAGGGTGATCCCGAAGTCACAATAGAGCTGGGTACTCATACAGTTACCTACAATGTTGTGGATAAGGCGGGAAATGCCGCGCAACAGGTCATGCGTAGGATTATAGTAACGCCAGTCCCATTTCAAATTCAGGCACCCAAACTGGTGCCGGCGGTTGGTTTAATTAAGGTAGACTGGTCGCAACTGGCAACTAAAATAAACAGTACCGGCTACGATATTGCCACTATTTACTATTCCACAGATAGCTTTGCTGGCCTCGGGGTTGAAAATTATGCCGCAAATACTACTGGCGGCGGCTCCAAATCCTTTAAGCCCGAGGATGCTCTGACTAGCCTCACTATTACAGCGCTTAATTCGGGTACTACCTACTTTATAGCCATGGTGATGCAAAAGGGCAGTGCTATAGTTGCCTACTCGACGCAAATTCGTGCATTGGTCAAATTGCCGCGCCTCAATGATACAGGGATTACTTGGGGTGCTAATTTTCCAGAGGGAAATAATAACGACTGTAGCGGTGGAGCCATAGCCCAACAGGATTGCAGTTATGGCCGAGATGCCCTCGCAGCGGCAGAGCAACTGGACAAGGTCGGCGGCGGTGCCGCTGGGTTTGATTTTACTCGTCTTAATGCCGATGGTAGTGAATATCAAGGCAATGGCGACTATGTCAATCAACCTTGGGCCTGTGTTCGAGACAATGTTACAGGTCTGGTGTGGGAAGTAAAAACCGATGATGGGGCTATTCACCATAAGAGCAATATCTACCGTCCGAGAGGTCTTGCTTTAGTTGATGCCAGTAATGCAGAAAGTCTCTGCGGCTTTAGCGACTGGAAGGTGCCGAGCCTAAATGAGTTAACCAGTCTTGTCAGCAAAGGTAAGGCGGAACCTGCTATTGACAGTGACTACTTTCCTAATACAGTTAATAGATTTTACTGGTCGTCCACTTCCGATGCCAGTGACGGTGGCGGTTGGGTTATTGATTTTGACAATGGTGATCACTACACCAGTGCAGGCGATTACAGCTTCCTCTTGCGGCTAGTGCGAGGCGTACAAGATACGCCAGATAGTCGTTATCAGTTGCATAACGATGGCACGGTTACCGATAAGCAAACTGGATTAATATGGCAACGCTGTAGTTTGGGGCAAACTTGGAATAATAATGACAATACCTGTAGTGGTGATGCTATCACCTATACTTTGCAGGAGGCATTGCAGCAGCATGGTCCGAGTAATCACTGGCGGTTACCCAATATTAAGGAATTGCGTTCATTGGTGGACTACAATCGCTATAGCCCTGCAATTAATAGTACTGTATTTCCCAATACCTCAATTTACTACTACTGGTCATCCTCGCCCTATGCCCGCGGTAGCGCTTGGGTTGTCGATTTCGGCTATGGTCTTGGCTTCCATCCCCACTGCGACAATCACGCTCGCGTGCGGTTAGTGCGTAGCGGTGAGTAACTTTATTTTTTTGCTTTAAGAGGTTTGCCCTTTGGTATGTATGTCGTTTATGCCAGAGTCTCTGCCGCAATAGCCAACGCAGCCGCGACATAACTAACAGCCGCGGGTTTGCGAGGGTATTGCCGGTGTCAATCTCTCTAATCTGTTATAGGATTTAAGAGATTGCCCCGCGCAACCCTAGGCTTGTTGGCTAGATTCTGAGAAGTAAAACTTACGCCACAGTCTTAAACCAAACGCTAGTGACAGCAACCATACAAACAATTCTATCCAGTTGGGGTTGCTGTTATAGCCTACAAATCCTTTTAAGAAAACGCCCACATGACCTTTATCATGTAGCAGGTGAGTGTACTTGCCTTTGCCGTGCAGGTTGTAGGAGTAAAAGGCTGGGTTATCGGATTCGCTCAATTCGGTTTTTGGCTTAAGAATGCTGTAGGGACGAGCGATTTGTTCTTTCGATTCAAGACCTATTGCCTGCAAATGATCGCCTTTAACCAAAAATTCTTCCATTTCATGGGTGCCGTAGGTCATCATTCCCGAGGCAAATACCACTAACAGTAGGCTGGTGGCTCTAAAGAATGACTTAAGCTGTACCCGTCGCCCTTGAATAACGATGGCATAGCCAATAGCAACAGCTAATATCAAGCCAGTGGTGAAACCTAAGTATGAGAAGGATTCGGTCATAGAGAAACTGCCCATTAGGAAGATAGCGGTTTCAAAGCCCTCTCTAAAGATAGCGAAAAATACAATAAGGAATATTCCCCAGCCGGCATTTTCTACCGCTTGGTTAGCCTCATCCTTAAGCGCAGCGGTTGCCCCCACCTGTTTTGATAGCCAAAAAACCACATACCAGATAAGGCCGGCGGTGGCGATCATAGCAACGCCTTCAAATAGCGCTTCGATTGAAGCATTGCCAATAGAGTTTTTTACCTGAACTAGGGCAAAACCAGTAATAATACTTGCAACAATGGCGCTAGCAACACCAAACCATAGCTGACGAATTTCTCTCTGCAACCCCTGTTTATCTAGCAGGGTAAAAATTATTCCTACGATTAGTACGGCTTCGAGGCTTTCACGAAACATAATAATAAATTCGTTCATATTAATAGGATCTCAATATTTTGGAAAAAGCTTTGTGGTTTAGAGTCTATAACTAAGAATAGTTTCTGTAGGCATCGACTGCTACTTGTGAATTTTATAGACGCAGGACTTTAAATACAATTAATTATCATTACGATTTTTAAGCAGTATTTTTACAAAGTATAAAAAATGTTTGTAAATACAAATGATAACTATTATCATTAAGTATAAATTTCAAAATTTAGTTTTTTTTCAAGAGATAATTTTATGAGACTAGTATTATTTTTAAATGTCATAGCGTTGAGTGGTTTTTTTGTATCAAGCGCAGTTTTCGCTCAAGGCTCAAACATTGAGGAAATTATTATTAAGGGCAAGGTGCTGCAAAGTGATCAGGTAAATGCACTAAAAATACCAACACCAATTCTTAACGTTCCTCAATCTCTTTCCATTGTTACAGATGAGGATGTTCGCAAGAAAGGCTTCAGGGAAATAGGTGATATTGCAAAATATACGCCTGGAGTCAATACATCTCTAGGTGAGGGGCATCGAGATGCTATTGTTTTTCGCGGTGTGCGATCAACTGCTGACTTTTTCCAAGATGGCGTAAGAGATGATGTTCAATATTACCGTTCACTCTACAATGTGGAACAGGTAGAAATTCTTAGAGGTTCAAATGCGCTTTTATTTGGCCGAGGCGGCACTGGTGGTGCTATTAATAGAGTTTCTAAAAAGCCAATTATTGGAAAGGAATTTAAAACAATAGATATAGGTTATGATTCTTTTGGTGCATCTGATGTAGCAGCAGACCTAAATACCAACTTAAGTGAATCTGTTGGGTTCCGATTAAATATTCACAGTGATTCGCTAAAAAACCACAGAGATTTTTACGAAGGCGATAGATTCGGTATTAATCCTACTGTAAGCCTGACTTTGAATCCAAACACCAAATTAGATCTTTCCTATGAATACATAGATCATGAACGCTTTATTGATCGAGGTATCCCAACCGCTAATGGAGGGCCTGTAAAAGCTCTAAGTGAAACCGTGTTTGGTGATAAGGATGGAAATATCAGCACAGTTGAGGCCTCTGTTTTTCGCGTCTCATTAAGCCACAGCTTTTCAGATTCAACCAAAGCTAGCCTATCAATAACCTCAAATAGTTTTGAGAAAATGTATCAGAATACTTATGCAAATAACTATTTCCCTGATACGGATACTGTAGAAATGGATGGTTATCATGATCCAACGGAAAGGGATAACTTGATTATTTCAGGTAACTTGGTCAATGAGCTAGCTATAGGAGATACAACTCACACAATTCTGACAGGTTTTGAGAGTATTGAGACAGAAAACAGCAACAGTCGTCACAACACATATTGGACAACAAATGATTGCTCAGCAAGTAACTATGATAGAGAGATCTTTGATATTGCAAATCCGATTAATTTTGCTATCAATGCGGATGGAAATGCTACCAGTCTCGAATACACTAATTTATGTGCCCTTAAAGCCAGTACTGAAACTGATATCAGTGTTAGATCGTTCTATATACAAGATCAGATAGATGTTGCTGATAAACTAATCGTTGTTCTCGGTGGGCGCCACGATACATTTGAAGTCACAGTTAATGATATTAAAAATGACACATCAGCTTCAAAAGTGGATAGTGAATTCTCTCCAAGATTCGGTCTAATTTATAAACCAAGAAATAACGTTTCTATCTACTACAGCTACAGCGAAAGTTTCTCACCGAGATCGGGAGAACAGTACAAAAAGCTTACTGGCGGATCCCCAGGTTCTGGAGAAACACTAAGGCCCGACTATTTTGAGAGTTCCGAAATAGGTTTCAAAGTTGACTTAAGTCAAGACCTTAGTCTAACCGCTGCATATTTTGAGAGTGAATCAGATCGTGCAGGATATGATGGATCAAGTTCAAAATATATCACAGAAAGAGGTTTATCTATTGATGGCTTTGAGTTAGAGCTTACAGGTCAGGTAAATGAGAACCTAAATCTAGCCTTTGGGTTCAATAATTTAGATGGAGAAACATCTAGTGGTGGATTGCCAAGAGAAATACCTGAATCTAGTTATTCACTCTGGGCAACTTACAATGTAAATCCTAAACTTGATTGGGCTATTGGTGTAATGCATCAAGGTAAATCAGCTATAAAAGATAACACTCCGATTCTACTTCTTCCTGCTTATACAAGAGTTGATGCGGCAGTCTATTACGCAATTTCAGATGACCTTAAGCTTCAAGTGAATCTAGAAAACCTTACGGATAAGCTATATTTCCCAAATTCACATAGTACACATCAGGTTGCTGTCGGAGAGCCAAGAAACTTGAGGCTAACACTAAGTACAAGTTTTTAATTAAAGGCAACTGGATTGGGATAATTAATTGAGAAATAGGTTAATTATTCTGCGTCACTATACTGAATAAAAAAAGGCGACAGGGTCGCCTTTTTTATGGGTTTCATAAATGCTAAGTGTAATATTGTGATTATGGTCTGATGTTAGACTGACTTAGGATAAGTCTATAGATACAATAAAAACTTTTAATTGGTTGAAAACCTAGCGTTGTGAAACTATCCTCACTGGGGAAGCATTCTTTTAACACAAGTAATTGATAAACTAGGAGTAAGATTTATGGCTGTACTAGTAGGTAGGCCAGCACCAGACTTTACCGCAGCAGCGGTAACTGGTAGCGGTGAGATAATAGAAGACTTTAACTTAGCTGAAGCAATCAAGGGTAAAAAAGCGGTGGTGTTCTTTTATCCATTAGACTTCACTTTTGTATGTCCTTCAGAGTTAATAGCATTCGACCATCGTTATCAAGAATTTGCCGATAGAGGTGTTGAAGTGATTGGTGTTTCTATTGATTCACAGTTTTCACACAATGCTTGGCGTAATACGGCTATCAATGATGGCGGTATAGGAGCAGTAAAATATACCTTGGTTGCTGATGTTAAGCATGAAATTTGTCAGGCTTATGATGTTGAGCATCCGCAAGCAGGTGTTGCGTTCCGCGGTTCGTTCTTAATCGACGAAGATGGGCTTGTTCGACATCAAGTGGTCAATGATTTACCACTGGGTCGCAATATTGATGAAATGTTACGTATGATTGATGCACTGGCTTTCCATCAACAGCATGGCGAAGTTTGCCCCGCTGGCTGGAATAAAGGGGATAGTGGTATGAAAGATACCCCTGATGGTGTAGCAGCCTATCTATCTGAAAACGCCGATAAACTTTAATTAGTTTTTGTCGATCTATGCGCCCGTGCTGCTACCCAGTGCGGGCGTTCGTCTTTCTGCGATACGGAGAGCGACTACTGGCGTTTGATAATATCTTGAACCACCGCGTAATAGTTCTTTTTTCGGTCGCATAAAAATTGTTTAAGTACCGCTCTAACCACTGGGAATGCCAGCTGATCCCATGGGATATCCTGTTCATCAAATAGTGCAACTTCCGTCGATTCTGCGGTGGGTTCAAACTGATTATTGGCGAGCTTAGCTCGATAAAAAACATAGACCTGATTGATATAGGGGATATCGTAGAGTGCGTACAGCTCCGGGTCGATAACCCTAGCTTTGGCCTCCTCAAAACATTCTCTTTGTGCGCCCTCAAGGGTCGATTCATCATTTTCTAAGAACCCCGCCGGTAATGTCCAGCGACCTTTCTGAGGTTCAATGGCTCGCTTGCATAATAATATCTGTCGATTATATTCGGGTAATATGCCCACGATAACCAGCGGGTTTTGATAATGTATACTGTTGCAATGACCACATACAAAGCGCAGTCTGTTATCCCCCTTGGGAACCTGCTGGGATACTGGTTGAGCACAGTTTGAACAGAACTTCATAAAACCCTCAAAGCTATTTATAAACCTAAGTATAATGAGACAATGCTAGCAACAATCAAACGGCAGTTAAATAATTTTCCGATCCCGCCTGCTGGGACTGCCCAGATAGGCACTCAATCTGCGGCCGCTGTGTTGCTTATATTACATGGAGACCCCAAAGATCCGTTAATTATACTGACTGAGAGAGCGGTGCACCTTAATAATCATGCAGGGGAAGTCGCATTTCCCGGCGGCATGAGGGAGGATGGCGACAGAGACTTGTTATCAACCGCATTGCGTGAGACCGAAGAAGAAATTGGCCTGCCATCAAGCAAGATCGATCTTTTGGCTATGCTGCCTAACAATTCGCTTCGCACCAGTAATCTACGGGTAACACCCTTTGTGGGTTGGGTCGAAGCGCCTTATGTATTAAACCCAGATCCCTCAGAAATAGCATCGATTTTTGATTTGCCACTGAGCTACTTAATGGATATCAATCATTATCGGTATTTCAATTTTAAAGAGGGAGAAATGAAATTACCCTGCATTGAGTATCAGCAATATAAAATAGGGGGGTTCACGCTTAAGGTCATGGTCGATATGCTTAATGTTACGCTAGATGCGCAGATAAAACTTCGCTACCCAAGTCAAAAACAACGTCAGCAATCAGGTGATAAATAATGGAAAAGCCTATTTCGCCCTGCCTCTCAATTTGCCGCCTAAATGATCAGGAAATCTGTGAGGGCTGTTTTCGAACCAGTGAGGAAATTCGCACTTGGGCCTATCTTGATAATGATCAGCGACAGGCCATTATTGATAGTTGCTCGGACAGAGCGGCAAAGAAAACATAGGTTAAAAGGTGATCTAGCCCGCTAGATATTCTCGGCAGGTTTTTCAGGCCGCAGGCAAATCGCTGCAACTTTTTTAACTCGGGTTCCGTTAATTTCTATGGTCTCAAATTTAAAGCCATTCATAGTGAAGCTAACATTGCCATCTGGAATACTTTCCAATTGCTCAAGTACTAAACCATTGATTGTTTTTGGGCCATCAAGGGGTAAATTCCAATGGGTGGCTTTATTGATTTCCCGAATTGTCGCAGCGCCGTCAATTAGGAAACCACCGTTCTTTTGAGCAACAACTTCGTCTACTCTATCAGCTTCATTCGTAGTGAAATCGCCAACGATTTCTTCGAGAATATCTTCCAGTGTCACCAGTCCCTGCACTTCACCATATTCATCGACTACCACGGCAAAGCGGCTGCGCATTTTTTTAAAGTTGAGAAGCTGGGTGGTCAGTCTAGTGCTCTCAGGAATAAAATAAGCCTCATCGGCAAAGCGCTTGATAGCTTTGTGAGTGATGGTTTCAGCGCGCAATAGATGATTGGCCTTTCTTACATGAAAAATACCGATAATATTATTGATATCGCCTGAGTAGACGGGTTGTCGCGTATACTCACAGGATAGAATTTGTTCCATCAGAATCTCAATATCATTTTCAAGATCAAGTCCGCTGACTTCATTGCGAGGGATCATAATGTCCTCAACGGTCATATTGTCGAGGTCGAGAATGGCGCGCAACATGCCCTGATTACTGTCGGAAATCTTGTGACCCGACAGGTCTACCAGAGATTTTAATTCCTCTGAATCCAAGCTGTCATCACGATTTTTATTGGGATCAAAACCCAGAATGCTAACAAATGCATTGGTTAATCGATTAATCAACCAAACCAGCGGGGTCAGCAGTTGCAAAAGCGGCTTAAGAATATGGCTGGCTTTAAAAGCAAACCACTCAGGGTTTTGCGCGGCAATGGTTTTGGGGGTAACCTCTGAAAAAACCAACACTAAAATTGTCAACGTCGCCGTGGCAATCCAGGGTGCGGCGGCTTCTCCCACATAATGGATAGCCAGCATATTGGCTATAATTGCAGCCAGAATATTGACCGCATTATTGCCAATTAAAATAAGTCCGATCAGACGGTCTGGCATGGCGAGCAACTTGGCGGCACGTCTAGCCCCCGCGCTTTTCTTGCGTTGATGCCGAAGTCGGTAGGGATTAAGTGACATCATGCTAGTTTCTGATCCGGAGAAAAACGCGGACAGAACCAGCAGTGAAAACAGGATGCACCAAAGAATCAGTGGGTGGGAACCTTCCAAAAAATAGTAGCCTCTATGACTTAGCGGGATATATGTTGAATGAGATTTTTCAATTTAGCAACCAAATTCAATTAGTTTAAAATAAATTCGATCACAAATTTACTGCCTAAATAGCCTAGCAAAATCCCTGAAAATCCAACCCAGGTCCAGTTGATCGCTCGCTGGCCGCGCCAGCCATAATAATATCGACCCAAAATAAGCACCGCATAGATCAGCCAAGCGACGATACTAAAGGTGACTTTATGGATTAATTGTTGTGCAAAGAAGTCATCATAGACGTAAAAGCCGGTTAGCAGTGAGGCAGTAAGAAGTATTTCACCGAGCCAAATAAGCTTAAACAGCAACTTTTCCATGGTCTCTAGTGCAGGTAGGGTTCGCATTAGGGTGTTTTGGTGCTTATGTTTAAGCTGCCAGTTTTGATAGCCTGCTAATAGCGCTTGAAGGGCGGCGATAGCTAAGAAGCTGTAGGCAAGAATAGAGGTTAAAATATGTGCTTGTAAGCTGTAAGGGATGACAGCAGTTGATTTAGTGCTTGAGCTTATCAGCGCCAATACCAGTGTGACCGCTGAAATAGGTAAAAGCGCCAAATAAAGACTGTGAATGGGCTCTTTGATATTACTTAAGAAAACCAAGCCATTAATAACTAATGCTAATAATGAAAGGATTTTAAGCAGGCTAAGGTCTAGGCCGCCGCCATGAAGTAATAACCCAAAGGTAGCAAAGCCATGGAGAATAATGGCCAATCCAGTCAAAACTTGGATTAAAGGGATTTTTATTCGTCCTTTATTGGATAGTTCCAGCCCATAGGCAACCCACCCTAAAAGATAGAGCGTAATAGCGCTTGAGCCAAACACGAAGGGGGTCATATTTCAATCCGCAATTAATTAAACTAAGTTTGGCATATTAACAGTCACAGGTGAAGCCTGTAGCCAAATTACTGATATAATGATGTTTTAAATTCAGGCTTTGGAAGCTAAATCAATGGCAATGTTTGAAAATCTTAGCGATCGGCTATCACAGAGTCTAAAAAAGATATCTGGAAAAGCCAGTCTCAGCGAAAGCAATATTCAAGAAACACTGCGCGATGTTCGCGTAGCACTTCTCGAAGCGGATGTGGCATTGCCAGTAGTGAAGGATTTTATAGAACTGGTGAAGCAGCGAGCAGTAGGGCGTGAGGTTAGTAGTAGCCTCAACCCAGGTCAGCAGTTTCTAAAAATTGTTCAGGCTGAGTTGGAATCTGTAATGGGGGAGAAAAATGAATCCCTCAATCTAAATACCCAGCCACCAGCAGTTATCTTAATGGCGGGTCTACAGGGTGCAGGTAAAACCACATCAGTAGCCAAGCTGTCGCGCTTTTTAAGTGAGCGTGAAAAGAAAAAGGTGATGGTAGTTTCGGCAGATGTGTATCGGCCTGCCGCTATACAGCAGTTGAAAACCCTAGCCGCAGAGGTAGGTGCTGAATTCTTTCCCAGTTCAGAAGATCAACGTCCAGTCGACATTGTTAATCAGGCGATAGCCGCGGCTAAAACCCAATTTATTGATGTACTAATCGTCGATACTGCCGGTCGTTTGGCAATCGACCAAGATATGATGACTGAGATCCAGCAAATTCATAAGGCTTCTAATCCAGTCGAAACGCTATTTGTGATTGATGCCATGATTGGTCAGGATTCGGTCAATACGGCCAAAGCCTTTAATGCAGCCCTACCTTTATCCGGAGTGATTCTTACTAAGGTTGATGGTGACGCTAGGGGCGGTGCTGCACTTTCAGTGCGCCATGTGACCGGCAAGCCGATTAAATTTTTGGGTGTGGGTGAAAAAACGGATGCCCTAGAGCCATTTCATCCTGAGCGGATTGCTTCGCGCATATTGGGTATGGGGGATGTGCTTAGCCTTATTGAAGATGTTGAGCGTAAAGTCGATAAGAAAAAGGCTGAGAAATTTGCCAAAAAAGTCGCAAAGGGAAAGCGATTCGATCTTGAAGATTTGCGCGAGCAGCTTCAGCAAATGAAGCAGTTAGGTGGCATGGAAGGGTTGATGGATAAACTGCCGGGTATGGGGAATATGGCGCAAATGACCCAGCAAAAAGATATGACTGGCCAGTTTGGTAAGATGGAATATATTATTGATTCGATGACCCCAAAAGAGCGCGCCAACCCCGATATTTTGAATGGCTCTAGAAAAAGACGTATCACCCAGGGTTCAGGAACTACTATTCAAGACTTGAATCGCTTGCTCAAGCAGCACAAGCAAATGGGCAAGATGATGAAAAAAATGAAGGGTAAAGGAATGCAAAATATGATGCGTGGTCTGGGGGGTGGGATGCCGTCAGCTGGTGGCCTTCCACCGGGTGGATTTCCAAAGCGGTAACTGCTTAAATTTTCCCTCGAATTTAAATACAAAAGCTGGGTGAATAAAGTAGTTTCCTTTCACCGTCATTTGGCGTAATATACCGCGCCTTTCTTGGGGTCGTGCCATTTTTGAATGGCATGGCGAAAAAGCAAGATTAAACAGATAATATTGGGCGATATACTGTCCACAAATTAGGGTATCAGTAAATGGTAACAATTAGATTGGCTCGCGGTGGTTCTAAGAAACGCCCATTTTTCCATATCACGGTTTCTGATTCACGGAAAGCACGTGATGCTCGCTATATTGAGCGTATTGGGTTCTTTAATCCGATTGCGCGAGGTGGAGAAGAGCGTCTACGTATTGATTTAGATCGCGCTACCTACTGGCAGGGTCAGGGTGCACAAATAAGCGATCGCGTTTCAGCGTTGCTCAAAGAGGCTGCCAAGCAAGCAGCATAAGAGGAGATTGTCCTGTGAGCAATAGTGAAATTGTTCAAGGAACCCTTGTTGTTGGGCGGATTTCCGCCGTGTTTGGTGTGCGTGGTTGGGTGAAAGTAATGTCTTTCACCGAACAGGCAAGCAAGATTTTTGATTATCAGCCATGGTTGGTTGATAGACAGGGTAGCCTTCAATCCATTCAGGTTGATGAATGGAAAAGCCATGGTGATGGCTTGGTGGCACACCTTAAAGGAATAGATGATCGCGACGTTGCTCGCAGCTGGTGTCAAACAGATATCAGAGTTGAAACAGCTTTGCTCCCAGAGTTGAATGATAGTGATTTTTACTGGCATCAGCTTGAAAAGTTAGCGGTATACAACCACTTTGAAAATACTGTGCAGCGTCTTGGTGTGGTGACTTCATTGCTGGAAACTGGGGCCAATGATGTGATTGTGGTCGCTGGGGATGCAGATAGCATTGATCGTCGAGAGCGATTAATTCCCTATTCTCAGCAGTATGTATTAAATATTGATCTGGGTTCACAGCGTATAGATGTAGCTTGGGATCCCGATTTTTAATCGATCGGTAGAGGTGGCGGAGGTCTAGTTATGAAAATAGCGTTGATTACTCTGTTTCCAGAAATGTTTGAAGCGTTGACCGACTATGGTGTCAGTGGGCGAGCGGTAAATCAGGGGTTGCTAGAAGTCTCTAGTTTTAATCCGCGTGATTATACCAGCGATGCACATGCTACTGTTGATGATCGTCCCTATGGGGGTGGTCCAGGCATGGTTCTTTTAATAGAGCCATTGCGCAGGGCAATCAATGCTGCAAAACAATGGATTGATGGTGACCCCTTGGTGGTCTATCTCTCTCCCCAAGGTAAAGTTTTGCAACAGGCAGCAGTGAATAAGTTGGCAGCGAAGCAGTCAATTATTCTTATTGCTGGACGTTATGAAGGAATTGATGAGCGACTGATCCAGTTAGAGGTAGATCAGGAGTGGTCCATAGGAGACTATGTACTCAGTGGTGGAGAAATCCCCGCCATGGTGGTGGTAGATGCGCTTATAAGGCAGTTGCCCGGCGCATTGGGGCATCGGGAGTCCGCTAGTCAGGACTCTTTTGCCGACGGATTGTTGGATTGTCCGCACTACACGCGGCCCGATTGCTACGAAGGTTTGGCAGTACCAGATATTTTATTGTCGGGTAACCATGAAAAAATTAGGCAGTGGCGACTTGCGCAGTCGCTGTTGCGAACGCAACAAAGAAGACCAGATTTATTGGAAAAGCTGGAGCTCAATACTGAGCAGACAGCCCTACTTAGGGAATTGAGTGATGCGCTGGCAGATGATGGCAAAGGATAGAGCCATCCTCTCTGTACAGAGCTCTAAATCAGGTGGCATACCACCAACCAATGTAAATTGAGGAGCAAAATAATGTCAAATAAAATGCCTATAATCGCTGCAATTGAAAAAGAGCAGATGGAGAAAAAGATTCCTGAGTTTGGCCCAGGTGATACAGTTTCAGTAAAAGTAAAAGTAAAAGAAGGTAACCGCGAGCGACTTCAGGCTTTTGAAGGTGTGGTATTAGCTAAGCGCAACCGTCAACTTAACTCGGCTTTTACAGTGCGTAAGATTTCTAATGGTATTGGTGTTGAGCGTACTTTTCAGACCTACAGCCCGCTGGTTGACAGCATTGAAGTTAAGCGACGTGGTGCGGTGCGAAGAGCCAAGCTCTATTATCTTCGCGATCGATCTGGACGTTCGGCAAGAATCAAAGAAAAACTTGCAAAGTGATAATCAAAAAGGCGACCTTAAGGGTCGCTTTTTTTGTCTTTATTCTAATGCAAAGACTTTGGATAGGGTCTATTATTAAAACAGTGCGAAGGGAATGATGTCATCTGATGGACTACTATCATTCTGTCTTTAGTCAGTGATCGAGGAGCTAGGATGTTCTATACTTTAGAGAATAATTTTTTCAAAATCCAAAATAACGAGTTTCATCGTTTTCAAATCCATTTTTTTTCATAGGAACGGTGGTTAAACGATGCATATCCTTATTGTAGATGACCATGCTTTTGTTTGTGCGGGCCTCAAGGCGACGTTACATGACAAATTGGAAGATATAGAGGTAACTACCACTGAGCGAGGAGAAGAAGTACTATCGATCCTTGCTAGGGAAGAAATTGATCTAATAATTTTGGATCTCTTTATGCCCGGTGGCTATGGAGGGTTCGGGTTGATTGGGTTGCTCCATGAACGTTATCCCTGTCTTCCCATTATTGTTTTATCCGCTTCAGAGAATTCGACGCACATTAAAAAGTGTCTGGAGTTGGGTGTTACTGGTTTTGTGACTAAGTCGGCACCCAAGGAGGCTTTATTCGAGGCGATTTATAAGGCGTTAAAGGGTGAGCAGTATATTCCAAAGTATTTGATCGAATCTGTACCGGAGGTTGCTCGCGTTATTGACGAGGTCGATTCTGGTGCTAATGTTGAGATAATCGCTGAATTGATTACTGATAGGCAGTTAGATATATTGAACTGCATTAGTCGCGGTCATTCCAATAAACAGATAGCCCGCGAGTTGGATTTATCAGAGAACACAGTTAAGGTTCATGTGAGTGCCATGCTGAAGTCACTCGGGTTAAGTAACCGAACTCAGGCAGGTATTTTGGGCCAAAAATTAGGATTGGCGCAATCAGTGAATCTTGAATCGGGTAGTTAATCGAAAGCAAGATACTTTTCGATATTAATAATAAAAAAATAGCCTTGATTTCATCTTGGCTAGCTCTAGGGGTTGTAAATCTATGAATTGTAAAGCATTCGTTGTTGTATCGTTGTTGTTTGTTACCCACGTGCTTTCAGATGAATGGATGTTAACTGAAGATGATTTGTTTGCGGATATCGATGCTGTGTCTGGTGTTGTTCATATGCGTCAGACATTGCAGCAAGTGCCAGCAGCGGTAACCATTATCGACAGGCAAACCATAGAGGCCTCCACGGCAGTGGATGTGGTGGATTTGTTTCGCCTAGTGCCGGGGCTTCAGGTTTACTTTTTTCATGCCAATAAACCTGGTGTTGCCTACCATGCTTTAGGGGGTGAATTCTCTCGAAGATTGGAGGTAAAGATCGATGGGCGCTCTGTATACGAGTCTATTTTATCTTCGGTAGAGTGGAATACACTGGGAGTTGGCTTGGATGATATTGACTATATAGAGGTGGTGCGCGGATCCAATGCATCGGCTGATGGCAGTAATGCCTTTCTTGCATCTATCAATATTGTAACCCGTTCTTCCTTAATGGATGATGGGTTAAGTGTTCGGACTCAACTCGGCAATCAGGGAATTCGCAATAGTTCGGTC
>Ga0066379_10000175_pt1 | contig 15020 bp, 8 predicted proteins | sample Knorr_S23_td_250_FD_70951 | JGI IMG/M metagenome (GOLD analysis project Ga0066379, IMG submission 70951) | Marine microbial communities from Southern Atlantic Ocean transect - Knorr_S23_td_250_ad_251m_LV_A | ecosystem: Environmental > Aquatic > Marine > Oceanic | place: Southern Atlantic ocean...
CAAGTTTGCGCGCCAAATAGCCATCCACCCAATCGGTAAGCGCTGCCACACCAAAAATAGCCGCGGAAGCCACATGACTCCACCCCCAGGGCAGATAATAAACACAGATAAAAACCGGAATCATGCCAATCCTTAGCATTGTCAACGTATTTGGCAAATTCCACATAACGACTAATTACTCCCAACCATCAAAGGCGCGGTTAAAATAAACAACCAGCGAATTTACTCATTGTACATGGCGCTGTAAATAGCTTCAGCTACCTTTTTGCTAATATTCGGCACTTTTAACAGATCCGCAACGCTGGCCTTCTTCACTTCGACAATGCCGCCGAAATGCTTCAACAGGTCGCGCCGACGCTTTGGGCCCACACCGGGAATGCCCTCCAAAAGCGAGGTACGGCGCTTTTTATCTCGACGCTGTTTATGGCCGGTTATCGCAAAACGATGGGCCTCATCGCGGATCTGCTGCAACAAATGCAGGGCTGGCTGCTGAGGATTAGCAATGCTGCGATAATTTTCATCCGCTAAAATCAATGTCTCAAACCCGGGTTTGCGCGTCTTACCCTTCGCCACACCAAGCACTATAACCCCTACCACCCCCAGCTCAGTCAACACATCTCTAGCAATACCTACCTGTCCTTTGCCGCCATCAATCACCAAAATATCGGGAAATTTAGCCTCCCCTTTAATCAGTCTAGTAAAACGCCGGCGAATTGCCTGAGCCATAGCCGCATAATCGTCCCCCTCAGTAATACCCTCTATATTAAAGCGCCTATAATCGCTTTTAATCGCCCCGCCAGTATCAAAAACCACACAGCTAGCCACTGTAGCCTCGCCACTGCTATGGCTAATATCAAAACACTCCAAACGCTGGGGCAGCTCCGCCAGATCTAGAGTTTCCCGCAATGAGTCAAAACGCTGCTCCTGAGTCTTTTTCGATGCCAACTTAGCGCTTAAATTCTGCTGCGCGGTGCGCAGAGCCAGCTCCAACCACTTAGCGCGAAAGCCACGCACCGAATAGCGAATATCAATAGCGCGTCCCACCTGTTGCCGCAACGCATCGGACAGCGCATCGGCACTGCTAATCTGATGGCTCAATATCAACTCTTTCGGCAAATCGGGGCGCGAGCCGCCCTCAAGGTACAGCAATGGCAAAAAATCATTCAGCAACTCATCTGCCTGATTGGCCAGCGGCGCTTTGGGGTAGTAACTGCGACTGCCCAAAATACGCCCCTGACGCACATAGAGTATATGCACACAGGCATAACCCTCCGTCACCGCCGCGGCTACCACATCTATAGTGCCCTTACCTTTCTCAATCACCTGCTGGGATTGAATCTGACGCAGTGCAGCAATCTGATCGCGGTGCCCAGCGGCGCGCTCAAAATCAAGCTCTAGCGCCGCCCTCTCCATCTCCACCTCCAGCTGCTTCAGAATTTTATCCGCCTTGCCATCCAGATAAAGCCGAGTAAGCTGAACATCCGCGGCATAATCCTCTTCGCTAACAAAATCCACACAGGGCGCAGTACAGCGTTTAATCTGGTACTGCAAACAGGGCCGCGAGCGATTCTTAAAAAACACATCCTCACACTGGCGCACCTTAAAGGTCTTCTGTAAAAACCCCATACTCTCGCGCACTGCATGCACACTGGGAAATGGCCCAAAATAGCTGCCACTGGCCTTCTTAGCCCCGCGGTGAAAAGCCAGCCGCGGCCACTTATCGCCATCGGAAAGAAAAATATAGGGGTAGCTCTTATCATCGCGCATTAAAATATTAAACGGCGGCCGATACTGCTTAATCAGATTATGCTCAAGAATCAGCGCCTCGGTCTCGGTTTCCGTCACCGTCACATCAATATTAGCGATACGCTTCACCAAAGCCCGAGTTTTTGGACTCAATGCGGATTTACGAAAATAACTGCCAACCCTATTCTTCAGGTTTTTCGCCTTGCCCACATACAGCACAGCCCCTTCGGCATCCAGCATCTGATAAATACCGGGGCGCTGGGTAAGCGATTTAAGTAGGGATTCGGAGTCAAAAGCCATGGGCGAATTGTAACGGTTTTTTATCAATGGTATCGAAATACAGCGAGGTGCGGACTTTTTTGCCTGCTTTTTTATTCGAGGCTTTTAAATTTTCAGTTATATCAAATGACTCTGGGCCTATTGATTCTTTGATTCGGTTAAATGTTACTCTGACCCCAATTTCGAATCAAATGACTTTGAGCCTATTTCCAACCTAATAGAAAGAGCCATTCACCACCATACCCAGCAATTTAACCTCCAAACTTTGTTAGAATTAAAGATGCAGGTTCTTGTCCGCATCGGGTAGTGTTGAGTGCGAATTTGACAACTTGAAGACTGCGCAATCTTTCAATCTAAAAAAACTTCAAACCTTTTCAAAATCACATATCAACAGTAATTCCCACACTCTGGCTCTCCTGTGCAGTTAATAATTTTGCATAAGGTGCCCAGAAGGCCAGCCTGTATTTGATACCCATTGGGATCTCACACTTAACAAACTTAAATAAGGAAATTACTATGAATATCAACCAAAACAACACCGCAAACGTAATTAACATCAACCGTTCATCAGATACCTTTTTACCCGGGCAGATGACAAATATGTCCTGGCTATCAAAACTGACCTCTGAAGCAACATGGGAAACAGATAAAAAAAAAGGTTTGATGTAAATGCCTTCACCAAACTATTCCATGAATCTGTCCCCGTTCTTTCCTATTTGCAGTGGCAGATTTTAAAAATAGAGAGGGGCTTCGCTGAAACCATCCTCCCGCTCAATGTCGAGTCATCTAACCAGTATATTACTCAGCAAGCCGCACTGATGCTGCTGGCTGCTGACTATACTGGAGGCATTGCTTTATGCTCATTGTTCAACGATGTGCCGGTAATGGGGTTTCATCCCATGGAAGGAGATTATGGTGCCTATATGTGGGGAGCCAAAGCGCAAATCAAATGGCACAGACCCAGTGCTGACGACCTTATTTGTCAGGCGACCATACCACAAGAGCAATGGGGAAAAGTTGCCAGACGCTTTTTTCAAGGCCGTGATGTAATAATCACCATACCCGTAAGCATGCGCAATGGTGATGACTTGGTAGCCAGTGCCGAGTTTACTTACTGGGCAAAAAACTCCCATGCCTTAAGAAAAACTGCTCGCGATGAAAAAACCACGCATATTTTATATGCCCATCAGGTTAAAACATCGGCACAACTTATCGCTGGGTTACGCTCACTGGACAATGATAAAAAAAAAGACCTCTATACAGAGAAAGTGGCTGGCAAGCAGGGCCTAATCTTAGCCAAAAAGTTTTGTCTAACTGCACCGCAATTAAAACAAATGGTTGATGCTAGGACCGAACATTGTGATCGCAGTTTGGCGCTATTTTCCGAGAAGCACAAATCTTTCTCCCTAGTGAATATTGGCGTGGGTTTGGACACCAGATTATGCCGCTTTCAACATCTCGATAATATTACTGCCGTGTATGAGTTGGATTTGCCAGTAATGCTTTCCCTTCGAGAAGAGAAGTTGCCAAATTTGCGGGGCAGTCGATTCCCTATACATCGTATTGCCACGGACTTAAGGGAGAATACCTTGGAAAAGCAACTGATACAGGCTGGCTTTGATCCACAGCAACCCACATTCTTTATTTGGGAAGGTGGATCCATGTACTTTAACAAACAGGAGGCCAAGCAGATTTTTTATGCCATTCGACAACTCATGCAAAATCCCGAAAGTCTACTGTGGTTGGACTACACTAGTGAGAAGGTAGTCGCCAATCAAACCAATATACCAGAGGTGGAAGACTTTATGCTTAATATGCGGCGCATGGGCGAACCCTTTATACAGGGGTATCAAAATATTCTCTCAGCCAAAAATTCAGCCCTTTTTACCATTAATCACTTAACCTCAAGTGACTACTGTGTTGATAAAGCAGAGGCGATTTACGGGCATTACAGCTTTTGTGTTTTAGCTCCAGCAGAGCAGCCGGAAAATCATTTTGAAGTTGATAAGGTCTGATATAGCAGATGAATTAACCTATTTTTGGGGTGGGTGGCTTGGTCTAGTCTCTCACCCCATTTATTGGTTTATATGGACCTATTGGCTTCCGCAGCCCTATGAAAGTACTGCTCTGCGCTTTTTTTGCAGTGCATTATCTATTCCGGTCATATTGAGACATTACTGGCCAGAAAAAGCAAAGCAGTTTTTCTCTACCTATTGGTTTATTTTCTTAATGTGCCAGTTGCCAATAACATTCTCCTATTTAACGCTAAAAAATGATTTCTCAGGTGTATGGCTTGTTTGCGAGACCTTGATGGTCATCGTGGTATCTGTCTTTCACCCCAGCCTATTACTCTTTCTATCTAATTTGCTAATTGGCATTGCTATTGCCTATGGTTTGTATTTTTTTACTGAGGGTCAGCATTTTGCATGGCATCAAGAACATTTAATGTATTTTCTGCCTCTGCCCATTGGGGTAGTTCTTACCATGGTGTTTAGTTATACGATAAAACAAGAGAAGATAAAGCAAGAAGAGATAAAACAAAAAAGTAAATTATTACAAGCGCTAGCAGGCTCCATTGCCCATGAAATGCGCAATCCTCTATCGCAAATTTACGGCAGTTTGCAACTGATTCAGATGCAGATGCCCCATCTTAATAACAATGAGTATATTAAAGATGCCCATAAGGTGATTAAGAGCGGCCTACAGGTAATTGATATAACCATGGATGCCATTAAAGAAAAACCCATAGATCCCGATAGCTTTAAACTGCTCTCGGCGCGGGATTTAGCTAGGGAAAGTGTGGCAGATTTTGCCTATGCAGAGGCAGAACATGCTGACAAGGTATCGGTTAAAGGTGGCGACTTTAACATTATGGCCGATCCGGTAATGGTTAAGTACGTCTTATACAATCTAATCAAAAATGCCCTGTACTATGTCAAGGCTCTGCCCCATGCTGAAATCGTTATCTCAGTGATGCCCGCTGTCAATGGAGTTAACCAAATTGAGGTACGCGATACAGGCCCAGGCATTGAGCCTAAAGCAATCCCCAAGCTATTTGATAGCTTTTATACCTCCGACAAACAGGGCGGCACCGGTTTGGGACTATCCTATTGCAAGCGCACCATGAACGCATTGGGGGGCGATATTCACTGTAACTCAGAATTGGGCCAGTACACCGCCTTTACCCTATCTTTTCCGGTGGTGCCGGCACAGCAGATCGAGCAGAAACAGGCGCCTAATGCAGATACAGCACCCAAGCCGAAAAGCCCCCTATCATTGGCGGGGAAAATTGTACTGGTTGCCGAGGATGAAAAAATGAGCCGTATGCTTGTTAAAGGCATACTGGAGAGGCAAAGGATTCAGTGTTTAGAAGCAGAAAACGGCCAAGAGGCGCTAGAGTTACTGGCCACACAGCACTGTGATTTAATCGTCACCGATATACAGATGCCGGTAATGAATGGGTTAGAGTTGATTCAAACTGTACGCCAGCGTGAAAGAACAGCCAGCGACACCCCTATGCCGATTATTGCTCTAACCTCTGAGGAAGGCGATATGCTGGGTACCGCCATAAAATTTGGGGTCAATGACTACTTGGCTAAGCCGGTGTCGATTGAAAGACTGGCACCCAAGTTGCGGCAGCTACTGGCGGGTTGATGGGTTGGGAAGCTGGGAAGAAATTAAAGCCCTGCGGAACCGCATACAAGCCCCAGCGCTATATTAGAAATGGCCTGCGTTAGAATCAGGTGACTCTGAGCCCGTTGATTCCATTGATTTGTAGCTTGAAATAATTTTTGTAATTTTTGGTTGGATTTGGCTTATAGTCGTATAATGGCGTTTAACATATTGTTGAATACCAAATAAATGAAATTGAGATCATCCTTCAAAAATTTATAGGCGATATGGGGATCGATTCGGAATATTTAGTCCAAGAGTAAGGAAATCAAGATATGAGCGGAAAAATACTGCCAGACGGCAAAAAGTCTATTAAGCCCTTGATAGTCAAACTAGCGGTAGTTTTAGTGCCATCATACACCGTCGCATATTTAACAGAAGCAATGGTCTATACAGTACCTATGCTTGCAGCCGCATCAATCATCGCTACAAATCTTTACACATCACCTAACATTAATCGCCGTATAGATGACGAGGGAGAGGAAGAGGGAGAAGGATCAACTAATTCATACCCAGCCAATAATTTTATGGACTAAAATCATTCTTTTTGTTTTCGGAATAATTGGCTAGGTAAATCTAACACTAAGTAAATCAGCAAAGCCGCCAAAAACGCCACTGCATTCCAGACAAGCTGAATGCCCCATAAAAAAATAGGTATCAATCTAATTAAAAGCACAAATGCAGTTCTTATTGCGAGAAAGGAAAGATAGAAAAACGCCCCCATCGAAGCTATAAACAGCCCAGCTGAACCCCTAACTTGAACTCCCAACACGCTGCCAGAAGATCGTTTCGGGTTAGTCAGATTTATCGTACCAAATGGATTCTTGGCAGACAGACTAAAGCCTGATTTCGATAGATTAATATTCATACCCCCAACACTCCATCTCCCGCGCACCACACTTGTCGAATTCTGAAAACCTAAAGTCAATCCCTTAAAAGTCTTGGATACCCTTACTCCATGCTGACTATTTAGCGTCAAGCCCCTGAAGGGAGAAGTCGAAACACTTGCACCTCCTGTACGAGAGGCTTTAACACGCACAGGACCAAGTTTTTCATCTATCTCAATTCTCTTCTCTTGTTTCAAAATGAACTCTCTCTTGATTTAAAAGCCTATAATGTTTGAGCTATATTAATGAGCGAAATTGCTTTTATTCTGGACTTTTTACCACTTCCACCCATTTTCTGAATACCTCAAGGGTGCTTGGATGCCTTTTCCGTATTTTAAATATTTCGCATATATAATCAACGGGGCCATTAGGCGCTTTCTCTAGGGATATTCTCACAAGACTTTTAGCTTCCTGAAAAGGAATTTCCCTCCAGTCACGCTCTACACCCCAAGGCGACAATCCTCTCCATGCGATTTCAGAAGTCACATGCTCTGGGGCAAGCCAAGCTACCGGCTTGTGGATGCCATCTCTTACCAACCCTGCCCATGGCTTAATGATACTGATTATATGAGAACGCTGTTTCTTACTTTGTCGTGTCATTCCATGAAGGCGAGCAATATCTAATGCCAACTCATGGACTGTTATCCCATTCTTGCGAGTCAAAATATCTTTGGCCACTTGGCCTAGTGTATCTTTGTAATCGTCATCGAAAAACCGATCCTGACTGTATGATTTCGTAGCTTCTTGTGCGGACACTTGGCTACCGGAGGACATGCATTGAATATCCTCGACATCTACCGCCTCCTCAATCTGCTCAATTCCCTCATCATCATCTATTGTATCAGCTGGCTCAGCAACTTCAGCTTTGACATTTAGAGTTTGTTTTGCAAGTTTCGACTCTCGATCAAATTCAAGTAACTGTTCTAGCTTTTTATGAATTTTTTCTATTGCATGAGCCGGGTCCTGAAAATAATCGGTAGACCACAATCTAACCAGACGCCATCCCAGATTTTCTAAAATATCGTGTCTGACTCGATCACGATCTCTAGCAGATGGAGAGCCATGATAAGTCGCTCCATCACATTCAATTCCAGCGAGGAACACGCCAGGCTGATCTGGATGGATAACTCCAAGATCAACTCTAAACTTACTCACTCCAATTTGAGTTTGAACCTTCCAGCCTTTATCCCTTAACGCCCAGGCTACAGCCTGCTCAAAATCACTATCAAACTGATCTACACCGTAATTTGCTGTGGCTTGCTCTGCTAAGGCAATAGGGCCCCTTTCAGCAAACTCGAGATAATGCTTTAAATGCTCAACCGCTAATGCAGATGTTCGGCTTAAATCGATCATTGACGAGTCAAAACTAGAGAAAACCAAAACCTCAGTTGTCGCTCTTGTGATAGCTACATTTAATCTTCTCTCTCCGCCAGATTTATTAAGAGGTCCGAAGTTCATACTCATAGTTTTTCCACCAGGCTCAGTTGGGCCATAGCTAAGACTAAGAATAATGACATCTCTCTCATCACCCTGAACTGACTCAAGATTTTTAACAAAAACTCCCTCATAAGAATCTGTAGAGTGGAAATAAGGCTCTATATCAGGGTTTTTTCTTCTTGCATCATCGAGAAGATCTTCAATAGTTCGCTGTTGCTCAGTATTTAATGTAACCACACCAATACTTTTACTTTGGAGGTCAGCATCAAGTAAACGACGGGTAATTTCATTGACGACAGCTCTGGCCTCAATCGGGTTATTCCGACCTTTGCCTTTACTATAAACACCGTCGACTCGATGCAATGTTACCGCTGACTCTTTGGTATCAGATGACGGATAAGTGATTAGTGCATTTTCATAATATTTGCTATTTGAGAATGCAATTAAGGTTTCATGTCGACTACGGTAGTGACCTTGAAGCCGCAGGTGCGGTAGCCGCGCAGCTAACGCCTGATCAAGAATAGACTCAAGATCCTCTTCATCAGGATTGTCATCTGATACAGCTCCACTGAAAAAGCTAGTAGGAGGCATCTGCTTCGGATCTCCCACAACAATTACATTTTTACCCCTGGCAATAGCGCCTACGGAATCCCAAGTAGTCATCTGGGATGCCTCATCAAACACAACCAAATCAAATCCTTTAAAATCAGAAGGTAAAAATTGAGCAACGGATAAGGGGGACATCATCATGCATGGACATAGATCTAAAACTCTATTACCCATTTCACTGAATAATTGACGTACCGGCTTATGGCGCTGTTTCTTTTGTAACTCTCTCGCTAAAACACCAAATTCTTTTGGACTATCCTTGGCAAATGGATCAGGAGACTTACCTGCTATTGTTGAGGCAATATAGCCGCTCGTATTAGCAGCAATTTTAACATCGAGCTCTCTAAACTCACTGATTAGTTGCTCATGGTTTGAAGATTTAAACTGAACAAGTTCTTTGGAGGCATCAATCAATTCATGAGCTAACCATCTACAAAAAGCTGTTAGCACCTGATCCTCAGACTCATTATGCAGCATAGTTCCCGATTCAAGCGAGGCTACTAATTCCGTCAAAGAAAACTCCATTGCCTTAACTTTTGCACTTTGCCACTCACACCAAATTTTAAATTTAGGCGCCTGAATCAAAAGATCATCAATTGCTTGAGTTAACTCAACAACAGTCATGTCCTGATCGAATACTAGCCCTAAACTTTCTGCCTCTTGGGATAGGCTAGTATAGGAACTAAAATGCAATTTAAACTTGCCATTAGAGCTGACTACTTTGGAGTCCTCCAAAAAATCTCTACCATCAACTAGTCTTGATTTTATAGCAGTCAGCACCTGAGACGGGTCATCAGTTAATGTCACTACCTTCGACAACGATGAGTAAGCCTTTTTACTTCGACTTACAGCCTCATCAAGAATATCTTGAGTAGTTTCCCATCCGGCCCAAATCTTGTCTTCAACCAGCCTCTCAGAAAGGGGCTCTATTTTTTTTAGAAGCTCTAGACCGTGATTTAGCTTTTCTAGCACACTAAAATCTTTGAACTTCGCATATCCTAGCTTCTTGGCAGCTCTATTTATTTTTAACTTTACGAAGAAGCATCGAACCCCGCTACATTTAGATTCATCGTATAGTGCAATCCAGTCATTTACCGGGCTGTTTGCTAAGATCTGAGGGGAAACATTACATCCAACATCTCTAAGAACTTGATCAAATTGCTTTTTTGTTTCACTTACCACCCCTATTGAACCTACTAGATTTTTTCGATCTTTTTTCGTTAGGTAGGCAAGTGGATGCCCCTGAGCTGAAGATATAAGCTCAGAGAGAGAATCAACCATATTGATAGATCTTATTGGTTTTCCCTCAAGAGCGATATTGAAGGTTTCACCCAGCTTAATTGCAGAATCAGAAAGCTCCACCAATAGAGACCTATATCGCTTTAGTGTACCCACCACCTTACTTTGCCAGACATTGGACCACCTCGTTGCTATCAAAGCCTTGAACGCAGAAACGTCAAGCCCTGCAACATCTGCATACGCGAGACCAGCAAATTTTGCTGCTTCAAGCATGCGATCTACATCCTCGCTAGAGTGTACTTCAGCACTTTCAAGCCCCAAAGGCCATGACAAGGTGAGGGTATGAGAGTCTTTATAAAATATATCTCTAGTAATTGCCTCACGTGCTGAAATGTCGTAGCAAGATTTCTCATGCAAAGCTGTAACATATCTGTTTAGTTGATCCCGCCGCTTTTTTAGATCCCTTACTGACTCGACCCAAGTTTCAGCCGAAGAGGCAGCTTGCCTTGAGGTAGCGGCCCCCAACTGCTCTAGCACCGCTTTTTTATTGGCTTTATTACTATGCAATTCCAAGCATAAATGATCTAAACCCACCTTTTCCATACGACGGTAAACAACATGAAGGGCCGCCATTTTTTCCGCAACAAAAAGCACCCTTCTACCAAGTGCTAGGTTATGGCAAATGATATTAGCGATAGTCTCCGACTTACCCGTCCCTGGTGGACCTTCTAAAACAAAATCCTGAGACCTTCCTGACGCCTCAACAGCTACCAATTGTGAGCTATCACAATTAAGGGGGGTAAAAACTTTTTCAGGATCTATTTTTTCATCAACTTCTTTATGTGGCACAAAACTCGTGACTTGATGATATGCATCCTGCGGATTTTCCACTAAATGCTTAACAAATAAATTTTCTTTAAGATCACTCAGTCGATCTTTTAAATCCTTCCACATAAGGTATTTTGCAAATGAAAAAGAAGCTAACACCAGCTCTTCAACAACCTCGAATCCAGGCTGTTCTGCAACCGCTGCTCTAACGGTATTCCATATTCCCTCAACGTCCACTCCTGATAGATCCTCAGGCAACTCCTCTCTAAAATGATTGAGATCAATGTCATATTCGGTAGCTAAAAACTCGATCAATGTCATATTGAAAATTGGCGTCTCATCCGGCAGCTGCTTGACCTTGACTGGTGCTTTAGCACTCATTCGAGTGAGTTGTGCCGGAACGAGAATAAGTGGAGCCCGGAATGATCGTTCATCTTCAGGGTTTTCCTTCCACCTGAGCATACCAAGAGCTAAATAGAGAGTATTAGAGCCTCCCTCCTGTAAGTCGTTCTTGGCCTTTCTATACAAATTTACGGAATTGGTTTCCAGTTTTTTCTTAGGAATACTCGCAATCAAAATATCTTTATCAAGTTGCTCGAGCGCAAATTCTCGGTGCAAGCTCTTTCCAGCCTGAAGCCTGAACACAGTATCACTGCGCTCACCATCATTTAATCGACTATCTTCTGCTGCTTGAAATCTGAACGAATTACCTGCCGCTAATCTATCCTCTAGATCACCAATCGCAGGGCAATAAAGTCTAATTGCCACTGCATTATCCCGCAGGTTTAGGAGGGCGTTTCGCTTAGTTAAATCAAGTAATTTTCGCTGCCAAGTATCAATTCTGGTATCAGGTGTTTCCTCAATATTTTGCTCGTCTCTTCGAACCGGCGGAAGTGGGGGCACAATTGGAGGGGGCAGTTCAGCTCCACTCTTAGAAACACTCTCCTCAGGGCGTAACTCAACAGTCGACAAGGGCTTTATTTTTCTTGCTCTTGCTTGGCTGACATCTATTACGTAAACAAACTCTGCTTCCTTATTTTCACCTATGAGTTCCCTAGCGGCTGCTTTGGCATCCTCAAAAGTAACGGGAGAATCGTTAGTCACAAGAGTACTTTCGAACAAGACTATATCTCTAGAATCCACTCGCTTCCGAAGATCCATTGGATCATCGTTGGTAAGTACAGGAAAACATTCGTCAATTAACCAGACACCAACAAAAGCATGGCCCTCAGTTAAAGCAATGACCGGATTAAGCCCCATAAGCTCTAAACAGCTTGCGAAGAGTAGCGAAGTATCTAGGCACGCACCCATACCAGAACTGCTTATATCGGATGCTAATCTTACTCTCTGTCCGTCTCTTGCGAATCCCGGCGGTGGGCTAACGTAGGCCAACCGTTGAGCAAAAATTACATTCCACAGATAAGCGGCCATCAGATAAGGCTTCTCCCGCGAATTAGACTGATAACCATCAGCACTTCTTCCCTGATTAGCTTCATCCAACATTTCTGTAACCTGCTTAACGAGAGACTCAACGTAAAGGCCATTTGGTTTTACAAAAGCAGCTAATAGCTCGGGCTGCCTACTCTCTCCACCCCAGAAGTTTGCCGGAAGCACCTCAACTGAGAAGTTCTCAGTAGCAATCTCAACATCAGGAGCCTCACGTGAGAAGACTGCTACCTTCATAGATACTTTAAGTTCTTCGGTTAGATTGAATAAAAAGTCGTGAGAGACGTTCAGCGGCCTATCCTGAAGCTTTACAGCTTGTCCAGCTCTTAATTCGTCAACAAGCCATTCCTCAGGATGGAATATGGCTGGCTCTGATATCAGCTTAACAACAAGCTGAGAAATTGACGCCGATGTTCGCTTGGCGCTTTCATCACGCGAGTAATGCAAGCTCATACTCTTTATCAATGGGTATGAGTTTTGTTGAGCCGCTAGTGAAAATGTGGATAAACTTGAGAGTTTTATTAACAATTTATTTTCGATATTCAACGCCAATTCCTTGTATTCGTCATGTCTCAGTTTAAGAACGATTTCTTTTAAATACCTTTTCTGAAATTATATTTCTATACTCTATTACATAGACTAACTGGGCAACTAACCAACCTCAACAGCAACATGCACTTTTAATAAAAAAATCATGGTTACGAATAATATAGTGTAAATATCTAGCTTATGCTGAGTAAAATAAGGCTACTCTGACTAAGAGTCATAAAAAGATACTTTAAGCTAGAACCATATTATGGTGGTCCAGACCGGACGGCAACCAGTGTAGTGTCGCCGTAAATTGCATCTGCTTACCGTTAGCTATGCCATAAAAACAATTTCTCTGCCAGAAAAAACCCACCCTAGGGGTACCCCCCGCTTTATCAGATGGGACTCCTAATATATCTAGGTATTACAAGTTTTCTCGAACGAATTTTATTTTATCTCGTTTTAACCAACCAACCCCAAAACTACTATAAAATATCCCAAGGCACTTTTACCCCCTCACCCAATTGATAACACCAAATGGCACAGCACCCACATGCAAAAAACCGCAAAATCATTTAAAATAAGCCCCTTATAAAATCATAGACAATCCCCGAACATGCCGCCAGATAGCCCTAACCCCTTGAAAATCAACAGAAGATTCTGCGTGGCGCCCATGTTGGACTGGACAGACCGCCACTGCCGCTACTTTTTAAGGTTGATTAGCCGCCATGCGGTGCTTTATACCGAGATGATTACCACCGGCGCGATTATCCATGGGGATAGCCACCGTCATTTGCAGATGAGCGATGCGGAGCATCCAGTTGCCTTGCAGCTGGGTGGCAGTGATCCTGCGGATCTTGCCAAGGCCTGCAAGATTGCCAGCGCCTATAATTACGCGGAGATTAACCTGAATTGTGGCTGCCCCAGTGACCGCGTTCAGAATGGTATGTTTGGCGCGATTATGATGAAGCATGCGCAAAAAACCGCTGATTGCGTTAAGGCGATGGGCGATGCGATTGATCTTCCGGTTACGGTTAAACACCGCATTGGGGTGGATGATTTTGATTCCTACGAGTTTCTGTGTGATTTTGTGGGCACTGTTGCCGGCGCCGGTTGCGAGACCTTTGTTGTTCATGCGCGCAAGGCTTGGCTTAAGGGGCTGAGCCCGAAGCAGAACCGCGAGATACCTGAGTTGAATTATGCGCGCGTTTATCAGTTAAAACAGGATTTTCCGAATCTGGAGATTGTTATTAATGGCGGTGTTACGGATTTGCAGCAATCAAAGGAGCATTTGCAGCATATAGATGGGGTGATGATGGGCCGCGAGGCCTATACTAATCCTTACCTTCTGGCCGAGGTTGATCAGCAGATTTATAACAGCCAAGAAACTATACGAAGTCGTAAAAAAATTGCTGAAGATTTTTTACAATATGTGGATAATGAGCTGTCCCAGAATACTAAACTCCAATCCATGACTCGGCATATTTTGGGATTATTTCACGGTATGCCGGGAGCGCGGCAATTTAGAAGACATATCAGCGAGAATGCCTTTAAACCCAATGCATCCATTGATGTGCTGACTGAAGCATTGGCTAAAACAACAGGACTGAGTAATTTATGAATAAGAAAAGTAAGCTTGCCCAACTTAAAGAGATGACTACCGTGGTTGCAGATACGGGGGATTTTGATGCCATTGCCCAGTATGAGCCTGAAGATGCGACAACTAACCCTTCCCTGTTGCTTAAAGCGGCGCAGATGCCGGCTTACCGAGGGCTGGTTGAGGAGGTTATTAAGTCTGTTACCCGCGATAAGCTGTCTTCTAAGGAGCAGCTTGATAGCTGCATGGATAAGTTGGCAGTGCGCTTTGGCGAGAAGATTCTGCAAACTATACCGGGGCGAGTGTCTACAGAGGTGGATGCACATTTGTCTTTTGATACTCAGGCTTCTATTGCTAAGGCGCGCCATTTAATTGATCTTTATGAGCAAGCCGGCATTGGCAGAGAGCGGGTGCTGATTAAGATGGCGTCCACTTGGGAGGGTATTCGCGCCGCACAGCAGTTGGAGAAGGAGGGTATTAATTGCAACCTGACTTTGCTGTTTAGCTTTACGCAGGCGGTTGCCGCCGCAGAGGCCGGTGCCTATTTGATCTCGCCCTTTGTGGGGCGCATTTTGGATTGGTATAAGGCCTCTACTGGCCTTACCGATTACGCCCCCGCCGATGACCCCGGCGTGCAGTCGGTGACTCGTATCTATAATTATTACCAGCAACAGGGCTATAACACAGTGGTGATGGGCGCTAGCTTTAGAAATACCGATGAAATTAGCGAATTGGCCGGCTGTGATCGATTG
>Ga0066379_10000178_pt1 | contig 14805 bp, 10 predicted proteins | sample Knorr_S23_td_250_FD_70951 | JGI IMG/M metagenome (GOLD analysis project Ga0066379, IMG submission 70951) | Marine microbial communities from Southern Atlantic Ocean transect - Knorr_S23_td_250_ad_251m_LV_A | ecosystem: Environmental > Aquatic > Marine > Oceanic | place: Southern Atlantic ocean...
AACAGATTTGACTATGGGTATGGGTTGACTCCTGAGATAGTTGACCTTGCTACCCAATATGATCCTGACCTGATTATTACGGTCGATAATGGTATATCGAGCATTGATGGCGTAGATCATGCCGGAAATCTAGGCGTTGATGTGATTATCACCGATCATCATTTGCCTGGAGAAAAACTCCCAAATGCATGTGCAATCGTCAATCCAAATCAGCTAGGCTGCTCATTTCCTGCTAAGAATTTAGCCGGTGTCGGTGTTGCCTTTTATCTTCTTAGTGGTTTGCGCGCTGAACTTCGTGGGATTGCTTGGTTCGAGTTGAATCAGCTGGTTGAACCTAATATGGCCACATGGCTTGATTTGGTCGCACTGGGAACCGTTGCTGATGTGGTGCCTTTGGATCAGGTGAATCGGACTTTGGTGCATCAGGGGCTATTGCGCATTCGATCAGGTCTTTGTCGGCCTGGTATTCGAGCATTGTTGCGGATTGCAGGCAAGAACCCTAAGCGTTTAATAGCGGCTGATTTAGGATTTGCTATAGGTCCAAGACTTAATGCTGCGGGACGCTTAGACGATATTTCATTGGGCATTCAGTGTTTGCTCACAGAAGATATGAATGTTGCGTTGCAAGCTGCCGAATCTCTTGATCAATTAAATAAAGATAGAAGATCAATTGAGCAGGGTATGCAACAAGAGGCGATGGTCGAGCTGGATAAGTTAACCTTGGAGTCAGAGGATAATTTACCGTCAGCATTGTGCTTATTTCGTCCAAATTGGCATCAGGGTGTTGTTGGATTAGTCGCTTCTCGTTTAAAAGAAAAATATCACCGTCCTGCAGTAGCCTTCGCTCGTGCAGAGGACGGCTCGCTTAAAGGTTCTTCAAGATCTATCCCGGGACTGCATATAAGAGATGCTATCGATGCGGTAGCAACGCAGAATCCAGGACTAATTAGTAAGTTTGGTGGCCATGCCATGGCCGCCGGTTTAACTCTTGAGGAGAAGAAGTTAGAGACATTTTCTGTAGCCTTTCAAGAGTATGTGTACCAAGTACTTAATCCTGAAGATCTAAAGGCCAAGATGATTACTGATGGTTGCTTAGAGTCTGACCATATAAATATGAAAACCGCAGAACTTCTTAGAGAATCGGGCCCTTGGGGTCAGCAATTTCCGGAACCCTGCTTTGAAGGCATATTTACTATCAAACAGCAGCGTGTCGTAGGAGAGCATCACTTGAAGTTAGTTCTGACACAGGAAGCTGAGCCATATACTGATATCGATGCTATTTATTTCAATATGGATATAGAGCACTGGCCTAACCAACGTATACAACAAGCGCGCTGTGTCTATCGTCTAGATATCAACGAATTTCGAGGTCAGGAAAAGTTACAGCTATTGATTCAACATATGCAACCGGAAATATCATAAAAAGTTAAGCAAGGGTAGCTTTTTCAAACCTGCACTTTAGACAGATTCAATACTTTATGGTGGAGGCTAAGCTACAAATTTATTCTTGTTTTTCGCGATCTTGAAAACTCCTAGATAACCATGCACACTGCCGCAATTTTCAGACTGTGGTTAACCCTAAAGTAGGTCGGATTCATCTTTGCGAGAACAAGGTCACTATGAGTTTTAGAACGGAGATAAGGGCAGATTTACTTTTGCTCGTAACAGCCCTTATTTGGGGATTCGCCTTTGTCTTTCAGAGTATGGGTATGGACCATGTTGGTCCCGTGACTTTTGTGTTTGGTCGATTTGTTGTCGCAGCCATTGCAATACTGCCGATCTGGTATCTAATGGAAAAGCCCAAAAAGATATTTCATTATCAGTTAGCGGATAAAAAAGCCCTGCAGTTGGGCGTTATCATGGTTCTGGGTATGTTGGTTCAGCAGCAAGGCTTACTTTATACCACAGTGGGGCGAGCGGGCTTTTTAACGGGGGTTTATGTTGTCTTCGTCCCTTTGTTGGGTTTGCTTATGGGCACCAAAACTGAGTGGCCAACTTGGTTGGGTGTGATTCTTGCAGTGTTTGGATTGTATTTTCTCTCTCAAATTGAAGCTGATCAGTTTGTAATAGGTGACATTCTAATACTGATTAGTTCGGTCGCTTGGGCGTTACACGTCATTTATACCGGTAAAGTTGCTAATCAAATCTCGGTTTATCGATTGATGTTTTTGCAGTTTGTGTTTGCTGCCATGATAAGTGGCGTGGTGATGCTTCTCACCGAAGTTTGGGACTGGAATGCCGTTAGAGACGCAGCAACATCTTTGATTTTTGTTGGAGTGTTGTCTTCTTCGATTGGTTTTTCCTTGCAAGTCATTGGTATGCGCACCGCGCCTGCCTCTCACACTGCACTTATTTTGAGTTTTGAAGCTGTATTTGCGGCCATTGGTGGGTGGTGGTTGCTTAATGAGTATCTTACTCCCATTGAGCTAGTTGGCTGTGGACTAATTTTAATGGGCGGACTGGTGTCTCAGTTTAAAGTGTTTCTCAGGGCCTCTAAGAGTTAAATCTAGCAGAGACTAATTGGTTAGAAGGCTGGATTATGTGTGTCTAGAAATTCATCTATTGCTTTAATAAGTGCTAGTCTTGTTTCGCTGCCTGATAGCCAGTGATCCTCTCCTTTTAGGGTAATAAACTCAACATCTTTTCCAGCCCTCTTTAGCGCTTTATGCATAAGGCTACTCTGCCTTATAGGTACTACCGTGTCATCTTTGCCATGAACCAGTAATACTGGCGCTTTAAACTTGTCGACGGAATTTATCGGAGATATGGATTTGAGCTTTTCTCTTTCTTTGTCAGAATCTCCGATAATTTTTTCCCAGTAACCCACTACCCAATGATTACTACCAAACTTAAATTTCGCCGATTTAAGCATTCGGGGTAAGTCAGAAACGCCCGCAATCGAGATCACACAGCGATACAATTCAGGGGAAAAAGCACCACCTGCTAGAGCAGAATAGCCACCATAAGAGGCACCCATAATACAAACACGTTTGGGATCCACATAGCCTGCCTTAACCAATGCAGCAACGCCATCAGAAACATCGTCTTGCATTTTTTGGCCCCACTCACCGTGGCCGCTGTCACGTAGAGCATTACCAAAACCATTAGATCCCCTAAAGTTAGGTTGCAGTACAGCATAACCTTTGGCAGATAAATACTGCGCTAGCCAATCAAATCCTATGCTGTCGTGGGCCTCTGGGCCACCATGAGGGAGTGCGATTAATGGAAGGTTCTGTCGTTTTTTTGGGTCTACGGGCAGGGTTATGATCGAGGGAATCTTCATTCCATCTCGAGCCTTGAATTTCACCGCTTTAAGTTCACCAATTGATTGAATCTCAGGGTACTGAGAAACTAAATTCCGAAGTTGATTCTTACCGCGATTATAAATTTTATAAGCGCCTGCACCACCATTTCCGCTAACTTGAATCAACCATTTATCTTCATTAGATGTGCTATCAATGTAATGCACACTGCTACTGGGGAAATAGGACGAAAGCATCGCGAAAGTGTCATTATCTGCGACGTTGCTAAAGTCATATGATGGCGTAAATCCACTATATTTAACTAAAATCAACTTTTGGTTAATGTCCGTCATAATGTAACCAACATCTGTATCCTCACGATGATAGACAGGGCCTTGGATAGTGCCATCGGAAAGACTCATTGAGAAAATAGCTGTGCCACTGATAAACAATAAATTGGTTCCGTCAGAGGACACGGCTTGGACATTGATATCAGGAATATTGGTTTCATGGCTATAAATTAGATTCCATTTTCCCGATATTTTTGAGAACACTTTATGCTTATTTGCTTTATTGTCGAAATCCTCTCTTGCTAAGATTTTACCGTCTTTATCTACAAACCAATCTATGGTAGCGCGATTACCTTTTGCATGAATCTTGCCCTTTCCATTTTTTAGTTTGACTTTATATAGGTCTAAGCGAGGCGTGCCGCCCAGCCCCCCTGAGTAGGCAGGCATATATAATTCTTGGGTGTCAGCATTGAAGCCTACGATGTTGCCATAGCCCTGAGCAGGATGAAGACCCTTAGTTTTAGCTAAGAGGACCTTTATTTTTTTTGATTCTAAGTCATAGACAAACGCAGAACTCTTTTCAAAAGATCCCCGGATACGCATCATTCGGGTGTGTTTTGACGTTAAGATTATGATATGTCGATTTGATAGGAAGTATATGCTTCTAGCATTATATTTAGCGGCATTAAAGCCCCCGACAATTTCAAGGCTGGCTGCATTCTTGACGACGAAAAAATCTTGAGTTCCCTGACGTTGTATCAATGCTAGATGTTTGCCATCGGGAGATAAGGTTACCTCCCTGTATTGAGGAAGAAGCCCATAATGTTCTATGTTCGGTGGGGCTTGTGCGTTATCTTCAGCAAAAAGAGAGTCGCAAAACCCACCAAAGGCTAACAAAGCTGTGGTAAATAAAGTAAGACTAAACTTTTGATAAAAAGACATCATTTTTCGCAGGTCCCTGTGCACGCGAGACGATAGTCATCTTTAAACTACACTAAACTAAAATCGCGAAAATATCTATACAGAGAGAATTACGCTGCCCCCAAAATAGTTAAGTTTAAGGTAGTAGTTGATTTATAGACCCTTTCACCACATCCTTGATTATGGGCTGAGCCTTTTCAGTAGGGTGGAGCCCATCTTGCTGAATCATCCCTTCAGTGACTGCTAATTCTTCAAGTTGAAACGGTATTAAAGTGACACTCTTTTCCATAGATAATTGCACATATACTTTGGCAAATGCATCAGTGTACCTTCTGCCATAATTGGGTGGGATACGCATGCCAAAAAGAATAGGCACTGCATTAGCATCTAGGCACAGGTCGACCATTCGAGATAAATTTTGTTTCATGAGTCGAAGCGGCTGACCCCGAAGACCATCATTGCCACCTAGTTCAAGTATTACATAATCAGGTTGGAATTTCGTCAGTAGCAGGGGCAGTCTTGCTAAACCTCCCCCTGTGGTGTCGCCACTGATACTACCGTTAATTATTTCATGATCCGACGAAAGGTCTTCTCGTAGAAGGTTAACCCAGCCTTTTGCTGGATCGATACCATAGCCGGCGCTCAGACTATCACCCAAAACTAAGATAGTTGATCCATAAGTGTTGGCACCTAGTAGAATAAACAGGCAACATAGCCCTTTAAAAAAAGATCGCATAATAAATCCCGAGTAAACTTCGAATAAAATCAGTAGCGGAAGTGTAAGCGATTTTTCTCACAATGGAAGGTTCCAATGATTGAAGTGACAAATGTATGTAAACGGGTGATCACCACTGAAGGTAAATTGGATATTCTTGATGGGATTAACCTGACTGTTGGTGATGGCGAAACCTTGGCCATTGTTGGACCATCAGGCTCGGGTAAATCCACATTATTGGGTATTTTAGCTGGTCTCGATTTACCGAGTTCTGGCTCTGTAATAGTTAATAATCAAGATATTACAGCGATGGATGAAGAAGGGCGCGCGATGGTGCGAGCAAAGGATGTGGGTTTTGTTTTTCAATCGTTTCATTTGCTTCCTGGATTAACCGCTTTAGAGAATGTTGCGTTGCCACTTGAGCTCAATGGTGATGGCAAGGCCCTAGAAACAGCTAATTATTATTTAGATAGGGTGGGCTTGAGTAGTCGCACAACGCACTATCCGAGACAACTCTCCGGTGGTGAACAGCAGCGTGTAGCTGTAGCAAGAGCCTTTGCATGCAAGCCGACCATCTTGTTTGCCGATGAACCTACTGGAAACCTGGATACGGGGACCGGTGAAATTATTAATGATCTTCTGTTTGATCTAAACCGGGAGGAGGGCACTACGCTGATTTTGGTGACCCATGAAATAAACTTAGCGGCGCGATGCAATCTAACACTGCAATTGCAGGCGGGTCGTCAGATGGAAAACGGCGAAGCGAATTCCAAGGACTTGGTATCTTAATGCTTTCACTACGAATGCTAATAAGGACCTGGCGGGGCGGTGAACTTGGGCTAATCCTTTGGTCGTTGATTCTGGCAGTGGCTGTAGTGACGTCGGTATCACTCTTGGCTGAGCGTATTGAGAAAGCGCTGACTCAAGAGTCCAGTAGTTTCTTAGCGGCCGACTTGGTAGTACGGAGTAGTAAAGAAGCTTCTGAAGAATGGCTCAAAGAAGCCCAGATAAAGAATGTTTCTACGGCTAAAATAATGGGATTTTCATCCATTGTGTTCCATGGTGATGAGCTGCATTTAGCATCGATCAAGGCGGTTCAGCCCAATTATCCATTACGCGGTTCCATTAAGCGCTCCACTATCGCATTTACACGTGATCCAAGTTTGATTGAGTCGGTAGATTTCGGGCCAGATCGAGGAGAGGTCTGGGTAGACGCCAGACTTTTGCCCTTGCTAAATATTGAGCTTGGAGACGAGATTGAATTGGGTGATATGATACTGAAAGTCAGTCAGATTCTGATTGAGGAACCAGACGGTAGTTCCTACTCATTTTTTGGTGCTCGGGTATTAATGAACTATGCTGATATACCTGCCAGCGGCGTTATTCAGCCGGGCAGTCGAGTCACTTATCGTTATCTCATGGCGTCTAATGATCAGAGTAGCTTTGAAGAATACAAAGCGTGGCTTGAGCCTCAATTAGATGTTCATGACAGATTGATTACACCGGATCAGGCTCAAGTGAGTATCACTGATACTATGGACAAAGGTAGACGTTTTCTGTTGCTGGCTGGAAGTGTCGGTGTGGTCTTGGCTGGTATTGCCCTAGCCTTGGCCAGCCACCATTTTTCTACTGGTCAAACTAAGCAGGTCGCTCTACTGAAAAGTTGGGGAATCTCAGCCTCAAGAGTCCGAAGATTATATCTACAACAGAGCATTTGGATGGGGGTTTGTGGCTCTTTAATTGGATTAGCCGTGGGTTTTGTATTTCACCATTTGCTTTTACTAATTATAAGAGAATGGCTGCCTATAGAATTACCTTTGGCAGGTCTGCAACCTTGGATAATCGGGATGGCAACGGGGTTGTTGTGTTTAGCTGGGTTTACTTTGCCGGCCTTGTGGCATCTGCCCGCGCAGTCACCCTTGGCAGTGTTGCGCCAAGATGTGGTGTCAAAACCCCTAAGCTCGGTAGTAAGAGTGTCTTTTGGTGTCGCGGCGATCTCAGGTCTATTGCTTTGGTATAGCAATAATCTTTATCTGTCTTTAGCGATATTAGCAGGCTTTGGTGTTACAGCATTAGCCTCGGTTTTAGGGGGATTATCCTTGCTGAGATTAGGTATGCAATACGGGCAACGCATGGGGAGTGTTTGGCGATTAGCGTTAGCAAATCTGTGGCGCAGGCGCTCCCAAAGTTTGATCCAGATGATTGGGTTTTCTGGTGCTATAGCGCTACTAATGATAATGATAGTGGTACGCACGTCATTAATTGATCAGTGGCAGTTCCAATTAGCCGAGGATGCTCCCAACCATTTTTTGGTCAATGTGGCCCCTTACGAGTTAGATGGCGTTAGACAGTTGGTTGAGGATAATCAGCTTGATACTGCTGGGTGGTATGCCATGGTTCGCGGCCGAATGACTGAAATTAATGGCGTCGCGATTACTGAAGATCAGAAAGATAGCCATGAGTCCTTTCGACGTGAACTCAATCTTAGTTGGACCACTGAATTGCCTGAGGGGAACACCATAGCTCAAGGCGAATGGTGGGATCTTGCTGAGTTGGCTAAATTTAGCGAAAAAGTCAATGAAGCGGGCCAGGTCATTGCTCCGGTATCTCTAGAAGACGAGCTTGCAGGGGAACTTGGTTTAAAGTTAGGCGATCGCATTACCTTTAGCGTTGGTGGCCTCATTTTTGAAGCTCAGATGATAGGGACACGCAGTCTAAATTGGGACAATATGACGCCCAATTTCTATTTCTTGTTCCCTGAGGGCTTGCTTGAGGAGTACCCCCGCACCAGTATGACCAGTCTCTATATTCCGCCAGAAAAGAAGCTTCTAGTTAATGATATTTTGCGGAGTTATCCAACGGTACAGGTGATCGAATTGGATAAGATTATTGATCGGATTCGAACTATAGTTTCTCAGGTGACCCGAGGTCTTGAGGTAATGACCTTACTTATCTTGGGCTGTGGTGTGCTGGTGATGTTCGCTGCCGTAAGTTTGTCTATGTCTGAACGGCTTCAAGAGAGTGCTATTTTGCGGACGTTGGGCAGTTCTAGGCGACTTATATTAGGGATTCAATTAATTGAATTTAGCGCCTTAGGCACTATGGCTGGGCTGTTAGCTAGTGCTGGGGCAGAACTATCTGTGGCGATGCTACAGCGTTATATGTTTGACCTGTCTTTCTCAATGCACCTTTGGCTATGGTACACAGGACCGCTAGTTGGCGGTCTATTGGTTGGCTCATTAGGTGTAGGTTACAGTCGGAAGGCGGTAGTTCAGCCACCCCTCGAAGTACTAAGAAGTTTATAGCCAATACATTTAAAGGCGCTACGTTAGTGGTAACTGGATACTAAAGATCGTTTCGTTGCCGTTATCTGAGACAACCGCTATCTGGCCATGGTGCTGCTCGGTGATAATGAAATGAGTAAATGAAAGACGCTGACTGATGCTCTTTTGGTCATTATTTTTATCTTGGGATGCAAACGGTTCAAAGAGGTACTGTTGTTCTTCATCGCTAAGAGTCTCACCGTTGTGCTGAAAACGTATCCAAATGTCATCATAAAGCTGTGTTACTGCGATCCGTATACAGGGAGAATGATCAATATCATCTATCTGCCCCAATGCCGCACATGCATGGCGTATAAGGCTTAGAAAAACTTGCTGTAGCTCAGTGGTATAGCACGGAAAGTCAGGTAAATCGTCCGCGTACTCCCTCTTTACATCCACATCTTGAAAGCGCAAACCTGATGTTACAGAAAGTACATCTTCAGCTAACTCAATGCTGTGTTCAATGATATCTGCAATACTGGCGATGGATTTAGCATCGCCGCCACTCCCTGAGAAATCCAATAAGTTTTCTATTACTGACTTTGCTTGTTGGCCTCGAATAACACTATCTTCCAGTGTTTCGCCCAAAGCAACTGCATCAAAAGACTCATCTGTTAGACCCTGACGTGCAGTTTTCACAGATTTCAGCATCTCACGTAGCGGGATATTAATGTCATGGGCCATTGTTGAAGCCATTTCACCCATTAGAGACATCTTATCCCGTTGAATTAGCATAGTTTCTGAGTTCACCCGCTGTGTAATATCGTCGATTAGCAGTACTACGCCTGTGACTGATTGATCTTTGAGGGGGTATATGGTGATGTCAAAATGAAATTGACCACGCTGACTGTACTTTATGGTAACGGCAGACTGTTTTTCGTGTGCTTCTGCAATCTGATTTGGAGTCACTGTGATTTCTGGGTAGGACTTCCATAAATCTTTACCGATAACCTTGGTTGCGGCTAACCCTGAGATCTCTTCAGCCCGCGGGTTCCACTGGGTAATTTGATTATCTTTGTTTAACCCGATAAGCATAAGGGGCATTGATTGCAGGATTTCAGTAATATAGGACTCTGACTGCCTCAACTGAGAGGTTGTCGTTAAATGCTTGCTAATCTCTGCTTCAAGCGCCTTATTGCTTTCAGTCAGTAGAGTGTTTGATTCATTCAAGGTGGCAGTTCGCTCAAGAACCCGTTTCTCCAGCTGAGTTCGAATCTCCTCCAATTCGTGATTATATTGATGAGCTTGTCTACGACTCACCAATAATCGCAGTACGGTATAAGTGAGTGCGAGAATTAGGATGCTACTGGAAAAGTTAGCAATGTATTGCCAGTTGGTTGAGCCATCATTTTCTCTAAATATCCAGAAGATATCCGCAGTGGCGAAGGGACTAAGTAGCAATGTAGCAGTGATTACGAGTTTCTTCATAGTTTCATTATGGCAAAGGTAGAGCGGGAAAAATAGTGTACAAATTTAAACCCATAGTATTGGAGTATTTTATAATCAATCTATGAGTTTTTAATTCATCTATTCCTTATTATCTGCTCATAAATATCAGAGCTACCATCGTTTCTAAGTATGAGCACGTTATAGTTATCTCGCATATTACCCATCTCCATGCCTGGAGAGCCCATCGGCATACCAGGAACGGCAAGACCAATAGCATCTGTTGGTGGATTGTCTAAAAACCGCTTTACGATTGTGGCAGGAATATGTCCTTCGAACACAAAACCATCTTTCGAGACACTAGTATGACAGGATTGATATTGAGGCAAAATTCCACGCTCAGTTTTTACTTGGTTTAGTCTATCCGTATCGTGAGCTACAGCCCTAAACCCGGAGTGTTCTATATGATCAATCCATTTTTGGCAGCAGCCGCAAGTGGGACTTTTAAAGACGCTCAGTGATAACGCCTTTCCTACAGCTGAATGCTCGCTCGCTGTCAAAGACGGTTGAATACCATGGTTGTCGGTAGCATTAGCAAAAGCTGTGCAAAATGCTAGAACGAAAAATAATGGAGTTAATAAAAATTTCATTGCATGTCCTTTGAACTATGAAGTTGACGATTTGATCGTATTCCTTGAAAAATTTTATGCTTTCGCTTAAGAATTTCCAGATACATGAAGTGATCTCCAATGAAACAGTAAGTAGGGTATTTAAATAAAGTGAAGTAGCTTTGTATACTTGTTATTGTGCTCGCTTAAGCAGTAAGGATAAAAGTCTTCAAATTTCGTGTATTTTTTCATTTTCAGAGGCCTCTACTGTTGCGACAAAATACCGTTATTCAAACTAATACACAAACAAAAACAAGTGGATGACTGATTAATTCTCGTTACAGGCATAGGTTAATAGTAGTATTTGATCTATTAAACCCCCCCCAGGATTAAAGAGAATGTAAATTTTGAATACTATCCCAGTGGTTAATGTTGTATTTGCCTTTGTTCCAGTGATTTTGGTCTTGGTTATCATGTTCCGTTGGTCCCTTAATGTCAGCGATGGTTTTGTTGCGTTGGCGCGAATGCTGATTCAATTGACCCTTATTGGTTACGCTTTGACCTGGATCTTTTCGATGGATTCACCCGCTTTAGTGCTTGGTATCCTCAGCGCAATGCTACTTATCGCAAGTTCTATCGCTCTAAAGCCCCTTGGAGAAGGCAAAACAAAAGGTGACTATGCGAGGGCGCTTATCGCTATTACTTTTGGGGGTGGGGTGACCTTAATCTTCATTACTTATCTCGTTCTTAATATTGATCCTTGGTATAAAGCCAACACCTTGATTCCGCTGGCGGGAATGATTTTCGCCAGCGCTATGAACACTGTGAGTGTTGCTGCTGAGCGCTTTGCCATGGAAATAAAGCATGGTACTAAAAGTGTTAATGCTCGTAATCACGCATTTAAGGCTGGTTTGATTCCAATATTTAATAGTTTGTTGGCTGTGGGTTTGGTTTCGCTTCCTGGAATGATGACTGGCCAGATACTGTCTGGAGTATCTCCCTTGATTGCAGTTCGTTATCAAATTGTGGTTATGTGTATGATTACGAGTGCAGCGGGCATGGCAACGGCTCTCTATCTCTTCCTTGTGACACACAAGGATGTGAGAAAAGCCTCATGAAGAACAGCTTACTGAGATAGTCTCTGCCCAGTCAGGTGGTAACCCTGCATAGTGATTCGCGTGGGGGTGTTCTTCAAATGGGCTTTGCAGTATCTCAAGTAACAGATTGACCTCTGAGTAATCACCTTGCTGTGCTTTTTCAATAGCCGTTTGAGCCATGTAGTTGCGGAGGATATATTTAGGGTTTGTTTGCAACATTACCGCTGAACGTTCAGAATCTGAGCTATCCTGCTGCTCTAAACGTTGCAGGTAAACTTTAGCCCAAACATCAAAGGCCTCGCGGTCAATGAATAGATTCCGCACCTCCCGTTGATCCTCTGAGAGGTAACAAAGTTGCCTAAAGAACAAAGTGTAATCCACTTGATTTTCTGCCATTAGGGCCAACAGATCGTTAATCAGGATCTCATCACTGTCGCGATACTCCTCTAACCCCAACTTTTTTGACATCAGTCCGCGGTAAACTTGCAAAAACGTCGGCTCGTAGGTTTTTAATACGTCGACCAATAGTTCTGAAGGAAGCAGAGACAATAATGAAGTGGCCAGGGCATTAAGATTCCACAATCCAACAGAGGGTTGGTTTTTAAAAGAGTATCGTCCATTAGTATCCGTATGATTACAAATAAAGTCTGGATTGTAACTATCGAGAAAGCCAAATGGCCCATAGTCAATGGTGTCACCTAAAATTGACATATTGTCCGTATTCATTACACCATGTGAAAACCCAACAGCCTGCCATTGGGCTATCATTTTAGCGGTCTCACCAACTGTGTAAGTGATAAGATTTCCGTAGCGGTCATCCTCATCAATCCAATCTGGAAAATGTCTGGAAATCACATAGTCAGCCAGATTTTTAACCGCTTCAGGCTGATTGCGATAGTGAAAATGCTCAAAAGATCCAAAGCGGATATGACTGCGGGCCACTCTACATAGAGTTGCAGCGCTTTCTACTTCTTCACGATAAACAGGGGTTTCACTATTCACAAGGCATAGGGCTCGAGTGGTTGCTATCCCGAGTCCGTGCATAGCTTCAGAGCAAAGATATTCGCGAATACTTGACCGTAGCACTGCTCGTCCATCTGCAAAACGAGAATATGGGGTCGTGCCAGCCCCTTTAAGCTGAATGTCCCATAGTTGAGTTTCTTCATTAGTGGAATCTGTAACCTCTAATTCTCCTAGAGTCATGGCTCGGCCATCGCCTAATTGACCGGCCCAAACCCCAAATTGGTGTCCTGAATACACCAAAGAAATAGGCTGCAGATTTACCTCAGACAAATCGCCCGCCATGAGATTCAGCATGACTTCGCTAGATATGACTCCAGCATCCAACCCCAACTTTTCACACAATAGATTATTGATACTCACAAAAACAGGGTTCGTTAGCGGTTGAGATTTTACGGCTACGAAATGTAGATCACCCGTATCTTTAAAAACCTCTAAAAACGTGTTTTTAAGCCTCTTTGTAAACGTAAAATGTGTTTCATTCATACTTTTAATTAACTTGTTCCATAGCTACATTGCTCCAGCTTATTCTGGCCAGATCATCTGCATGAAGACTACTAATGTACAGCCAATCATCTGTCTCAAGTGCACCTGTATTTGTGTGGTGTACACCGTCAGGATCTTGCAGTGAAATCAAAACTTCCCCTTCACCAGACATGGCAAAAACATGACTGTAGGGAGCTGCCTGAGGCCGCATAAATGCAGGAAGTCGCTGAACCACTTTTCGCAACATCGGTGAAGATGAGAGATCATCAAGAGCCTTACTTCGTGGTGACACTAAGCCCACCCAAAAACGACCATCACGACCGCGTACTATGTTGTCAGGGAAGCCAGGTAAATTATCAATTAATATGTCGGACTGACCAGTTTTAGGTCCTTTTAACCAATACTTGTGGATGCGATAACCACCTGTTTCGTTAATCAAAATGAACTCGCTATTGGCGTCAGCAGCCACGCCATTAGCAAAATTGAGGCCATCCATTAGCATTTTTGTTGATTCATCACTTGGGTCATATACAAGCAGGCGCCCGTGTCCACCATGTTCCATAGTGTCTAGCAAGCTAGCAGCATAGGTACCTCCCATATGGGCACCAAATTTCGTCGACGCGTCGCTAAAATAAATCTTACCATCAGCGGTTACATCTAGGTCATCTGCATAATCAATATCAGTACCGTTCACAGAGCGAGTTAATACTGACAGTTCTCCCGCTGGAGTTACCTTCAACAGACCCTTATAGGCATCGGCAATGAGAAGATTATTTTCTTTATCGAACACTAGTCCCAGAGGGCTACCCTCGGTATTGACCCACTTAATTTGCTCACCAGTATCTTCGTTATAACGAATAATCCAACCTTCTCGAGTCGCAGCGTATATCTCATTACCCTTTAATGCCAAACCCTCAGGCCCATGAGTATCAGGCAGATTGATAATCTCAATGGCCTCCAGGCGGGTATTTTGCTCAAAATCACCCACAAAGCCTTTATCTATAGGTGCTTCCCAACTGACTGGATCAATAGGTACTGGCCAAAGTAATAGGTAAGTAGACAGAATGACAGTGAATAACAGCACCTTTTTACGCATATTGAGCCCCTTTTTAGAATAATTTTGTGGCGAGTATGGTGCGCTACTGAACGCGGTTAATCAACTATATTAGTTTCCCTTGGTGTGCTGTCTTAGGTAGGGTAAAATGCGCTCTTAAATCTCACGACTGACACGCAAAAGGTAGTCACGAAAATCATGGAAGTTAGCCCATTATATACAGCCCTAGAGGATCTCCAGACACGCACTAATGTGCTCAGGGGGTATCTTTGACTATGATAATCGCAAAGAGCGACTTGCAGAGGTCGAGCTAGAGCTGGGAGAACCAGATGTGTGGAATAAGCCTGAGATAGCTCAGGAATTGGGTCGCGAGCGTTCCTCTCTAGAAGTCGTAGTAAAAACAATCGAAGATCTTGATACGGGTGTTGCCGATGCTCGCGAATTGCTGGATATGGCGGTTGAAGAAGATGACTCAGATACTGTGTGTGATGTGGAATCGGAGATGTCTGATCTTGAAGCTAAATTAGCTAAACTAGAGTTCCGCCGCATGTTCTCTGGCCCGATGGATACAAATAATGCTTTCTTAGAAATTCAGTCTGGTTCTGGTGGTACTGAGGCTCAAGATTGGGCCGAGATGTTGTTGCGAATGTATTTACGTTGGGC
>Ga0066379_10000183_pt1 | contig 14483 bp, 12 predicted proteins | sample Knorr_S23_td_250_FD_70951 | JGI IMG/M metagenome (GOLD analysis project Ga0066379, IMG submission 70951) | Marine microbial communities from Southern Atlantic Ocean transect - Knorr_S23_td_250_ad_251m_LV_A | ecosystem: Environmental > Aquatic > Marine > Oceanic | place: Southern Atlantic ocean...
CTGGTGCCGTCTTCCCTAGCCGAATTGAAATGCATGATTTTGTTAATGGTTTGCTTGTTGGTATTTAGATAGCCAACAAAGGCGCTTAAACCGCCCTGATAAGCAAATGCTTCCTGCTCTCCAGTGCGCTCATCTACTAACACAATGCGGACGCCGGAGTTAAGAAATGAAAGCTCTCTTAGCCTTTTCGCCAAAAGGTCATAATGGAAACGGATATTGGTAAAGGTTTTTGGTGAAGGCTCAAAAAACACTTCTGTACCAGACTCTTTAGTATCGCCAATAGCCTCAAGGGGGCCATCTGGAACACCATGAGAATAGGTTTGCTCATGAACTTTACCGTTTCGTCGAATAGTCAAGCGCATGCGAGTTGATAGGGCATTAACCACCGACACCCCAACACCGTGAAGCCCGCCGGAAACCTTATAGCTATTATCATCAAACTTTCCGCCCGCATGCAGAACAGTCATAATCACTTCTGCTGCAGAAACGCCCTCATCGTGCATTTCCGTAGGAATACCACGACCATTATCAGACACTGATATAGTCTCATTAGGGTGAATAACCACACGTATCTCAGAGCAGTGGCCGGCTAGAGCCTCATCAATAGAGTTATCGACCACCTCAAATACCATATGGTGGAGCCCTGTACCATCATCAGTATCCCCAATATACATACCGGGACGTTTTCTAACTGCGTCTAACCCTTTGAGTACCTTAATACTCGACGAATCATAATTGGCTTCTTCACTCATAAACTATACAGTTCCTATTGTTCAACCTTTTGAAAAAGTGCCATGTTCCACATGGAACAACTGACGTAGCTCTTCATCTATTCCATCAAAATCTTTTTTCTCGACCCCTGTCACAAAATACTGACAGCCCAAACCATCTAAATAACTTAGCACATCTTTGCGGTTATGCGCATCCAGCTCAGCCGGCAAATCGTCAAGCAAAAACACACAGCTATGGCCTGTAGTCGCCTTGTAATGCGCTGCTTGCGCCAACTTTAGCGCATAAACCAACAGTTTTGATTGGCCCCTTGAAAGGCTGTCAGCCGCAGCTACAGCATCCACAAACACACGGATATCCGCACGCTGCGCACCGTGAGAGGTGGTGCCAGTGGCAATATCTCTCTCTCGATCAGCAAGCAACACCTCCATAATCGATGCGCCTTCAGGCCAGCCTTGACTGTACTCTAAACCCACCGAGCCAAGACCACCAAAGGCCTCAACCACTGGACTTATATAGCTTTCCAACTGTGCTATGTACGCCTTGCGCTGCTCCGCTATCATCTCATTTAAAGGAGCCAACTCTTGGGACCACAGCTTTAGAGAATCTTCATCTATTCTACCATGACGAAGCAGTTGATTGCGCTGTTTTAATGCTTTTTGAAACCGACGCCACAGATCAGAGTAGCTAGGTTCCACGTGGAACACACCCCAATCCAAAAACTGCCGTCTTTGCAGTGGACCGCCCTCTAGCAACGAGAAGCTGTGGGCATCCACCAGCTGAATAGGCAGCTCAGCTGCAAGCTCACCAGCAGATGACAGGTTTTTGCCGTCGCATCGCGCTTCAAAACCGCCTTTGATCGAGCGCATAACGCCCAGTTGATGTGTTGTTTCAGAATTAGGTCGAACCACCTTGGCCGATACTACCAGTTGCTCCTCACCCCTATTAACCACTAGACGCAAATCTCGATGCTTAAAAGAACGCCCTCTTCCCAATAAAAAAATAGCCTCGAGTAGACTGGTTTTACCGCTGCCATTGGCGCCATAAATAATATTGGCTTTGGGATGGCAGTTAACCGTCACCGCCTCAAGGTTGCGAACCTTGGATATCTCTATACTGTTTAAAAACACTGTAAGCGCCGCCTAACGATAACAACAAGCCGCCAATCCTGCAGCCTCAAAGGCGCATCGGCATAACAACATAGATCGCTTTACTTTCACCGCTGGCATCTTCCACCAAAGCACTGCTATTAGAATCAGCCAGCGTGAAGCGAATCTCAGAACCTTTTAACACATTAAGCACATCCAGCAAATAACTGACATTAAACCCAATTTCAAGAGGGTCGCCGGAATAAGCAACCGTGGCTTCCTCCTGAGCCTCTTCCTGCTCAGGGTTATTTGCAACTAGGTGCATGACGCCATTACTGAGCTCTATTCTAACTCCGCGGTATTTTTCATTGGAAAGGATAGCTGTGCGCCCAAAGGCCTGCTTAAGCTGCTCGCGATCACCCACAACCAGCTTATCTCCGCCTTTGGGGACCACTCGATCATAATCTGGGTAAGCGCCATCAACTAACTTCGAGGTAAAGCAGTAATCTGCCCCAGTAACTCTAATATGGTTTGAGCCAATAGCAACCCTGACATCATCATCAGCCACTAGTCTAGAAAGCTCTATAATGCCTTTTCGCGGCAAAATAGCCGATATCTTGGCATCACCCTCTAACAAAACCTCGCAAACGCCATCACAAAGGGCTAAACGGTGGCCGTCAGTGGCCACAACACGCAACTGGTTATGAGTTACCTCCCAGAGCATACCATTTAAATAATAACGTACATCTTGCTGCGCCATGGCAAACGAGGTGGACTCAATAAGCCCCCTTATTATGCTACCAGGCACATTAAACTCAATATTCTGCTCACCCTCATCGACACTGGGAAATTCATTGGCAGGCAAGGTTGCTAGGGTAAAGCGGCTGCGGCCACTAATAACATGAGCCTTACCTTCGCTACTTGAAAAATCGACCTGCGCGCCATCAGGCAATGAGCGACAAATATCAAGAAATTTTCGCGCTGATACAGTGACCTCTCCAGCCTCTGTTGATGAAACCACTTCCGTTGAGCCTTTAATCTCTACCTCAAGGTCTGTGCCTGTCATCGAGAGCTGGTTGCCCTCAAGGCGCAACAGCACATTAGAAAGAATGGGCAGTGTTTGCCGACGCTCGACCACACCCACTACCAACTGTAACGGATTGAGAAGCGCTTCTCGTGAAAGGCTAAATTTCATGGTGTAATTTCTCCGGGAATTTTGTTTGTTCTAATTATAACGATTAGGTTGAAAGTGTTCTGTATAGATTCTTAAGGTCGCGCTGCACCTCTCTGTCTGCGCCCTCAAGTTCTTTAACTTTTCTACAGGCATGCAAGACTGTGGTGTGGTCTCTGCCGCCAAAAGACTCACCTATTTCCGGCAGGCTATGGTTAGTCAGCTCTTTAGCAATAGCCATGGCAACTTGGCGAGGTCTGGCAACAGAGCGACTGCGGCGCCTAGATAGCAGATCCGACATTTTCAGCTGGTAATAATCCGCCACAACCCTTTGAATATTATCTACTGTCACCAATTTATCCTGAAGTGCTAACAGATCTTTAAGCGACTCCCTAATAAGATCAATATCGATCGGTCGTCTAGTAAATTGGGCATGGGCCATCACTCGCTTAAGCGCGCCTTCCAGCTCGCGCACATTTGAGCGAATTCGCTGGGCAATAAAGAAGGCCGCATCTTTGGATAAGTGTACGCCGCTCTGCTCTGCCTTGTTGATAAGGATCGCAGCCCGAGTTTCAAGCTCTGGTGGCTCTACCGCAACAGTCAACCCCCAGCCAAAACGTGATTTTAATCGCTCCTCAACACCGTCAATTTCCTTAGGGTAGCGGTCGCTGGTGAGAATCATCTGCTGACCGCCCTCAAGCAAGGCATTGTAGGTATGAAAAAACTCTTCTTGAGAACGCTCTTTACCGGAAAAAAACTGAATATCATCAATCAACAATGCATCAACTGAGCGATAAAAGCGCTTGAACTCATCAATTGCTTTGAGCTGTAGCGCCTTAACCATATCGGCTACAAAACGCTCCGAATGAAGGTAAACAATTTTAGCGTCGGGCTTTTTCGCCCTAAGCGCATTGCCTACAGCATGCATTAAATGCGTCTTACCCAAACCAACACCGCCGTATATAAAGAGTGGGTTGTAGGAACCACCTGGGTTTTCGGCTACCTGCTGGGCCGCAGCAAAAGCCAGCTGGTTTGACTTACCCTCAACAAAGCTATCAAAGGTAAACTCATTGTTTAGATTGGTTCTTAAGCTAGTTTCAGCAGCAGAACGGAGGATAGTAGGCGCTTTAGCCTGAGCGGGCTCAGCACTGTTTACGGCACGCCTAAGGGCGGGAGCGGGCTTGGCAGCCACCTCAATATGCTGAGGCTTTTTCTCAAAATGCGCCTGCTGTTCGTACTGCGGTACATTTGCAGGTGCGGCAGAAACACCCAACACAACACCATTGCCGCTTAACTGATGAAACAACTCTTCAATTCGATTGAGAAACTTGCTTTTAACCCAATCCTCAACAAATCGATTGGGCGCCAATAGCTCTACCACATCATCGTTAGATGAGTCGTTAAACCGATCCTCATTACCCTGAAAATATTTCAACTTAAGCGGACGAATCCAAGTATTGTACTGTTGTTCAGGCAATTCGCTTTGCAGCTGAGTTTGGCATTGAGACCAAACAATTTCGGAAGCATCAAACCCCATGATTTATACCTTAGTCAGACAATAAAATTGATTGCAAACTGTTGAGCTTCCTACAATCAATGGTTAATTATATTCACTATGAGCCTTTATATCCCACTTTTTACAAAGTTTATACCCTGCAAAAAAAACTATCCACACCGCAAAAAATAAGTAAAAAAAACCAGCAATTTAAATATGCTTAAATATCAATACGTTATATAAATTCAAGAAATTTATTATCAACAGGGTCAGTTAAAATTCTGCTCAATATTTAACCAATAACTGTGTGCAACCTGTGGATATACAGTGAAAAACCAGTGTTTAAACGGCAAAATAAGCTAATTTTTAGAGAATCTCTAAAGCGTAATACCAGATGGTGACCAAACCCTTTTCAATAGTCACTTTCCAATACAGAATGAAGAAAATATAACCCCCAAAAGATCATCTGAAGTAAATTCTCCAGTAATTTCAGATAAATAGCGCTGAGCCTCTCGCAAATCTTCGGCTAGGAGCTCGCCGGCATTTGATGACTCTAATTGTTCGATTCCATGTGTGACAAGTTCAGTCGCCCGAGTAATGGCACTAAGGTGGCGGCGGCGAGCGGAAAAGATACCTTCAGATTGCTCTTGGTAGCCAACCATTTTAAGCACCCGTTGCTTTAAAGAGGCCAGCCCCTCACCTGTTTTAGCTGAAAGACGAATAGAATATTCATCACTTTCTATCACTGCAACCGTTTGATCAACAAGGTCTTGTTTATTGAAAATGGTAATAATTTTGTGCTGGCCCTGCGGGAACCGCTCAAAATATTCCGGCCACAACTCACAAAGGCCCTCCGCCTCTCCGCTGGTGACATCCACAACATAGAGAATCCCATCGGCCTTCTCAATTTCTTGCCATGCCCTCAATACCCCCTGCTGCTCCACCACATCCTCTGTATCGCGCAGACCCGCGGTATCCACAATATTCAACGGCACGCCATTAAGGTTAATCTTTTCTCTTAGTACATCTCTAGTGGTGCCGGCTACAGGGGTCACGATGGCCGCATCTTGACCGGCCAGTGCATTTAACAAACTGGACTTACCCGCATTGGGCCTACCCGCTAACACAAGGGTAATTCCCTCTCTTAACAGCGCTCCCTGTTGGGCGGTGGCAAGAAATGTCTTTAGATCAGCATGTAAAGAGCTAAGCCTTTCCCTAAGTTCGGTATCTGCAAGAAAATCAATTTCTTCTTCTGGAAAATCAATGGCCGCTTCAACAAAAACCCTTGCCGCAATCATTCTCTCAACAAAGTCATGTATTTTAGATGAAAACTCTCCCTGCAGAGAGCGCACTGCAGATTTTGCCGCCTGTGACGAGCTTGCATCAATAAGATCTGCAACCGCTTCAGCCTGAGCTAGGTCAAGCTTGTCATTTAAAAATGCCCGCTCGCTAAATTCACCGGGGCAGGCAAGGCGCGCGCCAAGCTCAATACAACGATTGACTAGCAAATCCAACACCACAGGCCCACCATGACCATGAAGTTCCAACACATGCTCGCCAGTAAAGGAATTAGGCGCCGGAAAAGACAGCACCAACCCCTGATCTAAGACAGCACCGCTGGCATCGTAAAACGAGGCATAATGCGCCTGTCTTGGCTTCAACACCCTATTAGGACTCAGCAGACCCGCCGTAAAAGCAGATAAATTACCCCCGGAAAGTCGAACCACGCCAACCCCACCACGGCCAGAGGCGGTTGCAATAGCAACGATAGTATCTGTGTTGTTTTTTAAGCTGGCTGTTTCCATAGAGTTATTATGCCCGAAAAAAAAGCCTCCTAAGAGGCTTTTTTAACCGATTAAGCAGAAGCTAACTGCCTGTTTACATACCATTGCTGCAAAATACTCAAAAGGTTGTTAACCGTCCAATACAACACCAATCCCGCAGGAAACATTAGAAAGAAAAATGTAAACATAATGGGCATTAACTGAAATACTTTTGCCTGCATGGGGTCAGTAGGCGCCGGTTGCAGTTTTTGCATCAAAAACATACTAGCACCCATAATTAAAGGCAGGATAAACAATGGATCTTTTGCAGATAGATCCTGAATCCAGAAAATCCAAGGCGAGTGGCGAATTTCAACTGATTCGGATAAAACCCAGTACAAAGCAATAAACACAGGCATTTGCAGCAACATCGGGAAACAGCCACCCAAAGGGTTCACTCGATGCTTTTTAAATAGCGCCATTTGCTCCTGACCAGCCTTTTGGCGATCATCGCCGTGTAGCTCCTTGATTCTTGCCATCTCGGGCTGCAATGTGCGCATCTTAGCCATCGATTTAAGGCTAGCCGCCGAAAGGGGGTAGAGAAGGATTTTAATAAAGATGGTCAACAGAATAATAGTCCAACCCCAGTTTCCAATTAAACTATGGATCATCTGCATTGCCGCAAAGATCGGCTTGGCAAGCATCCATAAGAACCCATAATCAATTGTTAGATCCAAGTATTCAGACATCTCTTTAAGTACTTCTTGATCTTTAGGGCCCACATAAAGATCCACTTTATATTCACCTATAGACCTCGGGGCCACATTAATTTGCTCGCCAGTCACCGCCATTAAATAGATATCATTACCCTGAAGTTTTCTTAGTGTGAATCGGTTTTTACTCTCTTGTGGCGGCACCCAGGCGCTTACAAAGTAATGCTGTACAAAGGCCAGCCAGCCGCCCTGTATGGATGATTTGACTGTTTTATCGGCAATATCAGAAAAATCATACTTAGAATAATTTTTATCCTGCTCACGCAACGCCGCCCCCAAGAATGGCTTCATACCGGTTGAAGCATCTGTTTCGGGTTGGTGGGAATCTCTTCTAAATTGACCAAAGAATGTCGCCGACCAAGGCTCTAGCGTTAGGTTTCTTATAATATATCGAACGCCAATACGGTAATCCGACAACCCAAACTCAAAGCGCTTAATAATCTCAACACCATTTTGATTGTAAACTAGATCAACATCCAAGGCCTGCTGCCCATCGCGCAATTCATAAGCGCTTGCACTACTGGTATATGTAGGACGACCCAATGATGTATCTGTGCCGTCAACCCCGATCAATCCACTTTCAGCAACAAATTCATTACCATTAGAGCGGGTGAATATAGTGATTGGCTGGCCGCCTTTATCTGGCATTTTATTGAGATTTTTCAATAACTGCATCTCAACAACATCTCCACCAAGCCTATCAATAGTTACCTTGATTACATCGGTAGTGATGGTCACCGTTTGCTGGTCAACGCCCAAGGCTTTTGTGCGCTTGCGCGGTTCTTCTGCTAGCGTAGGCAGGGTTGTAGCGACCGGCATATTACCATGGTAAATTTCTTCAACTGGCATCTGGGGTTGCTGGTCAACTATAGGTTGAGCCTCATACTGTCCCTGAAAATCACTCCAACGGACCATAAGCAACCAAACCACAACACCAATTGCAGCTAAAATTATATTTTTTTGCCAGTTCATACTTTTATCTCTCAATTATTATCAATATTTGATTGCTTATCTTGCTTTGTTGGAACGGGATCATGCCCACCCTCATTAAACGGATGGCATTTTATAATTCTTCGCATCGAAAGATAACCCCCTTTAATTGCACCAAACTCACCAATCGCTTCAACAGCATAATGAGAACAGGTCGGTTGAAATCTACAATTTTGCCCCAAAAGCGGGCTTATAAGGAATTGATACAGCTTAATAATAGCTATAAGTAAGCTACCCATTGTATATATCCAGCATCTTACAACGGTCATTTAGCTTTCCCCAAGACTTTTGGAGAATATCGGTTAGCTGTTGTGCAGAAAGTTTGTCAGCACCGCGTCTAGCTAAAAACACGATATCTAGAGGCGTTTCAAACTGCCTTTTTCTAAAGGTTTCTCTGACAACACGCTTTAACTGGTTGCGCTGTACCGCTGTGGGAATATTTTTCTTTGCAACAACCAAACCCAGCCTCGATGTAATTCCATCGGCAGGTTTGGCGAGAATAAGGAGAGAAGAATTGGCGACTTTGACCTTATTATTATCAAACACCTGCTTAAAATCAGAGGCATTTAATAGGCGCTGGGTCTTTTTAAATGAGAAGATGGGCACCGGGCCCAATACCTCAAGCCGCTAGACGCTTACGACCTTTAGCGCGACGGCGATTAATAACCGCGCGACCACCGCGTGTAGCCATACGTGATCTAAAGCCGTGTGTGCGCTTGCGTTTTAAATTACTGGGTTGAAATGTTCTTTTCATGGCCTAAAAATCCAAATAGGTTGGTGTACATGTTTCCGAGCCGCGCGATTCTAAAGAAATTATTGCAGTATATCAATAAACTTCTGCGATCTATTGCAAATCAACGGTTATTAACAGCCTTTAAACAGCTTTCTTAACCGCGTCCCAACAAACAATAGGTAATTGGAGGGTTTTTTTAATATTTAATAAAAAGCTGTAGAAAACCTCTGATTAAATCAAAAATATACCCACTTTTATTCAATCTTATACCTGAAAAAGTCTAAATCCGAACTTAATTAACAATCCATCCCCATTATTTGATCAGTTATTCAAAGTGATTAAACCATGGGTTATCCTTGGATTTTTTAATACTAACCTATTGTTTTTTATATGTATATTGTATTTTTCCACAAAAACAAGATGCCTTAATAACAACAATAATAAACTAATATATATATATTAAGTAAATAGATACTATCTTTATCATTAAATAAAACGACTTAAAAAAAATCGAAAGCAACGTATAATAGGCGCTTATTCAAAGAGCTAATAACAGGCTCAAAATATCTTATGCGCTATCCAGACCAATTTGATGTCATAGTTATCGGCGGCGGTCACGCTGGAACAGAGGCATGCCTAGCAGCGGCAAGAATGGGCTGTAAAACCCTTCTACTCACCCATAATATTGAGACCTTGGGACAGATGTCCTGTAACCCAGCAATTGGTGGTCTAGGTAAGAGTCACCTAGTAAAAGAAGTGGATGCTTTAGGTGGTATTATGGCCAAAGCAACCGACTTAGGCGGTATTCAATTTCGAGTTCTCAACGCCAGAAAGGGTCCTGCGGTAAGGGCGACCAGAGCACAGGCAGACAGAGCGCTGTATAAAGCCGCTGTTAGAAGTTTCCTAGAAAACCAGCCCAATCTTAGTATTTTTCAGCAAGCTGTAGATGATTTAATTATCCAAGGCGACAAGGTTGTTGGTGCCTCAACCCAGATGGGTTTAAAGTTTTATGGCAAATCGGTTGTGGTTACTGCGGGCACCTTTTTAGCGGGTAAGGTCCATATAGGAATGGAAAATTATGCCGCAGGTCGCGCAGGCGATCCTCCTGCTGAGCAATTAGCCGAGCGATTTAGAGCCCTTCCATTTAGAATTGAGCGGTTAAAAACTGGCACACCGCCTAGAATAGATGCTCGCAGCGTTGATTTTAGTAGTTTACAGGAACAGTGGGGAGATCAACCAGAGCCCATTATGTCCTATTTTAGCAAGCTATCTGATCATCCTCAGCAAACCTGCTGCTGGATAACCTACACCAATGAAAAAACCCATGATGTTATTCGCGGTGGTATGGATCGGTCACCGCTCTATACCGGTGTTATTGATGGTGTGGGTCCTAGATACTGCCCATCGATCGAAGATAAGGTGGTTCGCTTTGCCGATAAGGACAAGCATCAGATATTTATTGAACCCGAGGGGTTAAGTACCCATGAACTCTACCCAAATGGTATCTCCACAAGCCTACCTTTTGATGTGCAGTTGAATTTAGTTCGCTCCATACAGGGCTTTGAAAACGCCCATATCATGCGACCCGGCTATGCGATTGAATATGATTATTTTAACCCGCAAGATTTACACTACTCCCTAGAGACCAAAATAATCCAGGGGCTATTTTTTGCTGGTCAGATCAACGGCACCACAGGCTATGAAGAAGCGGCGGCTCAAGGGTTGTTGGCTGGAGCCAACGCAGCACTCAAGGCTCAGGATAAAGACAGCTGGTGTCCGGGGCGAGATGAGGCCTATACCGGTGTTTTGGTTGACGATCTTATCAGTATGGGAACCAGTGAGCCCTACAGAATGTTTACCAGTCGCGCAGAGTACAGGCTACTTTTGCGAGAAGACAATGCCGACCTTAGGTTGACAGAGAAGGGGCGCGAAATAGGTTTAGTCACAGACAGTCATTGGCAACAGTTCTGCGAGAAGCGAGAAGCGATTGAATTAGAACGGCAGCGAATAAAATCCACATGGGTTCAACCAAATTCCCCCGAGGCCAAACAGCTAGAGGCGTATATAGAGAATAAGCTAACTCGAGAGTATTCAATGTATGAACTTCTTAAGCGACCCGAGATTACTCATCGTGCTATTTCTGATTTAACGCCCGAGATACAGATTGATAGCAAAGTGTCCGAGCAGATAGAAATCGATGCAAAATATGCAGGCTATATCGGTCGCCAACAGGAAGAGATTGATAAGTTGCGACGCCATGAAAATACCGCAATTCCCTCAACATTTGATTATGAAAAAGTCAGCGGCTTATCCAATGAGGTTAAGCAAAAGCTCAATGAAGCTAAACCAGAAACGCTAGCTCGCGCTTCTAGAATTCCCGGTGTTACACCTGCAGCCATCTCGCTATTGTTGGTGTCGCTCAAGAAAAATGCCGCTTAGTTATGCGGTTATTAGAAAAGCAACAGGCGTTAGAAGCGGGCATAAAAAGTTTAGAGTTAGACTGCTCTTCAAAGCAGGTAGACCAGCTGCTTAAATATCTTGAAATGCTAGAGCGCTGGAATAAAGCGTTTAATCTAACAGCCATTCGAGATCCTATCCAAATGGTTCGGCTGCACCTGCTAGACAGTTTGGCAATTCACCCCTATATTCAAGGGGTGGAGCGAATTATTGATGTGGGGACCGGCCCCGGCCTACCGGGGATACCACTGGCAATACTAAATCCAGAAATAAATTTTACCTTGCTAGATAGCAATGGAAAAAAGACTAGATTTTTATTTCAGGCAATCAATGATTTAGCGCTTGCCAACGCAACAGAAGTCAATCAGCGAGTTGAAACATACCAAGCTAAACAACAATTTGATATTGTACTCAGCAGGGCCTTTAGTTCCCTCTCTGATATGCTTAGCCAATGTGAGCATCTGCTGTTGGATAAGGGTTGTTTTTTGGCAATGAAAGGAAAAAAACCCGATTCAGAGTTGAGCCAAATCACGAAAGTCTATAAGGTCGTTGATCTATTGGAGGTATATGTACCCCATATTGACAGCGAGAGACATCTGATAAAAATAATTAAAACAGGTGACTCCACATAAACAGTCAAAGGAAACGGTTAACCAGTGGTTCGGATATTATCAGTTGCTAATCAAAAAGGTGGTGTTGGAAAGACCACAACCAGCATCAACCTTGCCGCATCTCTTGCCGCCTACAAGAAACGCGTCCTGCTTTTAGATTTGGATCCTCAGGGTAACACCACTATGGGGTCTGGGGTAAACAAACAAAAATGTGAGCGCAGTGTTTACGATGTTCTTACTGAAAAAAAATCAATTGAAGAATGTATAGTTTCGTCGGACACAGGCAAGTACCACCTACTTCCAGCAAATGCAGATCTGGTGGCTGCTGAGGTTGAATTAATCCAAGAGATTGGTCGAGAAACCCGCTTGCGTTTTGCTCTTCAGCGGGTGGCGGATAACTATGATTTTATTATTATTGACTGCCCTCCCTCCCTCAACATGCTTACAGTGAATGCGCTGGTGGCCAGCGACGGCGTTATTATACCTATGCAGTGCGAATACTACGCCCTTGAAGGGCTATCAGCGCTCAATAACACCATCCGCCAGATTGCCAAGCTGATTAACCCAAAACTCAAAATTGAGGGCATACTCAGAACCATGTACGATCCCAGAAGTGGACTGACCCACGCTGTTTCAGCCCAGCTTAGAAAATATTTTGGTGACCTTGTTTACAGGGTTAGTATTCCCAGAAACGTAAGGTTGGCGGAAGCGCCCAGCCACGGCAAGCCAGCGCTGGCCTATGATAAAAATGCAAAAGGCTCACTTGCCTACTTGGCATTAGCTGGCGAAATACTGCGTCAACAGCAGAAAAAACCAACCGAAAATAAAGGACATTAATCCATGACCACAAAAAGACAGAGCTTAGGTAAGGGGCTAGACGCACTGTTGGGACTTGCAGAAGAAATGAGTGCAAATCAGGGACTGGCTACTGATGGAAAAGATGCGACGGATGGTTCACTAAAACAGATACCGGTTGAGTTTCTTCAGCGAGGCAAATACCAACCAAGGCGCGATTTCAATAGCGAAAGCCTGCAAGAGTTGGCAGGCTCAATAGCCAGTCAAGGCCTGATACAACCGATTGTAGTGCGCGAAATAGCGCAGGATAAGTACGAAATCATTGCTGGCGAACGGCGTTGGAGAGCGGCCCAGTTGGCCGGTGTAGATCAGGTGCCAGCCATAGTGCGAGAAGCATCTGATCAGGCCACTATTGCCATGGCGTTGATTGAAAATATTCAGCGTGAAGATCTCAATCCGATTGAAGAAAGTCAGGCTTTGATTCGCCTGCAGAATGAATTTAATCTTACCCAGCAACAGGTTGCCGATGCGGTAGGAAAATCTAGGTCTGCAGTCACCAACCTGATGCGCCTGGCCGCCCTGCAGTCACTAGTTCAACAGCAATTAGAGCGCGGCGATATAGAATTGGGACATGCCAAATGCTTATTGGCACTTGAGGGTGATATTCAAATTCAAGCGGCACGCACCGTAGCCAGTGAAGGTTTGACCGTGCGTCAAACAGAGGTATTAGTGAAAAAACTTCAATCGCCTGCGGTTGAGTCGAAGCTGGAAACCCCCCCAAACCAAGATATAGTTAATCTACAAAATCAGCTATCAGAAAAACTGGGTGCGGCGGTTAAAATTCAACATAGTGCCAAGGGCGCTGGCAAGCTGACTATCCGCTATAATAGCGTCGACGAGTTAGATGGCATTCTCAATCACCTCAAATAAAGCATAAGAAATCAAATAATCTGCAAAATACTTCTTAATTGGTCACTTAGTTGAGTTGAATATCGACCACACTATACCTATAATGCCGATCCGCGCAGGAGTCTGGGTAAATTGTTCCCCGTCTCAGGTCGGAAAAGGTGGATTGAGAAGACCATGACGACCATTCCAAAGCCTGCAATATGGAAAGCGATATTTTACCAACTGGCCGTTTTACTGCTGTTGGTGGGTATTCTCAGCCTTGTAAATAGGCTGGTGGCAGTGTCGGCACTGGCGGGTGGTATGATATACACCATACCTCAAGCATGGTTTTCCAGACAGGCCTTTAAATATATCGGCGCAAGGCAGACGGATTTAGTCGTTAGATCCATGTACCGCGGAGAATTTGGAAAGGTTGTACTGACAGCAGCACTGTTTGCGGCTGTATTTACATTAGATAAGCAGTGGAATTACCTTGCATTATTTACTACCTTTCTATTGATGATGCCGCTTCAGTTGTTTGTTACCAAGCAAATATTGAAGCATTAAACCAGAAAACGTTTGTTGAAATACAGAGTAGAGAACATTAGATGGCCGGTGAAAACCCTGCAAGCACTACTGAATATATTCAGCATCACCTTCAGAACCTAGTCTATGGAAACCACCCTGAAAATGGTTGGGGTTTCGCCCATGGTGCACAAGAAGCGGCCGAAATGGGTTTTATGGCGATTCATGTGGACTCCCTAGCTTGGTCCTTGGGTTTGGGTATTCTGTTTTGTTGGTTATTCCGTTATGCGGCAACTCGAGCTACCACTGGTGTGCCCTCAGGTCTACTCAATTTTGTTGAGTTGGTTGTAGAATTTATTGATGGCTCTGTGAAAGATAGCTTTCACGGGGTCAATAAAATGGTAGCGCCATTGGCGTTAACCATATTTATCTGGGTTTTCCTAATGAACCTGATGGATCTTATTC
>Ga0066379_10000187_pt1 | contig 14244 bp, 10 predicted proteins | sample Knorr_S23_td_250_FD_70951 | JGI IMG/M metagenome (GOLD analysis project Ga0066379, IMG submission 70951) | Marine microbial communities from Southern Atlantic Ocean transect - Knorr_S23_td_250_ad_251m_LV_A | ecosystem: Environmental > Aquatic > Marine > Oceanic | place: Southern Atlantic ocean...
GATCTTACTTATTTATACAGGAGGTACCATAGGTATGGTCCACGATAGTGAAAGCGATGCTTTTATTCCCTTTGATTTTGAGAATTTACAGGCGCAGATCCCTGAACTTAAGCAACTGGATTGCGATCTGGAGGTGCATTCTTACGAACCCAGTATCGATTCTTCCAATATGCATCCCAAGGTGTGGGTACAGTTGGCTGAAACCATAGAAGAGTCTTACACGACCTATGACGGTTTTGTGATCTTACACGGTTCCGATACCATGGCTTATACGGCTTCGGCCTTAAGTTTTATGCTGGAAAACCTGAATAAACCTGTTGTTCTTACCGGTTCCCAATTGCCTTCAGGTGTGCCGCGAACGGATGCCAAAGAGAATTTAATTACGGCCATAGAAATTGCTTCTTCTTACAGAAATGGGGTTCCTGAAGTCCCTGAAGTATGTGTGTATTTTGAATACCAACTTTACAGAGGAAATCGAATACATAAGGTGAATGCTGAAAATTTTGAAGCTTTTGCTTCGGTAAATTATTCACCACTGGCCGAAGCCGGTGTGCATTTAAAATTTAATCGCAGTTATGTTCGAAAAGTGAACCAACGATCATTGCAGGTGCACAAAAAATTTAATCCGAATGTTGGCGTGCTTAAATTATTTCCCGGCATTACCGAATCGGCCGTAAAAAATAGTCTTGATCACCCGGAAACAGAAGCGGTTATTCTTGAAACTTTTGGTGCCGGAAATGCCCCAACGACAAAATGGTTCCTGTCTGCTCTTGCGGAAGCTATTGAAAGGGGAGTTCTCATTCTTAATGTATCCCAGTGTGTTGGCGGTTCTGTAGATCTGGGGCGATACGAAACGAGTAAGAGTTTAAAGGATCTGGGTGTGCTTTCGGCTCAGGATATGACTTTTGAAGCTTCCCTGACCAAATTGATGTTTGTCCTGGCACATGTTGAAGATAAAGCGGAACGGATTGCCCTCATCACTTCAGATCTTCGTGGAGAATTGACCCTTTAGTTATTTGTTAAAAGATGGATCTTTTTTAGGATTCCTCTTTTCTCTTTCAATCCTTTCCTTATTTTTGTTTTAAACACAAGTTGATTGAAGAAAATTCTCATTATTCGTTTTAGCTCTATCGGTGACATCGTTTTAACGACGCCCGTAGTTCGTTGTCTTAAAAAACAGCTGAATGCTGAAATTCATTACCTGACCAAAACTTCTTTTAAAGGCATATTGCAGAACAATCCCTATGTGGATTGTGTGTATGCGATTGATAAAGAGGTGGATAGTTCTTTGATTCAGAGATTGAGAGGACAGGATTTTGATTTCGTTGTTGATCTTCATCATAACCTTCGATCTTTGCGTTTGAAGCGCATTTTAAAAAGACCCTCAGCATCTTTTTCCAAGCTGAATATTCAAAAGTGGCTTCTGGTAAATTTCAAGATCAACAGGATGCCGGATATTCATATCGTTGATCGGTACTTGAAAACGGTGGAACATTTGGGGGTGGAAAATGATTACAAAGGCCTGGATTACTTTATTCCCGAAACATCCAACGTAGACCTCCAACAACTGCCGAAAAAACAATCCGAAGGATACGTTGCATTGGTTATTGGCGGACAACATGCCACGAAGATGATGCCGGTTAAAAAGCTCATCGAGATTTGTCAAAAGCTCCAAGAGCCGGTGGTATTGTTGGGAGGGCCTGAGGATGCTGACAGGGGAGAAGAAATTTTTAAGGTTGTAGGCGACAAGGTGTTTAATGCCTGTGGGAAATTTAAGTTGGATCAATCGGCGAGTTTGGTGCAGCAGGCTCGTTGGGTCATCACCCACGATACGGGCTTGATGCACATTGCTGCAGCTTATAAAAAGCAAATTATCTCGGTTTGGGGAAATACAGTTCCGGAATTGGGAATGTATCCTTACATGTCGAATCCGAAATCGAAAATTGTTGAGGTGAAAGATCTTTCTTGTCGTCCTTGCTCCAAAATTGGCTATTCCAAATGTCCGAAAGAACACTTTAAGTGCATGGAACACGATGTGAATGAAGTACTAGGTATTAAGTATTAGGTACAAGGTATTAAGTACTAGGTACAAGGTACAAGGTATTAAGTATTAGGTACAAGGTATTAAGTACTAGGTACAAGGTATGTTAGTAGGTTGGTATTTTAGTATTTCCCAACAACCAACAATCAACAACCAACAACCAACAACCAACAACCAAATTTATTGTTTAAGTAGCCAGGTAGATCTGCCAGAAGTTTTTATGCTTTGCATTTGTGCAAGAGCAAGTTCTCTGCTTGAGAATGAGTCGAAGCTAACCCGGAAAAGGCCTTTTTCATTTTGGCCAATGACTGAGGATTTAAAACCTTCGGATTGTAGTTTTTGAACTAAATTATCAGCATTTTGCTTCGAAGAGAAACATCCTGCTACTAAATGGAAGTGCTTGGCTGTAATTTTTGTTTCAGCTATCGCTTCAGTTTTAACTGTTGCTTCAACTTTAGGAGTTTCAGCAACTTTCTCGATTACGATTGATCTTTCTGCGATTTCTTCAATAGACCGAGGTGTGTAAATAGCAGCAGGCTTTTCCTTAAAAGGGTTTAAGTAAGCGTAGTTTGCATAGGCATCGCTAACTGCTTCTCGTTGGAAAGAAACGTAAGTGCTTAGCCCGATAAGTGGAAGGATAACTGCAGCAACCTTCCAATTGATAGATGGTTTTTGCGTTTTGATGCTTTTTGCTCCCCTAGCAACCTGCTTAGGAAGATTTACCACTTTAGACTTTCTTAGAATAGCCGGCGATTGAATTGTTTCTAAACCAAAAGCATCTTGTAAATAATTGATCGAGTAATCCGGTTCGAAAGAAATCTTGCCATTTAAATCGCATGATAAAACACCGATCTTAGCAAGTTTTGCTTCTTTTTTGTGTTCCAGATCATTTTGGATCGTGTTTACGAAGTGCTCAATTTTTGTTTGAGCCGTAGCAAATGAAACGGATTCGCAGGCAGAAATATAATTCGCCAGTAAACCATCGTTGCTTTGAAGCTGTACATTAAAGCTGATGCTTTTACTCGGCGGACGAAGTGTATGACTTACAGGATGAATTTGTGCCGAACGATAATTTGTAATAAAACCACCTAAACCGGGTACGATAACACAATCGTGACGGTACAATAATTCGCTGATGTAAGCTTCTACTTTCATATGAGGCTAATTTAGGAAAAGTGTCGCTATTATGAAAAGAATTTATTATCGATTCTGTTTAAATCTTCCGGGTTGTCAACAGCAATGCATTCAGAGCTTATTTCTGCGGTCTGAATGGTGTAGCCGTTCTCGATCCAACGCAATTGCTCCAGACCTTCACTTTGTTCCAAAGTAGAGCCGGACAGGGCTGTTATTTCTTTAAGAATGTCGTAGCGAAACGCGTAAATTCCTATGTGCTGAAAAAAGGTTCTTTTTGTAAGCCAGTTTTCTTTGTCGACCCCTTTGATGTGTGGAATTGCTTCTCTGGAAAAATAAAGCGCTTGTTGGTTAATTCCCAATACAACTTTTGGGCTGTTGGGATTGTTGAGTGTTTCGAGGTCGCCAATTTTCTTTACGAGTGTTGCAATTTGTGTGTGTTTGTCCTTAAAACATGTTCCTAACCGTTGAATATCTTTGGGGTCAATAAAAGGTTCGTCGCCCTGAATGTTGATGACAATCGTGTCGTCTGTGAGATCTAGTGTTTTGGCTGCTTCAGCAATTCGGTCTGTACCACTTTTATGGGTGTTGGCAGTCATAACCACTTCGCCACCAAATTTTTGTACGTGCTCAAAGATCCGATCGTCATCGGTGGCAACGACAACCCGGTCGAGTTTTGCCTTTAGACATTGCTCATAAACTCGCTGTATCATGCTTTTTCCATGAATGTCAGCTAAAGGTTTTCCGGGGAAACGAGTAGAGGCGTAGCGCGCTGGTATGATGCCGATAAATTTCATTTAGAATTTAATTTTATAAAGAATAGAATAGGTACGTGGTTGTGCTAATGAAGCAGGTCTTGTTAGGTATTCTCTGTTTAACAGGTTGTCTATGTTAAACGAAAGTTGGCTGTCTTCAGTAAGGTCGTAACCCAAACGGAAATCAACTACAATTGCGTTTCCTTTAATTCTGTCTCTTGAGTCTTTAATTCCTAGAGGTCTTAATAATTCAAGTAATTGACTTTCGAAAATAGCATCAATATTTTTCATGTTGCTATTGTATCTGAATGATACTCCAGAGTTTATTCTGTTATGTTCAATGTTAAGGTCAAATTTAGCCAGGTGTTCGTAACGATATTTTAATACACCACTTGTATCGGAGCTTGTTGATAAATAATTTAGATCAGAGTCCATATTATCTTGAGCATAGATGTGGTTTTTGTCCTTTATTAAAGGAGATGTGTAGGTGTAGCTTCCTAAAACAGTAAGTTCTGTTTGACCTATCTTTCCTTCTCCTGCCATAGATAGTTCTAAGCCTTCAATACGTGTTTCACCAATATTAATGGATTTAAAACCGAAACCCATTAATTCGTCAGACGGTAAACCCCAAAGTCCGAAGCTAAATTCCATCATATCGTCGTATTCCATCACAAAAGCTGCCAGGTCAATAAACCCTTTCCATGCGCCAAATCTTAAAGCTTGTTTCACAGCTATTTCTGCATTCCATCCTGTTTCAGGTTTTAATTCTTCGTTTGGATAGATTTGTATAGGTCCGATTGTGTAATTTACAAAACGTTCAATAATGGATGGAAATCGGATGCCTTCACCGTAGGAGCCTCTAATAAATGTTGCTTTAGCGATTTGGTAGTTGATGCCGGAACGGAAGATCGGTTTATTTATAATGTTTCCCTTGTTATTATAATGTTCGAAGCGACCGCCAAATGAAAGGTTTAATCTTTGGTATTTTATATCGGCTTGCGTGTAAAGTGAATGATTGATGTTGTTGTGTTTGCCATAAACTTCATGATCCTGACCGTCGCTATACTTAAAGGTATACCCGGAGGTAAGCGTTATGAAGTTCTTGATTTGTTTTTGAAATTGGTAGTCGGTGTAATAAACATTTGAGAAACGTTGCGCTTGCAGATTTGAGTACTGTGTGGAATCTACGTATCCGGGGTAAATGTTGATTCTGAAATATCGGGAATTAATACTGTGCTTTGTACTATTTTCGGGGTTTTTGTAGGTAATAAAAGGGTCAATGCTTAGATAACCATTGTTTCGGTTTCCGGGGTCGTTATCCAAAGCGTTGTAGGCCAAGGTATCATGTTCCCACATAATGGCATCACCAATTTTACTGCGCATGATATTGGCTTTTACACCGTAATTTAAGCCTTCAATTTTTTTCGAATAGGTCGTGTGTGCGATATTGATGCGTGCTCTTTTACTGATTACTTTGTATTGAAAACCTCCATCGTAGTACAAGTTAGCTCCAAAAACAAAATCTTTATTGTCTTTTTTATGAGAATGCAAATAAGACAGGTTGTTGGCAGAAGTATATCCTCCTTTATACCAGTGTAAACTTTTTCTTTGAGGCTTACCGTAAGCTGTATGTGTGATGCTTAGTTTGTTTACGGGCTCGGAAGTAGGGTAAGAGGTTCTGATGTTTATAGAGCCATTCAGTGCTGAAGAACCAAAAAGAACAGAAGAAGCCCCTTTGATAACCTCAATTTGTGAAATGTTTTCTATTGGGATCAATTGCCATTCTGCAGCTCCCTGGTCTCCACTCATTAAGGGCATACCATCGACCATAACCACCACTCTCGATCCGGCTCCATAACTCCATCCACTACCACTGCGAATGTTTGCCTGACCATCTACAACGTGAATTGAGGGGGCCTGATTGATTGTTCTGTCTAAAGATGTTGCCGTCTTATTTTCTATAAGTGCAGGTTTAATTACGTCCATAGAAACGGTAACTTCTTCGAGGCGCTGTTCAAATTTACCGGCGGAAATAACAACCGTTCCAAGAATTTCAGAGGCTTCTTTAAGTGTTACGTTTAGGCTTAAGGTCTTGTTTTGTTTAAAGCACACATTTTTTATGACGTCTTCATGTCCGATGTATTGAAATAAAAGATCACTGCATTCATTTGGCAGGGAGAGCTGATAATTGCCGTCAAAGTTTGTACTTGTACCCAAGCCGGGGATGTCTTTTACGGAAATGTTAACACCAATAAGTGCTTCGGAATTTTCGTTTATAACCTTCCCTGAAACTAAATTCTGCGCTTGCATATTGGAAATGCAAATCATAAAAAGGATGAATAAAGTATTTTTTTTCATGCTGCAGGGTTTAGAATTGTGCGGATAGTTTTAGTGAGAATAGTCGTGGAGCACCAATGGAAGCAGGTCTTATTTGGTATTCACGGTTAAACACATTTTCAACTATAAATTGAGCCGACAAGTATCTAGCAAAAATATAAGAGATTCTGATATCTGCCAGAAAATCACCGGAATTTAGACGTTCTCTGGATCTTTTTATCCCCATATCAGCAATGTTGGCTCCGACAAGGGTAAAAATGTCTGATACTTCAGTGTTAAATGCACCGCTTTCAAAAATCCAGTCAACATTTTCCATGAAGGAGTTGTAGTGAAGGTGTGTTCCTATCGTCCATTTGTTTCTTGAAATCTCCAGATCGAATTTAGCCAGGTGTCGGTACCGATATTTTAAGGTTTCACTTTCGGGATTTGAACTTGTAGAAGTGTAAGAGAGTTCAAGAACTCCGTTGTAGTTGCCATAGGTTTTGTCGGGGTTTACAGCCTTTGGAACCATATAGGTGTAACTGAGTCTGCTGTTTATATTCCAGTCTCCTACATTTCCATCAGCTAAAAAAGAAAAGTCAAGTCCCGAAATTTTTGTTTGACCTACGTTAATAGGTTTAAAACCTACTCCAAGGGGGTTTAATCGTGTAGCATCGCCCCACAGTCCAAAGCTGTGCTCCACCATATTGTTGTAAGTCATGTAAAAAGCAGAAAGGTCGATGTAGGTTTTTAGATGTTCGTTAAATATCCATTTGTGTTTGTAGCCGATTTCTGCTGTGTAACCTGTTTCCGGTTTTAGTTCCGGATTTGAATAGATGGAGATCTCTCCGGCATCTCGGAACAAAAATAATTCGAACATGGAAGGATATCGATAGCCTTGTCCGATAGAAGCTCTAAAGAAATTTCTTTCGTTTAGTTCATAATTCAGTCCCATTCTTACCACAGGTTTTCCTTCTTTCTTTTTCCTAATACTGTATTGTTCGTAGCGGGCACCCATGCTAAAGCGTAATGGCCCTTTCGTATGATCGTATTGTGAAAACAGGGCGTAGTTAATTCCGGTTTGGTTGGAATCGAAAAAGTCAGACAGCCCAACATAGTAATTGATGTTTGTTCCTGAAGTCCAGGTGCCATTCAAATAAAATTTTTGGAATAAATATTCAGAATAAAGAGCGATGTAGTTGTTTAGTTTCTGAGTACCATCGGGGTTGAAGTTGGTTTGTAAATAACGTCCTGATAATTTGTGTTTGGTATTGTTTGTCGAATTGTTGTACGTAAGGTTCGGAGAAATATTTATTTGAGCACTTTGAAAAGGAGTGAAATTTGTTTTATCGAAAGAGTTGTATCCCAAGGAATCACTATGATAAATGAAACCATCGGCCTCGTTAAATCTTAAATAGGTGCTGTTGAGCCCATATTCTAGCCCTTTAATGTTTTTTGATCGAAAGTTTGTATTTAAAAACAAACGGACTCTGTCTTCTCCAAAATGATGTGTTTTAATGGTGGTGTCATTGTTGTTAAAAATATGGTCGATTAAACCCATATAGCCGTCACTTTTGTGCGTTTGCAGTCCGAAATTATAACTGTAATTGTCGTGCTTTTGAGCGTGGTTAAAGTTGATTCCGTAGTGTTCCAACTGTATGTTTGCCGGAGTCCACCAATTGAGCGATGCTCTTTTAGCTTTATCGTATACACCATAATAGGTCGATAGGATTGTACGTGGTTTTGTTTCTGCCTTTTTACTGGTAATATTTATAACGCCATTTAATGCCGATGATCCAAAGAGTACGGATGAGGCTCCTTTAATGATTTCTATGCGTTCAATGTTTTCGGCGGGAATTAATTCCCATTGTACTGCGCCGGTCGTAGAGTTGGTTACCGGAAGACCATCTAATAAAACTAAAACTCTCGACCCTACACCATAACTCCAGCCACTTCCACCTCTAATATTTACCTGTCCGTCAATCATGTGAATGCCCGGAGCCTGGGCAATATTTTTTTCTACATTGTAATTGTGTTGGTGTTCAATGTAATCTCCATCTAAAACATCTAAAGAGACGCTTATTTCTTCCAGGTGTTGTTCAAATTTCCCGGCACTTAAAACAATGGTTTCTAATTCTTCGTGTTTTGTGTCAAGTTCTATATTTAGTTCCAGGGGTGTATTTGCTTCTAATACGATATTTTTGTTTTGAGTTTTGTAAGCAAGGTGTTGAAAGGATATTTGATGTTTACCTTCGTTTAAACTTAGTTTGAAAAACCCATTTACATCGCTAAAGGTACCTTGGTTAATCCCGGAAATAATATGTACATTTGAAATAGGTTCTTTAGAGTTTTTTTTGGTAATGTACCCGGAAACAATACTTTGCGCTTCAGAAACAAAACTGATCAGGAATGTTATAATAAGTGAACGAAAGTAAAATATTGACATAATTTTTAAATTTTAATAACTCAAAAATAGGGTTTTCTTTAATGAGTTCTGAGAAAATATACCAAATAGCTTTAACACTTGTTCCTAAGGTGGGTGATGTGGCTGCAAAAAAGTTAATTGCTTATTGCGGATCTGCTGAAGCTGTTTTTAAAGAGCCGCGAAAGAATTTAATGATGATTCCCGGTATTGGAGCAGTTATGGCGAATTCAATTGTTTCTCAGGATTTATTGTCGGCTGCAGAATTTGAGCTCCGTTTTATGGAACAGAATCGGGTAAAGCCGGTTTATTTTATGGATGATGATTATCCTTTTCGTTTAAAACAGTGTGTGGATTCTCCTATTGTACTGTATGTAAAAGGAGCAGCTGTTAATTTAAATTCCAAACGGATCATTAGTGTGGTTGGAACTCGTAAAGCGACCGATTATGGAAGACAGATTACAGAGAATGTTGTTCAGGGTTTGAGTTGTTTGGATGATGTGCTTGTTGTGAGTGGTTTAGCTTATGGCATAGATGTTGCAGCGCATAAGGCATGTTTAAAATACAATATTCCCACGCTTGGAGTTTTGGCTCATGGGCTCGACAGAATTTATCCATCTATGCACGATAAAATATCAAAAGAGATGCAGGAGAATGGAGCTTTGGTTAGTGATTTTATAAGTGGTACCAGTCCCGAGCGAGAGAATTTTCCTAAACGGAATAGGATTATTGCAGGTTTGTCTGATGCTACTTTAGTGGTGGAGGCCCGTAAAAAAGGAGGGGCCTTAATTACTGCAGATATTGCGAATTCTTATAGCAGAGATGTGTTTGCTGTGCCCGGGAGGGTTGGGGATGAGAATTCGGAAGGTTGTAATAACTTAATTCGCAGAAACCAGGCGGCTTTAATTCAATCGACAGATGATATTTGTTATTTGATGGGATGGGATGCGGAACCTGAGAAAAATGATACAAAACAAGTGGAGCTTTTTATTGATCTAAACAAAGAAGAAGAAGAGTTAATCGGAATTTTATCGAGCAAGGAAAAATTGACTATTGATCTCATAGCTATGCAGGCAAAACTCACGATCCCAAAGATCATGCAGTTGTTGTTACAGCTTGAGCTTAAAGGCCTCGTAAGGGCTCTTCCGGGGAATCAATATTCGAGGTTCTAGAAAAAACAATTTTTGATGGTCGAAAAAGAAAAATGTTCTACGTTTACAAAATATTTTAATCATTTAATTACTTTATAATGGGGGGAAGAATACAGGAATTTATCGATAGTGTAAAAGTTAGAAATGGTAACGAGCCGGAATTTATACAGGCAGTTGCTGAGGTAGCTGAGTTTGTCATACCTTTTATTGAAGACAATCCCAAGTACAATAACGCGATGTTATTGGAGCGTATGGTAGAGCCGGAACGTGTGATGATGTTTCGCGTAGCATGGGTTGATGATGAAGGCGTTGTGCAGGTAAACAGAGGTTTTCGTATTGGAATGAACAGTGCCATCGGACCTTATAAAGGTGGTTTGCGTTTTCATCCTTCGGTAAATTTAGGGATCTTAAAATTTCTGGCCTTTGAGCAGGTATTTAAGAATAGTCTTACAACCCTTCCGATGGGTGGCGGTAAAGGTGGTTCTGACTTTGATCCAAAAGGCAAGTCCGATAATGAAGTGATGCGTTTTTGTCAAAGTTTTATGTCGGAATTGTTTAGACACATCGGACCTAATACGGATGTGCCTGCCGGTGATATCGGTGTTGGTGGACGTGAGATCGGATATATGTTTGGTCAGTACAAGCGTTTAAGAAATGAATTTACGGGCGTACTTACCGGTAAAGGTGCCAGTTGGGGTGGCTCATTGATCCGTCCTGAAGCTACCGGATATGGTACTGTGTACTTTGCAGAGCAAATGTTGAAGACTAAAGGTGATTGTTTCGAAGGCAAAACTGTCGTGATCTCCGGTTCAGGAAATGTAGCTCAGTATGCTTGTGAAAAAGCAAGTGAGCTGGGTGGTAAAGTGGTTACTTTATCTGATTCTTCAGGATACATTTACGATGCTGATGGTATTGATGCCGGGAAGTTGGCTTTTGTCATGGAATTGAAAAATGTGAAGCGTGGTCGTATTAAGGAATATGCTGATAAATATGGATGTGAATTCCACGAAGGACAAAGACCCTGGTCCGTAAAATGTGATATTGCACTTCCATGTGCTACACAAAATGAGTTGAATACTAAAGAAGCAAATGCACTTGTAACAAATGGTTGTGTCTGCGTGAGTGAAGGTGCAAATATGCCTTGTACTCCTGAAGCCATAGAAATTTTTGCTACTAAGAAAATTTTGTTCGCTCCCGGTAAAGCCTCTAATGCAGGGGGTGTTGCTGTTTCCGGTTTGGAAATGTCGCAAAATTCTTTGCGTTATAATTGGACGCGTGAAGAAGTAGATGCGAGGTTACATGCAATTATGGTAGATATTCACCAGATCTGTGTTCAGTATGGTTCAGATGAGAATGGTTATGTAAACTACTCGAAAGGGGCTAATATTGCCGGTTTTGTTAAGGTTGCCGATGCGATGTTAGATCAAGGTGTGGTTTAATTAGTTTTCATCCCGATATCCATCGTGATGAAAGTTAAAGATTAAAAGTTAAAGATTGAAAAAGAGATTTCCAATTGGGAGTCTCTTTTTAGTGACTAGGGATGAGTGATGAGTTTTAAGTTGTCATCCTGAGCTTATCGAAGGGTGAGCTTGTCGAAGGGTGTCAGTCTATCCCGATAGCTGTTGGGGCAAAACTTTTTGACTGAAAGACTGCACGACTGTATGACCGCAAGACATTTTCCAGTCATAATAATCTAAATATTAGCAACCGGATACGCGTTACTATTTTTACCTTTACCCTTTAAATAAATTAATACAAATGGATGTATGCTTGTTGCTATTTATCCAACAACTAACAACCATCAACCAACAACCATATTAAGATGTACGGAGATTATAAAGAATATTTACAGAAAGAGTTAGAAGAGATCAAAGCATCGGGCTTGTACAAAAACGAACGGATCATTGTAACGCCTCAGGGAGGGGATATTAAAGTAAGTGATGGCTCTGAAGTCATTAACTTTTGTGCTAACAATTACCTGGGTTTATCGTCTCATCCGGATGTTATTCAGGCATCAAAAGATGCTTTGGATTCACATGGATACGGAATGTCCTCGGTGCGTTTTATTTGTGGTACTCAGGACATTCATAAAGAATTAGAAGCTAAGATCTCTAAATTTTTAGGAATGGAAGACACCATTTTGTATGCAGCAGCTTTTGATGCAAACGGTGGTCTTTTTGAGCCTTTATTTACTGCGGAAGATGCGATCATTTCTGATGAGTTGAATCATGCATCTATTATTGATGGAGTTCGTTTGTGTAAAGCGCAACGCTTCCGTTATAAGAATAGTGATATGGCAGACCTGGAAGTGAAGTTACAGGAGGCGCAGTCTGCTCGTTACAGGGTGATCGTTACTGATGGCGTTTTCTCTATGGATGGTTACATTGCTAAGCTCGATGCTATTTGTGATCTGGCAGATAAGTACAATGCCCTTGTTATGGTAGATGATTCGCATGCAACAGGTTTTGTCGGTAAAACCGGAAGAGGAACTCATGAGCATTGTGCTGTGATGGATCGTGTAGATATTATTACAGGTACTTTAGGGAAAGCTTTGGGTGGAGCTATGGGTGGATTTACTTCTGCCAAGAAGGAAGTTGTAGATCTTTTGCGTCAGCGTTCTCGTCCGTATTTGTTCTCAAACTCTTTGGCACCTTCTATTGTAGGGGCAGCCAACAAAGTATTAGATTTACTTTCTTCTTCAACAGCTTTAAGAGATAAGTTGGAAGGGAATGCAAAGCAATTTCGTGAAGGAATGGAAGCTGCAGGTTTCGATCTTCGCCCGGGGGAGCATGCCATTATTCCGGTGATGTTATACGATGCTGAATTGTCGCAACGTTTTGCGGATAAATTACTCGAAGAAGGAATTTATGTGATCGGTTTCTTTTATCCCGTCGTTCCAAAAGGCCTGGCTCGTATTCGTGTTCAGCTTTCTGCAGCTCACGAACCACATCATATTGAAAAAGCAGTTGCTGCATTTACGAAAGTCGGCAGGGAGTTGGGAATTACGAATTAGGAATTACGAATTGAGAATGGATAATTGACAATTGGGAACTGTCAACTTTTAAAAACACCCCCAAAGCCCCCTCAAAGGGGGAATTAATAATAGACGCAATTGTCCCCTTGAGGGGACTACAGGGGTGTAGGTTGTTGAGGTGTTTATGCCTGAAATCTAACCGCCGAAAGCTGATCGTTGAAAGCTGAAAAAAAGATAATAAGGGCAAGGTGGTTATTTGTGAAAAAAAACCTAACTTTGCCCTCCGTTTTTATGGGCATGGTATGTCCGTATGTAAGGAAAAATTAATTAACCTAAATCAGTAAAAGGTGAATACATTAAGCTACAAAACTGTTTCAGCTAACGCACAAACTGTTCAAAAAGAATGGTTATTGGTAGATGCTGAAGGACAGACGTTGGGGCGTATGGCTTCTAAGGTTGCATTTCTGATTCGTGGTAAACACAAGCCAAGTTATACGCCGCACGTAGATTGTGGTGATAACGTGATCGTGATTAACGCTGAAAAGATTGTTTTAACCGGAAACAAATGGGAAGCTAAAGAATACATTAGTCATACAGGATATCCTGGAGGCCAACGTAACGCAACAGCAAGAGAAGTTTTTGAGAAGGATCCAACACGTCTTGTAACAAAGGCTGTTTATGGAATGCTTCCTAAAAACAAATTAGGGGCTGCCTTGAACAGAAATTTACGTGTCTTCGTTGGTGATGCACACGGAATGGAAGCTCAAAAGCCAAAACAAATCAACTTAAAAGATATCAAATAAGATGGAAGTTGTTCACACAATCGGTAGAAGAAAAAAAGCGGTAGCTCGCGTTTACCTTTCAGATGGTAAAGGTGCGATTACTGTAAACGGTAGAGATGTAAAAGATTACTTCACTACTGCTACGCTACAATACAAACTTGAGCAAGCTCAAGCTTTGGCCGGTGTTGAGGGTCAATACGATATCAAAGTAAACGTAGACGGCGGTGGTATCACCGGTCAGGCAGAAGCAATTCGCCTGGGGATCTCACGTGCTTTGGTGCAAATAAATCCTGATCACCGTGTAGCCTTAAAACCGGAAGGATTGCTAACTCGTGACCCTAGAATGGTTGAGCGTAAGAAACCAGGACAGAAGAAAGCTCGTAAGAAATTCCAGTTCTCTAAACGTTAATATTGGTTTAGTATCTAAATTGTTAAGACTGCTTCGGCATTACTTGGCAATTGCGAAAAAAACGTAAAAAGAAAGTAAACAGACAATTAAAATGGTTGAAATTAAAGAACTTTTAGACGCAGGTGTACACTTCGGTCACCTAACTCGCAAGTGGAATCCAAACATGGCTCCCTACATTTTTATGGAGCGTAATGGGATTCACATTATCGATCTTAATAAAACTGCGGTGAAGCTTGATGAAGCTGCTGAAGCATTAAAGAAGA
>Ga0066379_10000195_pt1 | contig 14075 bp, 15 predicted proteins | sample Knorr_S23_td_250_FD_70951 | JGI IMG/M metagenome (GOLD analysis project Ga0066379, IMG submission 70951) | Marine microbial communities from Southern Atlantic Ocean transect - Knorr_S23_td_250_ad_251m_LV_A | ecosystem: Environmental > Aquatic > Marine > Oceanic | place: Southern Atlantic ocean...
GAAAATACTGCTCAAAAATTCTCGGCTCTATATTCCTCAACTCCTCAAATGGTGCAGCCTTATAGGCCGCCTGTTCAACTGCGCGATCAAATGCCAAATCACCGCTAGATTTCAATATCTTAACACCTACTATTCGACCCGTGGGGACCAGCCTAAGTTCAATTAATGTTTCCATTCCGCGCCTTGCGCTTGGCGGACGACTCCAATGCTGTGTCAAGCGCTTTCGAATCAACTGTAAATAACTGCCGGCGGTTTTTTTATCTTCCTTAGCAGTGATAAGCGCCTGCTCCGCCCGGCGCTTGTCTGCCATTTCCGCTTGGCGCCGCTGGCGCTCAATTTCCGCCAACCGCTGTTGTTCCTTGCGCGCCTGCTGTTGCGCTTTTAACTGCTCAGCTTTAAGTCTGGCTTGGCGCTGTTGCTCGCGTATTTTTTGCTCGGCCCTCTGCTGCTCTGCCTTGCGACGCTTTTGCAAAGCGCGTTGCTTTGCATCTGCGACCGACTTGGATTTCTGTTTCTCGACAGATTTTTTCTCAGCTACCAGTTGCACCAGCTCTGCCTGAATAAATTGTGGCTGCACAACGGTCCTTTTACTGTCCGGCTGCCAATTTATCAATAGTGCCACAATCGCCACAGCATGTATGCTGAGACTCACCAACGCAGCTATCGAATAACTGGCAATTTTACCCATCATCGCGATTTAGGGGGCTCGGTAACCAATCCCACCGAAGGCGCTCCAGCAAGTTGCAATTCACTCATCAAATCCACAACCACACCGTAGTCAACGCTAGTATCACCCCAAACTAAGACCGGAGTTTGCGGCTGCTGACGCAACACCTTGGCCACTCTATCCTTAATAAAGGACAGGCTGTTGGCTATATTGGTTCCATTCTCATCAATCCAGTAACTGCCATCTGATTTTATAGAGATGATCAAAGGATCGCGCTTTTGCTTATCCAACGGTGCCGAGTTGGCATCTGGCAACTCAACCTGAACCCCCTGTATCAGCAGTGGTGCAGTAATCATAAACACCACTAACAGCACCAGAGTCACATCAATGTAGGGCACCACATTGATTTCAGCCACTAGCTTGCGTTTAGCTCGTTTGTTTCTCACCGCTGCTACCTCTATATCTTATTCAACGCGAGTGTATCTGACGGTGCAAAATACTCGAAAACTCCTCGGCAAAGGTTCCATAACCCGCATTGATTGTCTCCACCTGAGCAGCATAACGATTGTAGGCCAACACCGCAGGTATAGCGGCAAATAGCCCCATAGCGGTAGCGATCAAGGCCTCAGAAATACCGGGAGCCACCGTGGCTAAGGTTGCCTGCTGAACCATCGCTAGACCGCGAAAAGAATTCATAATACCCCACACTGTGCCGAATAAGCCTATATAGGGGCTAACCGAGGCAACACTGGCCAAAAAGGGCAAATGTGCACTGAGTTTTTCATCCTCTCTCGACAGCGCCACACGCATAGCGCGGTCGGTGCCCTCCATCACTGCATCTGAATCTGCAACATCCGCTTGGGAGAGGCGTTTAAACTCCCTAAATCCAGCGCAAAAAATAGTTTCTCCACCCTGACCACCTCCACTCTCCTGAGCCAGTGTCGCCAGCTCTTGATAGAAGTTATTGAGGTCAATTCCCGACCAGAAAGTATCTTCAAAATGCTTAAAATCATCCTGCGCACTACGCAAGTAGATACCCCGCTGAACGATCATAATCCAAGAAATGACCGACGCTATAAACAATAGCGCCATGACCAGCTGGACCAGTAGGCTTGCATTCAAAATTAAAGATAGTATTGACAGGTTTTCTTCACTCACTATTCAAACTCCGGTTTTAAAGACAGTTCTTTAGGGTGCTATTTTTTAAAGCATTGCGAATCGGTTCAGGCATGGACTGTGGGCGTTTATCTGCAGCATCAATACAGGCCACTTTGACTGCAGCTTCCACCAAAAGATCCCCATCCCTATAAATATTTTGTTCAATTTCAAAACTGGCTCTCGACAGCTTGATCAGCATCGCAGTTACTTCAATCAAATCATCCAATAGCGCGGGCTTGTGATAAAGCAATTCAACTTTGCGCACCACAAACTGCAAACCGTCAAACAATGCCGGCTTAGTGTAGCCAAGACTGCGCAAAAACTCAGTTCGCGCCCTTTCCATATACCTTAGATAGTTGGCATAAAACACTATACCACCGGCATCAGTATCTTCCACATAAACCCTAACTGGGTGACTAAAGGGCGCTGCGCTTTTAATCATCAAGGGCATCCAACTGTTCCTGAAGGCGCTTCGGACTGGGCAGCCCAAAATGCTCATAGGCCATGCGAGTCGCCATGCGCCCCCTTGAAGTGCGCATTAGAAACCCCTGCTGAATCAGATAGGGCTCAAGTACATCTTCGATAGTACCGCGCTCTTCACTGATGGCAGCTGCCAAACTATCTACACCCGCGGGACCGCCATCAAAATTCTCTATCAATATGAGTAACAGGCGTCGATCCAGATGATCAAAGCCACTTTTATCCACATTCAACATATTAAGTGCCGCGTCGGCAATCTCGGCAGTTACTTTGCCATCGCCTTTCACCTCCGCGTAATCCCTAACCCTTCTCAACAATCGGTTGGCAATTCTCGGCGTGCCTCGGGATCTACAGGCTATTTCCTGAGCGCCTTTTTTATCGATGGGAACATTGAGAATAGCGCCCGCTCGAGCAACAATCTTGGATAGATCTTCCATGGAGTAAAACTCCAAACGCTGCACTATGCCAAAACGATCGCGCAATGGCGAAGTCAGCAGTCCAGCCCTAGTGGTAGCGCCCACCAGAGTGAAAGGCGGTAAATCCAACTTAATCGATCGAGCCGCCGGCCCCTCGCCTATCACTATATCCAGCTGATAATCTTCGAGCGCCGGATAGAGTATCTCCTCCACCACAGGGCTAAGTCGATGGATTTCATCGATAAATAGCACATCACCCTCTTCCAGATTGGTCAGCAATGCCGCCAAATCTCCAGCTTTCTCAAGCACTGGACCGGAAGTGGTTTTAAGATCCACCTGCATCTCATGGGCAATAATATGCGCCAAGGTTGTCTTGCCCAGTCCGGGAGGGCCAAATACCAGGCAATGGTCGAGAGGTTCACCGCGTTTGCACGCCGCCTCAATAAAGATTTGCAATTGCTCTTTGACTACCGGCTGCCCTACATATTCAGCCAGCGACAGCGGTCTTAGCGCGCGATCAAAACGCTCTTCGCTGGGGGAGCTATCTGCTGAAATAAGCCGGTCTGGTTCTATCATTGGTTACTGTCTCAAGTCTGCGTCTAAGGATACATTGCTGAGTAATAATGTACACTAGTTAAGCCGGTATTCTGGATCAATAAATGGGATTTTATGCCATAGCTTTAAGCGCGGCGCGTATTAACTGCTCGGCATTGGTAATAGTGTCATCGGCAACTCGACTCACCATCTTGGCGGCATCCTGTGGTTTATAACCCAATGCGGTTAGAGCGCTCTCTGCCTCAAGACTAATATCTTGGATCACCTGATCAGCCGCCTTCTCAGTGCTACCGCCTGATAGATTAGCGATTTTATCGCGCATCTCAATCAATAATCGCTCGGCGGTTTTTTTGCCTACGCCGGGAATTTTCACCAACGCGGCAACCTCATCCCTGCGCACACAACGAGCGAACTCATCGGCCGACATACCCGAGAGAATTGCCAACCCCATCTTCGGCCCCACACCATTGGTTTTAATCAGGTCTCTAAACAGAGCTCGCTCCTCTAGCCGGCTAAATCCGTAGAGTTGCTGTGCGTCCTCGCGAACCACAAAATGCGTGTGCAGGGTAACCGTTTCACCTATATCGGGAATATCAAAAAAGGTATTTAAAGGCACTAGCAATTCATAGCCCACACCCTGCACATCCAATAACAAATCTGGAGCCTGCTTGCTAATTACCTTGCCCTGAAGTCTTCCAATCATAGTGCTCTCTATCTGTGTGGTTTTTGGCCTACTTCATTCGCCCGCGAGCAAATCCTTTTAATCCAATCGCCGACAAACGGCTTTCAGTGCGCATACTATGGCCGTGACAGACTGCTACCGCCAACGCATCGGCGGCATCCTCCGAGGGTTCGCCCGGCAGTTTCAGCAATGAGGTGATCATCATTTGCACCTGCTTCTTATCGGCAGCACCGGTTCCAACAACCGCTAACTTAACACTGCGTGGCGAATATTCCGATACCGGCAACTGCGCATTGGTGGCGGCCAAAATTGCCGCCCCTCGCGCCTGACCTAATTTCAGTGCGGCCCTCGGATCACGGGCAAAAAAAACATCCTCAATACCCATAGATTTAGGCTTATACTCCGCCACCAGTTGACTGAGGCCATCAAATATTAACTGTAACCGCTCAGGCAACGACCCCTCTGGCAGACGGATAATTCCACTGGTTACATAGTTGATCTTCGCCCCTGCCATATCAATAATTCCGTAGCCGGTGCGTCGCGATCCTGGATCTATACCAATAATTCTAATCATCGAAGTTTTAACAAGCCATTTGGCCAACAGTGTTGCAATCTACGCTGATTGAGTCAACCACAAAAAAGCCCTCGGAGAACTCGAGGGCTTTTTACAGCAAACGGGCTGCCTAGCGAATAACTCAATCCTTCTTGGGTGCAGCTTTTGCCTTGGGGGCCGCCTTTGCCTTAGCTTTCGCCTTGGGTGCAGCTTTTGCCTTGGCTTTCGCCTTGGGTGCAGCTTTCGCCTTGGGAGCCGCCTTAGCCTTAGCTTTCGCCTTGGGGGCCGCCTTTGCCTTAGCCTTAGCTTTCGCCTTAGGTGCCGGCTTCTCCTCTACTTTAGGGGCCTCCTCTGCAGAAGCCGGTTCCGCTGGCGCTTGCTCAGCAGCTGGTGCCTCCTCTACGGGGGCCGGTTCCGCTGGCGCTTGCTCAGCAGCTGGTGCCTCCTCTACGGGGGCCGGTTCCGCTGGCGCTTGCTCAGCAGCCACGACTTCGACCTCAGGGGCTGCAACCTCCTCAACTGGCTCCTCGGGCTTGGGCGCCGGAGGAACAAAGGCTTTAATAAGTTTTTCAGCCAATAAAATCTTTACCTTTTCATCGGCATTGACCCAATTTTTGTCAGCATCTTTTACCGCAAATCTACCTGAGCTCTTTTGATAAACAACATAGTCTTTAGTTCTTTTTACAACTTTCATCTTTATCCCCTTTATGATTACTCGTTTATATATGGTTTTTGTCAACTATAAGCTAATTAAGCCAGTTGCTCCATTACCTCTTGAGGAATATCTGCATTAGTATAGACATTCTGTATATCATCCAAATCTTCTAGACTGTCGATCATAGCCAATAATTTTTCGGCGGCATCCTTATCCAGTGGCACTGTAATATCGGCAATCATAGTGACCTCGGCATGGGCTGGCTTAAATCCAGCACCCACCAAATCATCCTTAACCTGAAGAAAATCTTCAAAGCTGGTTTCCACATCCACAGATCCATCATCGTGAGCTTTTATATCTTCGGCTCCCGACTCCAACGCCACATCCATCAGTGCATCTTCATCCACATCTGGCCCATAACTGATCTGACCTATGCGATTAAACAGATAGGCTACCGAACCATCGGTACCCAAATTGCCCCCGCGCTTAGAAAAAACATGGCGTACTTCACCCACGGTTCTATTGCGATTATCGGTCATACATTCAATCAACACTGCAACACCACCCGGAGCATAACCCTCATAGGTAATCTCATCATAATTATCGCCCTCGCCGGCGCCGGCGCCACGGGCGATTGCCTTATCTATGGTATCGCGCTTCATATTGGCGCCCAATGCCTTATCCACCGCCGCTCTAAGCCGCGGATTATCGTCGGGGCTAGAGCCTCCCGCTTTGGCCGCCACCACTAACTCGCGGATAATTTTGGTAAATATCTTGCCGCGCTTGGCATCTTGAGCCGCTTTGCGATGTTTTATATTGGCCCATTTACTATGACCTGCCATATGCTTTCTCCAACTCTATTCCCACTAACTGGCTTTACTTTCTTTATTGCGCAATCTGATACTGAGATCGCGCAACTGAGTTGCCTCGACCGTACCCGGGGCATCGGTCATCAAACAGGCCGCCGACTGGGTTTTAGGGAACGCAATTACATCGCGAATTGACTCGGCACCCAGCATCAACATCATCAAGCGATCCAAACCAAATGCCAAACCGCCATGGGGAGGTGCGCCGTACTGAAGCGCGTCCAACAAGAAGCCAAATTTTTCCTGTTGCTCGGCCTCACCAATACCCAGCACCTCAAATACCACCGCCTGCATCTTCTGATCGTGAATACGAATTGATCCACCCCCTAACTCTACACCATTGAGCACCATATCATAGGCGCGAGATAGCGCTTCAACAGGGTTATCTTGCAGTGCCTGCGCATCGCAAGATGGCGCTGTAAACGGATGATGTAGCGGGGTTAGCGCACCCGTATCCGTGGTTTCAAACATCGGGAAGTCAACTACCCACAATGGCGCCCAATCGCTGGCGTAGAGATTTAGATCTTCACCAATCTTACAGCGCAATGCGCCCAGCGCCTCGCAAACCACATTAGATTTATCGGCACCAAAGAACACAATATCGCCATTTTTAGCATCCAAGCGCTGCATAATATTCATGGTCACTTGATCGCCGAGGAACTTAATAATCGGTGACTGCAAGCCCTCAATACCTGTCTCTATGGCATTGACCTTAATCCAAGCCAAGCCTTTGGCACCATAGATGCCGACAAATTTAGTGTAGTCATCAATCTGTTTGCGCGATATCTCGGCACCGCCCGGCACCTTAATGGCGGCAACACGGCAGGCGGGATCGTTGGCTGGGCCAGCGAATACTTTAAACTCAATATCTTTTAGCAGATCTTTGATCTCCACCAACTCCAGAGGAATACGCAAATCCGGCTTATCGGAGCCAAAACGATGCATAGCCTCGGCGTAGGTCATACGTGGAAACTGGTCAAACTGCACATCTAAATGTTCGGCAAAAATAGCGCCAATCATAGCTTCAGTGATCGACATAACCTCCTCTTCATCAATAAACGAGGCCTCAATATCAATTTGGGTAAATTCTGGTTGGCGATCGGCGCGCAAATCCTCATCGCGAAAACATTTAGCAATCTGGTAATAGCGATCAAACCCAGCCACCATCAACAGCTGTTTAAACAGCTGAGGGGATTGCGGCATAGCAAAGAACTGTCCCGGGTGAGTGCGCGATGGAATCAGATAATCCCGAGCGCCCTCGGGGGTAGCTCTGGTCATAATCGGCGTCTCTATATCCAAAAAGCCCTGCTCATCCAAATAATTGCGGATTGAATTGGTGATTTTAGAGCGGAATCGCAAACTGTTTTGCATTTCGGTTCTACGCAAATCCATATATCTGTGCTTAAGGCGCACATCCTCACCCACGGTAATATGCTCATCCATCTGAAATGGCGGTGTTGCCGCACTGTTAAGAATCTCCAACTGAGTGCCGTACACTTCAATTTCGCCGGTCGCCATATTTGGATTGACTGTGGCTTCACTGCGCGCCCTTACCTTGCCAGTCACCTGCAACACGTACTCCGAGCGCACGCGGTCTGCCTGAGCAAAGAAATCGCCGGCATCTGGATCAAACACTACCTGCACAATACCCTCTCGATCGCGCAGATCCAGAAATATAACGCCGCCGTGGTCGCGGCGGCGATCAACCCAACCACACAGTGTGACCTCTTGTTCGAGATGGGCGCTGGTTACTAGCCCACAGTAGGTTGTTCGTTGCATCAGTTTTTAATCCTTATGGTTTGTTACTGCGGCGATCTACAAAGCTCAAGAACTCTCTTTGCCTGTCGACTCGCCAGTTAAATTTTTCTTTTTTGAACCCTTAAAATAGGCGCAAACAACTTTCCTACGTTTTATGTTTTGTTTGACAAAATAAAAAGTGTTGCATTATACATCAGCTATACTTTCTGGCGAACACCTTAAACGGCTGATTTGCCCTTAAACTTCCCAACGGTTATCAAAAAACAGGAATATGGGAAAATCGGAGAGAACTAGGGCGGATCAAAAACCCAAAATCATCGCAATCCACCGTTCTTTAATCGCCCGCGCAACGCATCACAGCGCGCACTCAATAACTCTGCATCATAGTCTACAGGCGAAACTGCACCCCATATGGGCCTCGGCCACGCGGGATCAGATCTGTAGCGCGCCACATGATGTATATGCAACTGAGGCACCCTATTACCCAAGGTGGCCACATTAAGTTTATGCGGTGTAAATAGGTCAATCATGGCTTCAGATAGGTTGCAGGACTCCAATAATAACCGCTGTCTATCTGCATCGCCTAGCTGATAAATTTCGCTTATATCCTCTCTCTTTGGCACTAAAATTAGCCAAGGGTAGTTGGCATCGCGACTAATTAACAGTAGACACAGGTCAAACTGCCCTACTAACAGACAGTCATTATCAAGTCGTTCATGTAATTTAAACATTTTGTGTTTCGATTCCTGTTTGCTGTGTATAGAATAAACAGTCTGTTTTTTAAATTTATTGAAGTGTAAAAAAAATTATGCGTGCTAGCCACTATTTGATTGCTACTAAAAAAGAATCCCCTGCAGATGCGGAAGTAATTAGCCACCAGTTAATGTTGCGGGCGGGAATGATCCGCAAAGTCGCCTCTGGACTCTACTCATGGTTGCCCTTGGGTCTGCGTGTTTTCAGAAAGGTGGAAGCCATTGTTCGCCAAGAGATGGATAAATCCGGGGCTATGGAATTGCTAATGCCAGTAGTTCAGCCGGCTGATCTGTGGGAAGAATCTGGACGCTGGGGGCAGTTTGGCCCAGAGCTACTGCGTATCAAAGATCGCCACGATCGCGAATTCTGCTTGGGGCCCACCCACGAAGAAGTGATTACCCATCTGGTGCGCAACGAGATCAGTAGCTATAAACAGCTACCCGCCAATTTTTACCAAATTCAAACCAAATTTCGCGACGAGCGGCGCCCGCGCTTTGGGGTGATGCGCACCAGAGAATTCTGTATGAAAGATGCCTACTCATTCCACAGCGATGAGCAGTCTCTACAGCAGACCTACGATGCGATGTACCAGACCTACAGCAATATCTTTGAGCGCACCGGATTGATTTTCCGCGCTGTATTGGCCGACACCGGCAGTATAGGTGGCAGCCACTCCCACGAATTTCATGTACTGGCAGACTCAGGGGAAGACGCCATTGTATTCTCCACCGAAAGCGATTTTGCCGCCAATATCGAAAAGGCCGAGGCACTGCCCACCGAAGGCGAGAGGGCAACCCCAGCGGCTGACAAACAGCAGGTGGCAACCCCCAATGTGCACAGCATTGAAGCACTGTGCAACTTCCTCTCAGTGGATGCCGCACAGACGGTTAAAACCCTGATTGTCAGCATTGAAGATAGTGAGGGCAACCAAACGCTACACGGCTTGGTGCTGCGCGGCGACCATGAACTCAATGCAGTTAAGGCGCAAAAAGCACTGGGCATAGACACTGAGTTAACCTTTGCCAGTGAGCAACAGATTGTCGAGCAACTCAACTGCCCAATCGGCTCTCTGGGTCCAGTCGACCTAGATATACCTGTGATTGTAGACCACAGCGCGGCGGCATTATCTGACTTTATATGCGGTGCCAATACAGATGGCTACCACCTGACGGGGGTTAACTGGCAGCGAGATTGCGATATTCCAACACAGGCCGACCTGCGCAATGTAGTGGCTGGCGACCCCAGTCCCGATGGCAGCGGCGTACTGGAAATTAAACGCGGCATAGAGGTCGGTCATATCTTCCAACTGGGCACCAAATACAGCCAGGCCATGAACGCCACTATCCTCAATGAAAATGGCAAACAGCAGCTGATGCTAATGGGCTGCTACGGCATAGGTGTCAGTCGCATTGTGGCCGCTGCTATCGAACAGAATCACGATGAAAACGGCATTATCTGGCCGGAGGCAATCGCCCCCTTCCATATCGCCATCGTGCCCATCAATATGCACAAATCCGAGAAGGTCAGAGAAACCTGCGAAGCCCTGTATAGCGAATTAACCTCGGCGGGCTACGATGTGCTATTTATGGATGAAGAAAAGGCGCGACTGGGTTCCATGTTGGCGGATATCGAACTGATTGGTATACCCCATCGAATCGTTATAGGTGACCGCGGCCTAGGAGAGAGTAAAGTGGAATACCGCGATCGCACCGAGAGCGACAACCAACATATAGAGCTTAAGCAGCTAACTCAATTCGTCGCACAGCGACTGGGAAAATAACTCACTGAGACAGGTTACAGGCAAAACTTAACATGGACTTACGACTAAATTGTGATCTTGGAGAAGCGATTGACGCCGACCAAGTAAGCGTCGACAGCCAAGTTATGCCCCATATAGATCAGGCCAATATAGCCTGTGGAATGCATGCCGGTGATCCCCTAGTGATTAAAAATACATTGGCACTGGCAAAAAAATACGCTGTGGCTGTGGGCGCCCACCCCAGCTACCCAGACAGAGCCAACTTTGGCCGTTGTTCCATGCAGCTGCCGGCCGCTGAATTAATTGCCTGCCTGCAGTATCAAATTGCCGCCCTAGCTGGCATGGCGCAAAATATCGGCCTCAGTATCAGCTACGTCAAACCCCATGGGGCACTGTACAACGATATGATGACCAACGGTCATCTGCGCAGCGCAGTGATGTCCGCGATTGCCGAATCACCAGCCACCAAAACCCTAATGTTGCAAGCCACCCCAGAGGCACAGATCCACAGACAAGAAGCCGAGGCCTTTGGGCTACAGCTGTACTTTGAAACCTTTGCCGATCGCGCCTATCAGGATAGCGGTGCACTGGTTCCCCGAAGCTGTGAAGGTGCTGTTCTCAACGCGCAGCAAATGCTCGCCCAGGTGCAGCAACTCAAACAGCATGGCTCAGTTACCACCGTCAGTGGACAACGCCTGCCCCTGTTAGCTGACTCCCTGTGCGTACATGGCGACAACCCGAACGCGGTTTCCCATATAGATGCCATCCGTACTATCCTATCCCAATGAGCGATTACCCAAAAATTGTGATAGCCAGTGAGAACAGCAGTATGCTCTACCTCTCACAGCGACCCTGCACTCGCACATCCAATATGATTGCCCATACAGTCAGGCACTTAAAACACAGCCTATCCGATCAACTAATTGATCTGGTGCCCTCCTATGCTTCGCTGTTGGTAATCTTCAACCCCCTAGTCACCGACCATCGGCATATACAGGTAGCAATTGGCAACGCCCTAGATAACTGGCAACCACAGGCACAGGCGCAAACAGCGCGCCGCATTGAGCTACCGGTTTACTACAGCGCCGAGTCGGGGCCCGATCTACAGCGCATCGCCGCCCATAACCATCTATCCATTGAGCAAATTATTGCCCTGCATCAGCAAACCGAATACAGAGCCTATGCCATGGGTTTTGCTCCCGGGTTCGCCTACTTGGGTGAGCTAGACCCGCGCATTGCCACCCCCAGACTAGCCACCCCTAGAAAGCGCATTCCCCGAGGTGCAGTGGCCATTGCCGACCGCCAGACCGCTGTCTATCCAGCGCAATCCCCCGGCGGCTGGAATCTTATAGGGCTCTGCCCCACTGCCCTGTTTGACACCAATCGGCAACCCTGTACGCTGATTCAGGTCGGAGATAACATCCGCTTTAAAGCCATTAGTCGAGAGCAATTTATACAGCTAGGTGGATCACAATCCGATCTCGGGGAACCCAGTTAATGAAGGGCCTAAAAGTTATCCAGCCCGGCATCCATAGCCTAATTCAAGACGCTGGCAGGCACGGCTTTCACAGTATTGGCATCACCAGCGGCGGCGCACTGGACAGCCACTCATTTCACTGTGCCAACCAACTGTGTGACAACAGCCATACAGCCGCCTGTATAGAAATTTTAGTCGGCGGACTGATTTTAGAAGCGCAAATTGCCACCCAAATTGCCATCACTGGGGCACAGGTACCTATCAGCATCAATAACCGCAGTGTCTCAACATGGTGCAACCACGCCATACAACCCGGCGATCGTATAAAAATCGGCTACGCCAGTGGCGGCTGTCGCGCCTACCTATCAGTAGCCGGAGGCATTCAGACAAAACCCATATTTGGCAGTGTATCCACTGTGGTTAGAGAGGGCTTGGGCGGTCTGCATGGCGATGGTAAGCCCCTACAGCAGGGGGATATACTGCCCTGCCAGCCCAGCGCAGACACACAGCAGCGATCCACGCCCCTGCAACAGAGGCCAGTCTTCACCGACTGTATCGCAGAAATTCGCATGCTACTCGGCTATCAGCACAGTCATTTTAATCAGTCGCAACTGGATCTATTGTTTAACTCTGAATATACAGTCTCCAAAAACAGTGACCGTATGGGCTACAGACTAGAGGGGCCAGCAATCATTCCCCCCTACTCCGAAATGCTTTCCGAAGGTATCTGCCTAGGCGCGCTACAACTGCCCACCGATGGGCAACCGATTATTCTGCTCAGTGATCGGCAAACCATTGGCGGCTACCCCAAAATAGGCTCAGTACTATCCCTCGATATAAACAAACTGGCACAGCTAATGCCCGGCAGAAAACTGCGCTTTGTGCCGATCAGTTTGGAGCAAGCGCAAATTGCATTGCGCAACCCTGAGTAAAAGACCGTGATTTAACTTTGCCAATAACCCAGTGCCCTGATACCATTTTCAATTAGGAAAAAAGAGTACACCAATGAGTATTGCATATCTCAATGGCGAATTTATGCCAATTGAACAGGCTAAGATATCGCCTCTGGACAGGGGCTTTTTATTTGGTGATGGCATCTACGAAGTAGTGCCCTCCTACGGCGGCAAACTAGTCGGCTTTAAAGCCCATATACAACGTATAAATAACGGTCTAGATGCCATAGGCATTGCCACTGGCTGGTCAGAAAAACAATGGCTCGATCTGTGCTTAAAGTTAGCCGAGAAAAACGGCGCGGGCAATCTGGCTATCTACCTGCAAGTAAGCCGCGGCACCTATCAGTCCAGAGCCCACAAATTCCCCGACAAAATCAATCCCACACTCTTTGCCTTCTGCTTTGAAATCCCACAGCCGCCGGTGGCTGATAAAGCCCTAGCAAAAACCTACAAGGTATCCACGGCGCAGGATAGGCGCTGGGGTCATCGCCATATAAAATCCACCTCATTGCTGGGTAATATTCTCCACTACCAGCAGGGCATTGACCAAGGAAACGCTGAAACACTGCTCTACAATGCGGATAATGAACTCACCGAAGCCAGCTCCTGCAATGCCTTTATAGTCAAAAATGGCACTGTGGCAACACCGCCATTGGATAACCAAAAATTGGCTGGCGTGACCCGCCAAATACTGCTTGATATATTGCGCCAAGACGGCACTATTGCGGTTCAAGAACGGGTGGTTACCATGGACCAGGTGGCCGCAGCAGATGAAGTGTGGATTACCAGCTCCTCGAGAGAAATAGCGCCAGTTATCGAAATAGATGGCAGCGCCGTAGGCGACGGTCAGGTGGGCGATATCTGGCTGGCCGCACAAACATTATACAGCGCCAATCGGTTTAACTACTGATGACTAGACCTACTTGCGCCACTATCGACCTGCAGGCACTGCGGCATAATTTTGCTCTGGCTCAGCGCCTAGCGCCCAACTCACAGAGCATGCCTATGGTTAAAGCCAACGCCTATGGTCACGGTGCCGTACACACAGCACAGGCATTGGCGGATATGGCACCAGCCTTTGGTGTTGCCTGTATAGAAGAGGCACTTGAATTACGCGATGCGCATATAGAGCAACCCATACTGCTACTGGAGGGTATTCACAGCAACGATGAAATACCCCTAGCCGAACAGCACAATCTGTGGCTAATGGTGGAAAATAACGCCCAGTTGCAAGCCATTCTTAACGCCAAGCTAAACAAGCCAATCAACGTCTGGGTAAAACTGGATACTGGTATGCACCGCCTAGGTTTTCAACCCGAAGCAGTCCACAGCGTATTTCAACA